>Ga0302325_10009093_pt1 | contig 21767 bp, 15 predicted proteins | sample Palsa_T0_2_FD_201948 | JGI IMG/M metagenome (GOLD analysis project Ga0302325, IMG submission 201948) | Peat permafrost microbial communities from Stordalen Mire near Abisko, Sweden - Palsa_T0_2 | ecosystem: Environmental > Terrestrial > Soil > Palsa > Peat permafrost | place: Sweden: Abisko...
CATGCTGGCGCACGTGCGCCGCACGAGTGGCACAAATCATCCCCACCCCCCCGGTTCACGGCAGGTGCGTGTGCCAGAGCGCGCTGAGCGGGCCCTATCACCCCCACCCCTCCGGTTCACGGGGGGCGGGGCGATTTTTGTTCGCTCCCGCGCCGGGCCAACGTCCGCCTCAGCGCACCCAGACCCGCCACGAAACCCTCACCTCGCCCGGCCCCGCTCCGCCCGGCCCCGCCCGGCCCCGCCACGCACCCTCTCACCCCGACCCATGGAACCAGCACAGCCGCCCTCAACAGCGGCCCAAAAAGCGCGGCTGGCTGGACCGCGACCGGCCCTTGCGGAGGAGATCTGCGAACGGATCGCCTGCTACGAGCCCCCTTGGGCCTCGCGCGCCCACATTCGGGCGTAGTGGCCTGCGATCCCGAGCAGCTGGGCGTGCGTGCCCCGCTCGAGGACCCGGCCGCCGTCTAACACGATCACCTCGTCGACGGCGTCCAGTCCGGCCAGCCGATGGGTGATCAGCAGGACTGCCTGCTCACGCGTGGCGTCGATCAGGTCGGCCACCAGCGCGTCGGCGGTCGCGGTGTCGAGGTGTTCGCCGGGCTCGTCCACGACCAGCACCGGAAAGTCCGCCAGCAAGGCGCGGGCGACGGCGAGCCGCTGCTGTTGGCCGCCGGAGATCTGCGCGCCGTGGGCGCCGACCGGCGTGGCCAGACCGGCGGGCAGGCTGTCGGTCCAGTCCAGCAGCTGGGCCCGTTTCAGAGCTGCGCGCAGCTGCTCGGGCGTGGCGTCTCGGCGCGCGAGGCGCAGATTCTCCTCGAGCGTGGTGTCGAACAGGTGTGCGTCTTGGGACGCCAGCCCGATCACGCGCCGGTAATCGTCGCCGCACAGGTCGCTGATCTCGACTCCCTCGAGCGTGACCGATCCTTCCTGGTAGGGCAGGAACCGCAGCAGCACGTCGGCCAGCGTCGACTTACCGGCGCCGCTAGGACCGACCACCGCGACGGTCCGGCCGGGGCCGAGGTGAAGGTCCAGCCCGTCGAGCACCCACGGTCCGCCCTGGTCGTATCGGGCGCGCAGGCCCCGCACCGTGAGCGTGCGCGCCGACGGCGGGAGCGCCAGCGGATTGGCGGGGTCGACGATCGCAGGCGTGGCGGCGATCACCTCAAGTGTCCGCGCGGCAGCGCCGCGAACCCGCGCCAGCGTCTGAGTCGCCGATGGAAGGTCGCTGACCAGCTCAAAGGCCGCCAGCGGGATCAGTGCGATCACCGCCAGCAGCACACCGTCCAGCCCTCCGGCATGAACGGCGGCGACGCCGACGAGCAGCGCCCCCCACATGGCGAGGCCCGACAGCAGCGTGGCTGATCCCTGGCCGACCCCGGCAGTGCGGGCGGCGCGGCACCCGGTTCGCGTGAGCTGGGCGTCGATCGCGGAGGTGCGTCCCAGTTGGGCCCCGAGTGCGCCGTACGCCGTCAGCTCTGGGGCGCCCTCGAGCAGGTCGACCACCGCCGCGGTCAACTCGCCGCGCAAGGCCGCCTGCTGTGATTCCGAACGGCGGGCGAGCCGGCCGGTGAGCCAGGTCAGCGCTGTGGCGGCGAGGAGCAGCGCCGCCAGCAGGATCACGCCGGCCGCGGGCAGGATCCACCAGACCAAGACCACCGTCCCGGTCCCCACCAGGACTGCGATCACAAACGGTGGGATCACACGCACCACCAGGTCCTGCAAGGAGTCGATGTCGTGGACGACTCGGGCCAACAGATCTCCGCTGCGGAAGGCTGGGAGCCCCGCGGGGGCGAGTGCCTCGAGTCGCTCGTAGGAGCTCACGCGCAGGCCCGCCAAGGCACGGAAGGCGACGTCATGACCGACGACGCGCTGCCCGTAGCGAAACAAGCCGCGTGACAGGGCGAAAAACTGCACCGCGACGATCGCGATCGCGATCGCCGATTCCGGTGGATGCTGAGATGCGCGTGAGATCAGCCAGGCGGACGTGGCGATCAGGCCGATTCCCGCGCCGACCGCGCCGGCGCCCAGCAGGCTGGCGAGGGCCAGCCGCGGGCCCGCCGGGTGCACGAGCGCCAGCGTGGTTCCGAGTGGTGCCTGGACGCCGCTGACATCGCGCGCGGGCGGGATTGGGTCGGGCCCGGTGGCCGTCATGCCGCCACCGGCAGCCGGTCCAGCCGGAGCACCCGGTCGGCCAGATCGACCAGCGCCGGCCGGTGTGCCACCAGGATCACCGTGCGGCCGGGCACGAGCCGTTCGAGTGCTTCCAGCACGTCCTGCTCGGTGGCACCGTCGAGGTTGGCCGTCGGCTCGTCGAGCAGCAACACGGGCGCGTCGCGGAGGAAGGCACGGGCGAGGGCGACGCGCTGCCGCTCGCCGACCGACAGGCCCACGCCGCGATCGCCGAGCCTCGCGTCAAGCCCGTCCGGCCTCGCGGCCACCACGTCCCTGAGCCCGGCCGCCGCGACGGCGGCCCAGATCTGCTCGGTCGTCGCATCCGGACGGGCGAGCCGAATGTTCTCGGCGATCGACGCCGCAAACAGGTGTGGGCGCTGCGGCATCCAGGACACGCGCGCGCGCCAGGCCTCCGGGTCCAGCGTGGTCAGATCGACGCCGCCGACCTGCACCGATCCCCCGTACGCGCCCACGAATCCGAGCAGCACTGCGAGCAGCGTCGACTTCCCACACCCGCTGGGTCCGGTGATCGCGAGGACCTGGCCGGGCTCGACTGCGAGCGAGATCCCGTCAAGCACAGGCCCGCCGCGGCCCGGATATTCGACGCGCAGGTCCTCGATCGAGATCCCCGATACCGCCGGATCCGGTACATCGGTGCGGCGACCGCGCGCCGGCACTGGCATCTCCAGCACGTCGAAGACCTGGCGGGCCGCGCTCAGGCCCTCCGCGCTGGCGTGATAGTTCGCTCCGAGCAGTCGCAGTGGGAGGTATGCCTCGGGAGCCAGCACGAGCACCATCAGCGCGGTCCGCAGACTGAGGTGACCGTCCATGAGGCGCAGGCCGACGGCGACCGCGACGAGCGCGACCGAGATCGTGGCCACCAGCTCAAGGATCAGCGAGGAGAGGAACGTCACCTTCAGCGTCGACATCGCTGTCCGGCGGTAGCGGTCGGTCACCGTGCCGATGGCGAGAATCTGCGCTTTCGCCCGACCGAATACCTTCAGCGTCGGCAGGCCCCCGACGACGTCGAGGAAGTGCCCGGCCAGCTGCTGCAGGGTGCGGAACTGAAGCTCCATGCGATCGCGCGTGGCCGCACCGACGAGTGCCATGAACAGGGGGATCAGCGGCAGCGTGACCGCGATGATCAGCGCCGAGAGCCAATCCTGGACCGCGAGCACCGCGAGCACCGCCACCGGGACGATCACGGCCAGAAACAACTGCGGCAGGTAGAGCGAGAAATAACCGTCGAGCGCATCGACTCCGCGCGTCGCCAGGATGGCGAGCTGACCCGTCCGTGGCTCGCCGGATCGCTGGGGGCCGAGCGCAGCGACGTGTCCGAGCAGCGCGGCCCTGAGCTGGCTCTTGGCCCGCGCCGAGGTTCGGTCGGCCAGCACGTCGCGACCCCAGGCAACGATGGCGCGAGCAATCACGACCGCTAACAACGCCTCCAGCGGGAGGCCCAGCGCCGCGATGCCCTGGCCGCCGCCAAACGCCCCGGCGACCACGTCCGCGAGCAGCCAGGCCTGCGCGATGATCAGCACCGCGGTCACCCCACCCAGGGCGATCAAGGCCACCAGGAACGGTCGGGTCGCGCGCGCGTACCTTGTGAGTCTCGGATCGACGGCACCCCGGCGGGCGCCAGCGGTCGCGTCCATGCCCTGATTGGTCCTCCTGGGAGTTGGGCGCAGAGTATCCCGGACGGCTGCTCGCTCGGCGTCATCCAGACCGGATGACGTTCGGCCTGGCTGCCGTCAACCGCAGCGATTGTCGTGCCAGCCGCCTGATCGCTTTCGTGCTCGCCATATTGCCTGGCCGGCGTTGGTCTGAGACCGTCAATCCGGCACGTCGATTGGCGCGCACCACTTTGCTGCGAGAAACCGAGGGCCCATGAGCAAGCCGTTCGCAGGCGTGATCAACGTCGATATTCGGGACTCGGTTCCGGACTGGTCGCCGTTCGAGCCGCCGAAGGCGCCCGAGGGCTCGCCGAACATCGTCTACATCGTGCTGGACGATGTGGGCTTCTCGGTGATGAACAGCTACGGCGGGCCGGTCCCGACACCGAACCTTGATCGGATCGTCGCCGACGGCCTGCGCTACACGCAATTCCACACCACGGCGCTGTGCTCGCCAACGCGCTCGTGCCTGCTCAATGGTCGCAATCACACGCGCAACAGCATGGCCTGCATCACCGAAGCGGCGATCGGCTTCCCCAACGCGAGCGGCGTGATCCCGCCGGAGAACGGTCAGATCCAGGAGATCCTGGCCGCCCGGGGCTGGAACACGTACATGGTCGGCAAGTGGCACCTGTGCCCGGACGCCGAGATGAATCTCGCCTCCTCGCGGCGCAACTGGCCGACCGGGCGGGGGTTTGAGCGCTTCTACGGGTTCCTCGGCGCGGAGACGAACCAGTGGTATCCCGACCTCGTCTACGACAGCCACCCCGTCGAGGCGCCGCGCTCACCTGAGGAGGGCTACCACCTGACCGAGGACCTCACGGACAAGGCATTGGAGTTCATCAAGGACGCGAAGGCGATCGCGCCGGAGAAGCCGTTCTTCCTCTACTACGCGCCGGGGGCGTGTCATGCCCCGCACCATGCCCCGAAGGAGTGGATCGACAGGTTCAAGGGCCAGTTCGACATGGGCTACGAGGCGATTCGTGAGCAGACGCTGGCGCGTCAGAAAGAGATGGGGATCGTCCCGGCCGAGACCGAGCTACCGGCGATCAACCCGATCGGCACCCCCGATAGCCGCACGGGGCCGGGCGGGGAGCCGTTCCCGCCGCTTGACTTCACGCGGCCCTGGGACTCACTGTCCGACGAGGAGCAGGAGCTGTTCCGGCGGATGGCCGAGGTGTACGCCGGCTTCATGGCGCACGCCGACGATCAGATCGGGCGGCTGCTCGACTACCTCGAGGCGACCGGTCAGCGTGAGAACACGCTCGTGCTCGTCGTCTCCGATAACGGCGCCAGTGGTGAGGGCGGACCCAACGGTTCGGTGAACGAGATGAAGTTCGCCAACGGGATCCCGGACTCGATCGAGGAGAACCTGGCGATGCTCGACGAGCTCGGCGGACCGAGGACGTACAACCATTATCCGAACGGCTGGGCGATGGCGTTCAACACGCCGTTCAAGATGTGGAAGCGCTACGAGTTCAACGGCGGCACGTCTGATCCGTGCATCATCTCGTGGCCGCGGGGGATCACCGCGGGGGGTGAGGTTCGCGGCCAGTATCACCACGCGATCGACCTCGTGCCCACCATCCTCGACGTGGCCGGAGTGCAGCCGCCGGAGGTGATCGGCGGTCACGTCCAGAGCGCCTTCGACGGGGTCAGCATGCGCTACAGCTTCGAGGACGCGTCGGCCGCGAGCACCCGACCGAGGCAGTTCTATTCGATGCTCGGCTCGCGGGCGATCTGGCACGACGGCTGGAAGGCCGTGACCACCCATCCGACGCTCAGCGGCTGGAGCCATTTCGCGGCTGACACCTGGGAGCTCTACCACACCGAAGTCGACCGCTCAGAGCTGCACGACCTCGCCGCGCAGGAGCCCGAGCGGCTGCAGGAACTCATCAGCCTGTGGTACGCCGAGGCGGGCGCCAACGGGGCGTTCCCGCTTGATGACCGCTCCGCGCTGGAGATCATCATGACCCCACGGCCGCTGCTCAGCCCGCCACGCAACCGCTACACCTACTACCCGGGCCTCGCCGAGGTGCCCGAGTCCCAGGCTGTCAACGTGCGCAACCGCTCGTACCATATTGGTGCGCTGGTCGACATCCCCGCCCCGGGTGCCCAGGGAGTCCTGTTCGCGCACGGCTCGCGGTTCGGCGGGCACGCGCTGTACGTCAAGGACAACCGGCTGCACTACGTGTACAACTTCGTCGGCAGCCTGGAGCAGAAGATCGTCGCCACCGAGGACCTACCCGTCGGCGAGAACCTCATCCTCTCCGCCTCCTTCGAGAAGGACGGCGAGGATCCGCCCGGCGTCTCGACCGGAATCCTCGCCCTCTACCACGGCGACGCGCAAGTCGGTGAAGGTCGCATCCGGACCCAGCCCGGCAAGTTCATGCTCGCCGGCGAAGGCCTGTGCGTCGGACGCGACAGCGGGGAAACCGTCACCGCTGACTACCCCGGCGTTCACCCCCATGCGTTCACCGGCGGGACGATCGACCGCGTCGCGGTCGACGTCAGCGGCGACCCGTATGTCGACCTCGAGCGCGAAGCCGAAGCGATGCTGGCCCGCGAGTGACGTCCGGGTGATGTGCTGGCATCCGATTGGCCGATGCTCGCTGCTGTCCAACCACGCACAAGCGGCGCCGTTTGAGCCGCACCCCGATCCGATGTTCGGGCCCTAACCGCAGGAGGTACATGAAATGTTGGCACTTGCCACCAGCTACCCGTTCTTAGGCATCTTCTGGTCGATGCTGATCTTCTTCGCCTGGCTGATCTGGATCTGGATCGCCATCACGGTGCTGATCGACCTGTTCCGCCGTCACGACATATCGGGGTGGGGTAAGGCTGCGTGGGTGATCTTCGTGATCGTGCTGCCGTTCCTGGGCGTACTGTGCTATCTGATCGCCTATCACACAGGGATGGCCGAGCGCAGCGAGAAGAGCGCCAAGGCGTCCCAGGCGCAGTTCGACGATTACGTACGCCAGGCGGCTGGCACCGATAGCCCGGCCACCCAGATCGCCAAGGCCAAAGAGCTGCTCGATCACGGCACCATCGATCAGGCCGAGTTCGACGCGATCAAGGCCAAGGCGCTCGCATAGCCGTCGCTTGGTGGATCGCGAGCAATCCTCGAGTGATCGAGGACGTTGCCCCTATGCCCCCATGATGCGCGGATGAGTGCCGGATCTGAGATGGCGCCAAGCCAGGAAGAGGTGGTGCTCGGCGTTGACGTCGGGACGACCGCCGTCAAGGCCGGGGTGTTTGACACCGTGGGCCGGGAGTCCGCCAGCGCGCAGGCTGGCTACGCGCTCTACGATCCGCACCCCGGCTTTGCCGAGCAGGATCCGCAGGCCATCGTCGACGCCACGCTCTCCACGATCCGTGACACGGCGGCGCAGGCGCGCGAGCGCGGGCAGCGGATCGCCGCCGTCTGCTTCAGCGCGGCCATGCACGGTCTCGTCGCGCTCGACGGCCACGATCGGCCGCTGGGCCGCCTGCTCACGTGGGCCGACACGCGTGCCTTCGCGCAAGCCGAGTGGCTGGTCGCCGAACACTCCGAGTTCCACGACCGGACCGGGACGCCGTTACACCCGATGTCGCCGCTCGCGAAGCTGTTGTGGTTTCGCACGCACGACCGCACTGTCTTCGACGCCGCGCGGCGTTGGGTGGGAGTGAAGGAGTTGATCCTGGCGGCGCTGGCCGACGACTGGGTGATCGACCACTCGTGTGCCACCGGCACTGGCCTATTCGCACTCGCGAGGCTGGATTGGGAGCCGGACACGCTGGCGCTCACTGGCGTCACTCGCGAGCAGCTCGCGGTCCCCGTCCCCGCCACGACCACATTGCCACTGAGCGCCGGCGCGGCCCGGGCCACCGGGCTGGCCAGCGGCACGCCGTTGGTGGTCGGTGCCGGCGACGGAGCGCTGGCCAACCTGGGACTTGGTGCCGTGGGTTCGGGGGTGCTTGCGTGCTCGATCGGAACCAGCGGCGCGCTGCGGCTGATGGTGCCGCGCGCGGCCGTCGATCGCGACCACCACCTGTTCTGCTACGCGTTCGTGCCCGATCATTGGCTGATCGGCGGCGCGATCAACTCGGGCGGCGCCGTGCTCGAATGGCTGGGGGAGGTCCTGGGCGACCTCGACCTCGATCGGCTGCTCGCGCAGGCCGCGACCGTCGCCCCCGGCAGCGACGGTCTCGTGATGCTGCCCTATGTGCTCGGCGAGCGGGCGCCAGATTGGAGCACGTTGCCGCGAGGCGCTTACGTCGGCTTGGACCGCTCACACGGTCGGGGCCACTTCGTGCGGGCCACGCTGGAAGGCATCTGTCAGCAGCTCGGGCTCGTGCTGGCTTCGATCCGTGCGGCCGGCCACGAAGTACGCGAGGTGCGCGCCACCGGTGGCTTCGCCCGCAGTCCGCTGTGGCGCCAGCTGCTGTGCGACGTGCTCGGCATGCCGATCGGATTCGCGGAGCGGGAGCAGGGCGCCGCGTTTGGCGCCGCGCTGGTCGGGATGCTGGCGCTCGGTGCGATCGGATCGATCGAGACGGCGGCCGCGACGGTTCACGTCGCGCAGGAAACCACACCCGATCCCGCGGCCCAGGAGGTCTACGAGCGCCAACGGCTGTCGTTCACCGAGCTCTACACCGAGCTCCAGCCGGCGTTCCGGCGCCTACGGGCCGGCGTCGCCGAGCCCGGGGCGGGACCGTAAGCGCAGCGGTTGCGCAACGACGCCGCAGCCGATCGTGTCTAATGCACGCATCACGATGAGACTTGAGCTTGGTAGCCCGGTTGATTGCACCGATGCCGCGTTCGGTGAGCTGGCGGACATCGTCATCGATCCGAGCACGCGGCGCGTGACGCATCTGGTCGTTCAGCCGCATGACCGGCATGAGGAGGCCCGGCTCGTACCGATCGACCGTGCGCAGGCTCGAGACGGATCCGACGGCATCTCGCTCGAGTTCACGCTGGCTGAGATCAACGACCTCGAACCGCTCGTGAAGTCGGCCTACCTGCGGCTCGGCGAGTTTCCCGTCGAGGATCCGGATTGGGAGGTCGGGATCGAGAAGCTGTTTGCGCTGCCGTATTACGGCTCCTTCGCTCCTGGCGGTCTCGGCTCGGGCATGGGATCGACTGAGATCGATCCCCACGTGTCGATCAGCTACGACCGGATCCCCAAGGACAAGGTGGAGATCCGCCGCGAGAGCGCCGTCACCTCCGCCGATGGCGATCACCTTGGACACGTCGACGGCTTCGTCGTCGACGACAGGGAGCAGATCGCGCACCTCGTACTCCAGCACGGTCACTTCTGGGGCAAACGGGAGATTGCCATCCCGATTGGCGCCGTCGCGCGGATCAAGACCGACGAGGTGATCTTGAGCTTGTCCACGGATGAGGTCGGCGCACTGAAGCCGCTCGCCGTCCATCGCTGGCCAAGCTGAGCGCTGCCTCACCCCTTTGGGATGGTGCCCGGCACGCGCGCGCGGGCGATCATCGGCCCGATACCGAAACCGAAAGTCACTGTCGCCTGTGAGCATTACGCCTCAGCATCCCCAGACGCTTACCCTCCACGACCCCGAGCGGGCGCACCACATCATGATGTTGGAGTTCGGGGACCGCGACGACTTCGACGATCCCCAACTCGAGTATCGGAGGTTGTTCTCAGAGCTGTTGGGCACGTTCTTGCTGGTGCTCGTCGCGGCGGGGGGCGGAATTCTGCACGGCAAGGGGCAGATCAGCCTGGCGGCGGCGGTGGTCGCGCCCGGGTTGATGGTGTTGGGCATCATCCTGTTCATGGGGGCAGTGTCGGGGGCGCACCTCAACCCGGCCGTGTCGTTGGCGTTTGCCGTGCGCGGTGATTTTCCCTGGAAGCGGGTGCCGGGGTACATCATCACCCAGTTGCTGGGTGCCACGTTGGCGTGCCTGTTCCTGCTGGCGGTGTTCGGCAACGTTCAGCATCTTGGCGCAACGCTGCCGGGGCCCGGCTATCACGACTGGCAGGCCTTCCTGATGGAGATCGCGTTGACGGCCGGGCTGCTCAGCGTGATCCTCGGCACGGCCTCGGCGGCGCAGAACGTCGGCGCGATCGGAGCGCTGGGGGTGGGTGGCTATATCGCCTTGGCCGGCCTGTGGGCGGCACCGGTCAGCGGTACATCGATGAACCCGGCGCGTTCGTTCGGCCCGGCGTTGGTGGGTGGTGATTGGTCGGCCTACTGGGTGTACGTCGCCGGTCCGTTGATCGGGGCGGCGATCGCGGTGGGGTGCGCGGTGATCCTCCGAGGCCGCGGTGGGGATCCGATCTCCCACGCAGCGGGGTCCGGCGTGCTCACTCCGGGGGACTTGGAGCGCAAGGCCAGGCTGGCGGGAGAGATCGATCAGGGGAAGGTCGTTCCGCCCGGCTTCGACACCTAGGTCGATCGCGCATGCTGCGCCTGGCCGTCGCCGTGGTTGCCATCGCGCTGCCCGATTGCATCAACCCCTCGTTGATCGCGGCAGAGCTATTGCTCGCCGCAGGCCAGCATCCGGGACGGCGGACGGTGGCGTTCACCGCCGCAGCCTGGACCGTGACGTTTGCGTTTGGCTTGGCGCTAGCGCTGGGATTGGGCGATCTGATCCTGTCGGTCGTGCCGAAGCCGGGCGCGACAGTCAAGTACGCGCTGATCGAGGCGGCCGGGCTCGGCTTGATCGCCGGCGGGGCGGTGGTTGTGATCCGTCGCAAGGCGCTCGCCGGCACTGGCCATGTGCCTGACTCGGGTCACATTCCGCACGGCTCGCCGGCATTGCTCGGGGCCGGTGTGGCCGGACTGGAGATGCTGACGGCGTTTCCGTACTTTGCGGCTATCGCGATCATCATCGGCTCGAACGTCGGCGCCCCGGGGAAGGTGTTCCTGCTGATCCTGTACTGCCTGGTCTACACGTTGCCGCTGATCGTCATCGCCGCGGTGTGCGTCGTCGCCGGTCAGCGCGCCGAGGCATTGCTGCGACCCGTGGTCGACTGGATGTTCGCCCGCTGGCCGGTGATCCTCGGACCGGTTGCGCTGGCGTTCGGGATCGTGCTCGCGGTCATCGGGATTGTGCATCTGAGCTAGCGCTCTTGACCCTCCGCGCAACCGCTGCGCGGATGAGGCTCGGGCTCGTTATGGACAACGCATCCTCTGACCGGGCATCAGGATCCGGACCTCCGTGTCTGGGGCAACGCGAGCGACCGCGGTGGCGAACGCTCGTGCGGGCGCGACGGGGTCGAGCCCGCGCTGAGCGCCGATCGCTCTCAGCGTCCCCCAGTGGATGGGCACCGCGATTGCGGGACGAATCCGAGCCACGGCCTCAGCCGCGCGCTCGGGGTCGAGGTGCCCCGCGGGAACGCGGGGCCCCCAGCCCCAGATCGGCAGCATCGCCACATCCACTCGCCCATTCAGCGCAGACATCCCCGGGAACAGGTCGGTGTCGCCGGCGAAGTAGATTCGGTGCGGGCCCTCCAACAGATAGCCGAGTGCCGCGACCGGTCGCCCGAAGGGATTGCGGCGCCCATCATGCGCGGCGGGCAGGGCTTCGACGACGATGTCCCCGACAGGCCAGCGATCGCCCTCGTCAAGCTCGATCACCTCGCTGACGCCGCCGCGCCGCACCGTCGCTGCGCACCCGCGGGGCGCGATCGCCGGGCACCCGTCGCCGAGCCGACGCAGCGAGGCGAGGTCGAGGTGGTCGCGGTGCGTGTGGGAGATGAGGATCGCATCGAGTCCTCGCAGAGTCTCGATCGCCGGCGTGGGCACGCCGCGGCGAACGTGCAGGATCCCGCCGCCGAGCAGCGGATCGGTCAGGAGTCGCAGCCCGGCGATCTCAACCAGCACAGTCGCATGACCGACATAGGTGAGCGCGGCCCGCTCGGGCATCGCTACGACGTGACTGCGGTGGTGTGGGGTTGGAGCTGGTGGCGCCAGCGAACGAGCAGCTCGTGAACCGCAGCGGCGCCCACGATCGGCTGCGACGGGGTGGGGAGTGCGACGGGATGGATGAGAAACGGCGCGGTTTGAGGGCCGCCGAGTCCTCCGTGGAAGCTGATCAGTTCTTCGAATGCACATCCCTGCTGAAGCTCGGGGTCGTAGAAGCTCCCGATCATGATGTCGGCGGCGTGGGTGAACCCGTCGGTGCGCAGCAGGTGGGCGGGGGCGTGGGGGGAGAAGGCGGCCAGCGGGTCTTCGCCTTGCACGCGGTGCTCAGCGAGATAGTGGGTACCCCGGGCGTTGGTCGCGATCGCGCCGTGTTCGGCCGAGCGTAGGAGGAGAAACCCGATATGCGGGTGCGCGGCGAGGGTGGGGATGAGGTCCGGATGCCGCTGCTGGATTTCCTCGGCGCTCAGGCGGTGCTTGGCCTCCATCAGGTAGATCAGGCCGAGGTTGCCGGACCCGAGCACGATCGCGTGCGTGTCCGGGAGGTCGCCGGCGTGGCTGACATTGGGCCGGCCGCTGGCTTCGTTGACGGCCTGGCCGACCGCGTTGTCATGTTCATCGCCGCTGCTGATCGACGAGACGTTGCCGTGAGCCAGGGAGCGTTGGACGAGATCGTCGAGCCCGTAGCCGTTGCGTTGTTTGAAGGTGGCGCCCTGGGTTTGGCCATGGTCAGAGAGCACCACGAGCTCATAGGGTCGGGGGGCGTAGCGACGCGCACGTTCGATCCGGCCGAACTGCTGGTCGAGTTTTCTCAGCGCCTCGAGCGTGTCGACTCGTTCCAGACCCGAGTGGTGGGCGACTTCGTCGTAGCTGGAGAACGTGGCGTAGACGGCGGGGCGTCCGCGCATCATGTCGGTCAGCACGCCGTAGACGATCAGGTCGCGAACCACGACGCACAGCGCGGCGCGCAGAAACGGGTAGCAGCCCCCGCGCTTGCCGCGCGGGCGCACGTCGCGGCGTCGCTGACGCACCGCCGCGGTCCATTCCAGCAGCACCTCCCAGGCGAACAGCACCAGCTCGCGGGTCACGTTGAATCCGTTGGCCAGGAACGCGCGATAGCCCGGATTGGCGCGCTTCTCGGCGTCCATCCGGCTGACGGTCAGGATCACTTCGTCGGCTTCGCCCGAGAGCAGGTTGCCCCGGCTGGCGCCGCCATCGACGAGCAGGCCGTGGCCGCTCGCCAAGCGGCGCTCGATCTCGGCGCAGTCAGCCGGCGCTGAACAGGTCATCAGCCTGCCGGTTGGCTTCTCGACCCAGCGGAAGGCGGGGATGTCGTCGTTGCGCCCGAGCAGAATCCCCGCCTGACTCGCGCCGGTCTGGCTCGAGAGGTCGGTCTCCCACTCAGTCATGCGATGCGTGCCTCGCTCAAGCCAGCTCGCGAGCACCGGCGCGTTACCGTCCCGCATAGCGCGACGCAGCACCGTGGCCGCCAGTCCGTCGATCTCCAAAAACAGGATTCCCGGAACCTCGGTCGACGTGCGCTTGCCCTGTCGGCCGGCGACGCGCTCGATCACGCGCAGCGAATAGGAGTCCTCGTCATTGACCCCCAACATGGCCTGCAGCACCAGGCTCGACACCGCCATGACCAAGGCCGCCAGCAGCGCTGACCCAAACGAGTCGACCTTGAAATCGGATGAATCGAGCGCGGAGACCAGCAGGAGAATGCCCGCATCGACCGCGAGCACGCCCAGAAACCCCACCACCAAGGTGGCCGGCAGCCGCAACGCCGCCACCACCGGCGGCAGGATGGCGTTCAGCACCCCAACCAGCGCCGCCACCACCAGCGCGCCCACGAAGCTGTTCACATGGACGCCCGGCAGAACCGCCGCGGCCACCCACACCCCTACCGCCGCCACCAGCCACGCCAACACCAGCCGCAAGGGCCGAAACCGCGGCCGCGCCGGGGTCCAGATCACCGGCTGCGCGTACGCCTCCGGCTGCGCTGCGTCGTAGCTCATCGCTCACGCCCTCGCCGGCGCGACACGCGAGCGCATCGGGTCAAGGAAGCCTCGGCCAGATCCACGCCTGCCAATGCTAAGTTCAACCACCTCCCAACGCCTCCCCTCAACCGGATGAGGTGCCGCGGTCGCGGATTGGCGAGCCTAGGAGCCGGAACATGGACGAACACGACGCGAGCCGGGCTTCCACCGCTGCCGAGCGGGCTCGGTGGTTGCCGCGAGCGGCGCAAGAGGCGGGGTCTCTGGACCGGGCGGTGTACTCCGCGGTGGCGGACACGCCGACCCCCAGCCTCGATCGCGCGCTCAGCCGGCTCAGTCGTGCCGCCGACTACTCTCGCCTCTCCATCGCCTCGGCGGTGGTGCTCTGTGTGACCGAGGGGCGCCGGGGTCGCGAGGCGGCCCGCATGGGCTTGGCTTCGGTCGCCGTGACCTCGACGGTCCTCAATCTGGGCGTCAAGCCGCTCGTTCGCCGCCGGCGTCCGGACCGAGCGGCGGAGGATGTGCCACTCGCGCGGCAGGTGCGGATGCCGACGTCGACTGCGTTCCCGTCCGGGCATTCGGCCGCGGCGTTCGCGTTCGCGACGGGAGTTGGACAGGTGCTGCCCACCGCAGCCTTTCCGCTGCGGGCGCTCGCCGCGCTGGTGGCGTATTCGCGCGTGCACACGGGCGTCCACTATCCCGGCGATGTGCTCGCGGGGGCGCTGCTCGGGGGCGCGCTGGCCCAGGCGACGACTCATGCCCTGGCCGGGCGCGACAGCCGGCGGCGATGATGAGCGATGAGGATCCGGGGTCCTGAGGATCTTGTCAGCGGTTGCGGCGGGTGGACGGGGCGAGTCGCGGGAGCCCGCTGTCGTGTACGCGGGTGTGGTCACGCGGCTGATCGCCACCATGCTTGACGCGGTGGTGATCAACGCGGCCGCCTTCGCGGTCGCCGGGGCGGTGCTGCTGGTGTTCTCCGTGTTCGCGGTGACCGGCCGCAACCATCCCGTGGCGATCGTGCTCGGCGGGGTGGCCTATCTCGTCTGGGTGGTCTCCTACTTCGGGGTGTTCTGGACCACGACAGGCCAGACACCCGGCAACCGGGTGATGGAGATCCGGGTGACCCTCACCAACGGCAGCCGGCTACGCCCCCGCCACGCGCTGATACGCCTGGTGGGAATGGTCATCAGCCTGCCACTGTTCTGGGGATACGTGCCGATCCTCATCAGCCCGCGTCGCCGAGGCGTACCCGACCTGGTCGCCGGCACCATCGTCACCCACGCTCCGGCTCGACCCGACCTGGAAGCTGATCAGCCCGGCTCGGCGCGGGTCATGCCTCCGGCGTGAACCCGAAGCGTCGGCAGGTCGCGCCCCCCAACCTCCACCTCAACGCAGCGGAATCGATCCCCCGATCACGCTGCCCTCGCCGGGAAGCGAATGAACCGTCATCGTGCCGCCAACGGCCGCGAGGCGACTATGGAGGTTGCTCAGGCCGGTGCCGTACGGCGTGCTCTGCAGGTCGAATCCGGCTCCGTCGTCGCGGACTTGGAAATGCAACTGCCGCCTCTCTCGCCACACCCAGATCGTCACGCCGGTCGCCCCCCGGGCGTGCTTGGCCGCGTTCTGCAGCGCTTCCGAGCACGAGAAGTACACGGTCGCTTCGATTTCGGCCGGGTAGCGGCCGAGTCGGTCGGCGTGCACCGTGGTCGGCAACGCTGCCCCCCGGGCCACCGCGCGCAGCGCCTCGTGCAGCCCCGTCCGGCTGAGCAGCGGCGGGTAGATGCCGCGCGCGAACGCTCGCACCTCGTCGATCGTCGCGTCGATGTCCTCGCCCAGCGCGCGGATCACATCAGCGCCGTGCGGATCGTGACCCTCGAGCTGATCGGCGGCCAGCCCGATCTTGACTCGCATCGTGACCAGGCGCTGTTGCGCGCCGTCGTGGAGGTCACGCTCGATCTTGCGACGTTCGCTCTCTTCGGCGACGATCCGCAGCGCTCGCGATTCCGCCAGATCGCGCAGCGAGGCACTCAGCTCGACGTTCAGTCGGTTGTTCTCGAGCGCGGCCAGCGCGTAGGAACCCGCCGTCCGGATCAGGGCTCGGTCTTCCGCCAGCGCCGGATCGTGGGCAATGGCGATCCGCCAGCTGCCGCTGGCGATCTCAGTCATCTGCTGGCCGGTCGCGGGTGGCCACATCGGGACGGGCGAGCCGGACTCGTCGACCCACTCCCCCGAGTCACCCGGGAACGAGTGCAGGATCCGCAGCGACGGGTCACGGAGCGCGTCCGCCAGCGCCCGGCGCACGTGCATCGGGGTCGTACTGCTGCTCACGTCGCGCGCGACTCGATCCAACGCACTGGCGGCAAACAGGCGCCGGTACAGCCGACCGGCGCTGCAGGCCAGCACCACGACGGGTAGCGAAACCACGTAGAGCCAGCTCAGCGCGTCCAGGATCTCGGACGCGGGATTGGCCCGCCGAACTCCGAAGTACGTGGCGAGCACGAGTGCGCGGGTGATTGCGATCACCGCGATGGGGGCGTACATCCGACGCAGAAGCGGTCCTGACCGCGACGCTCGGTGGGTCAAGACCACGGCCATGGCGATGAACATGGCCGGGGTGAGGACTTCGCGTACTGGGATCAGGAGATCCGTCACGAACGCGGGGGTCGAGTGACCGACCGCGAACGCGTTGGCCGGGCAGTTGGAGATGCATTTCGACCACACGGCCGGGCTCGGGAACTGTTGTCCGAACAGCGCTGTGGGCACATACAGCAGCCCCAGGAGCAGTGCCCCCGCGGCAAACAGCCCGCGGTCGATTCTCTCGGTCAGTCGTCCGGACGGATAGCTGAGCAGCACGTAGACGATGGCCAGGTCGACGAACCACTGGCCGATGCGGCCAAGGCTGTAGAGCGTGGGCTGGTGCGACGCCGCCAGCGCAGACAGAGACCACAGCAGCCCGGCGGCGACGAGAGCACGCGCGAAGCGCGGCTCACGCCCCCGAGCGAGGTCGGACAGGCCAACGCCAAACGTGACGATGGCGCCGAACCCGAACACCGGCACGGCGACCTCCCGGGCGTCGGCGGGCAGTCCGAGCAGTACCGCGGCAACGGCCGAAATGGTCACGACAGACACCGACAGCGCGATCGCGAACCCGGTCACGATCGGCACCCGCCGAGTCAAGCGAGGCGTCGTCGATTCGGCCACCCCAGTCATGGCCGCGCCCGCCGCACAGCGATCCGGTCCACCCGCCCCAACCGTCGCTCACAACCGGCCAGCGAGCGGATGGGATGGGCGGACAAACGAGCGGACAAACTCGGGACGATGACGGCGGCTCCAAGCGGAGCGCACTGCACGTGCGGTCGGCATCCCAGGACGTCAGTGACGACCGTGCCGGTCATGCACAGCCCTGATGCGATCGTTTATCGCATCTGTGGCCCCGCGGGCGGCAACGATATCAAGTCCGGCCGGGTCGATGTGGCCGGCGTGTGACCAACAATTGTCCCGGGTCTTGCGGGCGATATTCGGGTAATGTTGGGGCCGTGGGGCGGGGGCTGGTTGGTCAATGGCGATCGAGGGAGCTTTGACGATGGCGACGTTAGTGGCGATTGGTTATCCGGATCAGAGCACCGCTGAGCAGGCGAGGCAGACGGTGCAGCAGTTGGAGGCCGAGTTGATCATTCAGGCCGATCAGGTCGCGGCGATCTCGCGCGACCCCGACGGCAAGTACCACGTCACGACCACTCACGGCGGCGCCTCGGCCAGTGGCGGCGCGGCGTGGGGCGGTTTTTGGGGTCTGCTGTTCGGTTTGCTGTTCTTCGTCCCGTTCGCCGGACTGGCTCTCGGGGCGGGCTTTGGCGCGTTGTTCGGGCATCTGGGAGAGAAGGGGATCGACAAGGCGTTTCAGGAGCAGGTCCGCGATCAGTTGAAGCCCGGGACCTCAGCGTTGTTCCTGGTCATTGAGCAGGCCACGCCGGACAAGGCGACCGCGGCGCTCGAGCAGTACGGCGGCACCGTGATCAAAACGTCGCTGTCTGAGGAGGACACCAAGAAGCTGCAGGAGGCATTGACGCCGGACGCGGTTCCGGCAGCGTCGTAGGACGACGGGCGAGCTCGGCGGCTGCCGGCCGGTGATGCCGGCGGCCGCAGGTCGTGTCGGGCCGGCAGCCACAGCTTCTTCACATCTGCTTCACCGCTCGCTGACTCACCGCTGTGCCTGCCCGAGCAGCATCCACCAGCGGGTGACGACACTGGACGGGGGACCACCTTGGAACGAGGAGCACCAATGACGGCGGAGCACAGGCGGCTGGAGGAGAACCGGACCGGGACCGCAGCATGGCAGGCTTGGGGCCCGTACCTGAGCGAGCGCCAATGGGGCACCGTGCGCGAGGACTACAGCGACGGCGGCGATGCCTGGGATTACTTTCCCCACGATCAGGCGCGCTCGCGCGCGTACCGCTGGGGGGAGGACGGGATCGCGGGAATCTCCGACGAGAACCAGCGCCTGTGCTTCTCGCTCGCGCTCTGGAATGGGGTGGATCCGATCCTCAAAGAGCGGATGTTCGGTCTGACGAACAGCCAGGGCAATCACGGCGAGGACGTCAAGGACTACTGGTTCTATCTCGACAGCACCCCGACGCACTCCTACATGAAGGTGCTCTACAAATACCCCCAGGCCGAGTTTCCCTATGCCGACCTCGTCGCGGTCAACGGCCGGCGCAGTAAGGACGAGTTCGAGTACGAGCTGATCGACACCGGGATCTTCGCCGAGAGCCGCTACTTCGACGTGTTCGTCGAGTACGCCAAGGCGGGGCCTGAGGACATCCTCGTGGAGGTGACCGCTCACAACCGCGGTCCTGACGCGGCGCCCCTGTCCCTGCTGCCCACGCTGTGGTTTCGCAACACGTGGGCGTCGCGCCCGGGTGCCCAGGCGCCGTCGCTCGAGCAGGCGCAAGCCGCCGGCGGCGTCGCCGTCAGCGCGTCGCACCCGGAGCTCGGCGAGTGGCTGTTGCGCTGCGAGGATTCGGCCGAGCTTCTGTTCTGCGAGAACGAGACCAACAACCAGCGCCTGTTCGGCGCCCCGAACGTCGCCGCGTACGTCAAGGACGGCATCAACGACTACGTCGTGGCCGGTGCCACCGACGCCGTCAACCCGGCGCTGCGGGGCACCAAGGTGGCGGCGCTGCACAAGCTCGTGCTCGAGCCGGGTGCGAGCGCCCGCGTGCGCCTGCGGCTGACCTCGGCTTCCGCTCTGGCCAACGGCAAGCGGACCGCGAAGCCATTGGGCGCCGGCTTTGATCGCGTGCTCGGAGCGCGGCGTAAGGAGGCCGACGCGTTTTATGCCAAGGTGATCGACCCCTCGCTCGCCGAGGATGCCGCCAATGTCATGCGCCAAGCGCTGGCCGGCATGTTGTGGAGCAAGCAGTACTTCGAGTACGACGTCCACACGTGGCTGCGCGAGCACGGGGTGAACCCCTGGTCGGTGCACGCCCGCGATACCGGCGTCCGCAACGCGGCGTGGTTTCACCTCGATGCCGGCGACGTGATCTCGATGCCGGACAAGTGGGAGTACCCGTGGTTCGCCGCCTGGGACCTGGCCCTGCAGACCGTGCCGCTGTCGCTGGTCGACGTCGACTTCGCCAAGGGCCAGATGGAGCTGTTTTTGACCGATCGCTACCTGCATCCCGACGGCCAGATACCGGCCTATGAGTGGAACTTCAGCGATGTGAACCCGCCCCTGCACGCGTGGTCGGCGCTGTACCTGTACGAGCGCGAGCGGGCGATCCGGGGCGAGGGGGACGTCGAGTTCCTCGAGCGTGTGTTCCAGCGCCTGCTGACGAACTTCACCTGGTGGGTGAACCGTAAGGATCCCGACGGGCGCAACCTGTTCCAGGGTGGCTTCCTCGGCCTCGACAACATCGGGGTGTTCGATCGCTCGGCGCCGCTTCCCGGCGGCGGCTCGCTCGACCAGGCGGATGGAACCGCCTGGATGGCTATGTTCAGCGCGACGATGCTCCAGATCGCGCTGGAGCTGACCCGGCGCGACCGCGCGTACGAGACCATGGCGGTCAAGTTCGCCCTGCACTTCGTCTGGATCGCTGCGGCCATGAGCCCCCCGGACGGCGATACGTTGTGGGACGAGGAGGACGGCTTCTACTACGACGTCATGCGCCTGCCCGACGGCAGCACCCAGCAGCTGAAGGTGCGCTCGCTGGTTGGCCTGCTGCCGATGTGCGCGGCGACGGTGATCGAGCCCGAGCTGCTGGCGCGACTGCCCGAGCTGTTGGAGCAATGGGAGGAGTTTGTCGAGAAGTTCCAGGACGAGATCCCGGCGCTGGCGCAACGGCCCGGGCCGAGCGTTGGTGGCAAGCGGTTGGCGTCCCTGGTGGGCGAGAAGCGGTTGCGGCGGATCCTCGCCATCATGCTCGACGAGTCGGAGTTCCTCGGGCCGCACGGGATCCGTGCGGTCTCGCGCTATCACGCCGATCACCCCTATATCTTCGATATCGCGGGACAGGAGTTCCGCGTGGACTACGAGCCGGCCGAGTCGCACACGGGGATGTTCGGTGGAAACTCCAACTGGCGCGGACCGGTGTGGTTCCCGATGAACATGGTGATCCTGCGCGGGCTGCGCCAACTGCACGGCTATTACGGGGATAACCTGAAAGTGGAGTGCCCGACCGGTTCGGGCCACGAGATGAACCTGCTGGAGGTCTCCGAGGAGCTCGGCCGGCGCCTGGCCACGACGTTCCTGCGCGGCGAGGACGGTCGCCGACCCGTGTTCGGAGGGATCGAGCCGTTTCAGTCCGACCCGCACTGGCGTGATCTGCTGCTGTTTCACGAGTACTTCCACGGCGACAACGGAGCCGGCCTGGGCGCCAGCCACCAGACCGGTTGGACCGGCCTGGTGGCGATCCTGTTCGCCCAAGCGGCCGCCACGAGGACCACGAGCGAACAATCGATCACCGCTGCGCCCTAGTCATGCGCCTGCCGTCTCGTCCCACGATCTACGAGATCAACACCGCCGTGTGGCTCGGCGATCTCGGCCGGCAGGTGGGCGGCCAGGTCAGCCTGTCGGATGTTCCGCCGCAGGAGTGGGACCGGCTCGCCGCCCTGCGCGTCGATGCCGTCTGGCTGATGGGCGTGTGGCAACGCAGCCCGGCCGGGCTCGCGATCGCCCAACACAACCCCGAGCTGCAATCGAGCTTTCGTGACACGCTGCCCGACCTGACGGCCGATGACGTGATCGGCTCGCCCTACTGCGTGCGCAATTACCAACTCGAGCCGCGCTTCGGCGGACCGGAAGGGCTCGCGGACGCCCGGGGCGCGCTGGCCGGCCGCGGCATCGGCCTGATCCTCGACTACGTCCCCAATCACGTTGCCCCGGACCATCCCTGGACGATCGAACACGGCGACTACTTCATCTCTGGCGCTGCCGCCGAGCTCGAGGCGAATCCGGCGGCGTTCCTGCGCACCGCGGCAGGTGTGCTCGCGAACGGCAAGGACCCGTACTTCGCCCCGTGGCCCGACGTCGTCCAGCTCAATGCCTTCTCGCCCGGCCTGCGTCGGGCCGTGATCGAGACCCTGATCTCGATCGGTGAGCAGTGCGACGGTGTTCGGTGCGATATGGCGATGCTGATGACCAACGAGGTCTTCGCGCGGACCTGGGGCGAGCGCGCCGGTACCCCGCCGGGTGAGGACTACTGGCCGACGATCATCTCCGCCGTCCACGCCACCCAGCCTGACCTCATGTTCATGGCCGAGGCCTATTGGGACATGGAATGGACGCTTCAGCAGCAGGGCTTTGACCTGTGCTACGACAAGCGTCTGTACGACCGCCTCCTCAGCGCATCGGCGCAGTCGGTGCGGGGCCACCTCCAAGCTGCCGACGACTACCAGGAGCGGCTCGTCCGCTTCATCGAGAATCACGATGAGCCACGCGCGGCGGATACATTCACGCCGGAGCAGGAGCGAGCCGCGGCGGTGGTGATCTCGACGCTTCAGGGTGCGCGTCTCTACCACGCGGGCCAATTCGAGGGATTCCACACGCACATTC
>Ga0302325_10009094_pt1 | contig 21767 bp, 18 predicted proteins | sample Palsa_T0_2_FD_201948 | JGI IMG/M metagenome (GOLD analysis project Ga0302325, IMG submission 201948) | Peat permafrost microbial communities from Stordalen Mire near Abisko, Sweden - Palsa_T0_2 | ecosystem: Environmental > Terrestrial > Soil > Palsa > Peat permafrost | place: Sweden: Abisko...
CGGCCTCGACCACAACTGGTTCGCCATCACCGCCACCGCCATCCTCGCCACCGTCAAGCTGTTCCTGATCGCCTGGCTCGTCGCCATCGTGATGCTGACCCTGGCCACACTGCGGCTGCCGCTGTCGTTCAGTGTGCTGTTCGCGCTCGTCGACCTCGCGCTGCTGCTCCTGCTGCTCGGCTACGAGAGCGCGTCGGCCGCGGGCGTGCCCTCGTCCGGCCTGATCAAGACCGCTGGCTACGTCGTGCTGGTGTTCGCCGCCCTCGGCGTGTACCTCTTCTTCGACGCGGCGGCCGCCGGTACCGGCGGCACGGCGCGGCTCCCGCTCGGCAAGCCCCTGCTGCACGGCTAGGGGTCCTAGGGCTCAGCTCCGGCACCGGGCGGATGCTCCGGCATCCGCCCGTGACCGGCGGGAAGGCCAATAATTTCGGAACGGAACCTGGCTCACGCCCACGGATACCTGACACACCGGGTCAGGCGGCCCGGATGAGAGCCGGCGTCAGCGCGGCCATGGCTTCGCGGACGGGCTCCAGGCCGGGGCGGGCCGTGATGACCCGGACGACAGCCTCGTCCAGCCCGGCGCTCAGCCGGGCCAAGGCGGCCGGCGCGGCCGCGGCGGGACCGTAGTAGCCCACCGCTTGCAGCATCTCGTCCGGGGCGGCCGCCACGAGCTCGGGCAGGGCCGCGCCCTTGTCCCGTCGCTCCTCCAGTTCCGTCAGCTCCTCGTCGAACCCCATCTGAGCGAACAGGCCCCGATAGCCGGCATTCTGCGGGGTGCCGGGCCGTCCCATGGCGTAGCCGAGCACCTGCGCACCCAGAGCCTGCCGGGCCGCGGCCACGTCGTCGTCGATGCAGACCCGGATGTACATGGTCATCGGGACCGAGCCCGGCTCGCGGCCGGCCCGCGCGATGCCCTCGTCCACCCGCGCCCGGCTGACGGCGATGCGCGCGGGCGTTGCCCAGTTCAGCAGCGCGCCGTCGGCGGTCTCGCCCGCGAGCCTGAGCATCTGCGGGCCGAGCGCGGCCAGGTACACCGGGGCCGGCGGCAGGTCCGTCACCCCGAGCGAGGCCGACCAGAGCCAGCCGGGTGAGCCCGCCCCGATCGCCGGGCGTCCTCCGGCACCCTGGTCGGCCGTGACCTCCTCGCCGGCTAGCAGCGCGCGAACCTGGACGACGTACTCGCGCATCACCCCGATCGGCCGGTTCGCCAGGCCGGCCGAAGCCCAGAATTCCGGCCCGTAGCCTCCCGTACCCAGACCTAGAACGAATCGTCCCGAGGACAGCTGAGCCAGCGTGGCCGCCTGCGCCGCGAGTCCAAGCGGGGTCCACATCCGCACCGCCGGCACGACGGAGATCCCCGTCCGCAGCCCGGTGTCCTGCGTCCACGCCGCGCAGACGTGAAACGAGTCAGGCACACCCCCGGCCGGGGTCCACAGGCTCTCGAATCCCAACTCCCCGGCTTCCCGTGCCGCCGTGCGTAGCTGCGCGAACGTCAGGCCAAGCCGGGCATCTAGTCCCACGCCAATCAGCATGAAAGGCAGTATGCCGGTAAGCCCGGAATCGGCGGAGCCCACCCCGGCCGTCGGATCAGGCAGAACGGATGACCGGCCGGATCAGGCCAGGCCGGCGGCTGGTGATCAGGGGCAAGCTGGAACGCCAAGCCAGAGGACGTGTCGTTGGCCGCGACCACCACCCAGTCGTCGCTCTGGTAGGTGACCGGCAGTCCCAGCAGTTCGGAGTAGAAGGTCGCGAGCGCCATCGGATCCGGGCAGTCCAAGATCGCGTGATGCAGTCGTCCGATCATGGCAGCCATGCTGACAGGCTCGGCCACGACCGGTCGAGCCGCGGCGGCCGGGCGGGGGGCAGCGTGACTGGTCATTAGGGCAATTCGGGATCAATAACGTGTTGCACAATTCTGGAAAAAAGTTGCTAGTTATCGCAGCCGAGCGTAGCGTGCAAGATAGGCACCGGAACTCAGCCGCCAACGACGGCCAACTACCCGGGGCTACCGCTGGAGCGCTCGCCATCGCCATGGTGACCGTGCTCGCCGTGCCGCGCATCCGGTTGAGGGTGCCGGTGCCCGTTGCAAGCCGTCGGGCTAGATCCTTGGCCCGGCGGCTGCGGATGTGGAACCGATGACACGATGAATGTCTTGGCCGCTAACGGCCTCGAGGCCGCGGACTTCCTGGCTCTGGCCGATGACAGTCGGCTGGCCCAGGCCAGGGAACGCTTCCTGACCGGGGAGTCCGTCAAGCCGGGCCAAGTGCGTGAGACGATACTGGCGTCTTGGCAGCGTTCCCGCGACTGGCATGTCGCGGCCGACCGCATTGACCTCTGCTACGTCCGCGATCCCGACCTCGACACCCCGCTGGCCCGCATCGCCCTGCCGGTGCTGCAGAACCTGCACGAGAGTCTTGAGGGCGAGCCGGTCAGCGTCATCCTCAGCGATGCGCGCGGGGTTGCGCTGTCCAGGCTGACCGCCGACCACGATCTTGAGCGGCACCTCGACCGCGTCCAGCTAGCGCCAGGCTTCAGCTACGCGGAAGAGTTCGCCGGCACCAACGGGATCGGCACCGCGCTGGAGAGCGGCCAGGCGGCGCACGTGTTCGGGCACGAACACTACGTTGAGCACCTTGAGGACCTCGCCTGCGCCGCGGTGCCGATCCGGCACCCGATCTCAGGCAAGACGATCGGCGCCGTGAACCTGACCAGCTGGCGCAAGGACGCCGGCCGGCTGCTGATTGTGCTCGCCCAGAGCACCGCCGGCCAGATTACGCAGGGCTTGCTCAACGACAGCAGCGCGGAGGAGTTCCAGCTGCTGCGGGAGTATCTGCGGACCTGTCGGCACGTTGGCGGGTTCATCTTCGCGCTGACCGATGACATGGTGCTGATGAACGACCAGGCGCGGGACACGCTGGACCCCGGCGACCAGGCCGCGCTCCTCACCTATGCCGCCGAGGCGCTGGCCGGTGACCACCCTGCGCAGTTGGATGTCGAGCTGCCGACCGGGGCCAAAGCGCGGATGAACTGCCGTTCCCTGGGCGGGAAAGGCAGGCGGCGGCTCGTCAGCGGGGTGGTGCACGTGAAGTTGATTGAGCCGGCCAGCCAGCAGGCGACCGATGGCGGGGCAGGCTGGCAGGCGCGGATGTTCGGGCCTGCCTTGGTGGGCTCCGGTCCGCTGTGGCTGCGCGGATGCCGTCAGGTAGAGGCGGCCTGCGCCTCGGGCGAGTGGCTCTCACTAGAGGGCGAGCCCGGAACCGGCAAGTTTGCGCTGCTGCGGGCTATCCACCGGCGCCGTAACGCAGCCGGCCCGTTTCACGTGCTGGACGCGGCCGAAGCCGGTGATCAGGACTGGATGGTGCTGGCGCTTGGCGAACTGCTTGAGGGTGAGGGAAGCCTCGTCATCCGGCACGTCGACCGGCTCAGCCCGCTGCGGCTTCGCGCGCTGTGGATAGCGCTTGAGCGAGCGGTGGCCGCGGACAGGCAGCGAGTCCTGTGGGTTGCGGTCACGCTCAGCCAGGGCCCGGCCAGCGGCGACCTAGCCGGGCTGCTGAAGTTCTTCCCCGGTGCCGTAGAGCTTCCCCCGCTCCGTCATCACATCGAGGACCTGCGTGAGCTCGTACCGTTTTTCCTGGCCAGGCTGAACCCCCAGCAGCCGCCGGTCTGCTCCCCCGAGGCGATGCACCTGCTGCTGCGGTCGAACTGGCCGGGCAACATCGAGCAGCTTTGGAACGTCCTGAAGCGGGTTGTCCAGCACCGGCGCACCGGCACAATCTCACCTAGTGACCTTCCGCCGGAATGCTGGAGCGTGAGCCGTCGGCTGCTCAGCCCGCTGGAGTCGATGGAACGCGACGCCATCGTGCAGAGCCTGCTGGATCACCGGGGTAACAAAGCCAAGGGAGCCGGATCACTGGGCATATCCCGGGCGACGATCTACCGCAAGATCCACGAGTACGGGATCATCACCCCGTTAGCCATCGCTGAAACCAGGCCACCATCCGCCGGCAGGTCTCGCTATTGAGCTCAGGCGTCAGAAAGTGCCCGACGCCTGAATACTCGATGTACTGGATTCGCTCCGGCTCCTGCGCGTACCACGGCTCAAGCTTGGCGTGAAAGTCGCGGATAGGTCCGGCCGGAACATATTCGTCGTATTCCGCGGCCTGCGCCAGGACCGCGGCAGGAAAGAACCGGTCCGCGTGATGGTGCGGGCTGTGCGCCCGCGGCAGCGTCCACTCCGGTGAGCCCACGACGGATGCCGCCGCCCGCACGCGGGCGTCCACGAGAACAGACGCGTAGGCCACGTTGCCGCCCAGCGAGCGACCGCCGACGCCGATCCGGTCCTCCCGGGCCCAGCCGCGGGCCAGCAGGTCATCGATAATCGACGGCACCTCGGCGGCGGTGTCGTCGATGAGCTTGAGGAAGTCGGCCTCGGTCGCCTCGAACTGCTTATCCCAGCGCTCGTCGTTGAAGATCACCTCGAAGTCGGGCCACCTGCGTTCACCGTGGCCGACCGCATCGAGGCTCACCGCGAGGAAACCAGCCTCGGCGAGCGCGGTGCTGTAATACTCAACACGCTCTTTTGTCCCCCCGAAACCGTGATAGAGGAGCACCGCGCCGCGCTCCATCGCCCGCTCCGGCGAACCGCGGTACCCCAGCAAAGCCGGCACACCGGCAATGGTCGCAGCCGACCCGGCCCTAGCCGTCGTGGCCGCCCTAGAACCGCTGGCCGGCGACGTCAACCTCGCCATGGTCGACGAGCCAGGTCAGGGCCTCGTGCAAGGCGTCGAGCGAGCTGTACCGCGGCGCGTACCCAAGCACCTCCCGGGCCCGTGCGATGCTCGCGGCGATGCTGCGGCCGGTGTGCTCGCGGGTGGTCTCGGCGTGCTCAGGCCCGACCCGCCGCTCGAACTCCGGCCAGTCCACGAGGTCCAGCATCGGCTCCCGGCCGAACCATCCCGCGACCCCGGCCGCCAGGCCGCGCAGCGTCATCGCCTGCTCGGCCACCACGTGGAAGCTCGCCCCGATCGCGGCCGGCCGGGACAGCGCCAGCTCGAAGGCCTGCGCCACGTCATCGGCGTGCACGTGGTGCAGGACCCCAAGCCCCAGATCCGGCAGCGCGAGCGCCCGGCCGGCCGCCAGAGCTGTCCAGACGCCGGGATCGGTGTTGCCCGCCGGGGTGATGACCGGCCAGCCCGGTCCGCTGATGTGGCCCGGATGCAGGACAACGGCCGGCACCCCGCCCGCCAGCGTCTCGCGGTGCAGCAGGGCCTCGATCTCCGCCTTGCCGGTGCCGTACTCGCCGTAGGCGGTCCGCGGCTCGTCCTCGGTGACGGGAACCCGCAGCGCGGGACCGTGCACCCAGATCGTTCCGCAGTGCACAAGCAGCGGGCGGGACGGGCGCAGCGCGTCGACGAGCTGCCGCGCCGAGGCGGCGGTGAAACAGATCAGGTCGATCACGACATCGGGCTCCTGTGCCGCGATCCGCGCCCCGAACGTCCCCGCCGCGTCCTCCGCGTCACGGTCGGCCCTGACCTGGGTGACCGAGCCCCACTCCGGGCTCGGATGGTATGGATCGCGACCGCCGCGGCTCATCGCGATCACCTCATGTCCACCGCGCACCAGCCGCGGCACCAGGTAACTCCCGATGTGCCCGGTCGCTCCGATGACCACCACACGACTCATGTTCACCGACCCCTTTCAGCGACTCACCAACATCACGATCAATAATTCGGAACGGCAGTGCCGCGTCAACTCCCAGATGGTAGTGCGCTTGACGTCGTTGTCTTCCAGTGCGCTCAGACCGGGGACGTCGTAGGCGGCCAGCGGGGTAAGCCGGTCCCGGGGCAGGTAGGCCCGCCCGAAGTCACCGATCAGGACATCGGCGCCGCGGGCCTGGCCTCGTTCGGCGAACCGCGTGACCCGGCGGGCCAGCTCCCGTTCGTAGAACGCGTCGGCCACCAGCAGCACGTCGGGGCCGAGGTCGCCGGTGTCCAGGACGTCGGCCTGGACCGCGAGCACCGTCACGCCGTTGGCCGCGGCGTTCAGCACGATGGCCGCGATCGCGAGCGGATCGATGTCGTAGCCGGTCACGGCGGCCGCTCCCGCCCGGGCCGCCGCGATGGCCACCAGCCCGGAGCCCGAGGCGATGTCGATCACCCGCCGGTCCTTGACCGCCTCTGGGTGGTCGAGCAGGTACCGGGCCAGCGCCTGCCCGCCCGCCCAGGCGAACGCCCAGAAGGGCGGGTCAAGATCGGTCCGCCCGGCCGCCCGCTCGGTCCGCTGCCACACGCCGATCGGTTCGCTGGCCTGGTACAGCCGGAGCTCTGGCACCAACGCCACGGAACGGAGCTGGGTGTTAGCCCGGACCATCTCCTGTCCACTCAACGCCATGCGCGAGGTCTGGGCGTTACCGGACGTTGGTGACGAAGACGTGGGCGGCGGTGGCGAGATCGAGTTCGACCCCCTCCTCGCCGGTGCCGATCCGGACCAGGCCGCCGGTCCGGCTCACCGGCACCTCGGCGTTCGGCCGGAATCCAGCCCCGCGCAGCTGGGTCAGCAGTGCCGTGTCGGACTGGATCGGCTCGCCGATCCGGCGCACGACCACGCTGCCGGCCGCCTCGGGCACCTGGCTCAGCGCCAACATGCCGCCGAGGAACTCATCGCCCTCGTCGTCGCCGAGCTCGGCGAGCCCGGGAATCGGGTTTCCGTACGGGGATTCGGTGGGATGCCCGAGGATGTCAAGCACCCGGAGTTCCACGGCCTCGCTCATCACGTGCTCCCACCGGCAGGCCTCGTCGTGGACCAGTTGCCAGTCCAGGCCGAGGATGTCGGAGAGCAGGCACTCGGCGAGCCGGTGCTTGCGCATCACCCGCGTCGCGGCCGCGCGTCCGGCCGGAGTGAGCTGGATCCGGCGGTCGCCGTCAAAGGTGAGCAGCCCGTCGCGCTCCATCCTGGCTACCTTCTGCGAGACCGTGGGGACGCTCTGCCCTAGCCGCTCCGCGATCCGCGCTCGCAGCGGGACGGCACCCTCTTCCTCGAGCTCGAGCACGGAGCGCAGGTACATCTCCGTGGTGTCGATGAGGTCGTGGTCGTGGTTCACGTGCCTAGCCTAACTTGGGTGCCAGCCGCCGGCGCTTGGGCTGGTTAGCCGATCAGGGGTCGATGAAGCTTCGTGATCCGGCGAAGCTTTGCTAAGGTACAAGTTAGGTAAGCCTTACCATATTCCACGTCCAGGTGCAGGAGAGGGCTAGTGAGGATCGTGTTCGCATGTATCTGCCGAGCCGTCACCGATGAACGGGTGTGTGCGGCCATCGACCAGGGAGCGACCACGGTCGAGGCGGTGGGCCGCGCGACGCGCGCCGGGACCGGATGCGGAACCTCCCGCGAGCACCTCGGCGACCTGATTAATGAGCGCCAGCAGGCCTGCCCCTTCGCCCGGCTCGAGGTCGCCTGACCATACGGCCAGGTCCGGCGCGTTGCGACCCGTCCCGCCCCACCTGTGACTGTCGGCACATTGACAGCGGAGACAGCCCTGCGGTTAGGTATGCCTAAGTTCCTGGTCCGGCCACACCCAGGCCTTCTGCCAGGCGATCGACGCCGGGAACATGAGCCAGGCCAAGGTGCTCTACCCGCAGGCCCGGGTCTACTACGAGCGGATCGAGCCGGTGGCCGAGATCTGGGGCGGCCTGGATACCGACATCGACGGCCGGTGGGAGAACCCGGTCACGGTGGCAGCTGCTGACGCTGGTGCGCAGCGCGCAGTACAACCCGCTGGAGATGACCAGCGGCGCCACCGACCTGATCAACGACGCCGCCACGGCGAAGATCAGCGGCGAGGAAGAGCGTTACTCCAACACCGACCTCCCCGTCTTCGCGGCCAACGTCGACGGAGCCATGGAAGTGGTCAGCCTGCTGCAGCCCTATCTGCAGCACAAGGCCCCGAGCCTGCTGACCCAGATCAACAACCGGCACGCCGCGATCGGCCAGCAGCTGGCCAAGTACCAGGCCAGCCCCGGCTACGACGACACCGGCTACGTCGAGTACTCCACCGTCCTGGACCAGCAGCGCCGGCAGCTGTCCGCCTCGGTCAACGCGCTGGCCGAGTCCCTGTCCCAGCTGTCGGTGAACGTCAGTTGACATCCGGTCAGCCGGGGAATCCGTCGCGGCGGCGGCTGCTGGCCGGCGCCGGAGCGGCCGGCGCCGGCGTGGTGGCGGGCGGCCTGGGCGGCTACTTCGCCCGGCCGGGGAGCACGTCGGCTGGCCCCGCCGGCGGTGCGGGCGGGGACAACGGCCAGGCCGTCGCGTTCTACGGATCGCACCAGGCCGGCATCGCCACCCCGGCCCAGGACCGGCTCGCCTTCGGCACGTCAGCGTGGTTCCAGGCGCGACCCGCGCTGAGGTCCGTGACCTGCTGCGCGCGTGGACGACCGCGGCCGCGCGGATAACCGCCGGGGTACCCGTCGGCGAGGACACCCAGCCCTACGCGCCGGCCGTCGACACCGGCGAGGCCGTCGGTTCAGCCGTCTCCCGGCTGACCATCACCCTGGGCTACGGTCCGTCGCTGTTCGACCACAGGTTCGGCCTCGCCGCCCGCAAGCCGGCCGCGCTGGCCCAGCTTCCGCCGCTGCCGAACGAGAACCTCGACCCCGACTACACCGGCGGGGACCTCTGCGTCCAGGCCTGCTCCGACGATCCGCCACCACCACCGGGCAGCAGACCCCGCGTAACCTGCTCGGATTCAAGGACGGCACCCGCAATATCAAGGCCGAGCAGACCGAACTCATGGACAACTACGTCTGGGTCGGCCAGGAAACCGACCAGCCGTGGCTGCGCGGCGGCAGCTACCTCGTCGCCCGCAAGATCCGCATCTTCGTGGAGAACTGGGACCGCGACTACCTCCAGGACCAGGAGAACGTCATCGGCCGCGGCAAGGTCTCCGGCGCCCCGCTCTCCGGCGGGACCGAGTTCACCGCCCCCGACTTCGCCGCCACCGGAACCGACGGCCGGCCGGCCATCCCCGCGCACGCGCACGTCCGCCTGGCCAGCTTCGAGAACAACGGCGGAACCCGGATCCTGCGCCGCGGCTACTCCTTCACCGACGGCATCGACCCGCAGGCCGGCACGCTGCTTGGCGGCTTGTTCTTCATCGCCTTCATGAAAAACCCCGCCCAGTTCATCCGGCTGCAGACCGCCCTAGCCGCCGATGCGCTGAACGAGTACATCCACCACACCGGCAGCGCCGTATTCGCCTGCCCGCCGGGCCTGCGCCCGGGCCAGCACTGGGGTGCGGCCCTGTTCACCTAGTGCCCCGTTTTCCTGGTGCGGGGGCACGCACCACCGCCCGTTCGGTTAGATGATCTTGGTCAGCAGCCAGAACGTGGTTCCGGTGGCCGCGCCGTAGGCCAGGTGCGCGCTCAGGTCCCAGGCCAGGGTCTTCGCGTCGTACTTCCAGATGGGCTGGTACAGCCCGGCCTGCGGGAGCACGACGTAGCCGGAGGCCCAGACGGTGGCGCCGAAGGGCAGGCCGTACGCCGGGTGCGGGCGGTGCGCCGAGCCGGCCACGACGCCGTACATGGCCGCGGCGGACGCTCCGTAGGCCCAGTGCGCCACGGTGCTGATCGGAAAGGCCCAGCGGTCGGGCAGCTTGCGCTGGGTGAAGCCCTCGATCACGCGACGGGCGACCTGCCCCGGGTCAGGCGCCGTCTCCCAGCTGTCGACTGGAGCGAATTCCCAGGCCAGCGGGCTCTCGGTGCCGCCATCGCGGCGGTACTTCAGGTAATGGACGGCGTCCAGGCCGACGGTGCCGACCGCGCCGGCCAGCAGGCCGGCCGCGACGGCGGCGAGGGGGGTCAGCGGGTGCTTTCTGATGCGCATGGCGAGCCTCCATTCAGGGCCAGGATGGCCATCACCGCTCCGACGACTGTGAGCCGGAGAAGATCTCCAGGAAGAAAAGGAACACGTTCAGCAGGTCCAGGAAGATCGAGGCGGCCAGGAACGGCGCTGAGGTGATGTCCTGGCTGGTGCGCAGCCGCTGGAAGTCGAACATGGTGAACCCGGCGAAGATGACCAGGCCGAGCACGGAGTAGGCCAGATCGGCCCCGGGGATGTGCACGAAGGTCAGCACGAGGCCGGCCACGATCAGGGCCAGCAGGGCCCAGAAGCAGACCCGGGCGACCGCGGTCAGGTCGCGCCGGGTGGCGTAGCCTGCCGCGCCGAACCCGGCCATGAACAGCGCGGTCGCCCCGCCCGCTTCCCACAGTGCCCGCGGGTCCATGCTGCCGTAGTAGGCGATGGTGGGCGCCACCGCGAGCCCGATCAGCAGGCCGAAGGCGGCCAGCAGCGCGACGGTGAGCTGCTGGGACCTGCGGGCGGCGAACCGCATGCCGATCAGGCAGGCGAAGGCGGCGATGAACGCGACGATGCCGACGCCGCCGGTCAGGTTGTGGCCCGCCCAGGCGCCGAGCGCGAACAACGCGGCGGTAGCCGCCACGAAGGCCATCGTCTGCGCGAACAGGGCGTGGGTCTGCCCGCGGGCCGCCGTCCCCATGTGCTGGTAGGTGAGCGTGTCGTTCATGATGTTTTGCTCCCTTCGGCCCTCTGGCCGTCCGTTACCGGCCCGGCAGGCGGGTGGTGATCTCCTGGATCAGCCAGCCGTTGCCGTCCGGGTCTTCGAATGAGATGAACGAGCCATAGCTGCTGTGGTCGAGCGCTGGGCCCGCGACCCGTGCCGTCGTCCCGGCGTGGTGGAACACGCCGGTAACGTCGTGGAAGACCTCGCTGACCTCGGCGCCGCGGGTGGACAGGTCGGCCCGGGCCGCGTCGATGTCGTCCGTGACTAGCTGCAGGCCTTGCGCCGAGCCCGGCGCGGCCGAGGACACGCTGGTGCCGAAGATGACCGAGCAGGCCGACCCGGGCGGGGTCAGCTGTACCACTCGGTAGTCGGGCCCATCGGTGTAGTTGGCGTCCAGCCGCCAGCCCAGCGCCTGGTAGAAGTCCTTGGCCTTGTCCACGTCGGAGACCGGTATGACCACGACCTCGAGTCCGTACTCCATGATTCCTGCTCCTTCAGTAGTTCCGGGCGGTCCGGGTGGGTCCGGCCGCCGGTTAAGTCCTGTTCTCCACCGTCGCTCTTGGGGGGCCCTTGGCACACCAGGGCGAGGCCCTGGCCGGGACCCTGGTGTTGGGTCACGGGCCACCTGCGTAGGTCGGCCTGCGCGGCGCCGGTCGCCGATGAGCCCGGCCACGACCGAGACCGCGGCCGCCGTCGGTCTGCCCTAGAGGCGAGTCTCTGGAAGCGGAAGCCTGCCAGCGGGCCGCCGCGATGGATACCGTCCCGTCGCGCCCCGGCGTGCAGTCCGGGCCGTTGCCACGTTGATCGGTGCGGCCTTGTATGAGACGTTTAGTTAGCCTTATACGACTGAGTTCCAGCGAGGACGCCCGGGACGACGTGACGGCTGGGGCAGCACCGGATCCGGCTCATTCTCGGCGCGGACGCCGGTCGCCTCCGACCTCGCCCTGACACCGTAGGCGCCCTCTGAAGCGCCACGACGCGGTGGGGCTTCCCCGAAAGATCAAGAGCCGACGGATCTCCTGGCCGAGGAGGAAACGTGTCGCGTCATCGCCTGGCGTCAGTGGCGGTCGGCCTGTTGGCGGCGGTGGGCCTGACCGCGTGCAGTTCGGCCTCGTCTCCCGCCGCCGCACCGAGTTCAACCGCCAGCACCAGCACCAGCCCTAGCCTGGCGGCGGTTCGGGCGAGAATAGCCCATTACACGCAGGACCCATCGTGGCTGCCCCCGGGACCGGCTATCGACCCCGCCCGCCTGTCAGGCAAGAAGATCCTGGTCATACCGAGTTCGAGCGCCATTCCGTTCTGCTCTGACCTCAGCACCGACATGGCCTCGGTCGCGCGGCCATTCGGCGTCACTGTCACTCAGTACGCGAACCAGGGCGAGCCGTCTCAATGGGTCGCGGGCATGGACCAGGCGCTGTCCACTCATGTGAACCTGGTCGACCTGACCTGCGGCCTCAACCCGTCCTCCCTGGGTCCGCAGATAGCACAGCTCAAGGCGGCCGGCATCGATGTGGTGTCGGCGCACGCTTACGATCCGTCGCAGCAGCCGATGGCCGGACTCAGCGGGGTCGTCTACGCCCAGTACAACCTCGTGGGTCAGCTAGAGGCCGATTGGGCCATTCTGCAAACCAGCGGCCACGGAAATATTCTCGTTGTGAGCGACGAAGGCGACGTTTCCACGCCTCCGCTCCTGGCCGGGATCCGCTCACAGTTCGCGCAGTACTGCCCGTCCTGCACCGTCTCCTACGTTTACATTCCCATACCGGATTGGGCGACCAAGATCGAGCCGGCCGTCGCCGCCAAGATAAGCAGTGACCCCCGGCTGGACTTCATCATCCCGATCGGCGACGGCATGGTGCAGTATGTGATGCCCGCGATGGTCGCGGCCGGGGCGACCGGCCGCATTCACATCGGAAGCTTCAACGCCACACCGTCGGTCATCCAGACGATGCAGTCGGGATCGACGGTCACCTTCGATGTCGGCGAGGATTTCCCGTGGCTTTTGCGGGCGATCCTCGACCAGGACTTCAGAGTGCTGCTGCACGTCACCCCCAGCCCTTCCGAATACGCGCCGCTTCGCATCTTCACCAAGCAAAACGCCGGCGACGCCGGCCACCCGCCGTCCTTCCAGAACGGATACGGCAACGCGGCCAGCATCAACTTCGCTACCCTCTGGAAAGGATGACCGGCGAGGGTCCCGGTCGCGCTGGCCGGGCCGCCGGATCGGAGGCGTGAACGGATGCCAGCCGCCCTCGGCGATTCGTTCCCTCCGGTCTTTGAGCTGCGGAATATCTCGAAGCGCTTCGGCGGTGAGCAAGCGCTCATTTCCGTGGATATCGAAGTCCGTGGCGGCGAGGTTCATGGCCTGCTCGGCCCCAATGGCTCAGGCAAGTCGACGCTGATAAAGATCCTGTCCGGGTATCACGCGGCTGAGCCGGGCGCCGAGCTGATGATCCATGGTCAGCGGCAGCCGCTGCCGCTGACCGCGACGGCATTCCGGCGGCTCGGATTCAGCTTCGTGCATCAGGACCTCGGCCTCATCCCGTCGCTTTCGGTGCTGGAAAACGTGTGCATAGACGACATCGTGTCGGCTCGCTGGCGGATAAATTGGCGGCCCCTGGCCCGGCAGGCCAGGACCCTGCTGGCCGAGTTCGGCCTAGACGTCGACCCCAAGGCCACGATCTCCGAACTGCCGCCTTGGCACCGGCCGCTCATCGCGGTCGTGCGCGCGATCGGTACCATGCGCGCGGCCATGGCCGACGACCCGGACCGGCGCGGCGCACTGATCCTCGACGAGCCCACGGCGCGGATGCCCGAGGACACCGTAGGCCACCTTCTTGACCTCATCCGCTCGGTGGCCGACCTGGGCCATGCGGTGCTGCTCGTATCGCACAACCTCGACGAAATCCTCGCCGTCACCGATCGGGTCACGGTGCTTAGGGACGGCAAGGTCGTCGGCGCTCTAGCGACGGCGGAGACGTCGCGTGCGCAACTCGTCGACCTGATCGTGGGTGAACCCCGAAGTGTCGGCCCGGCCCGCATCGGACCGGCGGCGGGCCCGTCCGCCACCGCCACCGCCACCGGGATCGAGATCTCAGGGTTGCGCGGTGCCGCGGTCCGCGAATTCAGCCTCCGGCTCAGGCCCGGGGAAATCGTCGGCGTAACCGGCCTGGTCGGATCGGGGTTCGACGACGTCGGCGCGCTGCTGTTCGGTGACCGGCGGGCCGCGGCGGGAATCCTCCGGGTCGGGGAACACGCCGAGCCGCTGAGCCGGATGACACCAGGCCGCGCCGTCGCGGCAGGATTGGCCCTGATACCGCCGGACCGGCTCAGCCAGGGCTGTATTCCCGAGCTCACCGTAGCCGAGAACATCGCCATGCCGGCGCTCCATTCGTTCACGGCCGCCGGGGCGATACGTCGGCGCACCATGGACCGCCAGGTGGCCGCCTGGACGGGGCAGCTCGGCGTCACCCCGGCCAATCCGGAGCTGACCCTCAGCTCGCTCAGCGGAGGCAACCAGCAGAAAGTACTGCTGGCCAAGTGGCTGCAGTTGCAGCCGCGGTTGCTGATCGCCATCGAGCCGACGCAGGGCGTCGACGTCGGCGCGCGCGCGGAGATCTTCTCGCTGCTGAAGGACTACGTGACCCATGGCTGCGCCATTCTGTGCTGCAGCACGGACACCGACCAACTGGCCGAGCTGTGCGACGCGGTCTGCGTCATGCACGCGGGCCGTCTCGGGCCGGTGCTGCGCGGCGCGAACCTCACCCGGGAGCGGATCGCGGCGGCCGTTCTGGATCCAAGCCTGCCGGGCGATGCGGAGCCGCCATGACAGGGCCGGAGCAGCGCATCCGCTCCCTCATCCAAAAATATGGACTGTTCGCCGCCTGGGCCGGCACGATCGTGCTATTCGCGCTGGTGGAGCCTCATACGTTCCTGGAGAGGCAGAACATCACCTCGACGCTGAGCTCCCAGGCCGTCCTGGTCCTGCTGACCTATTCCCTCGTGGTGACGCTGACGGCGGGGGAGTACGACGTTTCCGCCGCCGCCGTACTGACACTCTCGTCGATGGTCATCGCCATACTCAATACCGAAGATCATCTCAACATCGCGCTGTCGGTCCTGGTCGCTCTGGCTATCGGCCTCCTCGTCGGCCTGGTCAACGGCGTCATCATCGTGGCCATCGGAGTAGATTCGATCATCGCGACGCTCGGGATGAGCAGCGTCATTTCCGGTCTTGTCCTGTGGATCAGCGGCGGCAATACCCTTTCCGGCATATCCAGCTCGCTGGTCACGCTGGTCGTCGTGCCGCACATCTTCGGCCTGTCGCTGAGCTTCGTCTATGTCGTGGCCGCCACCCTCCTGCTCTGGTACGCGCTGTCGTACCTGCCGGTGGGGCGCCGGCTACTCTACGTCGGCCGCAGCCGTGAGGTGTCCCGGCTGACCGGCCTGCGGGTGGGCCGGCTGCGGTGGGGTGCACTGGTGGCCGGGTCGTTCATCGCCGCCGTCTCCGGTGTGCTGTACGCGGGGACCACCGGCGGCGCCGATCCCACCTCGGGGCTGGCTTTGCTGCTGCCTGCGTTTGCCGGCGCCTTTCTCGGCGCGACCACGATCCAGCCCGGCCGGTTCAACGCCTGGGGCTCCTTCGCGGCGGTCTACTTCCTGGTAACGGGCATAGATGGGCTGTCGCTGCTCGGTATTCAGGTGTTCGTCCAAGACCTCTTCTACGGCGCGGCCCTGATCGTGGCGGTCTCGGTGTCGCTGCTGGCCCGGCGCCGCGCCAGCGCGTCCTGACCCCGGCGTGGCGTAGTGCACGCTCCTGCACCAGGAGGGCGCTTGGTCCAAGAGTAAGCTGCTAGCCAGTTAGCTGGCATGTGGGTCAGGTGGGAGGCCGTGTGAGCGGTCACGTCCGGCGGGACGACCGGAAGGCGGACACCGGCACCATCGTCGATGCCGCCGTCGTGGGCACGGTGTAGTTCTCACCCGATGGCCACAGGTCCGCGGCGACGTGCCGCCCAGCTGCGGGGCCGTCGCGCCGAATTGGCCGTGCTGGACGGCCTGGTCGAGGCGGTGCGGGCAGGCGAGAGCCGGGTCCTGGTGCTGCGCGGTGAGCCGGGAATGGGCAAGACGGCGCTGCTCGATCACCTGGCCGGACAGGCGCCGGGGTGCCGGGTGGTGCGCGCCGCGGGGGTGCAGTCGGAGATGGAGCTGGCGTTCGCCGGGCTGCATCAGCTCTGCGCGCCGATGCTGGACCACCTGGATCGGCTTCCAGATCCGCAGCGTGAGGCGCTGCGGACGGCATTGGGCCTCGGCGCAGGCCCGGCACCCGACCGGTTCCTGGTCGGGCTGGCCGTGCTGGGCCTGCTGTCGGAGGTGGCCGGGGAGCTGCCGCTGGTGTGCGTGATCGATGACGAGCAGTGGCTCGATCGCGCCTCGGCGCAGGCGCTGGGTTTCGTCGCGCGGCGGCTGGCGGCGGAGTCGGTCGGCCTGGTGTTCGCGACGCGGGTGCCGGGCGAGGAGGTGGCCGGGCTGCCCGACCTGGCCGTGGAGGGCCTGCGGGAGAGCGATGCGCGGGCGCTGCTGGCCTCGGTGCTGACCGGGCCGCTCGACGCGCGAGTCCGCGACCAGATCGTCGCCGAGACCCGGGGGAACCCGCTGGCGCTGCTTGAGCTCCCCCGTGCGGTGACGCCAGAGCAGCTGGCGGGCGGATTCGGGCTGCCCGGCGCGGTGCCGCTGTCGGGACGGATCGAGGAAAGCTTCCGGCAGCGGATCGAGGCGCTGGCCGCCGGGACCCGCAGGCTGCTGCAGCTGGCGGCGGCCGACCCGTCCGGCGATCCGTCGCTGGTGTGGCGGGCCGCCGGACGGCTGGGGATCCCGGTTCAGGCGGCGGCGCCGGCCGCCGAGGCCGGGCTGGTGGAGTTCGGCGCCCAGGTACGGTTCCGGCATCCGCTGGTGCGCTCGGCGGCCTACCAGTCGGCGTCGTTCCAGGACCGGCAGGAAGTGCACGCCGCGCTGGCGCAGGTCACCGACCCGGTCATCGACCCCGATCGCCACGCTTGGCACCGGGCCCAGGCCGCACCCGGGCCGGATGAGGATGTCGCCGGTGAGCTTGAGCGCTCGGCGGGCCGGGCGCAGGCTCGCGGGGGGCTGGCCGCGGCCGCCGCGTTCCTGGAACGCGCGGCGCTGCTCACCCCCGAACCCGCGCGTTATGCCCGGCGGCTGCTCGCGGCGGCCCGGGCTAAGTGCGATGCCGGCGCGCTGGACGCGGCGCTCGGGCTGCTGGTCGCGGTCGAGGCGGGTGCGCTGGACCCGCTGCAGGTCGCGCACGTCGAGCATCTGCGCGGACAGATCGCGCTGGTGCAGCGACGGATTACCGACGCTGCCCCGCAGCTGCTCAGCGCGGCCATCCGTCTCGAGCCGCTCGACGCCGAGGCGGCCCGCGAGGCGCACCTGGAGGCGTTGGGTGCCGCGGTTTGGGCCGGCGACCTAGACCGTCCCGGCGGCATGCGGGAGGCGGCGCAGGCGGCGCGAGCCGCACCGCCTGGGCCCGACCCGCCCCGCGCGATCGACGTCCTGCTCGACGCGTTCGCGCTGCTGTTCACCGAGGGGTACTCGGCGGCCGTGCCGGTGCTGACCCGGGCGCTGGGGGAGTTCGTCGCCCTGGACGTCGACGCCGATGAGGTCAGTCGCTGGCTCTGGCTGGCCGGCTCCAGAGCAGGCGCCATCACCGCCCTGGAGCTGTGGGACTACGAATCCTGGGATGGCCTGGCGGCCCGGCAGGTTCAGTTCGCCCGTGACACGGGGGCGCTCGCGCTTTTGCAGCTCGCGGTGGGTCAGCTCGCCTGGACCCGGTTGGTGGCAGGTGAGCTGGCCATGGCGGTGCGGCTGGTCGAAGAAGACCGGCTGATCGCCGAGGCGACTTCGAACTCCCCTGGCGGGTATCCCGCGATGGTGGTGGCGGCCTGGCGCGGCCGGGAGCCGCAGGCATCTGAGCTGATCGAGGCCACCGCGCGGGAGGCGGCGGCTCGGGGTATGGGCCGTGTCGTCAACTACGCGAGCCATGCCAGCTCGGTGCTGTACAACGGCCTGGGCCGGCACGATGCCGCGCGCGACGCCGCTCGCCTGGCCTTCGAACGCGATCCGGTCGGCTACGGACCGCTCGTCGTGCCCGAGCTGGCCGAGGCGGCGGCCAGGACCGGTGACGTCGCGCTCGTCACGGCGGCGCTGGACTGGCTGTCCGAACGCACCCGGGTGACCCCAAACGAGTGGGCGCTAGGCATCGAAGCCCGGATCCGCGCCCTGCTCGCCGAGGGGGATGCCGCTGAGAGCTGCTACCAGGAGTCGATCGAGCACCTGGGCCGGACCCCGATCCGCGCCCAGCTCGCCCGCGGTCACCTGCTCTACGGGGAGTGGCTGCGCCGCGAGCGCCGCCGCGGTGAGGCGCGGACGCAACTGCGAATCGCCTACGAGATGCTGGACGCGATGGGCATCGAGGCGTTCGCCGAGCGGGCCAGCCGCGAGCTCCAAGCCACCGGGGAGACCGCCCGTAAGCGCACGGTCGAGATTGCCGTCGAGCTGACCGCCCAGGAGGCGCAGGTCGCGCGGCTGGCCCGCGAGGGCCTGTCCAACCCGCAGATCGGCGCGCGGCTGTTCATCAGCACGCGCACGGTCCAGTACCACCTGGGCAAGGTCTTCACCAAGCTCGGCATCACCTCCCGCAGCCAGCTCGACCAGGCCCTGCCCGCCGACCCGGCCGCTGTCCCCTCCCGCTAGCCGCTTGGGCCCTTCGCGCTGTGGCCTGTTCGACTGGCCACTGGCCAGTTGGACTGTGCACTGGCGGATATGAACGCGACCCCGCAGAGCCGAGAATCGCAGGGAGGCAAACGCCCGGAGAAGAACGAAACGTAGCGCGGAGGAGCAATACCGTGATCACCTGGCTGAACGCATCCTTCGAGATGCGGTTCCGGGTCATAGACGGATTGACTGTCCGCTACGCCCAGAGCGAGCACCGCGACGAGCACGCCCTGCTGCTGAGCCCGTGGCCGGAAAGCTTGCTGGCCTTCGAACCCATTTGGTCACGGCTGGATACGCATACCCAGCTGGTGGCCATCGACCTGCCGGGCTTCGGTCATTCCCAGCGCAGCGACGCGCTAGCTTCGCCGCGGGCGATGGCCGAGTTCGTCATCCGCGCCGCCGACGCCTTCGCGCTCGATCACCCGCATCTGGTCGGGCCAGGCACCGGCACCGCGGCCGCGCTGTTCGCCGCGGCCGTCTATCCCGACCGGCTGCGGAGCCTGATCGTGGGCAGCGGCGCCGCCGCGGTTCCGCTTGCGCTTGGCGGCCCGCTCAAGGACTGGGTCGAGGCTGAAGACGCCGATGAGTTTCGTCATCGTGATCCGCGACTGCTGGTCGCAAGCGCCCTGGCCGGAATCGAGCGCTATGTGCTGCCGGATTCGGTCCGCGACGACTACCTGCTCGGCTACCAGGGCAACCGGTTCGCCGCGTCCATGCGTTACGTGCGCTCCTACCCAGCCGAGCTTCCGGTCCTGGCCGGCCTGCTACCGCGGATCCACACGCCGGTGCAGATCATCGCGGGCGCGCACGATAGCGCGACGCCGCTGGTGAACGCCGAGTTCCTGCATCAGCGGCTGCCCCGCAGCACGCTCGACATCATCGACGCGGGTCATTTCCCGTGGGAAGACGCCGCGGCCGACTACGCCGCACTTATCACCAGTTGGTGGGCCGGCGGCTACAAATCCGCCACCGGAACACCCGCAGGGTCTCGAGCATCTGACGTCACATCGAAGGAGTGAGTACGTATGTACGCCACCTTGCCCGCAGCCGGACCCGTCGCCGCGGGCCACGTACGGCCCGCGGCGCCCAGGAGCAACGCTCCCGTGGGGCCGCCCAAAGCCGCCACGCCGCCAGGGTTGACCCGCCGGGCGCTGGCCGGCCCCGTGCTGGCTGACGCCGTGCTGGCCGACCCGGTGCTGGCTGACGCCGTGCTGGCCGGCCCGGTGCTGGCCGGTGCGGCGCCCGAGTCTGGGCTGCGGGGCCGGGCCGGCGAGCGCGAGGCGCTGGACCTCCTGGTGGCAGACGTGCGGGCGGGACAGAGCCGGGTGCTGGTGCTGCGCGGTGAAGCCGGAGCTGGCAAGACCGCGCTGCTGGAATACCTGCTGGAGCGCGCGTCCGGATGTTGCACCGCGCGCACGGCGGGCGTCGAGTCCGAGATGGAGCTCGCTTTCGCCGGGCTGCATCAGCTGTGCGCACCTTTCCTCGACCGGATCGAGCGCCTGCCCGGTCCGCAGCGCGAGGCGCTGTCCACGGCGTTTAACCTGCGGAACGGGGCCGCTCCTGACCGCTTCGCGGTGGGTCTGGCCGTGCTGAGCCTGCTGTCGGAGGTGGCCGGCGAGCGACCGCTGGTCTGCGTCGTAGACGATGCGCACTGGCTTGACCGGTCCTCTGCGCAGGCGCTCGCGTTCGTGGCACGCCATCTGGCGGCCAAGCCGGCCGCGGTCGTGTTCGCGGCGCGCGAGCCAGCCGACGAGCAGGACCTGATCGGACTCACGGGGTTGACGGAGCTCGCGGTCCGCGGGCTGTCCGAGGATGACGCGCGAGCACTGCTCACCTCGGTTGTCGCGGGTCCGCTCGACGAGCGGGTGCGCGACCGGATCGTGGCCGAGACGCGGGGCAACCCGCTGACGTTGCTTGAGGTGGCCCGCAGGCTGGCCCCGGAGGAACTCGCGGGCGGGTTCTGTTCGCCGGGCGCTCCAGCCGCGCCGAGCCGGATCGAGGAGAGCTTCCGGCGGCGGCTGATACCGCTCCCGCCGTCGACGCGGATGCTCCTGCTGGTTGCCGCCGCCGAGCCGCTCTGGGACCCGGTGCTGGTATGGCGGGCGGCAGACCGGCTCGGAGTCGAGGTCGAGACCGCCGCGGCGGCGGCCACGGCCGGACTCATCGAGTCCGTCGGGCAGGTGAGGTTCCGTCATCCGCTGGCCCGTTCCGCGGTCTACCTGGCGGCCTCGCCGGAGGATCGCCAGCGCGCTCACCGTGCCCTCGCCGAAGCCATCGACCCTGATGCCGACCCAGATCGCCGTGCGTGGCACCAGGCGCGCGCCACCCCAGGGCTCGACGAGGGCGTCGCGGCCGAGCTCGAGCGCTCGGTCGGCCGGGCCCGGGTCCGCGGTGGACTGCCGGCGGCCGCCGCCTTCTGCGAGCGCGCCGCCGAGCTGACCGCCGATCCAGCCCGCCGGGCCCGCCGCGCGCTCGCCGCGGCGCAGGCCAGGCACCAGGCCGGCGCGCCCGACGCCGCGCAGCGACTGCTGGCCATGGCGCAGGCGGGACCGCTCGACGAGCTGGGGCGAGCACGTGCGGAACTGCTGCGCGCCCAGCTGACGGCCGACTCAGGTCGTGGCCCCGACGGGTCGGCCCTGCTGCTCCAGGCGGCCAAACGCCTCGAACCGCTGCACCTCGGCCTGGCGCGCGACGCCTACCGTGACGCGTTCGCCGCGGCGCTGACCGACGGCGGCCTGGCGATAAGCGGCGAGCTGGCCGAAATCGCCGCAGCCGTGCGCGCCTTGCCCCCGGTCCCGCAGCCGCATGCTCCCGATCTCCTGCTTGAGGGACTGGCCGTCCTGGCCACCGACGGGTACGCCGCGGGCGTACCGGTACTGCTCCGGGCGCTGACCGCATTCTGCGAAGAGACCGAAGAGGAACTGCGCACCGAGGAGGCGCTCCGCTGGCTGCCGCTCGCCTGCCGGGTGGCCCGCCATGTCTGGGACGACGAGAGCTGGTATGTCCTGTCAACCCGGCTGACCGGGCTAGCCCGTGAGGCCGGGGCGCTGGCCGTGCTCCCGGTCGCGCTGCGCCTGGGAGCGGGGATTAAGCTGCTGGCCGGCGAGTCCGCCGCGGCCGCCTCGTGCGCCGCCGAGGCCGAGGCCGTCACCAGGGCGGGGGGGCATCCCGCGCGGCCTTTCGGCCGTCTGATGCTCGCGGCCTGGGGGGGCCACGATGACGAAACCCGCCAGCTGCTCGCGGCCACCACCAGGCAGCTGATCACCCGCGGACAAGGATACCAGCTGACCGTCGCCGGGTGGGCGACCGCGGTGCTGAGCAACGGCCGGTGCCGCTATCACGAGGCGCTGGCCGCGGCCGAACCGGTCAGTGACTATCCGGACGAGCTGGACCTGGCCGCCTGGCC
>Ga0302325_10009095_pt1 | contig 21762 bp, 18 predicted proteins | sample Palsa_T0_2_FD_201948 | JGI IMG/M metagenome (GOLD analysis project Ga0302325, IMG submission 201948) | Peat permafrost microbial communities from Stordalen Mire near Abisko, Sweden - Palsa_T0_2 | ecosystem: Environmental > Terrestrial > Soil > Palsa > Peat permafrost | place: Sweden: Abisko...
CGTCGAAGTTCGACGGCGCTCGCGGGAGGCCCGTTACGAACTGTTTACCGTCGATAGACCTCCGAGATCCAGTTGACTTCCCACGTCTTGCCTTTGTCGAGGGAGAAGGCTTGTTCGAAGTGATAGTGCCGGCCGGCATCGACAACGGTCCACTGATAGCGACTGGCGATCGGGCGGCCATTGTAGGAGTCGTGCCACGCGTAGAACGAGCCGTTGCCGTGGCCGTCGAACGAACCGACTTCCGGCGGCATACCGAGCCCCGCCTTCTGCGTCGCCCAGTAGATGCTCCATTGATGGGACCGAGCGTCGTAGAGCCGGAGCGTCGCATAGCCGGTCTTGCCGAACCGGCCCGTTTCGAAGTTGCCGTGGTCGCCGAGAATCGGGTCGATGCGCATCGCGCCGTCGACCGTGTACCAGTCGTGTGAGCCCGCGAGAGGCCGGCGCAGGAGCTTAAATGTGGCGCGCCACGAGCCGTGGATCCAGTCGAAGTCGTGGCTGCCGTCCCGCGCCGATGAGGTCGCGATTGGCGCGAGAGCAAGCTGATGCGTAGGATTGGTCGCGGTTGCGCCGGCCGCAGGGCCGGCAAGTACGGCGGTCGCGGCGAGCAGCATGATGGCGGAGGTTTTCACGGAGCGGTCCCCTCTTAGCGCGCGCCTTTGGGCGCGATGATTATGAGATAAATATACCGCCCAACCTTGACAGGGCATGTCAGGTTTACCCGTGGTACGTGTCGAAGGGTCACCGGCGATGCGCGCCGGACGCCAGGTCTCACTCTTACTGCTCCTCCAACTCCGCGGCGGCGTAAGTGCGCCCGATCTGGCCGCCGAGCTCGGTGTCTCGGTGCGAACGATTTATCGCGACGTCGAGCAACTGAGCGAAGCCGGCGTTCCGATCTACGCCGAGGCCGGGAACGGCGGTGGGATCCGGTTGGTCGACGGTTATCGCACGCGGTTGACGGGACTGGACTCCGCGGAATCGGAGGCGCTCGTGCTAGCCGGGTGGGGCGCCGTCGCCGACGCGTTGGGGGTCGGGAGCGCCGCCGCGGGTGCCGAACGCAAACTGTTCGCAGCTCTACCTCGCTCTGCCGCCGCGAGCGCGCAGCGGATGCACGCGCGGTTGCACATCGACCTCGCCCGGTGGTATGCACCGGCAGAAACGTTGCCGCACCTGCCGGCGCTCGCTCGGGCGGTGTGGGATCAGCGGCGCGTGCGCATCGACTACTCCAGTTGGGCGCAGCGAGCGGAGCGCGAGATCGAGCCGCTCGGCCTCGTGCTCAAAAACGCGACCTGGTACTTGGCCGCGCGCCGGGGCGTCGACTTCCGCACGTATCGCGTCGGCGAGATCGTATCGCTGACGGTGCTCGAGGCTCGCTTCGACCCGCCCGGCGGTTTCGATTTAAAGGCGTACTGGGAATCGTCGACGCGCCGCTTCGAGCGCAGTATGTCGCGGGAAACGGCGATCGTGCGTAGCACACGGGCCGCGTTGCCGCTCTTGGAACGCATTGCCACGGGGCCGGTGCGGCAAAACAAGGATGGGGATCCGAACGTCGTCACGCTGCCGATCGAATCGATCGAGCGGGCAGTTCGTGACCTGCTCGCGCTCGGCGATGCGGTTGAGGTGTTGTCACCGGTCGAGCTGCGTAACCGCATCGCAGCGGCGGCCGGCGCGACGGCGCGGCTCTACGCGACGAGCTAGAGCTTAGAGGTCGCCCGTCGGCCCCATCGCTTCGAGCCGTTTCTTGAGATCGTTGAGGAACGCGTTCGAGGCAGTGCCATCGATGACGCGATGGTCGAGTGACAAGCAGACGTTCATCATCGAGCGAATCGCGATCGCATCGCCGATGACGACCGGCCGCTTGACGACGGCTTCCATCGTGACGATCCCGGCTTGGCCGCCGTTGATGATCGGTTTCGAAAGCACCGAACCGTTGGCGCCCGTGTTGTTGACGGTGAACGTTCCACCGCTCAGGTCGTCGGCGCCGAGCTTACCCGAACGGGCTTTTTCGACGAGCTTGCCCGCAGCGATCGCGAGGCCCGAGATCGAGAGCGTATCGGCGTCGCGGATCACCGGAACGACGAGGTTCGATTCCATGCCGATCGCGATCCCGATGTTGATGTGCTTCTCGACGTAGATGCCGTCGGCGGTAAAGCGCGAGTTGAGCAGCGGATTGCTCTTGATCGCGCCGACTGCGGCGGAGATGAAGAACGGCAAGAGCGTGAGCGCGTAGCCCTTCTCTTGCATGAAGCGATCTTTCGCTTTCGCGCGCCACGCCCACGCGTTGCTGACGTCGACTTCGACCATCGTCCACGCGTGCGGCGCGCTTGCGAGCGATTCCGACATGCGCTGCGCGATGATCTTGCGCGCGGGCGAGAGCGGCACGAGCGTTCCCGGAACGGGCGATGCGTATGTCGAGCGTCCGACGCCTTCCGGCGCCGGCGGCGGGGCGAGTGCACCAGGTGCGGGACGCGCCGCGGGCGCCGCGGCCGGTGCCTGCGGTGCGTGCATGATCGTCGCAGCCATGACTGCGGCCGGGCCTTCGTTCGCCGCCGCCAGGATATCGTTCGCGGTGACGCGCCCATTGTTGCCCGTGCCGCGAACCGTCGAGATGTCGACATGATGCTCGCGCGCGAGCCGGCGAACGGCGGGCGATACGCGGCGCAGTACCTCGGCGCTGTTGATGAATCCGTTGCCGCCGTGCGCCGCATGGCCGTTCGAGGCCACCGCGCCGCCGCTCGGCGCTGCGACTGCCGCATGCGGCGCTTCGGTCGCGGGCGCATGCGCTGCAGGCGGCGCTGCGGCCGGCGCAGCGCTCGCTTCCGAGCCGACTTCGTCGATGATGGCGATCGGCGCGCCCGTGGCGACGGTCTCGCCTTCCTTGCAGATGATCTCGCGCAGCACGCCGCTGACGGGCGAGGGGACCTCGGCGTTTACTTTGTCGGTCGAGACTTCAACGAACGATTCGTACTTCTCGATCGCGTCGCCCGGCTTCTTGAGCCACTGCGCGACGGTGCCTTCGGTGACGGTTTCACCGAGTTGCGGCATGGTAATGGTCGTTGCCACCTTAGAACCGCACCATCTCGCGCATCGCCTCGGCCATGCGGTCGGTTGAGATCATGAATTCTTCTTCCAGGGTCGCGGCGTAACCCATCGCGGGAACGTCGGGTCCGCACAAGCGCCGGATCGGAGCGTCGAGATCGAAGAAGGCTTCCTCAGCGACCATCGCGCTGATCTCCGCGCCGATGCCGCCGAACTTGTTGTCCTCATGGATGATCAGGAGCTTGCGCGTCTTGCGCACGCTCTCGAGGATCGTCGTGCGATCCATCGGACGAATCGAACGCAGGTCGATCACTTCGACCGACAGGTCGTCGCCTTCGAGGCGCTTTGCCGCCTCGATCGCTTGGTGAACGTAGAGTCCGTACGACACGACGGTCAGCTGATCACCCGGATGCTTGACGTCGGCCTTGCCGATCGGAATCGTGTAGTGTCCGCTCGGGACTTCGCCTTTGACGAGCCGATAGGTTTTCTTATGTTCCAAGAACAGGACGGGATCGGGATCGTCGATCGCGGCGTTGAGCAGGCCTTTCACGTCGCTCGGAAACGACGGTGCGACGATCTTCAGCCCGGGAACGTGATAGAAAAGCGCTTCGATCGAAACCGAATGCGATAGCGCACCGCGCACGCCGCCGCCGTAGGGCGTGCGGATCACGAGCGGACAGGTGTAGTCTCCGTTGCTGCGATAGCGCGTCTTGGCCGCTTCACCGACGATTTGATTGAACGCGGGATAGATGAAGTCGGCAAATTGAATCTCGGCGATCGGGCGCAGGCCCTCCATCGCCATGCCGATCGCGATGCCGACGATCGACGCCTCGGCGAGCGGCGTATCGACGATGCGCTCGGGTCCGAACTCCTCGATGAATCCTTTGGTGATGAGGAAGACGTTGCCGCGCGCGCCGACGTCTTCGCCCAGAATCAACGTGCGGTCGTCGGTTTTGAGCGCTTCGTAGAGCGTCGTGCGGACCGCCTCGACATTGTTGAGGACGGTGCTCGCGGGCGATGCTAGAGCCATGGCTCGTACGACCCTTCATAAACGTGCGCGTAAAGTTCTTCGGGCGCGGGGTATGGAAGCGCCTCGGCTTCGTCGGTGACCGCGTTGACCTCGGCCAACACGTCTTTCTTCATCTTAGAGGCTTCTTCGGAGCTGACGATACCGTGCTCGATCAGCAGCGCTTCGAAGCGCGGCACGGGATCGAGGTGCCTGTGGCTTTCGATTTCATCGCGGGTGCGATAGGTACGATCGTCATCGTCGGTCGTGTGCGAGAGGAAGCGGTAGCACGTCGCCTCGACCAAGGTCGGTCCGCCGCCTTCGCGCGCGCGGTCGAGCGCGTCCTTCATCACCGCATAGGTCGCGATCGGGTCCGAGCCGTCGACCTTGACGCCGGGTAGCCCGTAGCCGGGTGCCTTGTCGATGATGTCGGCGATAGCCATCTGCCGGTCGCGAGGAGTCGAGATCGCCCACTCGTTGTTCTCGCACAAGAAGACGATCGGCAGCTTGTGGATCGCGGCGAAGTTGACCGATTCGTGCCACTCGCCTTGGCTCGTCGATCCATCGCCGAAGGTGCAGAGCACGGCCCGCCCGGTTTGGTTGCGCAGCTTCATCGCGTAGGCCGCGCCGACAGCGTGTGGGCAGTGTGCGGCGATGATCGAGCTGATCGAAAGAATACCGAGCGAGTGATAGGAGTAGTGGTTGGGGAACTGGCGGCCGCCCGAGACGTCCTTAGCGCGCGCAAACATTGAGAGCAGCACTTGCAGGACGGGCATGCCGATGCCGACGCACAGCCCCATGTCGCGGTAGTAAGGAACGAGGATGTCCTTGCCGCGCACGAACGCGAGCGCCGCTCCGGCGTGGATGCCTTCGTGACCTTCGCTGCCGGTCGCAAACGGAATCTTGCCCTGGCGGTTGAGCTGGAAACCACGGTTGTCGAGCATCCGCTGCAGGTACATGTTGCGCAGCATCCAGCGGAGCTGATCGTCGCTCAGCCCGTGCCGCTCGAGGGCCGGCTTCGAGATCGCTTTGGCCACGGCAAAATCCCCCTTCTCTCTCCGAACATCAACATCGGGACGGCTTGGCCCCCCGATCCCCCGGCCGGACTCCCGGGCCCCGCTGCGCGCGGCGACCGATTCCGTCCGGGCGCTACCGGCGTAACGACTGCGGTTATGGTACGAGAGTTGGGGTTCCTTTCAGGATGTGAAAAGGGCGGGTTCGGCGACCCTCGCGCGAAGGGTCAACCCATGCACGCGACCGCCGACGTCCCCATCGCCGATCTCGTACGTGTCCGCCGCCAGCTACACCGCCGCCCGGAGCTGTCGCTCGTAGAGCACGAGACCGCGGCGTTCGTCGCCGCGGAGCTCGGCAAGCTCGGTCTCGACGACATCCGGACCGGCATCGGAACGACCGGCGTGCTCGGCACCCTCCGGGGGGGCAAACCGGGTCCGGTCACGCTTCTGCGCGCGGACATGGACGCGCTTCCGATCCGAGAGCTGGTCGAGACCGAGTATCGCTCCGAGCACGAGGGAGTGATGCATGCCTGCGGCCACGACGGTCACGTTGCGATCTTGCTTGCAGCCGCGGGCACGCTCGCCGAGCGCCGTGCCGAGGTGCCGGGCACGCTCGTGTTCTGCTTTCAACCCGGTGAAGAAGGCTATGCCGGCAACCGTCTGATGATCGAGGACGGGGCGCTCGAAAATCCCCACGTCGACCGCACGTTCGCGCTGCATCTCTTCAGCGGTCTCGACGTCGGCAAGATCGGGGTCCGCGACGGTGCGTTCTTCGCATCGGCGGACGAATACGACCTCACGATCCGCGGCAAGGGCGGCCACGGTGCGATGCCCCACCTCGCGGTCGACCCGATCGTCGGCGGCGCGTACTTCGTGACCTTGCTGCAGACCATCGTCAGCCGCGAGATCGCACCGAAGGACGCCGCCGTGTTCACCGTCGGGAAGTTCGAGGCGGGGACGACCTTCAACGTCATCCCGGACGAAGCGAAAATGAAGGGGACGGTTCGCAGCTTCGATCCGGAGGTGCGCAAGTCGATGCCGGAACGCATGGAGCGTATCTTGCGCGGTCTAGGCGAGGCGATGCGTTTCGAATACGAGTTGCACTATCACTGGTCGTACCCGCCCACCGTCAACGATCGCGAGACGAACGACGTCGTCCGTGAGGTCGGAGGGGCCACCTTGGGCGCGGACAAGGTCGTAGAACACGACATCGTCATGTGGGCAGAGGACATGTCGTTCATGCAAGAGCAGCGGCCCGGCGCCTACTTTATCGTCGGCGCGCGCGGTGGCCCGGAAACGGGCTTCCCGCATCACAACGCCCGCTTCGACATCGACGAGCGGGCGCTGGAGATCGGATACCGGATGATGACGGCGCTGGGTTTGAAAGGCTGAGCTAGGCTGCCGCGGCGCGGCGGTCGGCCGGCACGAGGAAGGCCCGCTCGCAGACCATGACGCGCCGCAGGCCGCGATCGGTCTCGCGGTAGCCGCGGTCGACGGAACGCTCGTAGACGGTCGATTCGTAGCCGCTGCGCGCTTGCGGGTAGCTGCGCTGGAATCCGAGCTCGTACAGGGCGTCGGCGTTATCGGTGATCGGGGAGAGTCCGATCGACAGGAGCCGTTTGATCTCTTCGGGGCTGTGAACCATCGCGTTCGTCATCGTCCTGGTATCCTTTCACTCTATATACGCACGAGCGAGTGAAAACGGACGCATCCCAGCTTACGTTTGGATGAGGAATGCGTAAGAGGACGGTGAGACCAAGCATTCTATAAAAAGCCGCCGAGTTCGCCATTGGGCCCGCGAGTGCGGGCCCGGGGGGCGATCGGGGGGGCTTCGCCGCCCCGATCTTAACGCGAGAATGCCAGGTAGTTGATTTTGCCGTCCGGGTCGGTCGAGATTTGGGCGTGGGATTCGCCCTTCTCGAACACAGCCACGTACTTGCCATTGCGCGTATCGACACGTAAGAACGCGCCGAGCGCACCGTGCATGCCGGCGAGCACCGACTGAAGTTTGTCGAGCGGCGCGACGCCGAGAAAAGATGCTTCGAACCATTGCGGGTCGAGTTTATCTGCACTAAGGACGTGCTGCAGCGCCGCGAGGTCGTCCGGCGAAAGTTCGTCGTGGAAGAGCAGGCTCGAGATGCGGCCTTGCGCGTCGAAGGCGATGTTGACTTTGATCGTCCCCTTCGGCGACACGAGCGACCACTCGAAGCCATCTTTCACGATCGCGCTCGGCGCACCGAGCCGTTCCGTGTAGGAGTCGACGAACGACTGCACGTCGCTCACCGGTATCTTCGAAACAAAGTTCGGGCCGAACAGCGCCGGGTCGATCGGCCCTTTCGCAAACAGTTTCTGCAGCGCGACTTGCTCCGGCGCGTCCGCGGCGCGCGCGCCCGTCCCGAGAGCCGGGGCGACGGCGGCGGTCAGTGCGGAGAGAAGAAACGGCAAGCGGTGCACGCCGTTCTAATCGGTTGCGCTCCGCTCGCGGTCCTGCGATCTCGGTCGGTTAGGCCGCCCGGACGGAGGCGAAGTGGAAGCCGTTCTTGCCGTGACCCTTCACGTGGTACATGGCCCTGTCGGCGGACTTGATCAACGTCGCTCCGGTTTCGCCGTCGTTCGGATACACGGCGATGCCGATGCTGATCGACACGTCGCAGTGTTTGTCGTCGATTGCGATCGGGGCGCTTGCGAATTCGAGGATTCGCTCGGCCGCGCGCACGATCGGCTCGAGACCGGTCGCGTCGCCGAGCACGACGACGAATTCGTCGCCGCCGAGGCGCGCGACGGTATCGACTTCGCGCACGGCACACGTCAACCGGTGTGCGATCTCGCGCAGGAGCCGATCGCCGATTTCGTGGCCATGCGAATCGTTGACCGCCTTGAAACCGTCGAGATCCATCAGGAGCACGCCGACGTGCGTTCCTGCGCGCCTGGCGCGCGCGAGAAACCCGTCGATGCGTTCATCGAGCAGCGTGCGATTTGCGAGACCGGTCAGGGGATCGTGGGTCGCCAGGAACGCGAACTTTTCTTCGGCGTTCTTGCGATCGGTGATGTCGCGACTGACCGAGATGAACTGACTTGGGCCGCTCGCGATCGGTTCGATCACGGTCTCGACCCACATGGCGGAAGCGTCCTTGCGGTACATCAGCCACTCCACGGTCGCGGCGCCGCCGCGCGTCAACGAGAGGTGTCCTTCTCCGAGGACGCTGCTCTCGGTGCCGGGACCGTACAAGATGCCCATGCCGCTCTCCATGAGTTCGGCGGCGGAATACCCGGTGATCCGCTCCGCGGCTCCGTTGACGTACAGAATGTTCGCCGATTCGTCTTCGAGCGTTTCCAAAATGAGAATCAAGTCGTTCGCGCTGTCGACCGCCGCCCGAACGAGCTCGAGTTCGCGTTGCGTCCGGTGGTGCGCGCGCCGCAACTCGGCGTCCTCCAGAGCGCGCTCGATCATCGGTACGAGGCGCGAGAGGCCGTTCTTATCGACAAAGCTTGCGGCGCCGAGGTGCAAGGCATCGACGACCTCTTGTTCCCCGATCGCGCCCGAAACGACGATGAGCGGCGTCATATGCGCTCGCTCCTTGAGCAGCATCAGGACGTCGGCCGACCGGAAACCCGGCATCGAGTGGTCGCACAGTACGACGTCCCACTCTTCGCGCTGGAGGGCCTGGCGGACGTCGTCGAGGCGATCGACGCGCTCCGCGGACGGCACGAATCCGCCGGAGCGCAATTTGCGAACCAGCAGCTCTGCATCGTTCGGTTCGTCCTCGATCAGAAGGACGCGGAGAGGCCTTGACATTGCTATGAATTACCTATCGGCGCACTCATAGTTGCGACAAAGGTTCCGAGCGATGTGGGGTCTGCGTCACTTTACCTGACAACGGCTATCGTCTGAGAACTCTGTTAATTGTGTGAAATGCAGGCTGGCAGGCGCTTAAGTGTATCAATCGGCGCGACGAATTTCTAAATTGAAGTGACCTGGCTCAAATTGTCCGCATTTCTTTACACATCGGGGTCATCGTGCGACCGGCCCAGAACGTCGACATCCCCCCAAGGAGCGGCATGAGCGAAGGAGCGTTCCATACTCTCGCGCCGAGCGCCGCCGGGAGCGAGTCGCTCCGGCTCATGCTCGAAGGCGCTCCGATCGCGATCGTCACCCTCGACGCGCAGCATCGGATAACCTCGCTGAACGCCCGTGCCGACAGCCTGTTCGGCTATGAGCGCGAAGAACTGATCGGCGGACCCTTCGAACAGCTGGTCCCGGCCGGAGCACCGGCGCACGCGGTGGGCGCGCGCGACGTGTTCGGCGTGCGTAAGGACGGTTCGACCGTATCGATCGAACTCGGACTCAGCACCGTATCGACGCCGGCCGGCGACATCGTCATGGCCGCGATCACCGACGTCACGGAGCGCAAACGCGCCGAGGATCGGCTCTGGGCGGTCATCGAGAACATTCCGACCGCGACGATCTTGGTTGACGGCGATGGTGTCGTCGTAATGACGAACGCGGAAGTCCAGCGCCTTTTTGGATACGAACGCAGCGAACTGCTCGGCAAGTCGGCGGAGATGCTCGTTCCGGTGCGTTTTCGCAACGCTCCGGGAGGCTGGCGCGAGCACTTCCTCGCGCCAGCGATGCGCACGATGGGAGCTGCCCGCGATCTCTTCGGGCTTCGAAAAGACGGCACCGAGATCCCGATCGAGATCGGACTCAACCCGCTCGAACTCGGGGCAAACCGCTTCGTGCTCGCAGCGATCATCGATATCACCGAGCGCAAGCGCGCCGAAGAACGGTTGCGCGCGGTCATCGAGGCCGCGCCGAGCGCGACGGTGCTCGTTGACGGCTCCGGTCGCGTCGCGATGGCCAACGCCGAAGCGGAGCGGCTCTTCGGGTACCGGCGCGAAGAACTGCTCGGACAATCCGTCGAGCGGCTGCTGCCGCAACAGTTTCGCAAGCTGCACGTGACGCAGCGCGACGGATACCTGGCCGCACCGACGAAGCGAAGCATGGGCGCGGGCCGCGACCTGTTCGGTCTGCGTAAGGACGGCACGGAGATCCCGATCGAAATCGGGTTGAATCCGTTGCATCTCGGCGATAGCCGCTACGTGCTCGCGTCCATCATCGACATCACCGAACGCAAACGCGGCGAGAAGCTGCGCAAGCTCACGGCAGAATTCGGTCAGCGGGCGCTCGCGGCCGCGGGCTCCGACCGTCTGAAACACGAAGCTGCGGAACTCGTCGCCCGGGTGACGGGCGCGCCGTTCGTCCGCATTGGCGAAATCGACCCGGCCGGTACGCAAGTCACATTCAACGCAGGCGTCGGTTGGCCCAAGGAGCTCATCGGGAACCACGTCCTTTCGGTCGAGCTCAGTCCGCAATCGGCAGAGACGATCCGGACCGGACAGCCCGTCATCGTCGACGCTCCGGGGGCGAAGTTTCCTCCGTCCGAGGAAGCAAGGACCCGCGGGATCGTGGGTTCGGCGACCGTGCCCATTCGCACGAAAGACGCCGTCGTTGGGCTCATCCATGTGGGTTTTACGACGCACCAGAAGTTTTCGCAAGACAACATGTCGTTCTTGCTCGGCGTCGGCACGATTTTGGGCATGGCGATCGAACGCGATCGCCGCGAGCAGCGAATCGCGCAGCTCAACGTCGAGTTGCAACACCGCTACGGCGAACTCGAGACGTTCAGCTACTCGGTCGCGCACGATTTGCGCGCACCTTTGCGTACCGTATCCGGATTCGCGAGCGCGCTCGAAGAAGACTACGCCGAGATCCTCGACCCCGAGGCGAAGCGCTATATCGGATTGATCGTCGGGGGCGCCACGCAGATGGGGCATCTTATCGATGCGCTCCTCGAGCTCTCGCGGCTTTCGCGTCAGGAAATCACGCTCGCGGAGGTAGACGTCACCGGGATGGCTCGCTCGATCGTGAGCGAGCTGCACGGAACGGACCCCGAACGCAACGTCGTCGCCACGATCGAGCCGAATCTCACTGCCGCCGCCGACCCCGCCCTCTTACGCAACGTCGTTCAGAACCTGCTCGGCAACGCGTGGAAGTTTACGCGCGCCCGCGATCCGGCGCTGATTCGTTTTGAAGGTAAGCAGCTCAACGGTCAAACGGTCTTTTCCATCAGCGACAACGGCGTGGGCTTCTCGACGGAGTATCCCGAGGAGATCTTCGCACCGTTCAAGCGGCTTCACGGCAAGGCATTCGAAGGCACCGGCATCGGCCTCGCGACGGTTGCTCGCATCGTCGGTCGCCATGGCGGCCGCGTGTGGGCCGAGTCCGAACCGGGCGCCGGCGCGACGTTCTTCTTTACGCTAGGCCCCGACCGAATCTGACCCGCGGCGAGGGTCCCTTCGCATATCGCAGAAGAGCAACTAATCCCCTATTATCTCGGCGCATTTGCAAGGTAGGCCCGGCATGGTGTATCGCCAGCTTCATCTCGACGCGAGTGCGCTAGCGTGACGCTCGCGGAACGGTTCTCCGAAGTCTGCTCGCTCTGGGCCTTGGAACAGAGCGGCTTGACGTTTCGGGAACCTGCGGCCGCGATGCAGTTCGTGCTCGAGAATTGGAGCGAACTATACGAGGCGTGTCAGATTGCGGACGGCGTCAAAAGCAAAGTCGCAAGCGAACCGATCGTCGCCGCCATGGTCGACGCACTGATCTCTGCCGGTGAGATTCGCGCGATGGGCGGCGAAGGCGAGGCCGACGTCGCGAAGCGGTTCGCGCTGATGATGCTCAAGCAGGCGGGCTTCACGTTCCCCGACGGCGAGTATTAGCGCGGGTCGCTTGAACGAACCATACGTCCTGCTGGTCGAGGACCGGGAAGAAGACATCGAATTGACGCTGCGCGCGTTCAAGCGCGCGCGGCTGCTCAACGAGATCGTCGTCAAGCACGACGGAGTGGAGGCGCTCGAATATCTGCGGACGGCGGACGCGCCGGCCTTGATGCTGATCGACATCAATATGCCGCGCATGAATGGGATCGAGCTGCTCCAACACGTGCGCGCGCTCGAGCACCTGCGCTTCGTTCCGGCGATCATGCTGACGTCGTCGCCGGAGGAGCGGGACCTGATCGCCAGCTACGACCGCGGCGCCAACAGCTACGTGCGCAAACCCGTCGCATCCGCGGACTTCGCAGATCTGATCGGCCGGCTCGGCATGTATTGGATCGTCATGAATCAGCTGCCGGCGACGAAATCGTCGCCATGAAAATCGAACAGGCCTGTCCGCCTGGGGGGATCCGGGGGCTGGGCCGCCCCGATCTCAGAAGTGCGTTAGCGCACACTCGTGCTACCATGTTAGCGGCCGCAGCGACCGCTGCTCAAGTGCTGCGGGTACACGACGAACTCTCTAAAGAGAGAGCTTCGGTCCGGACTGTTTGCGTTTCTTGATTAATTGTAGGGGGTGCAAGCGCTACGCCCCGGAGTACTCACTGAACGCGGAGTGACTGCATGAGCGAGAGGGCCTTTGAGACGGTGGTAACCGTCGCCGACGAACTCGAGCATCTCCGGCTCGTATTGGAGAGCGCTCCGGTTTCGATTGTGATCCTGGACGGGGGCACGATCTCGTCACTTAACGCTCACGCCGAGCGAATGTTCGGATACCGCCGCGAAGAGCTGGCCGGCGCGCCGTTCGACCGCCTGGTTGCGGGCGGCCTTCGAGGCGGAAAACTACTCACGCCGGCGCGGGATCTGGTGGCGCTGCGCAAAGATGGCTCGAGCTTCATCGCGGAAATGGCGGTCGGAGCGCCGGCGCGGGGCGGAATGTCGGTCGTGACGATCAACGAGATCTCGCAGTCGCGGCGGGCGGAGACGCGCTTGCGTGCGGTGATCGAAGCAGCGCCGACCGCGATGATGCTCGTCGATCAGTCGGGGCGGATGACGCTCGTGAACGCGCGTGCCGAGACCTTGTTCGGATATTCGCGCGAAGAATTGCTCGGGCAATCGATCGAAAAAGTGTTGCCGGGCCGCTTCCGTCAGATGCACGTGCGCCAACGCAACGGCTATCTCGCCGCGCCGACGGCGCGGTCGATGGGCGCGGGCCGAGACCTGTACGGTTTGCGCAAAGACGGCACCGAAGTTCCCATCGAGATCGGTTTGAATCCGGTCCGCGACGGCGAGGACGAACACGTGCTCGCCGCGATCATCGACATCACCGATCGCAAGCGAGCCGAGAAGTTGCGCAGGCTCAGTGCAGAGTTCGGCCAACGCGCCCTCGCAAGCGCGGAGCCGGGTTTGCTCGCGAAGGAAGCTGCGGAGTTAATTGCCCGGGTTACGGGCGTCGGCTTCGTACGCATTTCCGAAATCGACGCAACCGGCAACAGCTTGACCGTGATTACCGGCGTCGGTTGGCCCGCAGAGTGGCTCGACGGTCACCGGCTCGCGATGGGCCCGCAAGCTCAGGAAACGCTGCGCACGGGAGAACCCGTATTCGGCGGCGTCGACGGGCCGTTCGGACTTTGTAACGAGGCCACGTCGCAGAAGATCGTGTCGTCCGCTTCGGTGCCGATCCGCACCAAGGACGCGATCGTCGGCGTGCTCCACGTGGCGACGACCGAGCGCCGCAAGTGGGCGCAGGACGACGTTTCGTTTCTGTTGAGTGTCGGAACGATTCTCGGTATGGCGATCGATCGCGAGCGGCGCGAAGGTCGCATCGCGCGACTCAACATCGAGTTGCAGCATCGCTTCGACGAGTCCGAAGCGTTCAGTTATTCGGTCGCCCACGATTTGCGCGCGCCGCTGCGGTCCGTGGCCGGCTTCGCCGACGTGCTCGCAGAAGAATACGGAGCGACGCTCGACGAAGAAGCGCGGCGCTTCATCAAACTCATCGTCGCGGGCGCCAATCAGATGGGGTCGCTCATCGATGCGCTCTTGTCGCTCTCCCGCGTCTCCCGTCAGGAGATTACACGCGGTTCGGTCGATCTTACGATGACGGCGCGATCTGTGCTCGCCGACCTGCGTGGGAGCGACCCGGGCCGTGTGGTCGAGGTTGCGATCGCGCCCGATATGCGCGTGACTGGCGATGCCGCTTTATTGCGCACGGTGGTCCAGAATCTCTTGACCAATGCTTGGAAGTTTACGCGCGACAGCAACCCGGCCCGCATCGAGATCTCGAGCCGTTCGATTGCCGGCGAAGTGGCGTACTGCGTCAAAGACAACGGTGTGGGATTCGCAACGGAGTTTCCGGGCGATCTCTTCGCCCCGTTCAAGCGGCTGCACGGCAGAGACTTCGAAGGAACGGGCATCGGCCTGGCTACCGTCGCGCGTATTATCCAGCGCCACGGGGGCCGCGTTTGGGCGGAATCGCAGCTCGGCGCCGGAGCCGAATTTTTCTTTACCATCGGAGAAGAGCCGCGGACGTGAGATTTTCGCGAGGGTAAGGTCGAACGGCGCAGAACGGCGTCAGCGTCCACGAAAGGCTCGAGGGCTTGAACGATTCGTACATTCTGCTCGTTGAAGATCGCGCTGAGGACGTCGAATTGACGTTGCGCGCGTTTAAGCGCGCGCACCTCGCCAACGAGATCGTCGTCAAGAACGATGGCGTGGAGGCACTGGAGTATCTGCAGAACGCCGAGCCGCCGGCCCTGATGCTGATCGATATCAGCATGCCGCGCATGAACGGCATCCAACTTCTGGAACGGGTTCGCAAGCTCGACCACATGCGCTACGTCCCCGCCGTGATGTTGACGTCGTCGGCCGAGGAGCAGGACCTAGTCGCGAGCTACGAGCGCGGCGCGAATAGCTACGTGCGCAAGCCGGTCACCTTCACCGACTTCGCCGACCTCATCGGGCGGCTCGGGATGTACTGGGTCGTGCTCAACGAGATCCCGCAAAACACCAAACCCACTTAGCTCGGGATTAGTAGAATTCGCGCGTGTCGATGCGATTGCGCAGCGGAGCGTCGCGCGCAAACCGGTCGAGGTTGTCGCAGAAGAGATCGACGATCCGTTCGTTTTCGCGCACGGAGAGTGCCATCGTGTGCGGGCTGAACACGACGTTTTCGAGCGTCCATAGCGGATCGTCCGGCGGCAGCGGCTCGGGGTTAAAGACGTCGAGCACGGCGCCCGCGATCGCGCCGCGCTGCAGAGCTTGGGTCAACGCGACCTGATCGACGACCGACCCGCGCCCGACGTTGCAGAAGACGGCGCCCGGTCGCAGGCGCTCGATCGCGCTGCGATCGACGAGTCCTTCGGTTAGCGCCGTCCCCGGCAGCGTGACGGCCACCGCGTCGGCGGCCTCAAACGCGTCACCCATACGCGCCGTCGGATATGCGGCGTCGGCGTCGGCGAGCGAGTCGCCGGTGCGCGTTACCGCGAGCACGCGCATCCCGAACGCGCGCGCGATGCGGGCGACGGCGGTGCCGATCGAGCCCATCCCGACGACGGCGATCGTCGAGCCGTCGAGCTCCCCGCTTGCGAAGTGTGTCCACGCCCGGTCGGCGCGAATGCGTTCGAGCCGCCGAAACTCTTTGCGTAACGAGAGGATGCCACCGAAAACAAACTCTGCGAGCATGCCGCCGTGAACGCCCGCCGCGCTCGTAAAGCTGACGCGGGCCAGCAGCTCGCGATCGAGGCGGGCGGCGCGGACCTGTTCGCCCGCGCCGGCCGATGTCGCCTGCACCCAGCGGACGAGCGGCGCGTTCGGCAGTGCTGCCGCGAGCCCGGCGGCGGTGTCGCTCGGAACGCCGTATACCACGACAGCGCGGCCGAGCAAGTCGAGCCATTTCGCTTCAGCCACGGGGTTTCGCTGCCAGTCGACCACTCCGCGATGATCGCTCGGATAGCGCGCCGGCGGGAGCAGGTGCGGGTCGAACAAGACCTCCGCATCGGGGACTGCGGCGGCGATTCGGGCAACGAGCTCGGGTTCGAGCGGCGTCGCGATGAAAATCGGAGACGGCGAGGGCACGGCGGCGTCTTCTCTTTCGAATCGCAAAAACCGGCGCGGCGGGACGAACGGCGGCCCGCGACTGTTCGACAAAAGGCGAATGACGAACGCGCGGGTTGGCCTTAATGTATAACACTATGTCGCGCGTCGCAGGGACCGGGGAGCATCGGCTCTCCGGCGTTTTGGAAATTGAAGAGCACGACGCCTGTGGCGTAGGTTTCCTGGCGGACCTCGGGGGACCGGCGACCCACGACCTCGTCCGGTTAGCCTTGCAGGCTGCGGCGGCGATGACGCATCGCGGCGCGCGGGCGGCCGACGGCCGTACGGGCGACGGCGCGGGCATCCTCTGTGAGACGCCGCGCAAGCTGCTCGCCCGGGGCCTCGCCAAGGTCGACCTGCACGCCTCGCAGAGCCACGTCGCGGCGATCTGCCTCTTTTTGCCGCGCGAGCCCGACGCCGCGGCGGCCGCACGCGCGGCGATCGAAGCCCGCGTCCACGCCCTCGACGTCACGCCGCTGCGCTGGCGGACCCCGGCCACGCACGAGGAAATGCTCGGTGCCCAGGCCCGCACCACGCGCCCTTCCTACGAGCAGCTCGTCGTCGACATGGGCCCGGGCAACGTGCGCGAGCGCATGCGCACGGCAGCGCGCATGATCGAGAAATCACTGCGCGAGTTCGGCCCGACCGCCTCGCTGCTTTCGTGCTCGGCCACGTCGGTTGTCTACAAGGCGCTGCTTTCTTCAGACGAGCTGGCCGCGTACTTCGACGACTTGCGCGACGAAGATTTCGCGTCGCGCTTTGCACTGTTCCACCAGCGCTTTTCGACGAACACCTCGCCGTCGTGGCGCCTCGTTCAGCCGTTCCGCCACATCGCGCACAACGGCGAGATCAACACGATCACCGGCAATCGCGCTTGGCTCGAAGCGCGCGGTATCAAGACGATGCCGGGCGCCAGCGACTCCTACGATTTCAACACGAGCGTCGATGCTATGGTCGGCGCGGGCTATCGCGTCGACGAAGCGGTCGACATGTTGCTCGCGCCGGCAATCGATGCGACCGATCCGAAACTGAAGGCATACTACGACGCGCACGTGCCCACCGTCGAACCGTGGGACGGTCCCGCGGCGATCGTGTTCGCCGATGGAGACACGATCGGCGCCGCGCTCGATCGCACGGGCCTGCGGCCGTTGCGCTGGTGCCGCACCGCAAGCAATAAGGTGCTGTGCGCTTCCGAAGCCGGTATCGTCGATTTCGGGGCGGACGCGGTCGTCCAGCGCGGCAGATTAGGCCCCGGCGGGCGTCTCATCGTACGCTTCGCGTCGGGCCAAGTCGTCACGACCGAGCAATTCCGCACGGAGCGCCGCGACCGCGCGGAGTTCCGCGACGTCGTGCGCAGCTGGAGCTTTCCGCTGCACGATCTCGTCGATCCCGCTGGGAACGGCGATACGAACGGCCACTTGCACCGCTTCGGCTGCACGCGCGAAGAGCTCAAAGACGTTGTGGGCGTACTCGCGAGCGCGAACGAACCGACGCTTTCAATGGGCGACGATGCGGCGCTCGCGTTTTTCGAGCGGCGCGCGCCGGTTGCCGAGTACCTGCGCGAGCGCTTCGCGCAAGTCACGAATCCGCCGATCGACCCGATTCGCGAGAAGCTCGTCTTCGATCTGCGCGCGTGGGTCGGTTCGGGCGACATCAACGGCGACATTCCGGCCGCGGGTTCCATCGTAGCGCTCGAGAGTGCGATTCTCTCCGAAGTCGATTTCGATGCGCTGCGCTTCGATGCGCGATTAGTCCAGCTCGCGGTTCCGCTCGCCTTCGGCGAAAGCTCGCTGCAAGGGCGTTTGCTCGCCATCTCTGACGAGGCGGAGAAGGCCGTCCGGCGCGGCGTTTCGCTGATCGTTCTCGACGATCGTCCGGACGAAGCGAGCGTGCCCGCACTCCTCGCTGCGGGGGCCGTTCATCAGCGTTTGGTGCAGCGCGGTTTGCGCATGCAGGCCTCGATCGCCGTCGCCGACGGGTACGCGCGCGACTCCCATGCGGTCGCGGCATTGATCGGCGTCGGCGCGAACATCGTGTCACCATGGCTCGGCTTGCGGGCCGCGGGTGACGCGGGCCATGGGCTCGCGTACCTCACGGGGTTGCGCGCCGGCTTGCTGAAGATTATGGCGAAGCTCGGGATCTGTACGTTGCGCTCGTATATCGGCGCGCAGACCTTTGAAGCGATCGGGCTGCACGAAGAAATCGTCGACTTGTGTTTCCCGGGAATCGCGGCGCATGCCCCGGCAGTCCGGTTCGCCGACATCGAAGACGACGTGCGCGCCTGGTTCGTCGCCTCGCGCACCCCGCAGACGGCCTTGCCCGACCGCGGAACGTTCCGCTTCCGGCGCGACGGCGTGCGGCACGCCTTCGATCCGAACGTCATCAAGAATCTGCGCGCGAGCGCGATGCACGGCGACTATGCTGCGTTCGAAAAGCTTTCGGACGCCATGGAAGAGCGCGCGCCGGTCGCGCTGCGCGACCTGCTGACCACCGTGCCGCTGCGCGATCCGATCCCGCTCGATGAAGTAGAGCCGGTCTCCGATATCGTCAAGCATTTCGCGACGGCGGCGATGTCGCTCGGCGCGCTCGCTCCCGAGGTGCACGCGACGATCGCACGCGCCACGAACCGGATCGGCGCGAAGAGCAATTCGGGCGAGGGCGGCGAGCAAGTCGAGCGCTACGACCGCGAGGTGGATCGCGGGCGCAGCAAGATCAAACAGGTCGCTTCGGGCCGCTTCGGCCTCGGCGTCACCTATCTCGCGAGCGCCGATGAGATCGAGATCAAGATGGCGCAGGGCTCGAAGCCCGGCGAAGGCGGCCAGATCCCCGGTCACAAGGTGACCCCGGAAATCGCGGCGCTGCGCGGCGCGCAGCCCGGTCAATCCTTGATCTCGCCGCCGCCGCACCACGACATCTACTCCATCGAAGACCTCGCGCAGCTGATCTACGACTTGCGCCGTGCCGCGCCGCATGCCCGCATCGCGGTCAAACTCGTCGCACAGTCCGGCATCGGCTACGTCGCAAGCGGCGTCGCGAAGGCCGATGCCGACACGATCCACATCAGCGGCCACGACGGCGGCACGGGGGCCTCACCGCTTTCATCCATCAAACACGCCGGCTTGCCTTGGGAGATCGGCCTCGTCGAGACGCACCATGCGCTGCTCGCGAACGGTTTGCGCTCGCGCATCCGCCTTCGCGTCGATGGCGGCTTCAAGAGCGGACGCGACGTGATCGTCGCGACGATGCTCGGCGCCGACGAATACGGCTTCGGCAGCGCGCTGCTGGTCGCACTCGGATGCATCTACGCCCGTCAGTGTCACAAGAACACGTGCCCCGTCGGCATCGCGACCCAAGACCTCGACCTGCGCAAGAAATTCGCCGGTACCGAAGACGAAGCGATCGCGTTCCTCACCTTCGTCGCACAGGACGTGCGGCGCCGTCTCGCAGCGCTCGGCGCGCGCTCGCTCGATGAAGTGCGCGGCCGCAGCGATCTGGTGCGCCGTCGCGTGCTCGAGGACGATCGCTTACACGACGTCGGCCTTTCCGAGATCCTGCGCCTGCCCGAGAAGCAACAAGAACCGAAGCGGCCCGCGCTCGAGCCGACGCATCTCGACGACTTGGTGCCGCGGCCTTGGGTCGGATCGCGTAAGCCCTGGCATACGACGCCCGAGCTTTCGATCTCGCCGGCCGATCGCGCGGTCGGTGCGCGGCTCGCCCACGATTTCGCGGTCGAACGTACGACCGGCCGCGACACCGGCGAAGTGCACGTTCGCTATCACGGCTCCGCGGGGCAGAGCTTCGGCGCATTTTTGACGAGCGGCATTACGCTCGATCTCTCGGGCGACGCGAACGATTACGTCGGCAAGAGCGCCGAGGGCGGCACGATCGTCGTGCGCGGTTTCGAGTCGCAGCCTTTCGGCGAACCGGTCATCGGCAATGCGTGCTTCTACGGCGCTCGCGGCGGCGAGGGCTTCATCCGGGGCGGCGCGGGCGAGCGCTTCGGCGTGCGCAACAGCGGAGCGCACCTCGTCGTCGAGGGTGCGGGCGATCACGCCTGTGAGTACATGACCGCCGGCTTCGCAGCGATTCTCGGGCACGCCGGTAAGAACTTCGCAAGCGGCATGTCGGGGGGCGTCGTGTTCGTAACGAACGACGAACCGTTCGACCCCGCCTCGCACGATCTCACCCTCGGTCCGACCAACATGGTATTGAGCGCGTGCGTCCCGGACGACCCGGACGTCGTCGCGTTACGAGCGCTCCTCGAACGTCACCGCGAAGCGACGGAGTCGCCGCGTGCCGCACGACTGCTCGCAGATTGGCCGCTGGGCCTCGCGTACTTCGCGAAGCTTGCGGCGCCGCGGCCGGAACCGGCTCCCGTTCCGGAACCGGACCGCTCCGTTAGTCTGGTTTCTTCGAAGTAGCGGCGGCCGATGCGGCTTCGACGATTTTCTTCGACTGCTCGACCATCTTGAGCGTCGTCTGGCGCGTCAACTCGGCCGACTCCCGCATCGCCTCGGAGCCCATCTTCAAAAACTCGCTCACGTGGGCGCGGGCTACCTCGGCACCCTTGGCTGCGACTTCGCTCTGCTCGCCGGCTTGACGCGTCAGCGTCTCCTGAATTTCGCGCGCCTTCACGATCGATTGCTCGAGGTGCGGCTTCATCTGCTCGGCAGCATCGGTCGCCACCTCGGTAATCTGTCGCTGCAACTCGCGGGCCTGCGCGAGTGCCTTCTCCAGCGCGTCGTTGAAAGCCACGGAACTACCTCCGATTCGGGTTAGCGGCCCTCGTCGACGGTCATGACCCAGCGGACTGCGCGCGCGTATTGCTCGAGTTCGCGCGTGGTGCGCTGGAGCCAGCCGAAGGAGGCGTCGTACACGGCACGCTTGCCGCGAGCGTCGTCGTGCTCCTTCAAATAACGGCGGGCCCGCTCGAGCTGACGCTCGACGCGATCCCACTCCGAGCGTAGCGTGCCCTCGGAGGCGTCGGAAAGCCGGTCGATCAGCGGCGGGGCCGCGGACTCGGGATGGCGCATGGCGTACTCCAGCCGCGCCAGCGTGTACGCGCTCGTTGTCGTGATGAACGACCCTAGCAGTTGCACCAATCGAACTTCCATCGCTAAGATCGTAGTTCCCTAAAAGGCACGGCTTACCCCACCCTGGATACGGTGAACCAGTCACACAAACCCCCGGCCGGCCCGCGCGTTTGAAAGAGGACATGAGCAACAGCGACCAACGTCGGTATGTGATCGTCGGGAACGGTTTCGCCGGTACGACCTGCGCAGAGCATCTTCGCAAAGGGGACGCCGCCTGTTCGATCGTCATGCTCGCCGACGAACCGTATCCGCTCTACAATCGCATCGCGCTCCCGCCGCTTTTGCGCAAGCAGGTGACGCAGCAGAAGGTCATCATGCGCGACCTCGCGTGGCACGAGAAGCACGCGATCACCTTGCACCTCAACACGCGCGCGGACGCGATCGACGTGGCCGAAAGCGTCGTGTACGCGGGTGGCACCCCGTATCCGTACGACGCGCTCCTCATCGCGACCGGCGGGCGCCCGAACCGGGCCGAAGTCGCGGGGGCCGACGCCCGCAACGTCTTCAACTTTCAGTACATGGACGACACGCTCGCGATCTCGGAGCAGCTCGAGACTGCCAAATCCGCGGTCGCCGTCGGCGGTTCGTTCATCGCCTACGAGCTTGCCGAAGCATTTGCGTCGCGGGGCGTAGAGACGCATTGGTTGCAGCGCGGGCCGCGCTTCCTGCGCCGGATGCTCGACGAGGT
>Ga0302325_10009097_pt1 | contig 21759 bp, 25 predicted proteins | sample Palsa_T0_2_FD_201948 | JGI IMG/M metagenome (GOLD analysis project Ga0302325, IMG submission 201948) | Peat permafrost microbial communities from Stordalen Mire near Abisko, Sweden - Palsa_T0_2 | ecosystem: Environmental > Terrestrial > Soil > Palsa > Peat permafrost | place: Sweden: Abisko...
GCGACGAGAGTGAGGCTGATGGTGATGCGCTGGTTTGCCTCCGAGGACGGCGGCTCGCCCGTGACGGGAATGGTGTCGGCATAGCCGGTCACCCGTTCGATCAGGCGCGGATCGACCGCGTAATGCACCAGCGTTCGGCGCGACGCGTTGGCGCGGTCGGCCGACAGTTCCCAGCCGGAGTAGTCGTCGCGCTTGAACACCATGTTCGACCGGGTATGGCCGTCGATGGTCACGAAGAAGTGATGCCGGTCGATCAGCCAGGCGAGGTTCTGCATGACGAAGCGGCCCCAGTCGGTAAATTCGGCGCCGTTCTCGGTGAAGAGAGGGCGTTTGGCGCGGTCGAACAGGGTCACGCGCAGGCCGTCGCTGGTGACCTGGACGTCGATCGGCTTCTGGTCCAGATCCTCGTCGAGATGCAGCAGGCGGTAGAAGTCGGCCGCGACGGCGTTGAGAAAGCTGAGCTCGATCTGGTTGTCCTTGTCGGAGGGCTGCTGCTGGCCCGAGGGATTGTCATCCTTGCTCGAACCCTCCTCTCGCTTGTTCTGCATCTTCTCGTAGGGCATCACCCCGGAGTTGGCCGAGAGCGGGCTGCGAAACGGACTCTGGAAATAGCGCGAGGTGGAGAGGAGGATTTTCTTATCCTGGGCGCAGATCCACAGGACCATGAACAGGGCCATCATCGCCGTGACGAAGTCGGCGTAAGCCACCTTCCAGGCACCGCCGTGATGTTTGCCTTTCTTTGCCATGGGGCGGGCGGCCTATTTCACCGCCGTCATGGTCTTGGTCGCGGCCTCGAGTTCCCGGGCCGGCGGCTGGACCGCGCTGTCGAGGGAGCGCCGGGCAATCTCGACGGCGGTCAGGGGCGCCAGGCCTTTCGCAAAACCGCTGACGGCGATCTTGATGCAGCGCAGGCACTGCGACTCGGCGTTGTTGTTGAGCTGGATCCGGTTGGCCAGCGGATTCACAAAGCCGTAGGCGAAGAAAATTCCCAGAAGCGTTCCCGTCAGGGCCGCGGCCACCCGCTCGCCCACCACCTGGGGTCCGTCCGCGATCGCCGCCATGGTGTTGATGATCCCCAGCACGGCCGCGACGATGCCGATGCCGGGAAGGGAATCGCCGACCAGTTGCAGCAGGTGCACGGGATGATCCGCTTCCTCCGCCTTGGCCTGGAATTCGGCCTCCATCAGGTACTCGAGCTGGTCGGGCTTGATCTTGCCGTCGATCACCGGCTTCAGGCCGTTGCAGAGGAACTGCAGCCGCTCCGGATGCTGCAGCAGCGTCGGATAACGCTGGAATACCGAGCTGTTCTCCGGATCCATCACGTGCTCGTCCAGGGCGATCAGCCCGTTGCGCCGGCCGGTCATGAAGAGTTCATAGAGCAGCTTGAGCAGGTCGAAGCACTCCGCTTTGCCGGCGGTCTTGCCCGAGATCGCCTGCCTGGTCTTGTGAATGATCTCGGTCAGGATGTGCCGGGGGCTGGCGATGATCAGCGTCCCGCAGGCCACCCCGATGATGACCACAAATTCGGAGAGGTGCAGCAAGACCAGGGGCTTGCCGCCCGCCATCATGAACCCACCGATGGTTGAGGCGATTACGGTGATGGCGCCGACGAGAATGAGCATGCTGGCAGGGCCTGGTGGCGGTTAAGCCTCCGTTCAGCGATGCTGGGCGCGGCCAAGATATGAGCGGAGGCTAAGGATGGTTTGGGAGTGGATCTGGCAAATGCGGGACTCGGTCAGGCCGAAAACGAGCGCTATCTCGGCCAGACGCATCTTCTCGAAATAATACATCGCGAGTATCTTCCTGGGTATATCGGGCAATTCGGTCATTCGTTGAGCGAGAATTTGCAGCAATTCCTGCTTTTCCATCTTTTCCCGGCCGGTCTCGTCGTTTTCGTCCGGCAGCGCCTCGTGCAGCGACGGGCCGTCCGACTCCTCGCCTTCGGAGATCTGGTCGATGGCGATGAAGGTGACGGGGCGCGACTCATCGAGCCACTTGGCGTAATCCCGGGCGCTGAGCCCGAGCTCCGCGCAGGTCTCCTCCTCGGTGGCCGCCCGGCCCAGCCGCTGCTCGAGGGCGCCGATCGCCTCCTTCAGCTTGCGGGTGCGGGCGCGGACCCGGCGGGGGCACCAGTCCATCCGGCGCAGCTCGTCGAGCACCGCGCCCCGGATGCGGGTGGCCGCATAGCCGGCGAACGTGTTGCCCTGGTTGGGATCGTAGCGGCGCACCGCGGCGATCAGCCCGGTGACGCCGACGCTGTACAGGTCGTCGATGTCGACGTGCGCGGGCAGGTTGAGCTTGATCCGGTCGACGACGTTGCGGACGAGGGGGAGGTAACGCTCGATCAGCTCCTTTTCGTCGATCGCGTCGGTGGAGACTCCCTGGTAGGCGCGCCAGGCGGCGGCGGTTGAGGCATCCTTGCCGGGTATGGTTTCGGCGGTATTCATAAAATTAGTACGTAATGGGGACGGTTTCAGGTCGGAGGCTTGGGCGGAACCGGCGCGGCCAGGGCCGCGCGGCGGGCGAGATAGGCCTGGCGGATCCCCCGGAGGAGGACCGACCAGAACCCGCGGAAGAGGAGGCCGCCGGCCAGGCAGCCGAGCGCGGCGTCGAGCAGGATGCGGTCGGGGGAGTTCCCGGCCCAGAGGCCGCTGGCGCCGGCCACCGCGAATCCGCAGGCTCCGCCGCTGAGGACGACGAATTTCATGGCGAAAGCGCCACTCCCGGCGCGGGCGCGGACTCGGTTTCGTCGTCGGCCGGTGCCGGGCCGGCGGCGAGGGTGCGGCGGATGACGGCGCCAAAGACGTCCTCCTCGCAGTCGCCGGTCAGCGACGGTCCGTTGGCGAGGAAGAGCGGCTCGAGGGCGCCATCGAAAAGATAGTCCCACAAGCCGCCCCATTGGCTGACTTCGTCGAGATGGGTGAAGACCAGGTGGGTCGCCCCGAGCGCCCGGCCGGCGGCGTACGTCGCGCGCAGCGCGGAATGGTCGTAGGCGGCGTTGATGACCAGGACGCGCTGCTCGATTCCCTCCCGGGACAGGAAATCCCCCAGGGCGGCGTTGGCCTCCGGGCGGGAAAGGGACAGGCTCGGAAGCTCGAAGGCCACGAATTGCCCCGGTGCGGCCGGGCGGCCGGCCGCGGGATCGCGGCAGACGGCCACCCCGAGGGCCTCGCAGAACAGGGGGAGCGGCCCGGGTGAATTCGGCCGGTCAAGCTCGACCATGACGACATGGCCGCGGCGGCCGCGGCGGAAGACCTCGGCGCCCAGCCATTTGCAGAGCGCGGTCGTGCGGCCCGACCCGGGCGAGCCGAGAAAAGCGACCCGGGTGAGCGGCGAGCGCTTCCACCGCTGCTCCGCCTCGGATTGGAGACGGCGGCCGGTCTCCACCAGGGCCCGGTGCAACGGGGCGGATTCGAGTCCCGCCCAGGACGGGGCCATCTGCAAACGGGCCAGCGCCACTTCGGAGAGCCCCGAGCGGCGGAGGAGCGAGGCGAGAGACGGCGCGGGGCGCGGGGCAATGACCGGCGCCTCGGGTGGTGGTGAAGCCGCCGCAAGCTGGCTCGCGGATGGACTCGCGGACGGTTCCGTCGGATCCGCGGGGGTCTGCGCGATCACTTCAATCCGCGGCGACGACCACAGCCTGCGCAGCCCGCCCGCCGGGATCGTGCGCACGGAGAGCACTCGCGCCTCCGGGCCCAGCCGGTCGCGAATGATGCTGGCGGCCTCGGACGCCGATTTGACGACGAATTTATAGGTGGCTCCGGGGGCGGCGATGGTGGCGGATGGATCCATGGCGGTTGAAAATCAGGCGGCGGCCTTGAGCGGGGACTCGGGACGGGCGGGAAGAGCGGCGGGCGCCGGAATCATCCCGGCGTTTTCAATCTCGGTGGCGGAGGGCAGCTCGTTGAACGCGAGCACCGCCAGGCGGGGAAAGGAGGGTTCGAGGAAACGGCGGAGGGGAAGGCGGATCTCGGTCGAGACCGCCAGCACCGCCGGCAGCCCCTGCTGCACCATTTCCGCGGTGCGGCGGGTGAGTTCCTCGAGCAGGTGGCGGCCGGAGGCGGGATCGAGGCTCAGGCCGACATCGGTGGGCGAGCGGAGGATCCGCCCGGCCAGCCATTGCTCGAAGCGCGGTTCGAGCGTGACCGCCTTGATCAGGCCGGGGCGCACTTCGTATTCGAGAGTGAAATACAGGCCGAGCCGGCGGCGGACGAGCTCGGAGAGGTCGTCCGGATTCTTGGAAAGCGAGGCGAAGTCGGCGATCCCCTCCAGGATCAGCGGGAGGTTGAGGATGGCCAGGTTCTCCCGCAGCAGGTTCTGCAGGACGCGCTGGATGATTCCGAGGCTGACCAGGTCGGGCAGCAGTTCGGCGATCAGCGCGGGATGGGCCGGCTTGAGGTGATCGACCAGCGACTGGACCTCCTGGCGGCCGAGCAGGAGGTGGGCGCAGCTCTTGAGGGTTTCGGACAGGTGGGTGATGAGAACCGACGAGGGATCGACCACGGTGAAGCCATTGAGCTCCGCCGTCTTCTTCTCCCCTTCGTCGATCCAGGTGGCGTCGAGCTTGAAGACCGGCTCGCGGGTGGGAACGCCGCGCAGGCGCACCTTGCTCCCGGCGACGTTCATCGCGAGCCAGCGCCCGGCCACGATCTGGCCGCGGGCCACCGGCTTGCCGCGGATGAGGAAGCGGTAGTCGTTGGCCTCGAGCTCGAGATTGTCCCGCACCGAAATCGGCGGCACGATGATCCCGCGCTCCCGGGCGAGGTTTTTGCGCACCCCGGTGACCCGCGCGAGCAAATCGCCCCCGGACTTCGCCTCGGCCAGGGTCAGCAAGCCGTGCCCGATCTCGATCGCAAAGATGTCGATCTCGATCAGCTTGCGCACGTCCTCGGCCGCCGGGATGGCCGGGCCCGCCACGGGCGCCGGTTCGCTCCCTTTCGCTCCGTTGCGCCCCGCCTTGCCCTTGAACCCGCCGCTGGCGGGACGGGCCGCGGGGGCGGTCTCGGCCGGCTTGATCGTCTTGGCCAGGAAACCAGCGATGGCGGCGAGCGCAAAAAAGGGCAACACCGGCATCCCGGGCATGAGGCCGAAGACGGCCATCATTCCCGACGCGATGCCCAGGGCGCGGGGATAGCGGAAGAGCTGGCTCGCGATTTGCGATCCCAGGTTGCCGTTTTCGGAGGCGCGGGTCACGAGCAGGCCGGCGCCAATCGAGATGATGAGGGCGGGGATCTGGGAAACCAGGCCGTCGCCGATCGACAGCAGGGTGAATTTTTGCAGGGATTCGCTGAGCGACAGGCCCATCTGGAAAACGCCGATGGCGAAGCCGCCGACGACGTTGACCAGGGTGATGAGGATGCTGGCGACGGCGTCGCCGCGGACGAATTTCGAGGCGCCGTCCATCGCGCCGTAAAAGTCCGCTTCCTTCTGGATCTTCAGGCGCCGGCTGGTGGCGATGCCCTCGTCGATGATGCCGGCATTGAGCTCGGCATCGATCGCCATCTGCTTGCCGGGCATCGCATCCAGGGTGAAGCGGGCCGAGACCTCGGCGATGCGGCCCGCGCCCTTGGTGATCACGACGAAATTGATCACGACCAGGATGACGAAAACGACCACGCCGACGATGTAGTTGCCGCCGATCACAAAGTGGCCGAACGAATCGATGATGTGCCCGGCGTAGCCGGCGACCAGGATCTGGCGGGTCGAGCTGATGTTGAGCGCCAGCCGAAAAAGGGTGAGCGTCAGCAGGATCGTGGGGAAACCGGAGAATTCCGGCGGATCCTTGACGTAGATGATCGCGAGCAGAACCAGCAGGGATAGCCCGATGCTGAGCGAAAGCAGGATATCCAGCATGAACGGCGCCACCGGCAGGACCAGCAGGAGCACCGTCCCAAAAAGCCCGAAGGTGAAGAGCAGGTCGGCGCGGGCCAGGACGCGGGCGGCGAAATTGTTGGAGCTGGTGGGCATCGTCTAGGCCGCGCTTTCCATCCGGCGGGCGCGGAGGCGGTGGAAGTAATAGCGGTGGGTGCGGTAAACCAGCGCCAGGACCTCGGCCGTGGCCTGGTACAGTTCGGACGGGATTGTCTCGCCCACCCGGCCCAGGGCGAAGAGCAGCCGGGCGACCGGTTTGTTTTCAACCACCGGCACGCCGTTTTCCGCCGCGATTTCGCGCAGGCGGAGCGCAAACCGGTTCTCGCCCTTGGCGAGGATCACCGGGGCGGCGTCCTTGCCCCGTTCGTATTTGAGGGCGACCGCGTAGTGGGTCGGATTGGTCACCACCACGTCGGCGGTCGCGACGGCCGACAGCATCTGCTTTTGCAGGAGGCGGCGGGCCAGCCGGCGCTGGGCGGCCCGGATCTTGCCGTCGATTTCGACGTTGCGCAGCTCGTCCTTCACCTCCTGGCGGGTCATCCGCAGGTCTTTCAGGACCTTGAATTTTTGATGCGTGTAGCTGAGCGCGGCGATCACCGCGAGCGCGAGCAGCATCCGCCCGAAGAACTCCATCGTGGCGCGGTTGAGGAATGTCCCGAGGTAGGCGATCTCGATCGGGGAGCTGAAGAGGGGGTCGCGCAGCAGGTTGCGGGCTCCGATATAAAGGGTGGCGCCGATGGCGACGACCTTCAGCAGGTCGAGTCCGAATCGGATGAAGATGTCGCTGGAGAAGTGACGCTCGAAGCCCGCCTTCGGGCTGACCCGCTCCCAGTGAAACCCGATCGCCTTGGAGGCGATCTGAAACCCGCCCTGGATCCCGCCGGCGAAAAGCGCGGCGCCGGCGCACGCCAAAAGGATGGGAGTCAGAATCGGCGCGAGGACCAGCAGGATCTCGGCAAACTGGGCCACCACGGTCTCCTTGCGCACCGACAAGTTCGGGAACGTGGAGAAAATCGAGACGGTGTATTCGGCGAGGCGCTGGGCGCTGGAGCGGGCCGTGAAAGCCAGCACCGCGAGGACGGCGGCGAGTGTGAGGAGGGCCTGCAACTCGGGCGCGCGCGCTACCTGGCCGCGCTCCTGCGCCTCGAGCAGGCGCTTCGCCGTCGGCGCTTCCGTCTTTTGATCTCTATCTTGATCGGCCATTCTTGCGCCATCTTAAGCAATGCCGATGCCAACGGTCGCAAAGCGTTTATTACTAACTGGCATCCAATGGATTAAACTTAATAGATTCCGCGCAAGCCGCGCATTGAGATAATCGTGCCGCGCGCGACCAAAAACGGAAATTTTTGCCGATCTCAAAAAGTAGACGCCGCGTCCCGCCGCGTTCCTATTTCGATACGCGGCGGGACGCGGCGTCTACTTTCAAAACCTCTGCGTGCGCTCACCGCATCGGCAGCATCCGGAGCAAAGTCATCGGGAGCACCCCGAACTCCGCCACCAGATAACGCGTGATGAGCGCCCCCGCGCCGCTCAGCAGTCCCAGGCCGACTAATCCGCGCACCGGAGCGCTCAAGACAAAGACACTCATGCGCGGAACCGCCCGTCCCAGGACGGAAAAGGCCAGCGTGACGAGAAAATTGAGGGCGATAAAAGGCGCCGCCAGCCGGACCCCGAGTTCGATCACCCGCCCCGTCGCCCGGATGATCTCGTCGGCTTCGGCGGCGTTCACCGCCGGGTGGCCCGGCGGGGCGAGAACGAAGCTTCGGGCGAATGCGGTGATCACCGAGAGATGGCCGCCGACCAGGAAAAAAATCACGATGGCGAACGAGGAGAGGAACGCGGCCAGGGGCTCCGAGGCCAGCTCCGGAGCGGACATCCCGTGCGCCGCGGAAATTCCCACCTCCGGCGACATGATCCGCCCGGCGAGTTCGACCGCGGAAAACGTGAGCTGGGCCACAAAACCGAGCGCGAGCCCGAGCATGACCTCGCCGGCCGCGGCCGAAACGAGGGAGCCCAGGTCGTAGTTGAGATGGGCCGGCGGCACGATTCCCACCAGGAGGGTCGCGAGGCAAAGCGCCATTCCCAGGCGCATCATGATCGGCGGGGCGCGCCCCGCCATCACCGGAAGAAGAAACATCACCCCCACCCCCCGGAGGAAAACCATCAGCCAGGTCAGGATCGTGTCAATCGGCATGGCGGACGGCCTTCGCCGGGATCAGTGCGCCAGAGCCGTCATCCGCCCAAAGGTCGCGATCGTGAATTCCGTCAGCGAGTGCAGCAGCCAGGGGGCGAGCAGGAGCGAGAGTCCCGAGAAGGCGATCAACTTCGGCGCGAACGTCAGCGTCGATTCCTGCACGCCGGTGACGGATTGGAACAGGCTCGTGAGCAGCCCGACCACCAGCATCCCGATGAGAAACGGCGAGGCGGTGTAAAGTGCGAACAGGATCGTGGTCTTGAATATGTCGATGGCGACTTCAGCATTCATGGTAGGATTGAAAAAAGGTGGAGCGGGTTGCCCCCAACACGCTTAGGTCGAAAAACTCTCCACAAGCGATCGGACTATGAGATGCCATCCGTCCACCAGGACGAACAGCAGGAGCTTGAAGGGCAGGGAAACGACGTTGGGCGGCATCATCATCATCCCCAGCGCCATCAGGATCGAGGAGACGAGAAAATCGATCACGAGAAACGGCAGAAAGAGGAAAAATCCCATTTGAAAGGCGGTCTGCAATTCGCTGATGACGAAGGCGGGAACGACCACGCGGATCGGCACGTCCTTGACCGTGGTCGGCCCGAATCCGCCCAGCTCCAGGAAATATTCCAGGTCACGCGTGCGGGTCTGCTTGAGCATGAAATCCTTGAGCGGCGCCGAGGCGCGGTCCAGGGCGTCGGCGGCGGTCAGGGCGCCGTTGAGATAGGGCGTGATCGCCTCCTTTTGCACCCGGTCCACCACCGGCCCCATGATGAAAAACGTGAGGAAGAGCGAAAGACCGATCAGGATCTGATTGGCCGGGGCGTTGGGCACCCCCAGGGCCGAGCGCACGAAACCCAGGACCACGACGATCCGGGTGAAACTGGTCATGAGCAGGATGATGGACGGCGCAAGGGTGAGCAGCGTCATCACGATCACGATCTGCACGGCGACGCTGAGCTGGGCCGGCTTCTCCGATCCCTCGAGATTGATCGTCAGGCGCAGCGGCTGGCTGGCAGCCGGCTGCGCCCGGGCGGGAGACGCCAGCCCGCCGGTGAGGCCGAGGAGTCCCGCCAATAAAAAAATCCGGAGGACGCGCGCGCTCACGGTGACGGGGAAGGGTCGTCGTCCAGCGGGGAGAGCAGGTCGATCCGGGCCGGGCACACCCCGAGCAGGAAGCGGCGCCGGCCGTAGGCGGCGACGACCAGATATTGCCGGTTGCCGAGCGGGCGCGTTTCGGCGACCGAGAGCAGGCGATCGCTGCGGCCGCCCCAGCGGCGGTTGCCCCGGTAGCGGGACCACAGCAGCCAGCCCCCGGCGGCGGCGGCGAGGGCCGCTCCGATCAGTCCCATGCTTCCGATCCCGGATCCGTCAGCCGGCAATCCGCCGGAGGGAGCCGAGGCGCGGGGATAGAGCATCGGCGGTTCGGCCGGGGCGGCCGGGGCGGCCGCCAGGTGTCCGCAGAGCAGGAGAGCGGCCATCCATGGCCCGGCCATCCTCATGACGGGGCGCGCGAACTGCCGACCAATTCGGTGATCTTGATGCCAAAGTTATCGTCAATCACCACGACTTCCCCATAGGCCACGAGCCGGTCGTTGACATAGAGGCCGACCGGATCGTTGGCATTCTGATGGAGCTGCACGATCGACCCGGGGGCGAGCTCGAGCACGTCGCGCATTGGCAGGAGGCAGGAGCCGAGTTGCACGGTGACGCGCACTTTTACATCGAGGACGATATCGAGCTTGTCTTCAATCGGAGCGGGCATGGGGATTCAGGGCTTAATCGATCGTTAATTTGTGTCCGATCTGCACCGCCACGTTCTCGCCCTCCAGGCCGATCGTGCCGACGAATTTCGGGGTTCCATTGAGCAAAATACGGGTTTGTTGCAGCAGGCTTTCCGGCAGCTCGATCACGTCCCCCACCCGGAGGCAGGCGATCTCGCGCAGGCTCACTTCATATCCATCCCATTCCGCGCGCATCGGCACCGCGACGTGATCGAAGGCGCTGTGCCACCGGACCGGAGGTCGGGCCGCCGCCGGCCGCGCTCCCTCCTTTTGGCGGCGGGTGCGCAACCCGCGCACCAGCGGCTCGATCGTATAATAGGGAATCGCGATCTGCATCGCGCCGGTGACTTCCCCGAAGGTGGCCTCGACCCGCAGGGTGAGCAGATTGGCGTCCTTCGGCGAAGTCTGGAGGAAGCGGCCGTCGTTTTCATAGCCGACGATGAGCGGCCGGAGGGCCGGGTCAGCCTTCCACTGGCCGCACCACTCCTCCAAAATCAGCAGGATCACATCGTCGATCAGGCCGATTTCGATTTCCGTCAGCCGGCGGTCGGCCGCCACGGCCTGGCCGCGGCCGCCGAGGAGCCGGTCGGCAATCGCCAGCGCCAGCGAGGGATTGAGATCGAGCAGCCCGATCCCGGTGAGCGGCTCCGCCTTGAAGAGGCAGAGGTGGGCCACCTCCGCCAGTTCGCCGGTGAAGGCCCCGTAGGACATCGTGTTAAGGCGGGTCAGCTTCAGGCTGAACTCCATGCGCAGAAACAGCGAAAGGCGCGCGCCCAGGAAGCGGATGAAGTCCTCGTGCAGGGAGCGCAGGTGCTGCAGCTCCACTTCCTTGAGGAAGATTGGGCGGCGAAAATCGAATTTCTCCGCCAGCGGTTTGGGTTCTTCGGGCATGACGGGGCGGGGCTACTGGACGACGAAGTCCGAAAAATAAACCTGATCGGCGATTTTCCGGCCCAGCGCCTCGTTGTAGGCGGTCACCAATTTTTCGCGCAGCACGTTCTTCGATCCGGGCTCCTCCAGGTCGGCCAGGGTGAGCGAGGACAGGACGTTGAGGGTCACGTCGGTCAAGCGGGCCTTGTTCTGGTCGAAGAGGCCCTTGAGCCCGTCGACTCCGGTGACCTCGAAGCTGGTCTTCAGGTAGCGCGTTCCCATCGTTCCGGCGAGATTGACGACCATGTTGCTGAACTCGTAGGTCGGCGGAGTCACGCCCTTGCCATCCGCCTTGTCCTTGGCCGCTTCCGCCGGTTCGGGGGTTGCCGCCGGCGCATTGAGCTGCGCGCGCAGATGCGGCAGGAGGACATACTGGGCCGTGGCCCAGCTCGCCGCGGGCGCGAGCACGATGACGGTGAGCGCGAGCAGCCACGACCGGAGGTCGGAGCGCCCGGCCGGGGCGGCGGGCGCCGCGGATGGAGCGGTCGGAGCCGGCGTCTTTTCGGACGCCGCCTCCGGGGCCTCTTTCGCTTCGGATTTTGCAACCATGGCGGGACGCGGGGGCCGCGGCTTAGTGGGTCTTCATGTTGACCACGTCTTCCAGCACCGTGTCGGAGACGGTGAGAAGGCGCGCGTTCGCCTCGAAGGCGCGCTGCATCGTGATCATCGAGGAAAATTCCTGCGTGAGGTCGACGTTCGATTGCTCGATCGTGCCACCCTGGACCGTGCCCAGCCCACCCTGGGCCGGCGCGTTGGTCGCACCGAGCGTCGTGCTGAGCGGACCGGCGCCAGTCAGGTTCGAGAAAAGATTGTTGCCCTGGGAGATGAGGCTTGAGGGATCGGTGTAATTTTGCAGCAGCACCTGGTTGGTGGTGGCCTCGCTGCCGTCGGAATAGGTCTCCATCAGGTCACCGCCGGTGCTGAAACTCACCGATTGGAGGGTCGCGCCGGTCGGCGGAGTCCCGAGCTTGACGTCGCCCAGGGTCGCGGGCGCGGTGCCCGCGCTGCCGCCGGTATATCCCTCAACGCGGTAACCCTGGCTGTTGACCAGGTATCCGTTGGGATCGAGGGTGAAGCTGCCGTCGCGGGTGGCGTATTCAGCTCCGGAGTTGGGATCCTTCACAATGAAGAATCCGTTTCCGGAGATGCCGAGGTTGGTCGGGATCCCGGTGGAGTTGAGCGCACCCTGCGAGAAATTCGTGCTGGTGGCCGAAACCTGGGTCCCGAGGCCGGAAAAGGTGTCGGCAAAGCTGACCGAGGAGCTTTTGAAACCGTTGGTGTTGATGTTGGCGATGTCGTTGCCAATCGTGTCGAGACCGGCCGTGAAGCTGTCGAGCGCGCTGACACTGGTGGTGAGGGTTCCGAGGAGGGACATGTTGGGATGGGATTAAGGATTGGGTGTTTTGGAAGTTAGGGAACGATCTGTGAAAGGATCTGGGCTCCGGCGGCCTCGGCCGACGCTTTCAGGCTCGGCGTGGACGTCGCGTCGGCCGTGGCGCTGGTCGAAGCGGCGCTCGCTTCCGCTGCGGCGGTCGACGCCGCTTGGGGGATCGTGACTTGGGCGACGGAGGTGAGCGGATACTCTTGCGACGCACCGCTCACGATCAGCGAGGGCGAGCCGCCGGAAGCGACCGCCGACGAGTCGATGCCCGTGACGGTGCCGGTGAAGGCGGCGGCGCCGTTGGTCCCGGGAAAAGTGACCTGCGTGCCCAGGAAGGAATTGGCGGTGGCCAGGCTCTGCGTCTGGGCGAGGGTCGTTTGTTGCTGGAGGCTGCTGAATTGGGCCAGTTGCGTCATGGTCTGGGTCGGATCCATCGGCTGCATGGGATCCTGGTTGGCCATGTCGGTGCTCAGGAGCTGCATGAAGTCCTGGGTGCTGACCGTCGACGACGAGGCTTGGGTCGACGCGGTCGCGGCGACACTGCTCGTGGCGGTCGGGGTGGATGTGGTGGCGTTGACTTGCATAAATTCAGGCAACGGTCTGGAGGTACCGGGCGGTGGCGTGCATCCGGGCGGTGGCGGCGACCGCATCCGGCTCCGGGTCGGTCTCCGGCGAATTCGCGGTGGAAGAGCCGCCCGGTGCGGAGTCGAATGGAAGAGCAGGCTGCCGATCGGCGCCGCCGGTGTCGGCCCCGGCATCGGATGCGGGTCCGTCGGCGGCAGCAAATTCCGGAGCCGAAAAATGGTAGGTGCGCTCCGCGGATCCTTCGGAAAGACCGGGCCATTCGCCGGCGATCGCCAGCCTCAGGTCGGCCGAGTCGGTGCTAAACTGCGTCCGGACCTCGCCCTGGCGCATTTCCACGCGCACCGTCAGGCTGTCGTCGCCAAGCTTCAATCCGAAGCTGACGACGTCCGTCGATTCGCCGCGTCCGGCCTGGGCCTCTGCAATCTGGGCCACGGTTTCCACCGCCCGGCGCGCCGCGGTCGCGGCTGACTCGCCCGGTCCGGACCCCGCAGTCTCAGTTGAGACCACCGCGGAGCGCAGGGAGGAAACCGCGGTGCCAGCCTCTGCTGGAGAAAAACCGGGTGAACCGAAACGGGAAGATGCCATGGCAGGAATGGCTTTAGCAGCGGTCGTGCCAATGTCGTTTTGTGATTTTTTATCCACTTTATATTCAGTATCTAGCGAATTTTTATTACCGTTCGCGTCGACGAATTTTCCCGTCGCGTTGCCCACGCCGCCCCGGGCGGCAATTTTTGCTCCCTGCGCGGCCGGCGTCGCGACCGCGGCCGCCACCGGTCCCCTAATTTCGTTGCGAGGCTGTCCCTTCGCAGCGGGCTCCGTCGCGTCCCCCACCTTCCCCACCGAATCCGTCGGGGCATTTGGAGTCGGAATGCTTTGAGCCTGTCCCTTTGAGGCAGGCGGGACATCGATCTGGCCATTTTGGACGGCGGCAGCTTGAGGCTGGCCCCTTTGTTCGATTCGAGGCTGGCCCCTTTGACCCGCGTACTCGGCTTGAGCCTGCCCCTTTAAGTCCGTCACAAGCTGATTGGTGGTCGCGTCGGGCCTGTCCCAACCTGACCCATCTCCGACCGATGGGAGGCTGTCCTTAGGTGATATGAGGCTGGCCCCTGTTGACGACGCTGCACCACTTGTCGGGAGGCTGTCCCCAATATGAGGCTGGCCCTTTGTGAGGATTTCCAAGACGGCTGGGGCAGGATCGAGCGCGAGCGGTGGGACCGGGAGCGCACTTGGGGCCAGGCTGCTCGCAGTGGAAGATAGCGGCATCGGCGGCCCGCCCGTCTCCTCGCGGGCTGAGCGTCCGTGCCTTTTGGGAGCCTCTGGGTTGGGCCCTGGGGATTGGGAGGTGGGGCGGGTTGTCCCCAACACGCTCGTTGGACTCAGCGGGGGGACAGATGGTCTGGAGACAACCTCCGTCCCTGCATACTTTAGATCTGAGGCCTGAAATCCGGATGCAGAGCGGGTTGTCCTTAACGCGGTTGTCTGATCGCTGAGTCCAACAGGCGTGTTGGGGGCAACCCGCCCCACCTTTGGGTCGCCGGTCTCCGTCGCGCTCAGGGCCTGGCTGAAACTGCCCGATGGCGCCGACGGCTGTGCGGGTGTCCCTCCGCGCTCAGCGCCCAACGCGGCAAGCAAGGCGGCCATTGTACCCGAACGGCGCCCCGACGACATGGATGCAACCGGACCGGTCTGGGAAGATCCGGCATCCTCGGCCGAAAACGCGGCTTTTAAATCGAACATGGGTTCGGCAAAAACGAGTCAAGGGGTGTTGGAGGCGGTGGCGGACAGGACCCCCGACTTCATCAGGCGGAGCTTGTCGGAAAAGGTCGCCGCCCGGCGGGCCAGGGCCCCGTCCGGCCCCGATGACTTGGCCATATCCTCGAAGATCGGGCCGACCACGTCCGGCTTCATCAGATAGAGGATCTTGACCGCGCTGGCATCGTCCATCTCGGTTAGGATGACGACGGCGCCATGCGGAGAGAGATTCGTGTAAGTCTGGGCCAGGCTGCGCAGATTTTTCGCCTCATCGCTGCGGATGGCGACGACCCGATCGTCGATTTCCCGGCGAACAGACTCCACGTCGAGCCGGATGCGCTCCAGTTCCTTGCGCTCCGCGGCCATGCGCACCGCGCGCTGGTCGAGTTCGTCGGAGCGCTTGCGCAGCTGGGCTTTTTCGTCCGTCAACTCCGCGGCCAGATTCTCGATCTCAATCGTCCAGAAGTCCCAGCCCTGGGCCCGGCGATCCCGCTCCTTTTCGGCCTTCAGGGCCTCCGCCTGCCGGCGCACGGCGATGGCCCCCGCCACCACCCGGGAGGCGTTCAGCCAGAACCAGCCGCCGCCGGCGGCGAGCCCGAGGACGACCGCAATCGCGGCCGCGGGAAGGGGTCTAAGTTTGAATGTGCTCATTGCCACAGCTTCTTTCTCCCGGCGCCGACTTCATCCAGTTGCTGTTGTTCAATCGCCAGGCACGCGATGCGATGGGCGGCGCGCGCCCGCTCCTCCAACCGCGTGACGATTTTCAATTGCCGGCTCGCCTCGATGCATTCCTCCCGGCGCCGCTCGACCTCAGTCCGGGCGGCCGCCGCCTGGATCTCGGCTTCCGCGGCCGCGGCGCATTCCCGCCGGTGCACGGCGACAAAGACCGCCTGGTCGCCCGCGCGAAAATTTCCGGACCGCCCGGCGGCGATCGCCCCGGCGGTCTCGCCTGCCCTCGCCAGGGCCGCGGCGCGGCGCGCCTCCGCCTGCTCGCAGGCCTGCCGGGCTCCCGCCAGCGCCTGGCGGGCGCCCAGGTCCTTGTGGGTGCGCATGACCGCGACGGCGCGGAGGGAGAAATGAAAGCGCTTCATGACAGGATTTTTTTCAATTGGGCGAAGCTCTCGCTCCGCGGCATCCGCTCGCCCACGCCCTGCCGCAGGAATTTGCGCAGCGGGTCCTGCAGGGCGATGGCGCGATCGAGGGCCGCGTTCGCCCCTTTTTGATAGGCGCCGATCGAGACCAGGTCCTCGTTCTTGCGAAAAAGGGCCAGATGCTCGCGCGCCAGCCCGGCCAGTTCGACCTCCTCGGGGGTGCAGATTTCGCGCGCAAGCCGGCTGACGCTCTCCAGCACCTCGATGGCCGGGTAGTGATTGAAGTTGGCCAGGGAGCGCGAAAGGACGATGTGCCCGTCGAGAATGCCGCGCACGGCATCGGTCACCGGCTCGTTAAAATCGTCGCCCTCGACCAGGACAGTGTAAATCGCGGTGATCGAACCGCGCTCGCCCGCGCCGGAGCGCTCCAGCAACCGGGGCAGCAGGGCGAAGACGGAAGGGGGATACCCCCGCGTCGTGGGCGGCTCGCCCACCGCCAGCCCGATCTCGCGCTGCGCCATGGCGAAGCGGGTGATCGAATCCATCATCAAAAGGACGTTCTTTCCCTGGTCGCGATAGGCCTCGGCGATGGCCGTCGCGGTCGACGCCGCGCGCACCCGCAGGGGCGCGGGCATATCCGAGGTGGCCACGACCACGACCGAACGCCCCAACCCCTCCGGCCCCAGGTCTTTTTCGATGAATTCGCGCACCTCGCGGCCGCGTTCCCCCACCAGGCCCACCACGACCACGTCAGCGGCGGCACCGCGGGCCAGCATCCCGAGCAGCGTGGATTTTCCCACGCCCGAGCCGGCGAAAAGACCGAGGCGCTGGCCGCAGCCGATCGGGATGAAGGCGTCGATCGCGCGCACTCCCGTGGGCAGCGCATCGCGAATGCGCCTCCGGCGCAGCGGATGGGGAGGCGTGGAGCTGCGCCCGTCGGTCTTGTCAATCGGCAGGAGGCCAAACGTGTCGAAGGGACGCCCGAGCGCGTCCAGCACCCGGCCCATGAGATGCGGGCCGACCCGCGGCAAAGCCAGGCCGTCGGCCGCCTCCACCTCGCAGCCCACATGCAGCCCGAGGGTTTCGCCCAGGGGCATGAGCAGGACGCGGTGTTCCCGGAAAGCCACCACCTCCGCTCTCACCGTAAAGTCCGTGCGCGTGGAACGCACCAGGCAGAGGTCGCCCAGCCCCACATTGGGGCCCTCGGATTCTATCACCAGCCCGGCGACGCCGGTGACGGTGCCGATCCGGCGCACGCGCGGCAAATGCCGGACCTGGGAGCGGATCATTTCTGCGAGAGGGGCGACGGCGTCGGTCATGGCGGGCAACGGTTCAGGCGCCGACCAGGGCGTGCTCCAGGCCTTGCAGTTTCGTTTTTTGGCGGGCGTCAATCAGCCCGAAGCGGCTGCGCACCAGGCAATCGCCCCGCGCCAGGCTGGGATCGACCCGCAGGCGCAATCCCGGATAGCGCTGGCGCCATTCCGGGTTGAGCTGTTCCAGCAACTCGGTGTCGCGCGGACAGAGCGCCAGCTCCAGCCCCTCGCGCTCGGGATACAATTGTTCCAGGGCTTCGCGCCAGAACCGCTCGATCACTTCCGTCGGAGGCTCGAAATCGGCCAGGAGCCGGCGGGCGATGTCCAGGGCCAGGGCGGGCAGCGCCGCGCGCAGCTGGGTGAGCAGCAGCGATTCAATGCCGCCGATTTTTTTGAGCGCGCCCTCGCTCAACTGCTCCATGTCCGCGCGAAATTCCACCATCTGCTGGTCGGCGGCGGCGCGCGCCGCATCCGTCCCCGCGTGATACGCCGCCTGCAGCCGGCTGGCTATCTCGGTTTCGCTGAAGAGCGGTCCGGCCTGTCCCGGGATCACGGCGCCGGAGAGCGGCCGGTCAAAGGCGATCAATTTGACGAAGGCCATGGCGATCAGGCGACCGCCGACTCGGCGGCATCGCTTTCGATGGAGATCTGCCCCTCGTCCTCGAGCCGGCGGACGACCTGGATGATGGCGTCCTGGGCCATGTCGATCTCCTTTTGCTTGACCGCGCCCAGCAGCTCCAACTCCTCGCGCAGGCCCTCGGCCGCGCGCTTGGTCAGGGCGCCGAAAACCTTGGCGCGCATCGCCTCGCCCGCCCCCTTCAGGGCGGTGGCCAGCTGCACGGTGTCCACCTCGCGCAGCAGGCGCTGCATGTCGGCCTGCTGCAGCCGGCCGATCTCCGCGAAGCCAAACATCTGCTTGCGCACCTCGGCGCCCAGCGAGTTATTGCGCTCGTCCAGGTGGGCGAGGAGCGTCTTGGAGACGCCTTTTTCCAGTTCATTGAGCAATCCGGCGACCGAGCGCACCCCGCCGCTGTGGTGAAAGGTGGGCCGCACCTTGGCGTCGAAATGACGGCCGAGGCTGCGCGCAATCTTGTCCACCAGGGCCAGCGACGTCGACTCGATCGTGCCGAGGCGCTCGATCAACTCGTCGCGCGAATCCGGGCTGAAGAGGGAAAAAACTTCCGCGGCCTTGCTGCTTTCCAGATGGGAAAGGACAAAGGCGACCGTCTGCGGATGTTCCGCTTTCAACAGGTTGAAGATCTGGCGTCCCTCCATCTCGCTGATGTCGTTGATCACCTGGACCGGCCGTCCGACCGGCCCGAGGCGGCCCATGATGGAGGAGGCCTTGTTGTCGCCCTTGGCGAGGCCCAGGGCGCGCTGGGCAAAGGAAAGGCCGCCGAGGGCGGAGGTCGCGCTTTGCGCCACCAGGCCGGAAAACGCCTCCAACGCCTCGCGCTGGATCGTCTCGGGAACCATGGGAAATTGCGACATCTCGCGGCAAAGCTGCTCCGCCTCCTGATCGCCGAATTGCCGCAGGACATCGGCCGCCGCCTCGGGTCCGATCACGATGAGAAATATCGCCAGCTTCTGCTGGCGGGACAGCTTGGAATAGTCGATCTCGGCCATGGGATGATTCAGCGGCTAATTTTGGTTGGATCCGACCCAGTCGCGCAGGGCCGCCCCGATGTTGGCCGGCTTTTGCCGAATCAGCGCGTTCACCATCTCCGGGGTGACGTTGCCCGACGCCGACGGCAGGGACCGGGCGGCGAGATCGGGCGGAAGCGTCAGGATCTCAACGGGCACCGGCTCGGGCTTCTGCCGGGAGAGCAGGCGCATGAAGACGAGCAAAACGATGGCCGCTCCCCCGAGCGCGGTCCAGCGCCGGGCGGCTTCGATCCACGTCGGCCACCGGCTCTCGACCTGCAAGGACTCGACCTGCTGGGAGACCGGCTCGACCGCAAAGGGCATTTCCTCGAGCGTGACCAGGGCGCCCGGCGATTCGCCCGGCGCGGACTTGAGCCCCAGGGCGTTGATCACGATCTGGCGCAACGCATCGAGCTCCTCGGGGGTGCGGCGGAGCGGGCCTCCGTCGGGTCCGCCCGAGGTCCGCAATGCGATCAAGACCGAGGCGGTGACGCTTTGGATGGCGCCGGGCGACCGGGTGGTATTGGTGAGCGTGCGGTTGATTTCGTAGGTGGTGGACTTGTTGGTCCGGACCTGGTCGCTCGAGGTGCTGGGGCGCGCGGCGACCGCGCTATCGCCCGTGGCCTTCTCCGGCACATTCGAGCTGATCCCGACCGCCCCGCCCCCGGTGCGGGACTCCACGGAATTCGAGGTGTCGTCGGACGTGGTCTGGCTGCGCACGACCGCGCTGTCCGGGTCGTACTTCTCCTCCGTCCGCGTGGTCGCGTCGGTTTCGATCTCGGCTGACACCCGGACGACCGCGTTGCCCGGACCGATGACCTGCGCCAGCATGGATTCAACCTTTTTTCCCAGGTAATCCTCCACCTGCTGGCGGTATTGCATCTGGGACGAGGCCGTGCCGAGCGCGGGGTCCTGGCGCAATTCCTCGGAAAGCACATGGCCGTGATTGTCCACCACCGCCACCTGGTCGGGCTGTAGCCCCTGCACGGCGTTGGCCACCAGATGGCGGATGGCGTTGACCTGGTCGAGTTCCAGCCGGCCGCCGCCCAGGTCCACGAATACGGAGGCGGTGGCCTTGACGTTTTCGTCGGTGACCAGGAGCCGGTTCTCGGGCTGGACGATCATGACCCGGGCCGCCCGCACGCCCTGGAGCTGGGAAATCGTGCGGCCGAGTTCTCCCTGGATCGCGCGCAGGTAGTTGGTCCGCTGCACGAAGTCGCTGAGGCCAAACTGGCCCTTGTCGAAGATTTCGAATCCGACACCGTCGCCGCTGGGCAGGTCCTTGGCCGCCAGCTCCATCCTCAGCTTGTAAACCCGGTCGGACGGCACCTCCACGGCCGTCCCCCCGGCGGTGACCTGATAGGGGACGCTCTGGGTGTCGAGATAGGCGACGATCGCCCCGGCATCCTTGGCGCCGAGCTGGGCATAGAGCAGCTGGTAATCGGGCCGGCGCGACCAAATGACGATCGCGGCCATCCCGCCGATCACGGCAACGGAGGCGACGACCAGCGAGACTCTCTGGTTGACTCCGAGTTGTTTCCAGAGTCCCAGCAAGGATTGGGCAAATTTTATCATGAGCGGTGGGGAAGATCGTTAACTCACACCTGCATGCGCATCAGCTCCTGGTAGGAGTCCACGAGTTTATTGCGCACCTGGACCATAAGGGAAAAAGCCACCCCAGCCTCCTGCATCGCGATGACGCTTTGATGCAACTGTCCGGACTGGCCGAGCAGGACCTGACGGGTGAGATCGCTGGCCGCGGCCTCCTTCGCCCCGACAGTCGAAACGAGTCCGTCGAGCATGCCGGCAAATCCCCCGCCGGCCGGCGCCTCCATCGGGCTGCCGATCCCGCCCGGCGGCGGGGCGCCGGGAATGACCTCCGGGCGGGCGGGCGCCAGGGCGGAAAGGGCGGAGTTGATGGGACCGACGAGCGACATGGGGGGTTATTTGCCGATATCGAGGGTTTTCATCGCGAGATTCCGGGCGTTTTTGGCGAACGAAAGATTCGCTTCGTAGGCGCGGGAGGCGGTGATGAGATCGACCATCTCGTAAGCAAGGTTCACATTGGGCATGGTCACCATCCCGTCGGGCCCGGCATCGGGGTGCTGCGGATTATAAACCTGCTGGCCCGGGGTGGGATCGGGTGTGATCGAGGCCACCTTGACCGTTTGCACGGAGGTGTCGTCGCTGCGGCGGAGCAGCTCGGTCGCGAAGGACACGACCTGCCGCTGGTAGGGCCCACCCTTGTCCGTGCGAGTCGTCTGGGCATTGGCGATATTCTGGGCCACGATATCGAGGCGGGTTTTCTGGGCCTCGAGGGCGTCGGCGGTGACATCGATGCCGGTGATGAGATTCATGGCGGGGACGGGCGATCGGCTCAGGAGGTGATTTGCCCGCTGATCGCCATCTTCAGCTGCTTGATGTTGCTCGTGACGATGTTGGCCTCGTATTCGTACTCCACCGAACTCTGGTTCATGGCCAGCAGCTCGTGCTCGATCTCGACATTGTTGCCGTCCGCCCGGACCGCCCGGGCATTGGGATCTTCCACCAGCGTCGGGTTGGGAGCGTCGGAGAGGGAACCGTTTTCCGAGCTCGCCTTGAGCTGCGCGGCGAAGTCCGGGGACAAGTCCATCCGCCGGTAGCCGGGGGTTTCCGCGTTGGCGAGATTGGCCGCGATCGCATCCTGGCGCAGGACAGACGCGTCCATGAGCTTTCCCGCCAACTGATATATCTCGGATGAGAAGATGGGATCAACCATGGCCGCCTCTATAGGCAAGCGGCGTGCCAGCCGGAATTGGTGTTTTTCAAGTGGCTTCTAATCAATTAAATATAATAGTCTGCGACAAAGGAAGCCGCCCGCGCGCCGCAGACCCCGTCCATCCTCGGCAGATTTTGCCCGCAATATTCCGCCCGCCGCTTCACTGCGGCGCGCTTTGTGACGATAAGCGGTGATCGCACCGGTTTGGCGCGGCCATTTTTTGCGCCCACATGAATCCAGAGCACCCGTCACTCCTCATCGTCGAAGACGACGCCAGCGTCCTGGCCGCCTTAAAAGGGTCGCTGGAGCGGGAGCAATTTCACGTGGTGGCTTGCGACAATCCGCTGAAGGCGCTGGACATCCTGGCTGATCGCGAGTTCGCCGTCATCATTTCCGACCAGCGGATGCAGGAAATGGCCGGGCTCGACTTCCTGGTGGAAAGCCGCCGGATGCACCCGG
>Ga0302325_10009098_pt1 | contig 21756 bp, 18 predicted proteins | sample Palsa_T0_2_FD_201948 | JGI IMG/M metagenome (GOLD analysis project Ga0302325, IMG submission 201948) | Peat permafrost microbial communities from Stordalen Mire near Abisko, Sweden - Palsa_T0_2 | ecosystem: Environmental > Terrestrial > Soil > Palsa > Peat permafrost | place: Sweden: Abisko...
GTTTGCGTTGAATTATGTGGATTCGGAATATTCTCGCTTCATGAGCATACTAACGATCCGAAATCTGGACCCACAGGTGAAGTCACGTATTCAAATCCTGGCCAAGGTCAACGGGCGCACCATGGCCGGAGAGGTTCGCGCGCTGCTTACGTTGGCGGTCGGCCTTGGCCCCAGCGAAGTCGAAGCGAAGGAGAGACAAGCGCTCTTCCAAAGAATCCAGAAATCCAATACGGACTCGCTCCTGACGGGCCTGACACGGCCTGCCAAAGTCGATTCCTGACAGGGCTCCGGGAGTCGATCCGCTATAGTTGAGGTTCCATCTCAAATTATAGCCCCGGGGGTCAAAATTCCATGCAACGACATATCTGGATACCTTTGCTGGCAGCGGCATTGGTGGGCACGGCTCAACTGCAAGCGTTGGATAACGACAAGAAACAGGAGAAGGAGCCGGCGGCGGCGATAGGAGCGCCCGCCGACTCCATCACCGAGGGCACGGTAACCGTAGGCGGCCTGGCGATCGCCTACAAGGCCGTGGCCGGAACTCTTACAGTGGGCGCGACGAACTCCCAGGACGCACTGCTCGGGCTGGATGGCAAGCCGCTGCCGGATTCGGGCGAAAAGCTGCCCGACAAGCCCGAAGATGCCCCGGCTACCGCGCGCATCTTTTACGCCGCCTACTTCAAGAAAGGCGAGGCAACTCAAACCCGGCCCATCACTTTCATCTATAACGGCGGTCCTGGCTCGTCGACGATGTGGCTGCACATGGGCTCGTTTGGTCCGCGCCGCGTGGTCACGACGGATACTGTGCATGAAGCGGCTGCGCCTTACAAGATCGTCAACAACGATTCGAGCCTGCTGGATGTAAGCGACCTGGTCTTTATCGATGCGCCGGGAACGGGATTCAGCCGCGTTTTCGGCAAGGACAAGGAAAAGGCTTTCTGGGGAATCGACGAGGATGCGCACGCATTCGAGCGGTTCATCCGGCGGTTTCTGACCAAGTACGATCGCTGGAATTCGCCCAAGTACCTCTTTGGCGAGAGCTACGGAACGCCGCGCAGCGCGGTGCTGTGCGCGGCTCTGCAGAATGTCGATTTGAATGGAATCATTCTGCTCTCGACGATCCTGAGCTTTGACAACAGCGTCGACGAGCCCAGATTGAATCCCGGAGTGGATCAGGCCTATGCGCTGGCGCTGCCTACATACGCGGCGAGCGCCTGGTATCATCACAAGCTTGCCACCCAGCCGGCGGCGCTTGAACCATTTCTGAAAGAGGTGGAAGAGTACGCGCTGGGCGAGTACATGAGCGCGCTGCTGCAGGGCTCGGAGCTGCCCGAGGCGCGCAAGCAAGCCGTTGCCGAGAAGCTGCATGATTACACCGGGCTGCCAGTGGCGTACCTGCTCAAGGCCAATTTGCGTGTTTCCGGCGGAGAGTTCTCAAAGACGCTGGACGAGCCCGAAGGGCTCACCACAGGACGCCTCGATACGCGTTATCAGGGGCCGGATTACGACCCTCTGAGCGAAGAAGCGCAGTACGATCCGCAGAGCAACGCTATCTCTTCGGCATACACCACGGCGATCAACCAGTACATGCGCGAAGACCTGAAGTTTGGCGAGAACTGGACGTATAAGCCGAGCGCGTATGGCGAGCCTGGATTCCACTGGCAACAGCGATACGCCGAAGGCGGACAGAATGTGATGCCCGACCTGGCGAGGAAGCTGAAAGAGAATCCAAAGACGAAAGTTCTGCTGGCCGGCGGCTACTACGATCTGGCTACGCCGTTCTTCGAGGGGATGTACGAGATGCATCACTTGCCGATTCCGCAGAGTCTGCAGGCGAATATCAGCTACAAGTACTACCAGGCCGGGCACATGATCTATGTGAACGATGGAATTTTGAAGCAGTTCCATGAGGATGTGGCGGCGTTTATCAAGGCTACCGAATCGGCGAAGTAGACCTGGATCCAACAATGAGGGACGGGCTTCGGCTCGTCCCTCATTGTTGGCGCGGTGATTCCTATGCCGAGGCCGCAGGTGCTGCCGCTTGCACGATGTTGATCAGGGGTTCGCCCTTAAGCAAGCGGCGAACCTGATCGGCCGCGATTTGGATGGCGCGCGGGCTGAACTCCGGTGTTGAGCCAGCGACGTGCGGAGTGATGAGTAGGTTGGGGCATTTCCACAGTGGATGCTCAGGGGGCAGCGGCTCCGGATCGGTAACGTCGAGCGCGGCGCGAATGCGTCCTGAGTTGAGCGCATCGACCAGTGCATCGGTCTGGACGATGGGACCGCGCGCGGCATTGACCAGCAGCGCGCCCTGCGCCATGAGGGCAAGCTGCTGGGCGCCGATCAGGCCATGCGATTGCGGCGTGTGGGGCAGGATCAGGATCACGATCTCCGCATTGGGCAGAAGCTGGTCCAGAGCATCCACGGGATGGACTTCAGGCGAAGTGCGCGCGCTGCGGGCAACGCGTGTGATTTCGACGTTGAAGGGAGCCAGATATTTTTCGATGGTTTTGCCGATGTCGCCGTAGCCCACGATGAGAACTCTTTTCCCATGGAGTTCTTCCTGTAAGACGGCTGGGTATTGCGGGCGCTGCTCTGCGTGGATGGCAGCGTAATCTTTGCTGGCCTGCGAGCGCCGTCGCCAGTCGGCCGCGCGTTGCAGGTCGCGGTAGAGCGGGAAGTATTTGAGCGTGGCGAGGATGGCGGCGAGGGTCCACTCAGCGGTTGAGATGCTGTGGGCTCCTTGCGCGTTGCAGACGGTGACCGACGGGCCGACGAGCTGGGTCAGCCATTCGGTGCCGGCCATCATGGATTGGGCGATGGTGACGCCGCGCAGATGCGGCCAGACCTTCTGGCCGGGTACGGGCGCGGGAGGGGGAATCCAGAAGTCAACGTCGATTTCCGTGTCGGGGTTGGAGGGGATGGGGACCAGCTCGATTCCGGCGGGAAGGTGCTGGAGCAATTCAATGGGAAGCGATGCGGGATAGCCGACTCTAAGCAGGGCCAAGTTCTTTTCGTCCTCTTCTCCATGCTACAAGGAGCGGGCTTGAGCAGAAGCAGAATCACCGTAATGTAAGGAGCTGTGTGCAAAGCGGATTTTTCTTGAGGAAAAAAATCGCTCGATCTCCGAGGCCTCACCTTAGACCAATTCTGCTTCTGCTGTAGGGCGCAAGGTCCAGCTCGCGATGGGCGCGCTGGACGCTTCGCTGCCTCGGGTTGAGCAACGTCGATTGCGGAACAAACAATATAATGTGCATGATTTCTTACATAAGACGTTGCACAAAATCAGTATTTGTCGTGAAAGAGCCGGGAATTGATGTCCGGCCAGAACTCCTTGGCCAAATTGGCCAGCCCGTCGATGCCCACCTGCAGAACCCACCGCTGGCCGGTCTTGGTCCAGTTGCGATCCTGGCTAGGGTAATAGAAGTTGGAGATGCCGGAGGCCGCGCCGTTGCCGACGATCTCGGCGAAGTTGGGCGTGGCATTGCCCAAGTCACTGCGGGTAATGAAAAGACGGGAGACCGAGTAGGTGGTTCTCTTGAGAAATCCGCCGTGGCCCAGGGTGTAGTAGCGGGGATCCTCGCGCATGGCGACGGGCACCAGGAACTCGGTCATGAAGTTGCCGTCGGTGGTATCGGCGAAGCCATGCCAGTAATAGCGTCCGTAGGCGGCTGCACCGTGGCCGAATTCAGGCTCCGATTTATGGATGTCGGAGACTCCGGCCAGGATACCGACTTCGATGAAGCCGGAGTAGTCGAAGGTGTCATCCAAGACCAGCTTGAACTTTTCTTTCACGGTCATGGGCGGCAGCTTGATGTCGGCGGTGACGGAGCGGAAGTTGGGGACGATGAACAGGATGCGCTTGGTCTGATGGGGACTTGCCGGCGGATTCGCCTGTGCTGAACCCGGTGTGGGTTGAACGGAAGATTGCGCGACCGGTGCATCGGGAAGCGAATCGTCCGTCAAGGATGCCCGGGAGTCCGCTGCGGAAGTTTCCGAAACGGAGACGACGCCGGTTGCTACGGAAGAACTGGGTGAGGTTGCGGAAAGTGTGACTGCGAAACCTTGCGAGGCGGCCAACAGAATTGCCAGACTCACAGGCAGCACGATGGGGGAATGATTGCGAATGAAAATGAGGACGCTCCTTCCTGGTGCTACAGGTACAATTTAGACTCGTCAAATATGTCGAAGGCATCACCAAATCGTGCTTGAGGTGCGAATTTGGAGCATCGGGATCTCGTTTCATGAGACGGGATTGCTCTGCTTTGGCATGCCATTTGCTTCTGATCTAATCGAAAGAGAGTCGATCTGGAAAGCCCTCATGCCGCTATCATCCCGGAAAACATGGTCGCAGGAGGCGCTGGCGGTAAAGCTTCGCGTGGCTGGCGTGAAGGAACCGGGATTTTTAACCCAGGAGAAGCGGGCGCTGCTGGTGCTGGCAGTGAAGACGGCAATGGCTGCCGGAATCTGCTATTGGCTGGCGCGCCTGGTGGGGTTGCAGGACGGCTACTGGGGATCGATCAGCGCGATTATCGTGCTGCAGTCGAACGTGGGTTCGACAGTGACGGCCTCGCGCGACCGGCTGATTGGGACGCTGATCGGGGCGGCGTTTGGCGCGGTGTTTTCGCTGTTCGGCGAGGGGCTTTGGCCTTATCTGGCGGCTGTGATCACGGCCATGGTGACGTGCAGTCTGTTGGGATTGAAGAACAGCTCGCGGCTGGCCGCGGTTACGGTCACCATTTTGATGCTGGTGCACCGGACTGGATCAAATTGGACGCTGCCGTTGCATCGCGTGCTCGAGGTGCTGCTGGGGATCGTGGTGGCGCTGGGGATTTCGACGCTTGTGCTGCCAAGCCGGGCGAAAGCGCGGCTGCGCGATGGACTGGCGCAGGAGTATCTGCTGATGGGAGCGCTGTTTGAGGCGATGGCCGCGGGCTTTCGCGGCAAGCCCGCCGGAAATCTCAGTCAGTTGAAGAAAGAGTTGGAGGCGGCAATTGCGGCGAATGGACAACTGCTGGAGGCGGCGCGTAATGAGCCTTCCGGTGGTCCCGCTTCTCCGGAGGCGTTGTCGATGCTCTTCCAGTTCGGACGGGAGATGGAGGACTCGCTGACGGCGCTCGAGCTGGCAAGCCATGGAAACACAGGCAGCGATAGTTATGCGGACCATCTGGAGCCGGAGTTGGGGAAGCTGGCGGCGGATATCCAGCGTGGATTTCAGTATGTTGCTGGGTGCATTCATCGTTGGAAATTCGATGAAGCGCCTGGGGGATTGGCGCTTGAGGAAGATATCGCTGCGCTGGAGGCGAAGATGGCCGCGATCCGTCCGACGGGGCTGGAGTTTCCGCAGGCGGAGATTTTGCGCGCCTACGCGGTGCAGTTGCACCTGAAGCAGATGGCGCGGCTGCTGCGAAGTTCGCGGGTCGAGACAAGCGGGATGGTGGAATAAGACAAATCAGGGGCCTGGGGCACCCGCACCTGCATCGGGACAAGCATACCTTTCGCAACGTCGTTTCAGCCCAAGAAGGCTTTGAGGGCCTCTACGCAGGCTTCGATTTCTGGAATGGAGATGGCGTAGCCGAATCGCAGATGACCCTCGCCCTGGGCGCCGAAAACTGAGCCGGGAATCGTAGCGATGTGGGCCTTTTCGAGAAGGATTTCCGCAGCCGTGCGGCTGTTTTTGTGAATCTTTTCTGCATTGGGGAAGGCGTAGAAGGCGCCCGCGGGCGGTTCGCATTCGAGCCCGACGGCGTTGAGGCCGTCCACCAGCAGGACTCGGCGTTTGCGGTATTCTTCGAGCCGGTAGTCGATCTCGGATACGGGAGTCTTGAGCGCCTGGAGCATGGCGTATTGCACGAAGGTTGGCACGCCGTTGGTGGAGTAGAGCACGAGCTTGCGCAGGGCGGTCATGAAGGGCTCGGGAGCGACGGCGTATCCGCCGCGCCAGCCGGTCATGGCGTAGGTTTTCGAGAAGGTGAAGCAGGTGATGGTGCGCTCGGCCATGCCGGGAAGGGAGGCGATGGAGAAGTGGGCGCCGTCGTAGACCAGGTCTTCATAGGCTTCATCGGCGACGACGATCAGGTCGCGCTCCCGGGCGAAGGCTGCGACTTCTTCGGCTTCCTGGCGGGTGAAGACGACGCCCGAGGGGTTTTGCGGGGTGTTGTAGTAGATGCAGCGGGTGTGGGGTGTCGAAAATTGAGCGAGGGTGTTGCCAATGCCGTTGCGGCGGGCTGTTGAGGTTGGCACCAGCAGAGGTCTGGCCTGAGCTCCGCGGATGAGGTCGGCGATGGGGGTCCAATAGGGCGAGAAAACGAGGGCGTCGTCGCCCGGATCGAGAATGCTTTGGAAGGCTCCGTAGAGTGCTTGCGAGCCGCCAACGGTGGCGATGACCTGGTCGGGGGTGGTGGGGATGTTGTTTTTGGCGATGAGCTTGGCGGCCAGGGCTTCACGCAGCGGGGCGATGCCGGAGGAGGCAGCGTAGTGGGTCTGGTTTTCGACGAGGGCATGGATTGCCGCGTACTTGATCGGCTCGGGGGTTTCGAAGTAAGGCTCGCCGCCGTGGAGCATGTGGACTTTTTTGCCGGCGGCGCGGAGGGCCATGACCTTGTTGCGGATTTGCACGATGTCGGAGAAGCCGACTTCATCGAGTCGCTTGGCGATACGCAGGCCACTTGCTTTGCTGGTCATGGAATGGCTCCTCTTGGGCTGAATGAAAGTTAAGAAATCTCAGCATATCGGATGAAGCTGTTCAAGCCCCCTGGTTCTCAAGGGCGTCAACCGAAAATACTGCCTATGCTGCCGAAAAACGAACAAAAGGAGTAGGACACCGGAGGGGAGGGGGGGTATTTATTTTTCAGTTAATGGCTTATCCATAACTGAGATGCCGCATACTGGCAATTTTTGGCGCTCTTATGGCGCGATGAGCCGGGGATTTGCGCAGCTTTTTGCCGCGAATTCATGTCAATCCGCAATGAAGCAGAGAATACGCGAAGATGCCGATGCTTCCACTCCATCTCCAGTATACGCAGGTCAGAGAAAATTTAACGTAGTGCGATATATGTTTAGAATGAATTACTTAGCCGAAGTTGCACTTGACATTGTTTCGGCCTTCCGCAGGTTCGCGCGATTGTCCCTGGCACCCAGTTCCTTATTCAAGCGGGGAGCAGGTTGGTGTAGACGGCCATGCCGGCTACGGCATCGACGTGGATGGCGGCAAGGGCGTCGATTTCTTCCTGGGCACGGATGCCGCCGGCGACGATGAGCTGGCGCTGGGTGAGGGCTCGAAGACGAGTGGCGATTTCGATGGGAAAGCCTTGCATGAGGCCTTCGCCGTCGATGTGGGTGTAGAGGAAGGCTGCTGCGTAGGGTTCGAGCACGGGGATGGCTTCTTCTGGGGTTAGCGCGACCTGGACTTTCCAGCCTTTGATGGCGATTTTGCCGGCGCGGGAGTCGATGCCGGCGACGATGCGGTCCGGACCTATGGCCTCGGCCAATTCACTGGCGAAGGCGGTGTTGACGCTGCCAACGCCATTCTCTTCGCGAAAGAGCGACGAGCCGACGATGACGCGCTTGGCGCCCGCGCTCAAGACCGCTTGCGCGCGCTCGACCGTACTGATGCCGCCGCCTACCTGGCATGGGAGGCGCTTGCCGATTTGCTCGACGAGAGAGGTGTTATGGCCCTGGCGCATGGCGGCGTCGAGGTCGATGAGTTGGACGAGCGGGTACTTGGAGAAGCGGTCGATCCAGTATTCGAAGTCGTCGAAGGCGAGCTTTAGCTTTTCGCCTTGCACGAGCTGGACGATCTGGCCGCCTAACAAATCAATGGACGGGATCAGCATGGGAGCCTCACGGGGATGCCGCTTTGGGCGAGCGACTCTTTGAGAGCACGGGAGGTGGAGACGTCGAAGTGGAAGATGCTGGCGGCTAGGGCGGCGTCGGCCTGGCCTGCGCGAAAGACTTCAGCGAAATGGGCGACTGTGCCTGCGCCGCCGGAAGCGATAACCGGAATCCGGACGGCGGAGCTGACGGCTGCGGTGAGCTCGCAGTCGAAGCCGGCGCGCGTGCCGTCGGAGTCCATGGAGGTGAGCAGGATCTCGCCTGCGCCTCGGGATTCGGCTTCCTGGGCCCACTCGACGGCCGTGCGGCCGGTGTCTTTGCGGCCTCCGTGGGTGAAGACGCGGGCGTCTTGGACGGGGTCATTGGCTGCTGGATCGCGTCTTGCATCGATAGCTACTATGACGGCTTGCGCGCCAAAGTCTGCGCCGATCTGGCCGATGAGCGCGGGGTTGGCGAGGGCGGCGGAGTTGATGCTGACTTTGTCGGCTCCGGCTTCGAAGACCTGGGCTGCGTCCTGGGCAGTGCGGATGCCGCCGCCTACGGTGAAGGGGACGAAGAGCGATTGGGCGGTGCGTCGGACGGTGTCGAGGAGCGTGGCGCGCCCCTCGTGCGTGGCGGCGATGTCGAGGAGGACGATTTCGTCCGCGCCTTCCTGCGCGTGGCGGTGGGCGAGCGCGGCGGGGTCGCCGGCGTCGATGAGATCGACGAACTGAATGCCTTTGACGACGCGACCGTCGCGGACGTCGAGGCAGGCGATGATGCGGCGGGTCAGCATGTGGCTGGATATCCGATGGGATTGGGGCATGGGGGATTTGTTGGAACGGGCTGGGTTGGGTTCGTGCTTTCCCACCTTAGGCGCGATGGAACTGCGCCAAAGATTGATGGGCACCCATGTTCTTGCTTGATGGACTGCCGAAAAGCAGGTCCTTCGCTTTCCACCCCACGGACAAAGACCTGTCCGTGGGGGCCCGGTTGCTCAGGATGACAAACCTTGGTTATGGAAATTAGAAGGTTCATTGGATCTCCAGAAAATTGCGGAGGATTTTTAGGCCGGTTTCGCCGGATTTTTCTGGATGGAATTGGACGCCGAAGACGTTCTCCCATTCTAGAGCGGAGGCGAAGGGTTCAATGTAGTCGGTTTGCGCGGCTAGCGGCCAGTCGATTTCGCCTTGATCGTTGCGGACGAAGGTGTTGAGTGGGGCGTGGTAGGAGTGGGTGAAGTAGACGTGTTCGCCGTTGTAAATGCCGGCAAGCAGGCGGGATGAAAGTGCGTCATAGGTTTCGATCTGATTCCAGCCTACGTGAGGGACTTTTTCGCCGGCTTCGGGGAAGCGTTCGCAGTGGCCTAGGAAGTAGCCTAAACCAGGTTGGTCCGGGGCTTCGGAGCTGCCCTCAAGAAGCCACTGCATGCCTACGCAGATGCCGAGGAATGGGACGCGGCGGGCGATGGCGGCGCGGATGGCTGGGGTGAGGCCGGTCTCGTCGAGGCGACGCGTGGCGGCGAAGTGGCCGACGCCGGGGAGGATGATGCGTTCGGCTGCGGCTAGCGGCTCGGGACCATCTGCGATGGTGACTTCGGCGCCTAGATGCCGCAGGGATTTGACGACGGAGGTCAGGTTGCCGGCTTTGTAGTCGATGACCGTAACGTTCACTTCGGATATTTCCTTCGGGGGCTAAAGCCCCGTTTCTCTGCTGGCTTGATTTACGGGCTGAAGCCCGTACCGTTCATTCCATCTGAGATCTGTGGTTCCCACATCTCAAAAGCGAGATGTGGGGCACCCACATTTGTTTCGCTTCAGACTCACTACAACAGGCCTTTGGTGCTGGGGAGTTGCTCGGCTAATTGCGTGTCGCGGGAGACGGCTACTCGGAGGGCTCTCGCGAAGGCTTTGAAGATGGCTTCGATCTTGTGGTGGTTGCTGCGGCCGTACATGGTCTTGACGTGGACGTTGGCGTGGGCTCCGCGAGCGAAGCCTTCAAAGAAGTCGGTGACGAGTTCGGATTGCAGGTCGCCTACGAGGCGGGTGCGGACTTTGGTGTCGACGGCGTAGGCGGTGCGGCCGCTGAGGTCGATGGCAGCAATGGCCAGGGTCTCGTCCATGGGCATGAGGAAGTAGCCGGCGCGGTTGATGCCGCGCTTGTCTCCGATGGCGCGGGCGACGGCTTCGCCGAGGGCGATGCCGACGTCTTCGACGGTGTGGTGCTGGTCGACGTCGAGATCGCCTTTGCAGGTGAGGTCGAGGTCGAAGCCGCCATGGCGGGTGAAGAGCTCAAGCATGTGATCGAAGAAGCGGATGCCGGTGGAGATCTTGTACTGGCCGCGGCCTTCGAGGGTGAGATGCAGCTCGATCTTCGTCTCGGTGGTGTTGCGAATGATTTCGGCGGTGCGTGAGGCGGTTGTCATGCTAAGACTCCGGCGGATTTCCATTTCTGAATTGCGGCTACGGCCAAGTGCATATGTTTGCGGGTTCCGATGGTGATGCGGACCAGGCCGTCGCAACCGGGATCGGCGGAACGGTCGCGGACGAGTATGCCCTGCTCGCGCATCGCGGCTGCGAACTCCTTGTGAGCGGGGCCGATGTTTACTAGGACGAAGTTGGCTTCGGTGGGCCAGTAGGCCAGGCCGATTTTATTGAGTGCCACGAGGAACTGCGCGCGGGATCGCTTTACTTCAGAGACATACCAATCGAGATAGCTCTGGGCATCTGGATCGGTGAGAGCCGCTTTGAGCGCGGCGAGTGCGACTGTGTTGACGCTGTAAGGCGAGAGCACGCGGCGCGCCCATTGCAGCAGCGAATCGGGTCCGGCTAGGAGGCCGAGGCGCAGGCTGGCCAAGCCGTAGGCCTTGGAAAACGTACGGGCGACGATCAGATTTGGGAGTTTGCCGATCAGGTCCATCACCGTGTGGCCGTAGAAGTGGAAGTAGGCTTCATCGACGAGCACGACTGCTTGCGGGGCGGCTTCGGCGATGGCGATGATATGCTCGCGTGTGCAGACGCTGCCGGTAGGGCTGTTGGGATTGGCGATGGCGATGAGCTTTGTTTTCGTTGCAATGGCAGAGAGAAGCGCTTCGAGGGGGAAGCGGAAATCTGTGCCTGCTTGCACGCGGCGCGTTGTCGCATCCGTGGCTGATGCGTAGATCTCGTACATGGTGTAGGTGGGCACCGGCAGCAGCAGTTCGTCGCCGCGATCGAGAAATGCCTGGCATAGGATGTGGATGGCTTCGTCGACGCCGTTGGTGAGGATGACTTGCTCGGGAGACAGGCCAAGATGGCTGGCGGCGAGGGACTCGATTGGTCCGCGCTCGGGATAGCGAGTCAGGTCGGCGGCAGAGAGGCTTTGAATCGCGGCGAGCACGGCTGGCGAGCAGGCGAGGGTGTTCTCGTTGAAGTCGAGGCGCAGCGAGTCGCGATTGCCGAGTGGAGGGTGATACTCAGGGATCTGCTGGACGCGGGCGCGGGGTTGGATCTGATTCTTCATCGAATTCCTTCGTACGGTTCGGCGGCTGATCCCACATCTCAAAATCGAGATGTGGGGCACCCAGGTTTGTTACTCACTTTCATTTCGTCCGGGTGCGAATGGCTTCGGCGTGGCCGGTGAGGCCTTCGGCTTCGGCCATGCGGATGGCTTGCGGACCGAGCGCTGCCAGACCTGCCGCGGTGTACTGTTGCACGGTGATGAGCTTGACGAAATCCATGACACTGAGGCCGCCGCGCACACTGGCCATGCCGCCTGTGGGCAGCGTGTGGTTGGGGCCGGAGATGTAGTCGCCCATGGGCTGCGGGGAGTGGTGGCCGATGAAGACGCTGCCTGCGTTCTGAACCCATTTCAGGTCTGCTTCTGAGTCGACTGTTAGGTGCTCTGGGGCTAGGCGGTTGGTGATGGTCTGGGCTTCTTCGCTGGATGCGGCGAGGAAGATGTAGCCGTTTTTGCTGAGGGCTTGACGGGCGACTGGGTTATGTCGGCTGCGCTGTTTTGCTTCTTCGATAACTGCTTTGGCGAGCGGCTCGTTGGAGGTGATGAAGATGGCCAAGGCTTCAGGGTCGTGCTCGGCCTGGGCTACCAGATCCGAGGCTATGCCTGCGGCGGTTCCGCGGTCGCTGGTGACCACGATCTCCGTGGGACCGGCGAGCATGTCGATAGCGCAGTCGAATGCAACTTCGCGTTTGGCCGCGGTGACGTAGAGGTTGCCGGGGCCGGCGATCTTGTTTACGCGCGGAATGGATTCCGTGCCATAGGCGAAAGCGGCGATGGCGTGGGCTCCGCCGATGCGAAATAACTCGGTGACGCCGAGGAGATGGGCGGTGGCGAGAGTTTCAGGCGCGGGGTGCGGCGAGGCGACCGCGATGCGGCGGACGCCTGCGACCTGGGCGGGGATTACGGTCATGAGCATGGTGGAGGGCAGCGGATGGCGGCCTCCGGGAACGTAGCAGCCGGCTGAGTCGATGGGGCTGACGAGTTGGCCGGTGGTGAGGCCTTCTGCCGGTGAGAACTGCCAGGCCTGAGGCATCTGTTGCTGGGCGAAGGCGCGGATGTTGGCGGCTGCGGTTTCGAGTGCCTGCTTGAGCGCGGGGTCGAGTTGCTGCCACGCGGCTGCGGTTTCTTCGGGTGCAATGCGGAGAGAGGACTCGGGTGCGAGGCTGTCGAATTTCTGTGCGTAGCGCAGGAGGGCTCGGTCGCCTTGCTTGCGAACTTCACGGAGTATCTTGCGGACGGCGGGAAGGACGGAATCGAACGATGAGCCACCGCGCTGCTCGAGCTCGGCGAGCATGGCTTCGGTTTGTCTGGCGCTGCGGCCTTGGGTTCGGAAGAGTCGCATTGGGAGTTGTTGCCCTCAGGGGCTAAAGCCCGTTCGTAGAGTTGGCTGAATGTACGGGCTAAAGCCCGTACCCTTCGTATACCGAGAGATTTGTGGAATCCCACATCTCGAAATCGAGATGTGGGGCACCCAGATTTGTATTGCGACCAACAAGAAGCAGGTCCTTCGCTGTGCTCAGGATGACAAGTTTTCTGCTTTGACTGATGCTTTCTCGACTGCTTGTTAGAGGACGACTTTGTTGAGTGGGTATTCCACGATGCCGGTGGCTCCCGCGGCTTTTAGGCGCGGGATTACTTCGCGGACGGATGTCTCTTCGAGGATGGTGTTGACGGCTACCCATGCCGGGTCGCTTAGCTCTGAGATCGTGGGGGAGTTGAGCGCGGGCAGCACTTGGATGATCTTTTGTAGATGCTGGCGCTCGACGTTGAGCATGAGGCCGACCTGGGCCTGCGCGTCGATAGCGGCGCGCAGCATGAGAGCGATGGACTCAATTTTTTCGCGCTTCCATGGATCTGTGGCCGCGGCCTGGCTGGCGATCAGATGCGTCTCGCTCTCCATGACGGTGTCGATGATGGTGAGGCGGTTGGCTTTGAGGCTGCTGCCGGTTTCGGTGACTTCGACGATGGCGTCGGCGAGCATGGGCGGCTTCACTTCGGTGGCTCCCCAACTGAACTCGACTTTGACGTTGACGCCTTTCTTTTCGAAGTAGCTCTTGGTGACGCCGACGAGTTCGGTGGCGATGGTCTTGCCCTCGAGGTCTTCGGCTTTTTCAAAGCCGCTGCCTTCGGGGACGGCGAGCACCCAGCGAACCTTGCGGCGGCTCTGCTTGGCGTAGGTGAGCGAGGTGATGCTGGTGACGTTGAGGCCGCTTTCGACGACCCAGTCGATGCCGGTGAGGCCGGCGTCGAGGACGCCGTGATCGACGTAACGGGCCATCTCCTGGGCGCGGATCAACATGCACTCGATCTCCTTGTCGTCGATCGATGGGAAGTAGGAGCGGCCGTCGGCGTAGATGTTCCAGCCGGCGCGTTTGAAGAGGGCTAGGGTTGCGTCTTGCAGGCTGCCCTTAGGGATTCCTAGACGGATCTTATTGGCCACTTTGCACCTCGACTGCGGGTTGGATTGGAATCTGTTTGGTGAAGCAGGAGACGGTGCCTTCGTGGCAGACGAGGCCGTCGCCTTCGACGACTACTTTGAAGACGATGGTGTCGTTGTCGCAGTCAATGGCGGCGGAGACGATGCGCAGGCGGTTGCCGCTGGTTTCGCCTTTCATCCAGAGCTTTTGGCGGGTGCGGCTCCAGAAGGTAACAAAGCCGGTTTCGAGGGTCTTGGCGTAGCTGGTGGGGTTGAGGAAGCCGAGCATCAGCACCTGGCCGGTGGCGTCGTCCTGAACGATGCCTGGGACGAGGCCATCCATCTTGGCAAAGTCAATTTGGGAATCTTGTGGATCAATTGCGGGAAGTGGATTTGTCATCTGTCGTTACCTTGGAATCTCTCTCTGGGATCTGATTTGGGTTTGGATTGAACCGTATCGAACCGCGAAGTGGAAGATGCCGGCAGAAGCAAAAAACCCGCTGGCGTCTGGCGCCGGCGGGCTATTGTCACTTCTGCTGTTGAATCTGGCCTTTCAGCTCAGGCCATAGCAGTCCGCTGGCATGATCGTCGCATGATGGTGGTGATGACGATGATGGAGGTGGAGCTGCATCTCAGAAATAACCCTAAGCAAGACGGCCTGGTTTGTCAAATATGCCGACATAAATTTTATTTGCGGATTCTCCGGCCGAACGCTGGTTTTTCAGTGAATCAAGGTGCAGAATTGCGGGATGCGCTTCCGATTCGCGATGGCTATACCGGCTCTTATGCTGGCTCTTACGCCTGGGGTGGCCTTGTCCGGCGCACGGAAGCCTGCGGAATTGGTGGACATCAATCGCGCGAGCATACAGGAGCTGCTGACGGTGCAGGGAATGACGCCTAGCTGGGCAGCGCGCATCGTGCGCTTTCGACCTTACCGGACAAAGCTGGACTTGCTGGAACAAGGCGTGGTGCCGCAGGAGGTTTATCAGCGGATTCACGATTACGTGATTGCGCACCGCGTAGCCAAGGACGAGGCCGTACGCGAGCAGCGTCCCTGACGCTGCCTGCCCTGTCGCGAAAATCTGAGATTGACGACAGGGCAGAGTGCGTCTCCAGATCAGGAGACGACTGTTTCTTCTTCGCAGCCTGCCGGCTTGACCCTTGGCTTGATGCGGACGAGCAAGCCGCTGAGGATGACGTACAACACTGGAATGAAGACCAGGTTCAGCACAGTCGAGAGCAACATGCCGCCGACGATCGTTGTTCCTACGGAGTGGCGGCCCAGGGCGCCTGCGCCGGTGGCGAAGACCAGCGGCATGACGCCGAGGATGAAGGCAAACGAGGTCATCAGGATGGGGCGGAGACGAAGCTCCGCGGCTTCGATGGCTGCTTCGGTAATGGATCGGCCTTTTTCGCGCAACTGCTCGGCGAATTCGACGATGAGAATGGCGTTCTTGGCCGAGAGGCCGATGAGCATGACCAGGCCGATCTGGCAGTAGACATCGTCCGACAGACCGCGTGCGGAGACTGCTCCCAGTGCGCCGAGGACGGCCATGGGAACGGCCAGCAGGATGATGAACGGAAGCGCGAAGCTCTCATACTGTGCCGACAGGGTGAGATACACGACCAGCAGGCCAAGAGCGAAGATGACGATCGCCTTGCCGCTGGACTCGATCTCTTCCTGGGTGAGACCGGTCCAACTGAAGGTCATGCCGGGCATCATGATTTGCGTGGCCAGCTTTTCCATGGAGGCGATGCCTTCGCTGGAGCTTCTGCCGGGCGCGGCGGAGCCATCGATTTCGACCGAGCGGAAGAGGTTGTAATGCGAGATCACCTGCGGGCCGGAGGAGTCTTTCGCAGTGACGAGACTATCGAGCGGCACCATCTGGTTGGTGGTATCGGAACGGACGTAGAAGGAATGCAGATCGCGGGCGTTCATGCGGAAGGGCTGGTCGGCCTGCACGTAGACGCGATAGGTACGGTTGTTGTAGTCGAAGTCGTTGATGTACTCCGAACCCATGAAGACGTTGAGAGTGGTGGATATCTGGGTAAGCGAGACACCCATGGTCTTGGCTTTGGCGCGATCGATGGTGACGAGCAGTTGCGGATCGCTGGCAGAGAAGCTGGTGAAGAGGCCGGTGAGGCCGAGCTTGGGGTCCTGACGGCTGGCTCCGATGATGGTGTGGGAGATGCGGTCGAGATCGGCGAGCGTGTTCTTGCCCAGATCCTGAAGCATGAACTGAAAGCCGCCGAAGGAACCGAGGCCCTGCACGGCGGGCGGCTCAAACATGGCGACGGTTCCGCCCGGCACCATGAAGAGCCTGGGACCGAGGCTGGCGACGATATCCGCCGAGGAATGGCCCTTGCCTAGCCGCTGATCGGAGGGTGTGAGCGCGGCGAAGATAATGCCCGCGTTGGGCGAGTTGCCGCTGAGGCCGAAGCCGGAAACGGCAAAGGCTCCGGCTATGTCAGGGTTACCCTTGAGGACCAACTGGGCGCGATCGGCGATATCCGTGGTATCGGAAAGCGATGCGCCCGGAGGCGCCTGGACGACGATCATCAGGTAGCCCTGATCCTCCTGCGGAATGAAACCCGTCGGCACGTGGACATACATCCATCCAGTGGCGGCGAGGCCGGCGAAGAAGACGACCAGCAGCAGGTAGCGCAGCTTGAGCGCAACGTGGATCAGCTTGGCATAGGTGCGGGAGAGCCAGCCGATGACGTTATCGATGAAATGCGCAAATCCGGAGTAGGCCCTGGAGAGCGGACGGATGCGCAGGAAATCCAGCTGATGATATTTCGCTTCTTCTCCGCGAAGGAAGAGCGCGGCGAGAGCCGGAGAAAGCGTCAAAGCGTTGAAGGCTGAGATCGCGATGGCAAAGGCGATGGTCAGCGAGAATTGCCGGTAAAGAATGCCGGTGGTGCCGGGGAAGAACGATACCGGGACAAAGACGGCGATCAGCACGAGCGACGTGGCGATGACGGCGCTGGTGACTTCGGACATGGCCTCGGAAGTCGCCTTGTGCGGGTCGCAATGCTCTGCTGCAATGTGGCGCTGGACGTTTTCGATGACCACGATGGCGTCGTCGACGACAAGGCCTGTGGCGAGTGTGATGCCGAAGAGTGTGAGGGAGTTGATGGAGAAGCCGAAGACCTTGATGAAAGCGAATGTTCCGATCAAGGAAACGGGGATGGTGACCGCGGGAATGATGGTGGCGCGCCAGTCGAGGAGGAAAAGGAAGATCACTACGATGACGATGACGATGGCTTCGCCGAGGGTGATCAGAACCTCATGAATCGAGTCGCCGACGATGGTGGTGGAGTCGAAGGCCACGGCGTACTTCAGGCCTGGGGGAAAGCTCTTGGATAACTCCACGAGCATGGCCTTGGCGTCTCGATCGACTTGCAGCGCATTGGCATTGGAAAGCTGCTGCACGCCGACGCCGACAGCGGTGTAGCCCTGGAATTTGAGGTTGCTGCTGTAGTCCTCGGCGCCTACGATGGCGTGGCCGACGTCTTTGAGAAGAACGAGGCCATTGGGAGTGTTCTTGACGATGATGTTGTTGAACTGGGTTGGGTCGCTTAGTCTGCCAACCACGCGCACGGCGACCTGAAAGGTCTGTTTGTCGCCGGAGGGTGGCTGCCCGAGTTGGCCGGCTGGTACTTCGACGTTCTGTTCGGTGAGCGCGTTGACAACGTCGGTCGCGGTGAGAGACCGCTCGGCCAGCTTGGCGGGGTCGAGCCAGACGCGCATGGCGTACTTGCGCTCGCCAAAGATGATGACGTCGCCTACGCCCTTGACCCGCTTGAGTGCGTCCTTGACATAGACATCCAGATAATTGGAGATGAACTCATTGGAATAGCGATTGTCTTCGGTATAAAAGCCCGAACCGAAGACAAAGTTGCTGTTGGCCTTGGTGATCGTGATGCCGGCCGAGTTGACGGCAGCGGGCAGGCGTCCGGTAACGCTGGAGACTCTGTTCTGCACGTCGACCGCGGCGATGTCCAGGTCGTAGCCAGTGACGAAAGTGGCAGTAATCGTGCTGACACCGTTGTTGGTGCTGGCCGAGCTGATGTAGTGCATTCCCTCGACGCCGTTGATGGACTCTTCGAGGGGAATGGTGACTGCCTTTTCAACCGTCTCGGCGTCCGCGCCGATATAGGTCGACGTCACTGCGACCTGCGGGGGCGCAAGCGTTGGGTAAAGCGAGATGGGCAGCGTGGGAATGCACACCGCGCCAGCCAGAATGATGAGCAGCGCCGATACGGTGGCGAATACTGGACGGCGAATGAAGAAATCTACAAACAAAGCGTGTCTTCCTTCCTGTGCATCTGGTTTGCTGTCCCCGAGGAGCGGTCTCTCAATCCATGCGAACCAGTCTCAGAGCGTAAACCTCAATTTAAGTTGGCCAGCGGTGCCCCGGATGCGATCCGATGCCGCGATCAGGCAAGTTGGTCTCGGGTGCATCCATCAGCGCCGTGCGCCCAAACCTTTAGCCGTGCGGCATGACCGGCATGTTATCCACGAGGAACTGCGTCCCGGAGACGATCACTTTGTCTCCCTCCTTCAGTCCGCCGGAGACAGCGTAGGAGTTGCCCACCGTTTCTCCCAGTGTGACCGCAGTCTGGTGCGCGGCAAAGTGTCCATCCTTCTGCTGCTGCGCTACAAAAACGAAGGTCTGTCCGCCCTGGCGGGAGACGGCCAGGACGGGGATCACAGGCTGCGGCGAAGTCTTCCAGATCACCCGCGCCTTGACCAGCTGCGACGACCGCAAAATATTCGAGGTGCTATGCACCGGCGCCTTGAGCAGGATCCCTTGCAACTGGCTGTCCACTTGCGGGGAGAGAAAATCGACGCTGCTGTTTTCCACAACGTTGTCGTCGCTATCCAATAGTTGCACCTGAAGACCCATGCGGACTTGGCTGCTGCGTTCCGTGGGAACGTAGATGTACGCTTCGAGGTCCTTGTTCTCATCCACGGTGGTCAGCGAGGTGGTGGGTGTCACGTAGTCGCCGAGATGGACCGGAATGTCGCCCACCACACCGTCAAAGGGAGCCTTGACCCGATAGTAGGCGAGCTGCTCTTCGAGCGACTTACGGCTCGCGATGGCTGCTTCCCAATCGGCGCGGGTGTTGTTGAAGGACTGCTCTGCTTGATCGAGGGTGTCCCGGCTGGTGACGCCGGCGGCGAAGAGCTTGCGCTGCCGGTCGATCTGAATCACGTTGTAATCGTAGAGGGCTTTTTTCTGGTTTTCGGTGGATTTCTGGGAGTCGACCAGGGCCTGCTGGCGCCTGGGGTCAATTTCCATCAAAAGTTGACCAGCGTGAACATGGTCGCCCGACCGCACAAGGAGCTGGGTGAGATTGCCGTCCACCTGCGGCATCACAGTAACCGAGCGCCGCGATTTGATGGTGGCCACGAAGTCGGAGCTCTGTTGCACGGGCGAAAGAGCGACCGATTGTGTCTGCACCGGTAAGGCCTGCATCCCTGCGGGGGCACTCGCGGCCGCTCCAGGCTGCTTGCAGCCGGAGGGGAAGAACACGATGCCTGTTAGAAGAATGCTCAGAAATAACTGACGTTTCACCGAATGACCTCACTTGGTGTTGAATGACACTTCGCCGCCAACCGACGCATAGTTTCCGGTTCGGGGCTTGCTGTTCACGCCGCGAACCGGGCGTGGAAAAGTTGTTAACGGCTTCCGGGAAGCCGTTGGACGCCTGCAGGTTCTCAAAGACGATGTCGGTTCATAGATGAAGCTCGTCGCCCGACTGTTGCAATAAATTACATCCTAGCCGCCGGATTGCACATCTCAAACGGTTTGGGACATTCGGCCTTGCAAGCTGGTGCGCACGACCGCGCAGCCCAGAGGAGCCGGGGCCGATAAGACTACAACGCAAACGGGCTGAAATTGGTTCCCCTGTCAAAGGCGTCGACCCCCTCAGCACGCTTGAGCCAGCCGACAACGAGATAGGTGAGCGGGGTAGCAACGGTTTCATACACCACCTTGAAGCCATACGACGAAGCGACCATGATAAGGATCTTCGGCCAGGATTCGACTCCCCAGAAGGCGATGAGGATTACCACCACCGTGTCCACAAACTGCCCGCTGACGGTCGAGCCAATCGTCCGAGTCCACAAAAAGCGCCCTTCGGTGACCAATTTTAGTTTGGCCAGCGTGTAGCTGTTGGTGAATTCGCCTGCCCAGTAAGCCACCAGACTGGCAACGGCGAAGCGCGGAACCAATCCAAAAACCGTGGCAAAAGCCTGCTGGTCGTGCCATCCAGGCGCGGGAGGAAGCGCGACAGCGATCTGCCCCATCATCGCCAGAAGTCCCATAGCAAAAAAGCCCATCCAGATAGCTCGCCGCGAGGCTGCGTATCCATAAACCTCCGTGAAGACGTCGCCGCAGATATAAGTGACCGGAAAAAGCAACTGCGCCCCGCTGACCAGCAGCGGCCCAATCTGGCAGATTTTGGGCCCGACGAGGTTGGAGATGACGAGGACGACGACGAATCCAATCGTCAAAGTGTCCAGATAACGATAGCGGAGGGTCACCCCTAGAGCATAGCCCAATCCATGGTGCGCCGACGGCAGGGCACACGGGCAGCTTTTGACACACCCGGCACAAGTTGTTAGCCTCAAAGAGTGCGGCAGTCGGAGGCCACTTCGACGCACCACGCGTCCCCGTCGTCTAGCCCGGCCCAGGACACCGCCCTTTCACGGCGATAACACGGGTTCAAATCCCGTCGGGGACGCCAACAAAAAAAGCACTTAGAGAAAATCGAACCAAAACCCGAGGGTTTGAAAGGGTTCGATAAGAAAAAGCCGCTTTCAGGCTTCATCTTCGTCCTCCTTCTTTGCCCCCATGATCTGACGTGCTACTCGGCTGTGCGCCGTGCGTTTCACATCCGTGACGGCTTGGGTGTACACATCCATCGTAACCTTGAAGTTGGCATGGCGGAGAAGTTCCTGGATCGTTTTGATGTCCTCCCCGTTGGCCTTCATCAGGGTTCCAAAGCTGTGGCGAAGGGTGTGCCAGCCCACGGGTTCCGTGATGCCGGCAGCCTCTAACGCCGGCTTGAGATACACCCGATAGAGCGAACTCGGCCAGTAGGGCTGTTTGCCTTTCCCGTGTGGGCTGGCAAACACCCAGTCGTCCTGCTGGTTGTAGGCGCAGCGAAGCCGCCACGACCACAGCGATTCCGCAAGTTCTGCATCAATGGGAATCGCCTTCTTTGAGGCTTCCGTCTTGCATCGCTCGATCCGCTGCTTGACCACGTCGCGGATGACAGAGATTTCCAACTTCTCGAAATCGATGTCCGACCACTTGAGGCCCAGCAATTCTCCGACCCGCAGTCCGGTCAATGCACCAAGGAGCACCGCCGTCTTTGCCGGGTCCACCAGGTTTGCCAGAAATCCCTTCAGTTCATCTGGATTGAGAACTGTTGGAACTCGGGAACGCTTGGCGCTCTGACGCACGTGTGTGATGGGGTTGGATGTTGTCCACTCCCACCGCTGCGCGTGGCTGTAAAGAGCACTCATGATGTTCCTGATCTTGGCCTTTGTTCCTCGCGATACCGGCAACGACTTCAACCATTGCTCAACCTGGACTGCTTTCACGTCAGTGAGTCTGTAAGATCGCCAACGTGGAAGAATCCATTTACGCAAATAGCCTGCATACGTTGTCTGCGTCGAGAAGGACTTCCGTGTTTCGTCTTCTCCGGCCTGGCTGCCCAAAGGCCGCGTGCCGTTAACTATGTCCGGCAATTCATGCAAGCGGTAGTGTTCAACCAGTGTTTCAATACTTATGGCCCGCAACTGCTGTCGCGGGGTTTGTTCGTTGATTTCCAATCGAAGCGCATCCGCCGCCTTCTGTGCTTCGGCTTCGGTCTTGTACTCGCTTATCGATCCGATCACCGCCTTGCGGTAGCATTTGGTTCCGTCAAGTTGTACCTCGTACCAGCGAAAGATCCAAACCGACTCGCCCGACTTGCGCTTGACTCGTTGTAAACTTCCTTTTTGATGTCGT
>Ga0302325_10009100_pt1 | contig 21749 bp, 9 predicted proteins | sample Palsa_T0_2_FD_201948 | JGI IMG/M metagenome (GOLD analysis project Ga0302325, IMG submission 201948) | Peat permafrost microbial communities from Stordalen Mire near Abisko, Sweden - Palsa_T0_2 | ecosystem: Environmental > Terrestrial > Soil > Palsa > Peat permafrost | place: Sweden: Abisko...
ATCTCGACCGCCAGGATCTTCACTATCTTCGCGGGCACGTCGGAAATCCAGCGGATGCTCATCGGGCGGACGATCACCGGGCTGGACGTTCGGTAGGCTCACCTCCGCCCCCCGGCCAGCGGACATACCTATCATGTATGGAGCGGGCGGGGTTTCCGGCCGCACGATGCCGTCCGGCGGCAAACAACACCACCGCAACGCCACTCGGCCAGCAGGCCCTGGCCCTGGGCGCAGACAGCAGCGCTCGACCAGCTCGCGAGTCGACCGCCGCTGGTACCCGGCCCGGGATGGTATGCACGACCAGGAACCACCATCGATCGTTTGCGTGTATCTCGAAACCCCCCTCATGATGTACACGAGTGACGTGAGCCGACCCCCCTGGAAATTCTCCTGCGATGGCTCTGGACGGCGTTCTAGCAGGTCGGGGAGAGGGATCTCGTGCATAAGGGAACTATCGCACGGCGAGGACGATGCCGACATGGCCGCCGGGACGGGAAGATCTTTATCTTCGAGGGCGCGTCCGAGATCCGGCGGATGCTGATCGAGCAGACGACCACCGGGCTCGACGTCGGGTAGCTTGACTTGCGGTTTCGCGGGTTCGCGGTGCGAAAGACGGGCCGCCTCGATCGGGAGTGGGGCGGCTTGCTCTCGTGTCTGTATTGTTGATTGTCGAATTTACGTCGAATGTTTCCCGTCGTTTCCGAATGGTTTGCATGATGTTTAATCCATTGCCTGCGCCCGCCGGGAAGGCAATAATCGGTCAAGGTTAGTGTCGGGGCAAGGCAGGTTCTGTTCATCTGTTGCCATCGGGAAAGGGGCAGGCTGGTGTGTCACCTGTAAATCTGTTGGAAAGCGCACCCTCGACGGACGCTGCGTTCGAGGTCAATCAGATCGTCCGGTGCCTGCAACAGGTGCGCGAGCCGGTGCACATCGTCGGTACGCCCGCAGGCGGCGCGCGCGGCCTGGCGCTCGGGAGCCAGGCCGGCCGCCCTCAGCTGGGCACGCTGCCGCCGCTGTACCCGGAATGGCTCGGCGATCGCGACTTCGGTGCGGTGCACGGGGTTCGCTTCCCGTACGTGGCTGGTGAGATGGCACGGGGCATCGCCACCACGCGGATGGTGATCGCCATGGCCCGCGCCGAGATGCTGGCCATCTTTGGCGCCGCCGGGCTTGACGTCGGGACCATCGAACGCGCGGTTCACGAGCTCAGCAGGACGCTTGGCGGCAACCGCGCATGGGGCGTCAACCTGATCTATTCGCCGGCCGAGCCCGGGCTGGAGGAACGGACGGCTGACCTGCTGCTGGGCAGCGATGTCCCGATCATCTCGGCGTCGGCGTACATGGACATCACGCCGTCGCTGGCCCGGTGCGCAGGGGCCGGGCTGCGACTCGACCCGGCAGGCCGGATCGTGCGGCCGGTGCGGATCTTCGCGAAGGTGTCAAGGCCCGAGGTTGCCGAGAAGTTCATGTCGCCCGCTCCGTCCGGCCTGCTCGCCGCGCTGGTTGCCCGTGGCCAGCTGACCCAGGAGGAAGCCCGACTGGCCGCGCAGGTGCCCGTCGCCGAGGACGTGACGGTTGAGGCAGACAGCGGCGGCCATACTGACAACCAGCCCCTTGGCGCGATGCTGCCCGCGATCCTGGCGCTGCGCGACGCGGTTGCCGCCCGGTACGGATACCAGCGCCGGATCAGGGTCGGCGCCGGGGGCGGCCTCGGCAGCCCGCAGGCCGTGGCCGGCGCATTCGCGCTCGGGGCCGCCTACGTGCTGACCGGGTCGGTGAACCAGCTCGCGGTTGAGTCGGGCGTGTCGGACGACGCCCGCGCGCTGCTGGCGCAGGCGGACCTCGCGGATGTGATGATGGCACCCGCCGCGGACATGTTCGAGTTGGGCGTCCAGGTGCAGGTGCTGCGCCGGGGCACCATGTTCGGCCCGCGGGCCCGCCGACTGTACGAGATCTACCGCGAGTACTCCTCGATCGACGAGCTTCCCGCGAACGTGCGTGGCGTGCTGGAACGAGACGTCCTGCACGCCGGCCTTGATGAGGTCTGGGCGCAGACGGTCAGCTTCTGGCAGCAGCGGGACCCGGCTCAGCTGGCACGAGCGGCCGAGGATGCCAGGCACCGGATGGCGCTGATCTTCCGCTGGTACCTGGGGAACTCCAGCCGCTGGGCGGTCGAGGGTGACACCTCCCGGCGGACCGACTACCAACTCTGGGCCGGGCCCGCCGTTGGCGCGTTCAACCGGTGGACCGCTGGCAGCTTCCTCGCCGAACCCGGCGAGCGCACCGTCACTCAGATCGCGCTCAACCTGCTTGAGGGCGCCGCCGTTGTCACCCGAGCCCACCAGGCGCGCACGTACGGGGTGCCGGTCCCGCCGCAGGCTTTCACGTTCGTTCCGCACCGGCTGCGCTGACAGCCGGCGTCCATCTCGCAACCGCAGGGGGAATATGGCATCCGACGGTCGCCCGGGCCAGGTACCGATCGCCGTCGTGGGACTCGCCGCCCTGATGCCCGGGGCTCGCGACACGGCCGAGTTCTGGCACAACATCGTCACCGGCCGCGACCTGGTCACCGAGGTGCCACCCGGACGCTGGCCGGCCGAGGGGTTCTACGACCCCGACCCCTCGACGCCGGACACCACGTACAGCCGCCGCGGCGCCTTCTTGCCCGACATCGATTTCGATCCCCTCGCCAACGGCCTGCCGCCCTCGACTCTCGCGGCCGTCGACCCGGCGCAGCTTCTTGGCCTGACCGTCGCCGACGCGCTGCTGGCCGACCTCGGCCGGAACCTGGCCGCGCCGCTGGATCGTGAACGCGTCAGCGTCATCCTCGGCAGCTCCACGCTCAGCCGAGTCGGCACCATGGACGCGCGCATTCAGCGTCCGCTGTGGCTCAAAGCCCTTCGCGAGCAGGGGATCGAGGAAGCCCAGGCGCGCGAGATCTGCGACCGGATCGCCGCGCAGTACGTGCCGTGGCAGGAGGATTCCTTCCCTGGCCTGCTCTCCAACGTGGTGGCCGGGCGGATCGCGAACCGCCTCGACCTGCACGGCACCAACTGCACCGTCGACGCCGCCTGCGCCAGCTCACTCGCAGCGGTATCGGCCGGGGTGAACGAGCTGGCGCTGGGCAAGGCGGACCTGGTCGTCACTGGCGGCGTGGACGTGACCAACAACCCCCTGATGTACGTCTGCTTCAGCAAGACTCCCGCGCTGTCCCCGACCGGCGATGCTCGCCCGTTCTCCGACGACGCCGATGGCACGCTGCTCGGCGAGGGACTGGCGATGCTGGGGCTGCGGCGGCTGGACGCCGCCGAGCGGGACGGTGACCGGATCTACGCGGTGATCCGCGGGCTCGGGACCTCCTCCGACGGCAAGGGTGGCGCCATCTACGCGCCGATGGCCGCGGGACAGGTGCGAGCCCTGCGGCGGGCGTACGAGACCGCCGGCTACGGACCTGACACGGTGGAGCTGGTGGAGGCGCACGGGACCGCGACCCGCGCCGGGGACGCCGCCGAATTCAAGTCCCTCGGGCAGGTCTTCGGCGAGACCGGACGACCGGACGGCGGGTGGTGCGCGCTGGGCACCGTCAAATCCCAGATCGGCCACACGAAGGCCGCGGCCGGAGCTGCGGGACTGATCAAGGCCGTGCTCGCGCTGCACCAGCGGGTGCTTCCGCCGACCATCAAGGTGCGGAAACCCAATCCCGGCCTCGGCATCGAGAGCAGCCCCTTTTACCTGAACACCGCCACGCGCCCGTGGACGCGTCGCGCGGATCACGCGCGCCGGGCGTCGGTCTCGAGCTTCGGTTTCGGCGGCGCGAACTATCACGTCGCGCTCGAGGAGTACGGCGGGCTCGGTGCGTCAGGTGGACACTCAGCCGCGCGTGTCCGAGCCGCCGCGAGCGAACTTGTCCTTGTCAGCGGCGACTCGCCTCAGGACCTGCGCGCGCGCCTGCCCGACGGCGGCCGCGACCGCTCGGCCCCCATCCTGGCCGAACTGGCGGTCGAATCGCAGCGGGCTTTCGACCCCGGCCAACCGTGCCGGCTGGCGGTGGTCGCCACCGACGCGGACGATCTGCGCGAGAAGCTCGACCGCGCCGCGGCGATGATCGTCCGGCAGCCCGACGGGCCGTTCGCCCTTCCCGGTGGCGTCTGCTACGACTGCGGCGCCGCCGACCCGGGTCGGGTCGCGTTTGTCTTCCCCGGGCAAGGGTCGCAGTACACCGGGATGGGCGGCGACATCGCCATGGCCTTCCCCGCGGCGCAGAACGTCTGGGACTTCGCGGCGGGCCTCGACGCGGGCGGGCGGGCGCTCGGCGACATCGTGTTCCCGGCGCCTGTCTTCACCGATGAGCAGCGCGTGGCGCAGGAACGTCAGCTGACCGACACGCGGTGGGCGCAGCCGGCGCTGGCCGCCCACAGCCTGTCCCTGCTCGCGCTGCTGGAGTCGATCGGCGTTCAGCTCGACTGCGCAGTCGGCCACAGCCTTGGCGAGCTGGTCGCACTGCACGCCGCCGGGACGATGGACGCCGAGAGCCTGCTGCGATTGGCCCGGCGTCGAGGCGAACTGCTGGCGCAGGTCGACGCCGAGCCCGGCACGATGCTCGCGGTCGGCGTGGATGCGGACGCCGCCGCGTCGACGATCAGGGAATCGGGCCTCGCAGACCTCTGGCTGGCGAACATCAACGCGCCGCGGCAGACCGTCGTCTCGGGGACCGTGCGGGCGATCGAGGCGCTGCACGGGCAGCTGTCCGCGGCCGGCCTCGCCGCGCGCCGCCTAGCGGTGTCGGCCGCGTTCCACAGCCCGCTGGCGGGCAGCGCCGTGGGGCCGCTGCGCGAATTTCTGGAGACGCTCGAGCTGACCGCGCCGCGTATCGATGTGTACGGCAACGCCGACGCGATGGTTTACCCCGCTGAGCCCGACGCGATCCGCCGTACGCTGGCCGAGCATCTGGCCGCGCCGGTCCGGTTCCTTGACCAGATCGAAGCGCTATACGCCGATGGCGTGCGGACGTTCATCGAGGTAGGGGCCGGGTCCGCGCTCACCGGACTGATCGGGGCGATTCTCGGCGACCGCGATCACCTGGCGGTCAGCCTAGACAAGCGCGGCGCCGACGGCGTGACCGCGTGGCACGAAGCCGTCGGCCGTCTCGCGCTGCGTGGCGTGCCGATGGATCTGGCGAGACTGTCGCAGGACTGGCATCCAGCGCCACCGCCGGCCCCGCCTCGAATGTCGGTCCGCATCAACGGTACGGGCTACACCCCGCCGACCCCGCCGACCCCGCCGACCGCGCCTGCCGCGCCGAAGCCGGTGCAAGCGCCAGCGCCTCCCGCGCCGCAGTCGGCGCCGCCGACACCTCCTGCGCCTGCTCATCCCGTACCGACTCTTCTGGAGCCCGCCGCCCCCATGACCGAGTCCGACCCCACCGCCCAGTGGCTGGCCGCCGTGCAGGAGATGCAGCGCCAGACCGCCGAGGCGCACATGCACTTCCAGCGCGTACTGGCCGACTCCCACCAGGCCTTCCTTCAGCTGGCCGAGAACACGTTCGCCGCGTTCACCGGGCAGCCGCCGCCGCTGCCGCAGCAGGTCCCGGCTCTCGTTCCCATGCCCCCGGCGCCCGTTCCCATGCCCCCGGCACCCGTCGCCATGCCCCTGGCACCCCAGTCGCAGACCGTCCCCCCACCGCTGTCTGAACCGGTGGTCCCGCCACAGCACCTTCCCGACCCAGCGCCCACTGAGTCCGCTGTGACCACCGAGCCAGTGAGTTTGGCGCTGCTGCTCGCCGTCGTCGCCGACAAGACCGGCTACCCGGTGGACATGCTCAACGGCGGCATGGACCTGGAAACCGACCTCGGCATCGACTCGATCAAGAAAGTCGAGATCTTCGCGGCGGTCCGCCAACGCGCCGAGGGCCTGCCGCCGACCGACTCGCCGCAGATGGCTCAGCTCTTCGAGGCGCGCACGCTGGACGAGGTCATGCGCGGGGCCATCGATAGCAGCGCGGCGCCGGCCGTCGCCGAGACCCCCGGAGGGCAGAGCCCCCCGGCGCTGGTCCGCCGAACGGCGGTTAGCCCGATCGCCGCTCCAGCGTGCGGGCTGGCGTTGGCGGGCCTAGCGAACGGGCCGATCACCGTCGTCGACGGTGGCAGCGGACTCGGGCCGGGCGTGATCGCGCGGCTCGACGCGCACGGCATCGCGGCCACGGTCGGGGACCGGCCAGAGCGCGATGCGTGGGGGGCGATCCTGCTGGGCGGACTGGCACCCGTGTCCGACCCTGACCAGGCTGGATCGGTTAGCCGAGCCGCTTTCCAGGCCGCTCGCATGGTGGCCGCCAGCATGGAGGACCGCGGCGGTGTATTCGTGACCGTGCAGGACACCGGCGGCTGCTTCGGGCTGAAAGACCCCGATCCGCGGCGCGTTTGGCTCGGCGGTCTCGCGGCGCTCACCAGGACCGCGGCCAAGGAGTGGCCGTTGGCCGCGGTCAAGGCCATCGACTGTCAGCGCGGCGAGCGCGGTAACGCGGAGGTAGCGGCGGCGATCGTCGACGAACTGCTGACCGGCGGGTGCACGCTCGACGTGGGCCTGCGCGCCGACGGCACCCGATGGACCCTGGCTGACAGCGTGCCCGCGCCGGCACCCGCGCTCGAACTGCCCTGCGCCCCGGTCCTCGTGGTCTCTGGTGGTGCGCGCGGCGTCACCGCGGCCGGACTGCTCTCCCTGGCGTCGGCGTGCCAGCCTCGCCTGCTGCTCATTGGGCGCACCGCGCTCGCCGATGAACCCGAGTTCCTGGCCGCTGCCCGGGATCAGCCGGCGCTGACCCGGATGCTGGCCGAACGGTCGGGTTCTCATGAAGCCCTGGCCGACCTGGCGACCCAGGCTCGCGCCATCCTTGCCCAGCGAGAGGTGCGCGCGACGCTCGTCGATCTCGAGCGGGCCGGCGCCACCGTGCGCTACGCCGCGCTCGACGTCACGGACCGTGAGGGGCTGCGTCGCGAGCTGGCCGTCGTGCGGCAGGAATGGGGTCCCATCACCGGGCTTATACACGGGGCCGGGGTCATCGCGGACAAGCGCATCGCGGACAAGACCGACGACCAGTTCGACCGGGTGTACGCCACCAAGGTTGCGGGGCTCAGCGCCCTGCTCGACGCGACCGAATCGGACCCGCTTGAACTGCTGTGCGTCTTCTCGTCCGTCGCGGCGCGCTACGGCAATCCCGGGCAGTGCGACTACGCGATGGCCAATGAGGTCCTCAATCAGGTGGCGTGGGCCGAGCGGCAGCGGCGACCGTCCTGTCGAGTCCGCGCGATCGGTTGGGGTCCGTGGGAAGCGGGCATGGTCACCGCGTCCCATGCCGCGTACTTCACCAGCCTCGGCGTACCGCTCATCCCGCTCGCCGCGGGCGCGCAGGCCTTCGTCGCGGAACTCGGTACGGACGGCGACGCGGCCTCCGTGCTGCTCACCGCCGTCCGCGAGCGTGACGGCGACATCCTCGCGACCGGGCCGTCAGGAGTGGTCGTGGAGGCCACCGTCAGCGCGCGTACGCACGGCTTCCTGACCGACCACGCCCCGGCCGGCGTACCCGTGCTCCCGCTGGCGATGGCCATGGAGTGGTTCGCCGCGGCGGGACGTGCGCGCCACCCCGACCGCTCGACCTTCCTGTCCGACATCCGGGTGCTGAACCGGATCGAACTTCCCGACCTGGCGGACGGCGGCCATCGGTTCACCATCGAGGGCATCGAGGGCACCGAGGCCGGCCGTGATCCAGCCGCGCTCGACCTCCGGCTGACCTCGTCAGCCGGCCCCGCGCACTACCGGGCACGCCTGATCGCGCCGAACGCGCCGCCGCAACGGTGGACCACGCCCGAGGCCATGGGCGAACCCGTTACCGAATCCATCTACGAATCGGCCGTGCTGTTCCACGGTCCCGATTTCCGAGTTCTGCGACGGGTGGAGGGTCTGTCCCGGCACGGAGCCGAGGCGCGGCTCGTCGGGGTGCGCGCAATCGGCTGGCCCGACGGTCCCTGGTGGACGGACCCGGCCGCGATCGACGGCGCCCTGCAGGCGGCGGTGCTCTGGGCCAGGCAGGCCACCGGCGACGCAACGCTGCCCATGGGCATGGACGCGCTCCGCGTCCATCGCCCTGGACCGGCTCCCGGGACGCTGCGCTGCCTGGTGCGCGCTACCTCCGTCGCCGCAGACCAGAGTCGCTGCGACATCGCGCTACTCGACGAGGACGGAGAAATCCGGACCGAGCTGCTCGGCGTCAGCCTCATCCGCCGCCCCGACGTGGAGTCGGCATTCGCCGCACGCGGTTCGGACGCGGACGCCGTCGCCGCCACCGCCGCGTCGGCCCGGCCCGCATGACCGGCCCGGAGGCGCCGGGATTCGAACCGATCGCGATCGTCGGCCGCGGCTGCGTGCTGCCCGGTGCGCTGAGTCCCGCGCTGCTGTGGGAGAACATCGCCTCCGGCCGAGTCAGCCTGGACACGGTGCGGCCCGAGGACTGGCGTCTGCCGCCGGCCGGGCTCGGCGTCGGCACCGGTTCAGCACCAGGCGCAATGGCGACGGCCGGCCTCGTCCGGGGCTTCCCGGAGGTCTTCGATCCCGACGGTTTCGCCGCCGACGCCGGACAGGTCGCGGCGTACGACCCGGCGCTTCAGTGGGTGCTGCACGCCGGACGGGCCGCGTTGCGCGAGGCAGGAGACCACGCGCCTCCGGCGCGGACCGGGCTCATCCTCGGCAACCTCGGGTATCCGAGCCGGAGCCTGGCCGCGTACGCCGAACGGATCTGGCTGGCCGACCACCCGGACCTGCGGGCCGCCCTCCCCGAGGTACCCAGCGCGGCTGACGCCCGCGCCCGCTTCTGCTCGGGAATGTGGGCGCACACGGCAGCGAACGCCCTGGGGCTCCACGGCGGATCGCTCGCCCTCGATGCGGCGTGCGCCTCCGCGCTGTACGCGGTCAAGATCGCCTGTGACCGGCTGCACGACGGCACCGCGGATCTCATGCTGGCCGGCGCGGTGAGCGGCTGCGACGGGCTGATCATCCATTCCGGATTCGAGGTTCTGGGCGCGCTGAGCCCGTCTGGCCGCAGCAGGCCGTTCCAGCGCGGGGCCGACGGACTCGTCCCGGCCGAAGGCGCGGCCCTCCTCGCGCTCATGCGGCTGCGCGACGCGGTGGCCGCGCAGGTGTCGGTCCTCGGGGTCGTGCGCGGCGTCGGGCTGTCGAACGACGGGCGGACCGGCGGGTTCCTCGTACCCGCGGAAGAAGGTCAGCTCCGCGCCATGCGCGCGGCCTACGAGCAGGCGGGATTCGGCCCCGAGACGGTGGAACTGCTGGAGTGCCATGCCACCGGCACGCCGCTCGGCGACGCGGTCGAGGCTCGGTCGGCCGCCCGCCTCTTCGGCGGTCGACCGCGTCCGCTACCCATCGGCTCGGCGAAGTCAAATGTGGGCCACCTGCTGACCGCCTCGGGCGCGGCCGGTCTGCTCAAGCTCCTCTCCGCGATCCACGAGGGAACGTTTCCCGCGACGGCCGACGTCACCGACCCCATCGACGAGCTCGGCGACGGCCCACTGCGCCTCCTGACGGCGAACGAGTCGTGGTCGGGGCGGCGGCGACGCGCGGCGATCAGCGCCTTCGGGTTCGGCGGCAACAACGCCCATCTCATCGTCGAGGCCTTCGACGGCACACCGGGGACGTTCAGCGTCGCGGTGCCCGGATACGGCGCGGTCAACGGGCGCCAGCCGCCGGCCGAAATCGCGATCGTCGCCATCGGCGCCCGGGTCGGCGACCTGGGAGCCGGGGCGTTCCGGGACGCTCTGCTCAGCGCACCGGCCCCTGACAAACCCGGGCCCGACATCGAGGTCGCGCTCGACGGCCTGCGCTACCCGCCGCGTGATCTCGGCGAGGCGCTCGGCCAGCAGTTGCTCGTGCTGGAAGCCGCCCGCGAAGCCGTGCTCGGGATCGAGCTACCTCCCCAGCGCACGGCCGTCCTGGTCGGAATGGGCTGCGACCCGGAGACCGCCCGGGGCGGTGCCCGCCAACGCCTGGACGCCTGGCTGTCACCGCGTGAATCAGGGGCTGGCGCGGGGGTGGAGGACGCGTTCAGCCCACCGGTGACCGCCGCCCGCGTCCTCGGCGCCATGGCGAACATCGCCGCCAACCGCATCGGCGGGCAGCTGGGTCTGGCCGGCCCGGGCTTCGCCGTGTGCGCCGAGGAGGCCTCGGGGATCGCGGCACTGGAACTGGCCGCCCGGGCTCTGCGGGCCGGGGAGGTCGATGCCGCGCTCGTCGGCGCGGTCGACCTCTCCGACGAGCCTGTGCACCGTGCCGCCGTCACTGAGCTCGGCCTCACGACGAACCCAGCCGACGCGGCCGTAGTCCTCGTGCTCAAACGCCTTGACGACGCGCGACGCGACGGCGACCGAGTCATCGCGCTCATCGACACCGAACCGGGCAGCCCCGCGCCCGCCGAATGCTTCCCCGTCGACCTGTTCGGCGTGCCGCACGCCGCCCGCGGCCTGATCACCGTGGCCGCCGCGGCACTCGCGCTCCGGCACCGCGCCCGGCCGATCGCGGGGCAGCGCGCGCAGCCCCGCCTCGCCTCGACCACCGCCGACGTCGTGATCTCGGTGCTCGGCGCGCCACCGGCCCATGTCCGGCTGCGCGCCGCGGACGGCGATCCCTGGACAGCCGGTCCCGTGCCCCGGCTGCACATTTACTCGGGTGCGACGCGATCCGACGTGCTGGCCGCCGCCACGTCCGGCCGCGAAAGCGACGCCGGCCCGGCCCGCCTCGCGGTCCTCGCACGCGACCAAGCGCACCTGGCCGACCAACTTGCCGCCGCACGCGCCTGGCTCGACGGCGACGCGCTGCGTCCACCCGGCGTGGCCTTTCGCGAGATCCCGATCAGCGGTGAGACGGCGTTCGTCTACACCAAGGGCTCGGCCTTCTACCCGGGCATGGGCGCCGACCTCGCGCTCGCCTTCGCCCCGCTGGCTGACGGCATGGACGAGGCCGCCCTGATCTCCTGGATCTACGAGGGCCGCCAGAAGCCAAACGACTCCCTCGACCAGATCCTCGCCGTGGGCTTCATCGCGCGCCTGCACACCCGGATCACCCGCGAAGTGCTCGGCATCGAGCCCCAGGCCGCGATCGGTTATTCATCGGGGGAGTCGGCGGCCCTAGTAGCGCTCGGAGTCTGGAACGACGTGACGGCCATGTCGGTCGACGCGCGCGCCAGCGGCCTGTTCACGCACGACCTAGGCGGCGAACTGCGCGCCGTGCGTCGCTTCTGGGCACGCCATGGCATCGCGGGCGAGCGGTGGGCCGGCTACATCCTCTCGGCCGATCCGGAGCGGGTTCGGGCCATGGTCGCCGGCGAGCGGGCCGTGCACCTGACAGCAGTCTGCGCCCCCGGAACCTGCGTGGTCGCCGGGGAGGAGGCGGCCTGCGCGGCCTTTGTCGAACGTTTCGGCTCGGCCGCCCGCATCCGGATCCAGTACGACTTGGTGGCGCACGCTCCCGAACTGGTCGATGTGCGCGACCGCTGGCACGCACTGCACCGCCGCCCGACGACGAGCGTGCCGGGAATCAGGTTCTATCGAGGTGCGACCGGCGACTGGTACTACCCGACCGAGCAGACAGCCGCGGACGCGATCACCGAGCAGATGCTTTCCCCGGTTGACTTCCCCAACGTGATCGAGCGCGCCTGGCATGACGGCGTGCGGGTGTTCATCGAGCACGGGCCGGCCGCGCAGTGCACCAATTGGATTCACCGCATCCTGGGCGACCGCGAGCACGTCTCGGTGGCCTTGGACACCGTGCGCGACCAGGGCCTGTGGTCGTTGTCGGCAGCGGTCGCGGAGCTGGCCGCCGCAGGCATCCCGGTTCGGCACGACGCCCTGGAGGCCTATCTGGCGACGTCTCCCGCCCGGCCTAAGTCAAGCGGGGGAGCGACGATCAGCCTGCCGAAGCGCCTCCCCGCGCCGGTGCTCGAACAAGCGGCTCCGCAGTACTCACCTTCCGTTAATTCAGCTTCTAGTCATACTGCTTCTGAATACTCGCTGATGGAGCGCGCCCCGGACCTCTCTCCCAGGCCGAGCGAGCGTCAGCCGCTCGTGGTCGACCGTCCGGTGCCGCCGCCGCAACCACAGTCGGCCTCTCCGCTGGCCGCGGCCGCGGCCGTGCAGGCATCCGCCATCGCCGCACACGGGCAGTACCTGGACATCCAGGCCGCCACGCACACCCGCTTCCTGGCCGGACGCGCCTCGGCCGCGAAGCTTGTCGCCGCAGCGTCTGGCCGGGGATTGCCGGTTGTCCGCGCGGTCACCCACGCCGTCCCCTCACCTGCGGCCGCGCCCGTGGTCACACCGGTGATCACACCGCCAGCGACGGGGTACCCGGGCCCTCGCTTCGACCGCGCTCAGCTGGAGCACTTCGCCTCGGGCCGGATCTCCGATCTGTTTGGGCCGATGTTCGCCGTCCAGGACGCCGATAGGCGCCAGACCCGGATGCCAGGACCGCCCCTGTTGCTCGCCGATCGGGTGGTCGGGATCGACGCCGCACCGGGCTCGCTTGGCAAGGGCGTCATCTGGACCGAGACCGACGTGGAGGCCGACGCCTGGTACCTCGACCCCGCGGGCCGCATGCCCGCAGGCCTGGTCGTCGAAGCGGGCCAAGCCGACCTGCTGCTGATCAGCTGGCTGGGGGCCGACCTGGGCAACCGCGGGGAGCGGGTCTACCGCCTGCTCGGCAGCGATGTGACCTTTCACGCCGCGCCACCCGGGCCCGGCCAGACGCTCTCCTTCGAGATCCGCGTCACCGGGCACGTCGTGCACGGCCCCGTCCGGCTGTTCTCCTTCGAGTACGACTGCCGCGCCGGGGACACGCTTGTGCTCACCGTGCGGGACGGCCAAGCAGGGTTCTTCAGCGACGACGAACTCGCCGGTACCGGCGGCGTCCTCTGGGACGCGTCTGCCGTCAGCCCGCCCCCGGCCGCGCCGCAGGATCCGCCGACGGTCGGGTGCACGCGCTCCGCCTTCGAGTCCGACGCGATCGGTGCCCTCGCCCAGGGCCGTCCCGACGTGTGCTTCGGTCCCGGGTGGGAGGCGACACGCGCCCACGTGCGTACCCCGCGCATCGGATCGGGCCGACTGCGCCTGCTTGACGAGATCCCCGTCTTCGATCCGTCCGGCGGACCGTGGGGCCGCGGCTATCTCAGGGCCGAGACAGCCATCAGCCCGGACGACTGGTACTTCGACGGCCACTTCCACAACGACCCGTGCATGCCCGGCACCCTTATGTCCGACGGCTGCTTGCAGGCCGTCTCGTTCTACCTCGCCGCCTGCGGATACACCATCACCCGGGACGGCTGGCGATTCGAACCGGTGCCTGGGCGCACCGCGCGCATGCGCTGCCGAGGTCAGGTCACCCCGGACAGCAAGCAGCTGACCTACGAAGTCTTCGTCTCCGGGGTATCGGCCGGCCCGTTCCCGACCGTCATCGCCGATGTGTTGGTCACCGTCGACGGCGTCAAGGCCCTGCACGTCGCGGACTGCGCCGTGCGGCTGGTGCCGGACTGGCCTCTCGAGCACTGGCGGCATCTCGGCCCGCCGGCTGTCCAGCCTACGGCGCAGCCCATACCCCTCCAGAGGCTTGGCGGCCTCGCCGGACATCGTGACACCGAGCCAATCGCCGAGGTCGACGGAGTGCCTCTCGGCTACGCCTCGCTGCTGGCCTGCGCCTGGGGCAAGCCCACCGACGGGCTCGGGCCGATGGCCGAGGCGTTCGTCGGCGCGCGACGCGGGCCACGGCTGCCAGGCCCGCCGTACCACTTCATGAGCAGGATCAGCGCGGTTGAGGGCCCGTACCGTGGCATGGCGGTCGGCAGCGCGGTCGCCGCGGAGTACGACGTGCCCGACGAGGCCTGGTACTTCGCCGACAACGCCGAGCGCACCATGCCGGCCGCGGTCCTGATGGAGATCGCCCTGCAGCCCTGCGGATGGCTGGGGTGCTACGTCGGCAGCCCCGTGCAGATCGACGCGGAACTGCTGTTCCGCAACCTTGACGGCGATGTGCGGTTCCTGCGCGAAGTGCGCCCGGGCACGCTCGTCGTGCGCACCCGAGCCGAGCTCGCCGACGTGTCCCGAGCCGCCGGAATGATCATCGAGACCTTCCGGATCGAGTGCCATGCTGACGGCGAGCCGCTGCTGGCGGGCACTGCCGTATTCGGGTACTTCCTCACCACGGCCTTCGAGCAGCAGCCCGGCCTGCCCCCGTCACCGGCCGAACGCGAGCGCCTGACGCAGACGTGCGAACGCGCCCCAGCGCTCTACCACTCCGACCCCGCGCGCCGCGCGCGCCAAGCCGGACCCATGCTGATGATGCTCGACCGGATCACCGGCTACTGGCCCGAGGGCGGGGCCGCCGGTCTCGGACGGCTGCGCGCCGAGAAGGACATCGACCCCGGCGAGTGGTTCTTCCGCGCGCACTTCTTCCAGGACCCGGTCATGCCCGGCTCGCTTGGAGTCGAGGCGATGTGCCAGTTGCTCCAGTGGTACCTGATGGAGCGCGGCGCGACGGTTGGCCTGCCCGGCTCGCGATTCGAGCCGATCATGACCGGCCATCCGCTGACCTGGAAGTACCGCGGCCAGATCCAGCCTACCGATGGCCAGCTCACCGTCGAACTAGAGATCACCGCGGCGGGCCAGGACGACCGCGGCCGGTATGCCCTCGCCGACGGCTGGCTATGGGTGGATGGCCGGCGCATCTACCACGTGGCCGGCCTCGGCATGCGGGTCGTTACGGGCGGCCAGCCCCCGACAGGAGCCACAGCGTGATCAAGCAAGCCCTGAGGTACTACGAGATTACCGCTGAGACAGCGGCCGACGCTCCGGCCGCGACAGGACTATGAACACGGAGGCCGACCGGCCGGCGCGCCACCCGCTCAGCAGCAAGAACGCGGCGCTTGCCGCGCTCTGCCTTGGGACGCTGATCCTCAATGTGGATACCACGATCGTGACCGTTGCCCTGCCTGACCTGGTGCGGCAGACCGGGGCGACCACGACTGACCTGCAGTGGGTTGTGGATGCCTACAGCCTCACGTTTGGCGCGCTCGTGCTTGCGGCGGGCAGCCTCTCGGACCGCCTAGGCCGCAAGGGCATGCTTCTCGCCGGAATCGCCGTGTTCGGCGCGGCCAGCCTGGCCGGGTCGCAGGCCGGTTCGGCGGCCGGGCTCATCGGCGCGCGCGCCGCGATGGGCGTGGGCGCGGCGATGATATACCCGTCCACGCTGTCGCTGATCACAAGCGTGTTCACCGGCCGACGCGAGCGGGCCCGGGCGATCGGGCTGTGGGGCGCCTGCGCCGGAGCCGGGGTGGCGGTCGGCCCGATCGCGGGCGGCTGGTTGCTTGAGCGCTTCTGGTGGGGCAGCATCTTCGTGCTGATGGCCCTGCTCGCCGCCGTTGTCGCGGTTGGCGTGGCGGCTGCCGTGCCCACCTCGCGCGATCCGGCCACGCCGCCGGTCGACCGGCGCGGCCTTGCGCTGTCCGGCGCCGGGATGGGCCTGCTCGTGTTCGGTGTGATCGAGGCGCCAAGCTGGGGCTGGGGTTCGGCCTCGACCGCCGCGGTCATCGCCGGCGGCGTCGCCGTGCTGGCCATCATGGCGGTTGCCGAAATGCGGTCGGCGCACCCGATGATCGACGTCAGCCTCTTCCACAACCCTCGTTTCAGTGCGGCCTGCGGCGCGGTGGCGATGGCGCTGTTCGCGCTGCTCGGCTTCATCTTCCTGATGACCCAGTACTTCCAGGTCGTGAAGTCGTACAGCCCGCTGAGCACCGGTGTGCGGTTGCTGCCGCTTGCCGCCGCTATCGCGGTGACCTCGGTAGCGGGCACCCGGCTGGCGATGCGCGTCGGCAACAAAGTCATTATCGGCGCTGGCCTTGCCTTGTTCGGGCTAGCTATGTTCTGGACAGCGCGGGAGTCGCAGGCCACCTCGTTCACCATCCTGGTAGCCCAGGAGGTGGTGCTCGGCGCCGGGCTCGGGCTGACGCAGGCGCCGACGGCAGCGGAAGCGCTTGGCGCGGTCCCGGTGGAAAAGGCGGGCCTCGCCTCGGCTGTCAACGGATCGGCCCGGTTGTTCGGCGGCACGCTGGGTGTAGCGGTCATTGGCAGCGTGGCGGCCTCGGTGTATGCCAGCAGGCTGCTTGGGACGCTGCCGCCGGGCTTGCCGATCAGCGTCGTCGCCACCGCGAAGGGGTCGGTGGGCGGTGCCGCGCTCGCCGCGCAGCAACTGCGCGCGGCCGGCCTGCGAAACGTGGCGCGAGGACTGGACGCCGCCGCCGTGCAGGCCTTCCTGCACGGCCTGGCCTACGGCTGCATGGTCGCTGGCGGCGTGGCCGCGGTCGGCTTCGTGCTGGTGGTCGTCGCGCTGCCCGGCCGGTCGGAGGCGGACTTCACCGAGCGGGCCCGGGTAGCGGGCGAGCCGCAGTCTCTGGATACCGAACCGTAGACTGGGTCCCAGAGAGCCAGCACGGTATCAGGGCGTCGCACACCGCCGCGTTAGGTAGCGCTGAGCTGATTTTAGCCAGGATGGATGAGGTTTCGGCTGCAGCAAGGCTTGGCTCTAGCACTTAGGCATGCTGTCCGGGTTGCTGCCTGGAACAAGGGTGATCTCCAGGACATTGTGGGTGAGGCTGCCGGACATGGCGGGTGTGGACGGACCGCTAGAGGCTGCCGAACTCAGGTTGGCCATCGCGATGATCACACCCGAGTACCTGTGGCCGGCGAAGACCACCGTCTCGATGCCTTTCGGGGCGCCGGTGACGGGGTCGGAACCCAGCGTGTTCTCCGTGATCACGTACCCGGCTTTGGGGAGCGCGGAGGTGTAAAAGGCCGACGCCGCGGCAGGCGTGACCGGCCCCGCCTCGATGACGGCGCCCTTGCCGCAGGCAATGTCGGCTGCCACCTGCGCGCCGGACGGGATCGGGAAGGAGCCGAGCCCGGCCACGCTTGCCGTGCCAGCCGTGGGCGACGGGCGCGGGGAAGGCGCCGCCGTATGCGTGGGCGGGGGCGCCGTGTGGTGCGATGCGGGTGTCGTCGGGGCTTTTGGCGGACTCGCATTGGTGATGCCCGCGCTGCAGGCAGCAAGGATGAGGCCGGCCGCGCAGGTGGCGAGGGTGTGCGCCAAGCGGCGGTACGTGGTCATGCGGTGCCATTTCCGTCGGGGGATTGCTGGTAGTTCGACGTTACGCAGGCACTGTGCCGCGGGAATCGCGGTGCTGTCTCAGGTCCGCGACAGGTGGTCCGGTTCCTGGACGGCCTTGCACCGGGAGCCGGATGCTGACCACGGTGCCTTGGCCGTCCCGGCTGCGGATCGCGATCCGTCCGCCGTGCCGTGCGACGACGACCCGGACCAGGGCGAGCCCGATCCCAGTGCCGGGCAGGCTGCGTGCGGCGCGGCCTCGGGCCAGTTCCTGCCAGACCTCCCCGATCTCTTCGTCGGGGATCCCGATCCCGGTATCGGCCACTTCTAGCAGCACCCAGTCATCGTCCTCGCTGGAGCGCACCTCCACCCGGTCGCCAGGCGCCGAGAACTTGACCGCGTTGCCGATCAGGTTCTGCAGCGCGATGAATAGCAGGTCCCGGTCGCCTTCGATGACCGGCAGCGGCCATGGTGCCTGCGGCACGCTCCACTGGATGTCCCGCTCGCCGGCCGCGGGGATCGCGGCGATGGCCTCGGCTACCTCCTGCAGCAGGCCGGGCAGGTCAACCGGGACGGTCTCGATCTCCCGGGTCTCCAGGTCCGCCAGCTTCCGCAGGTCGCCGAGGAGCCGGGTGATCCGGCTCGCCTGCGCCGACACGCTCTCCAGGGCGGCCCCGGCGGCCCCGGTCTGCTCCATATTCGCCAGTCCCGCGCGGATAGCGGTCAGCGGGTTCTTCAGCTCGTGATCGAGCCGCATCAGGAATCGCAGCCGGTCGTTGGCGGCCCGGACCATCGCGTCGCGCTCAGCCGCCTCAGCCGCCATCGCCGCCCGCTGCCGCGTCAGGCGGGCGGCGGCTAGGACGACGGTGGCAAGCAGGCCGGACACGCCGACGAGCAGGCCCGGCGCCACCGCAGCGTACAGCCGGATCGCGGGCTCAACTACCTGCAGAGCAAGGCCCAGCGCCGCTCCGGCCAGCACAGGGACGACGATCGGGACGAGGGGTCGCCACCGGGTCCCGGATGTCGGCGTCGTCATCGCGTCTCGTCCACGCTCGCGACGAACCGGTATCCCTGGCCGGGCACGGTCGCTATCCATCGCGGGCAGACAGGGTCGTCACCCAGCGCGCGCCGCAATTCGGCGATGCGGTTGTCCACGGCTCGAGTCCCGACCGGGAATTCGAACCCCCACAGTACTTCCAGCAACCGGTTCCGCGTCAGCAGTTCGTCCGGGTGCGTGAGCAGGTAGTCGAGCAGCAGCATCGCCTTCGGCGTGAGCGCCAACTCGGCGTCCAGGAGCCACGCCCGGCGGGCGATCCGGTCCATCCGCAACGGCCCGGCGCGCAGCGCGGGCGACGCGGACAGCGGCCGACGCCCGGGCCGGGCGCGGCGCATGACCGCCCGCAGCCGGGCCAGCAGCTCATGCGGGTCGAACGGCTTGTTGAGGTAGTCGTCGGCCCCCTCGTCCAAGGCGATCGCGCGCTCGGCGGACTCGCCCACCTGCGTCAGCAGCACGACCGGCAGCCAGCGGCCGTCGGCGCGCAGACGGCGCAGGACCTCTCGCCCGTCGAGGCGAGGCATCAGCACATCGAGGATGCAGCCGTCCGGGTCCAGCCGCTCCACCAGATCCAGCGCGGCCTCGCCATCCGCGGCGACGTGAACGGTGAGCCCGGCGCGTTCAAGAAACGGGGCCAGGTTGGACGTGATGGCCTCGTCGTCATCGACGAGAACCACCACGGGGCGGGCACCTGGCCCGCTCGTGCCCGGTCTCCGGATGGCTCCCATATCCGGCATTATCGCCACTGCGCCGACGGATTATTACATTTTTCACCGGTGAGTCCGGGGACGCCGGATGAGCCGCGATTTCACCGCTGCCGACTGATCGCATGGGCCAGCAGACTCGCGCGCTGACGGGGCGCGCCGATTCCGCGACCGTTGTCGCAGATCCGCGACAGCGGTGCGATTCCCGCGGCACGGTGCCCGCCTAGCGTTGAACTGACACCGGATACCGGGCATAGCGGGCGATTCCCGCGGCGGCCCGGCTGACCAAAGGGGTTTGACATGGACAGTCTCAAGAGATCAGTAATGGCGGTGGCCGCCATCGGCGCGGCGGGCGCGATCGCCGCCGCCGTCCCGTTCTCCGCGCAGGCCGCGACGACGAGCGGGGTGCGATACCTCGGAGAGTATGCGTCCGCGAGCTTCGAAGGCCCCGGTCCCAGCGGCATGCTCAACCAGTGCAGCGTGCTGCTCCTGTCCGCGGCGGCTTCCGACGGCAGCCCGGCCTATGTGTCCGGCCTGCTGGAAAACAACACGACGGACGCGTGCACGGGCTGGTTGGAGGACTCGGTCAACGGCGGGGCCTGGACCAACGTATCGCCGCAGGTGACCCTGCCCGCGACGAAGCAAGGGCTGGTCAACTATCCGTGGGCCAAGACCGGTAACTACTACGCCGGACCGGGGACCAGCGTCCGGGCCTGTGTCCTGACGCCGGCAATCCCGTCGTCTCCGGCCGAGCCCCTCTGTTCCAGCAGTTCCGTCACGCTCGCCAGCAGCACGGCGGCGCCCCCAGACGACGGCACGCCGGTGTTCTACGACCACAACCCCCAGGAGGTGAGCGCGAACTCCGGCTCTGGCAGCCTTATGTGTTCCGCGTCCCTGAACAGCAGCGGCACTCTGGGCAAGACCGCCACCTCGCAGGCGAGCATGACTCTCAGCGGGACCGGCAGCTGCACCGGCTGGGTGGAGACGTCAGCGGATAATGGCGCGACCTGGGAGCAGGCTACGCCGACCAGCTCCCTGACCCTCTCGAACCCGCGCGTCGAGTGGGCCTTCTCCCCGGCCGTCGCCGACGGGACCGGCGAGCTCGCCCGCGCCTGCGTGCAAAACGGCACCCAGGCCAAGGTTTGCACCGCGGCCTGGTAGGGACGCGGGCCGGCAGGCCCGGTCAGGGGCCGTTCGCGAATGGCCCCTGACCGGGCGGGTGCCGTGGCCGGCGGGTGAACGCGTGTCCGAACTACGCTCGAAAACGACCGCGGGCCGGCCGGAAACCGTCATTCATCTCGGCCGGGCCGTGCTGAATCCGTGCTGATATCACGGAGTGCAATAGGCCACTGACCTGCGGAAACTGCTCGCTAGTCCACTATCTTCACGATCTTCGAGCGCACGTGGCCCCCGAGCACCAGGACCGGGAACAGTTCTGCCTGGTACCGATAGGACGCCCGGCCCATCCGACATTTCGAAAGAAATATTCTGATCGCTATCGAGTGAGTATCTCGATGATTATCTAATCATATCTTGATTATTATCGAATCAAGTTTCTGCGGCTCTTGAGACGTGTCCCGATTGTTGGAATTTCTCCAAATCTGCCGATATTGCCCGCGGGGCCGTGAGAGGATGCCGTCGTCGCAATGAACCATGGTCGTGGCGCCTTACCTGCTCACCAGTGTCTTACCTGCTCAACGGTTAAGGAGCGTCGTGTTCACTCGAGTCAAACGGGTGTGTTGCTATGCCCTGATCGCAGAGGCGGCAGCGTTGCTCACCTGTTCATGCAGCGGGGCTGTGGCTGCCCCTGGGAACTCTGGGACAATTTCCATCACTGTAGGAGCCCTGCCGGTCGTTGACGATGTGAGCGCGTACATCGCCGCTGATGATGGCATCTTCAAGCGGGTCGGCCTCAACGTCACGCTTAAAGAGGTGCTGCAAAGCACGCTGGCCATCCCGATGATGGAGAAGGGATCGATCGACATCATCGGCGGCGGCAACTACGTCTCCTTCATCAAGGCATCAGCCGTTGACCCGGCCGACCCCCCGTTCAGGATCCTGGCGGAGGCGGCCACCTGCGCGCCAAACTCGTTTGACGTCCTGGTCCTGCCGTCCTCGGGCATCCAGACACCTGCGCAGCTGGAGCACAAGACCATCGCCGTCAACCTCGCCGACAACATACAGACCTTGACGATCAACTCGGTCCTTGAGGGCGATGACGTGAACCCCGCCTCGGTACGCTACGTGGTCATCCCGTTCCCGAAGATGGTCGCCGCGCTGAAGGCCCACCGGGTGGACGCCATGAGCGCGGTCGAGCCGTTCGCCACGCAGGCCCAGCAAGCCACGGGAGCGGAAGTCCTTCTTGACCAGTGCAGCGGAGCGACGAAGGCTATTCCGCTATCCGGATACTTCGCCACCGCAGCATGGGCGAAGAAGAATCCGGAAGCCGTCAGCCGCTTTCAGCAGGCAATGGCCCAGGCCCAGGAGATTGCCGACACCAACCGCGCGCAGGTAGAGAAGGCCCTGCTAACGTACGTCCCGAAATTGACGGCGGTGCAGGCGGCCACGATCTCGCTCGACGAATTCCCTATTACGCCGGACGCCACGCAACTGAATCGAGTCTCTGAGCTTATGCGGGAAGCGGGCTTGCTACCCGGAACGTTCCAGGCGAGTGCGCTCCTACAACCGTGAGTCGGACCGCCGAAAGCTGCTCTTACATCTGCTAATGATAAGAAAGCGGCCAGGTAAAAGCGGTCCGCGCCCTCGGGTGCGGACCGCTACTCCAGCCG
>Ga0302325_10009101_pt1 | contig 21747 bp, 24 predicted proteins | sample Palsa_T0_2_FD_201948 | JGI IMG/M metagenome (GOLD analysis project Ga0302325, IMG submission 201948) | Peat permafrost microbial communities from Stordalen Mire near Abisko, Sweden - Palsa_T0_2 | ecosystem: Environmental > Terrestrial > Soil > Palsa > Peat permafrost | place: Sweden: Abisko...
GCATGAGCACCGAGTACGCCGAGCAGACCTTCTCCCTGCTATTCGGTGAACCGCTCGCCGTCAGCTCGGCAGACCTGTTGCCGACCGCCGCACTTGGTGCAGGTTGCATCACCATGGTCGTCGTCCTCTTCCGTCCTTTGATGCTTAGCTCTATAGCTCCGGAGCTTGCGGCGGCACGTGGCATCCGGCCCGCACGCGTCGAGCTGTTGTTCCTCTTGGCGGTGGGAGTGGCTACCACCATGGCGCTCCCGGTCGTCGGGGCCCTGCTGGTCTTCAGCCTTATGATCGGGCCGCCGGCCACAGCCCGCTTCGTGACCGACCGGCCGCTGCAGGCAATGGCCATTTCTGGGGGGCTCGGCCTCATAACGGTTTGGGTGTCGATCACGGCCTCCTTCTGGTCCAACTGGCCTATCGGCTTCTTCGTCGGAGCGTTCGCGGTTGTCTGGTACGTGTTAGGCCGCTGTCTGGCACGTTGGCGCAGAAAACCGGTCCGGGCCGTGGCGCTGGAGCTTGCCGGCTCAGGGTCGCGGTAGGGTCGACATGGTGAACGAAGCGCTCCACGGCCTGGTCCAACAGCGGCTACGCCGGATCTCACAGCGCTACACCAACGGACGCCGTGAGGTTGTCGAGCTGTTGGCCGACGCGGGGCACCCGGTCAGCATCGAGGACATCGCAGAGCGAGCGCCGAGGCTACCCCGGAGCTCGGCCTACCGGCACCTCGTTGACCTCCAGCAGGCGGGTGTGGTCCGGCGTGTCTCGGCTAACGACGACTACTTCCGTTTTGAGCTAGCGGAAGACATCACCGAGCACCACCACCACCTGTTGTGCACTCACTGCGGGAAGGTGATGGACGTCACACCGACTCCGGCGTTCGAACAAGCGATGTCACACTACCTTCACCGCATGGCCAGCGTCAACGGGTTCATCGGCCTCGACCACCGCCTGGACGTGCTCGGAGCCTGTTCGGACTGCCAGGGCCAGGGCTCGGGCACTGGTGCCCCAGAGCCGGTGGTTTCCGCTGTGGCAGCGAGGCAACACGGTGGCTGAGACCAGACTATGGGGCAGCCCGTCGGCTCGGGGTAGGTCCACTGACGACCAGGGCACCGGAAGCGATCAAGGCGGTGGGAGCAACGGCGTTGCCCCGAAGCTGGTACCGCCCCGCCGCCACGACCCTCGGATCGACCCACCCACCAGCGCCGACCGGCGCAAGACCGCTTGGTGGCTGGCAGTGCTTGCGTTCACCCCGATCTGCCTGGGCCTACTCGTCTGGGCCACGTTCAACTGGAACGGGAGCTACCCCAACGTCAAGGCGCCGGTACCTCGCGGCTGGCAGGCGGTTCCCGGGATTTACGCGAGTTTCTCCGTGCCGGGCAACTGGTCCCTCCAGCCGTTCATGAGCGACGCTGCCGCAGATATCTATTACTCGGGCCCCGCGGGGGGCATCGGAGAATCGGTGACTCAGGCTGACAGCAAGCCTTCATCTACGGGACATCTGCCCGCGATCGTGGGCACTTTCCTTACCGACCGCTACAGCGTGACCTCGGTTACCCCCTTCAAGCTCCGCAACTCCACCGCGGCCTGGCGCTACCAGTTCCGTCTGGCGAACGGCACGAACGGGACAGGCATCCTCGCCTGGGCAAGTGCGACGCAGTCGGAGGTGTGGCTCATAGCGACACCCGTTACGGCTACGACAGACGAAGCTCTCTCCACCCTGAGCCTCGCGCCTTAGCGCGCAAGCGGTGCAATACGCTGTAGCGTCCCACAGCAACGACCGCCCAAGGAGGCTCCCGCTTGGCTAGCCAGGTGGCCGATTACGAGATCACGAGCTCCGTGCTCGAGGACCGTACAGTCCCATGCCTTCGCGCGCGCCGCCCTCAGCGGCTAGGCGGAGGCGATGCCCCGGTTACCATCTGGGTCCTGGGCCCGTTGGCCAGGACGTCTTGGGCGGCGGCCCGGGCGCGGCTAGAACCGGTTGCCGCGGTCCGCGATGAGCACTTGCCAGCGTGGCTCGAAGCCGGTGTTGCCGAGTGGGCACAAAGACCAGTCGTCTGGGTGAGCGCTGCTACCGCGGTCGCGGGCAATCTGGCGTCTCCGCCGCCTGGGCTCGACATGCCGGCACGACTACGTGCGATCGCCTCGGCGGCTCGTGGCGCCCATGCCCTTCATGAGCACGGCCAGGCCCATGAAGCCATCTGCCCGCAGTCCGTGGCCCTGGTGGCAAACGGTTCGTCCAGCGCCGCTGATGAGGGGCCGGTGAGCGCAGTGCTCTCGCCTCCGTCACTCGCAAACGGTCAGGCCCCGCTGGCGCAGGTGGGGTACCCACCGCTGGGGTACATCGACCCGCAACTTCTGAGGGGTGAAGGTGGACGGTGGTCGGACATCTGGGCGCTCGGTGCGACGGTCCACCAGGCGGTCACGGGATCAGTGCCCTTCCCCGGCCTCGATGAACTGCCCGTGGTCCAGGCGCTGTCGAGGCTCCTGTCGGTCCCTGCCCCGACGCTGGGCGACATGCCCGATCCTGTATCGGCGGTGGTCTCTGAATGCCTGGCGGTCGACCCGGCGGACCGCCCCTCTACTGCTAGCGAGGTGGCCGAACGCCTAGACGCGGCAGCATCAAAATGGTGACGCAGGACATGTTGGCGGCTAATGGCCGACAGATCTCGAGGAGGTAACTGGTTCCCGTGGCAGACAAACTCGAAGTCCTCCCTGGCCCTGGTCTAGTTGCGCGCTTCGGCGACGTTGCCGTCTGGGCCGGCCCACAGTGCTCGTCGGCGTTGCAGGCGCACCTCGTGAGCGAAGCGCAAAAACAGGGGCCCTATGCAGGGGACCAGCTCGCCAGTTCCTTTATCGCCGTCCTGCAACGCGGCGACCCCGAGCCTCAGGCGCCCTTTGCAATCGTCGGGCCAGGCGCCAACGGCCTCGCCCTGTTCTTGCACGGGCCGGTCCAAGCTTGGGACAGCGGCCGGTGGCTGGCGCCGCAGCCGGTGCCCGGCTGGATGGCAACTTCGATCGGCCGGCCCTGGCCCCTCATAATCCTGCCCTATGGAGCTGCGCCGCCCCCCCAAAGCCAGCAAGGGAACCCTTTCGACCTCGTCTCGGGCGCGGTCCCGGGTTCGGGCTTCGTGCTGCTGCGCCCGCCAACTCCACCGGCGCAGGCGAGCGGGGGGCCGCAAGCCATAGGTTCGTCGCTTTCCCCTCCCGGGGGTGCTCAGCCAGGACCGGGAGCAGGAGGGCCAATGCCCTTCGGCGGACAACCGGGCTACGGTGCTCAGCCGGCTGGAATTGGCACCGGGCCGGGTGGAATTGGCACCGGGCCGGGTGGAATTGGCGCCGGGCAGGCGGGTGGCACAGCGCCGGGGCCAGGTGGTCCTGAGCCGATGCCGGGTAGCGCGGGACCGGGCCAATCGATCAGGGCGGCAGCACCAGTTGCCAACGCGGGTGCAGTGGGAGGTGGCGCCGCAGAGCCGGGAATCGCTGGAACGGCGGGTGGCTCAGCGCCCGGCGGAGGCGCCATCGACCTGCGGAGCGCTTTCGCCGCGCTCCAGCCACCGCTCCCCGTCGCATCGAAACCCGTCGCATCGAGCCCCGCGGCTGCGTTCACCCCCGAGCGACCCGAGGTACAGGGGGTACGTTGCGAGCTCGGGCATTTCAACCACCCGCGAGTAACCACCTGCATGCGATGTGGCAGACCGGTCCCGCCGGGCAGCCCTCCAGTGAGCGGGCCGCGACCTGCAGCCGGGGTGCTCCTGGCTGACGACGGTTCCATTTGGGCACTCGGTCGGCCCTGCATTATCGGCGCAGAACCGACGTCAGCCGCCGAGGTCCAGGCCGGCGCGGCACAACCAATCGCGATGCGATCCGCTGAGAACCACGCCATGGCGCCTGTCCACGCAGAGGTCCAGGCCAAAGGCTGGTCCGCTTACCTGGTCGACCGGGGAGCCGACGGCGGGACCTTCTTCCAGGGGCACGGGACGCAGGGATGGGCACAGTTGGGCCGCAACGAGCAACGGGAACTGACAGACGGCTCACACATCTCCTGTGGGGGAAGGGTCCTGACCTACCTGTCCGCCTGGCCGGCATAGCCCGCCGGCTCACATTGGCCTTAGCGGCTCACATTGGCCTTAGCGGCTCACATTGGCCTTAGCGGCTCACATTGGCCTTAGCGGCTCACATTGGCCTTAGCAGCTCACATTGGCCTTAGCAGCTCATTGGCCCAGCAAGTCGTGGAACTTCGGGCACAACTCGTTTACTGATGCGGAAATTACTACCCCGAGGTCGTCGGGGGGTAGCGGCTCGTTCCCCTCCAGCAGCGGGATACGGTCCCCCACTTGTTCCACGCTGGCGCCAGATTCAAGGTCGGCGCATATCGCCTCGCCCAACCTGAGCAACTGTGGCCCCGTCCGGTAACCCCCGATATCTGGAGCCTGGCTATAAACGGAGTTGACAAATGCTTGAGCGGCAGCGGGGCTAGTCGAGGCGTGGCTGCCGCACCCCGCGGCTGTAACTGCGACCACCAAAGCTGCCGTTACCGGCAGGCGCCACGGCACAGACCGGGATCCTAGCGAGACCTGGACCGGGGGACTTCGTGTCTCAGCCGTCAACACCTGGTGCCAAAGCAGACAACGTTGGAGGCAGCACTAGCATCAGCACCACGGTGCCCGCAACGACCATGTACGAACGGCTCGGGGGGATGGCTTTTTTCGAGTCTCTTACCGAGCGTTTCTATCAAGGCGTCGCCGCAGACGAGGTCCTACGCCCGATGTACTCAGAAGATCTCGAGGGACCGCGCCGCCACCTTTGCTTGTTCCTGGCTCAGTTTTGGGGAGGGCCGCGCAGCTACGACGACGAGCGTGGCAGCCCCCGCCTGCGCGCCAGGCACTTGCCGTTCAAGATCGACGCGGACGCCCGCGACCGCTGGTTGACCCATATGCGTGCCGCGGTGGAGGAGGCTCGCCTCGGCGCTTTGGAGAAGGCCCAGCTCCTCACTTACTTCGAGGCTGCTGCCAACCACATGGTCAACAGCCCCAAAGATTAGGACCTGTGCAGCCCCGCTGTTGAGGGCTCCAAATGTCGCGGCGCTCTTCAGATTGAGTCGCGGTACCCTTCAGATTTATGAGCCAGGATTTGCAGTAGCGGGCCGCGCCAGACCGGTCCGGCGAAAGGAGCCCAAGTGTTAGTCAGTTGCGACGAAACTGAAGCAAGCGTCGTGTGCCACGTGGCCGGAGACCTCGACCACTCGAGCGTCGGCGAGTTCCGGGAAGCTGTCGCCCACCTGGGCAAGAAAAAGAGGGTCATCTTCGAGTTGTCGGCAGTTCCTTTCGTCGATGCGGCGGGCCTTGGTGCTCTTATCGGCGCGGTGCGCCGTACCCGCGACCGGCGCGGTGGTGGGGCGGTCGTGTGCGCCGCGAGGCCGTCGGTCCGCAGGGTCCTTCAACTGGTGGGCATACCCAGGGTTGTGACGATCGTGGACAGCGTCAGAGAAGCGCAGGCGTACTTCACGCAACCCGGCATGGCATAACCTCCCCGCCAAGCAACTGACCTGCTTACCCCGCTTTTCGTTCCCCTTCGGTGCTCACTTAGTGCCCGGCTGGGCCTCTATCGCAGCCGCAAGCAGGCGGGCAGCGTTGATGAACGCAACATGGGTGAAGGCTTGCGGGAAATTGCCGACGAGACGCTGACTTGTGGTGTCGTACTCCTCAGAGAACAGCCCGACGTCGTTGGCCACGGCGGCCACTCGCTCGAATATCTCGCGTGCTTCATCGACGCGACCAAGGCGCGCCAAGCACGAAACGAGCCACAGTGTGCAGGGCAGGAACGTGGCCTCACCACCTGGCAGCCCGTCCACACCAGAGCTGTTGTCGTACCTCGCCACGAACCCGTTGACCATCAGATCCCGCTTTACCGCCTCTATGGTGCCAACGACTCTCTCGTCGTCGATCGGCAAGAAGCCGACCGCGGGTACTAGCAGAAGGCTCGCGTCGAGCTCCTTGGAACCATAGGCCTGCGTGAAGGAGCGGAGCTCGGTGTTGTAGCCCTGCCTGCAGACCTGGTCATGGATGACTGCGCGCAGCTCGCGCCATTTGTCGACAGGACCATCCAGGCCGTGTAGTTCGACTGCGTTGACGGCCCTGTCCAGCGCGACCCAGGCCATCACGCGCGAATAGACGAGTCGCTGTGGCGGGCCTCGCAACTCCCAGATGCCCTGGTCAGGCTCGTCCCAGTGGGCCGCCACGAACTCGACGATGGCCCGCTGGAGATCCCAGATGGCACCGGCGGCAGAAATCCCATGAGTGCGCGCCTGGTGAATGGCTTCCATCAGCTCCCCGAACACGTCGAGCTGGAACTGCAGGGACGCTGCGTTACCTACCCGGACCGGGGCCGAGGATTCGTAGCCGGGGAGCCAGTCGAGCTCGAGCTCCGGGAGCCGGCGCTCCCCCCCCACCCCGTACAGGACCTGGAGCTGCGACGGGTTACCGGCCGCCGCCCGGACCATCCACCACAGCCACGCCTCGGCCTCCTCCTGGCAACCAGCTTCTATAAGACCGTTTAGAGTGAGCGTGGCGTCCCTGACCCAGCAGAAGCGGTAGTCCCAGTTACGGCTGCCGCCGAGGGCTTCGGGAAGGGAGGTGGTCGGGGCGGCGACAATTCCCCCCGTGGGCGCGTAGGTGAGCGCCTTCAGGGTCACGAGAGACCGCTGGACCATGTCTTCCCACTCGCCGTGCACTTCGTTCAACCGGCCTGACCAATCGTCCCAGTAGGACAGGGTCTCGGCCAGAGCGGTGTCGCAGTCCAGATCCCTCCCGGGTTCCTCGTAAGAAGGAGCCCACCCCAGCCTGAAACAGAGGCGGTCACCCTCCTTGACGGTGAAGACCGCCCTGTGGCGCATGTCCGAGCCCTTAAGCTCGACAGGGCTGTCCAACTCGAGCGCGTCCGGGCCGGCCACTGCCCGGATACCGTGCTCGGTCTGGACCACCCAGGGGAACTGAGAACCGTACTCGAAGCGGACCACGACCTCTGTGCCCATCTCCACGCTGCCACGGAGGCCCTCCACGATCCGGAACACCCTCGGCCGGTGGTGGCGCGGCGGCATGAAATCGGTGACTCGGACGCTGCCGCTCGCTGTGTCCCACTCCTGGTCGAGCACGAGGGCCGCGGGCCGGTACTGGCGCCGGGTAGCAGGACCGCCGTCCTGCGGTGCGAGCAGCCATCGGCCGTGTTCGCTGGTACCCAGGAGCGCAGCGAAGCATGCTGCGGAGTCGAAGCGCGGCACACATAACCAGTCGACCGAACCGTCACGGCCGACGAGAGCAGCCGTGTGGGTGTCGCCGATCAGGGCATAGTCTTCGATCTTCTGGCTCACGCCGCGACATCCTAGGTGCCCAGGTCACGGCGGGGGAGCGCCTTGGCGGCCCCAGACGCTAGCTAACCGAGGTCAAACGGACAGGAAGCGCCTCACCGCGAAACCCGAGCCCAGGGCCCCGACCAGGGCGCCAACGATCACGATGAACAGCCCGGTGAGCAGCGCCGCGTGGGAACTGACGTACAGGGGTTGGTTCACATCGATCGGGTTGCTGCCCGTGAAAGACGCGAAAGTGGCGCGTGCGAAGTAGGTGATCATAAAGGCTATAACGGCGCCGAGCAGCCCCTCTACCAGCCCTTCCAGCATGAACGGCACCCGGATGAACCAGTTGGTGGCCCCGACGAGCTTCATTACTGCGACCTCGCGCCGGCGGGCAAAGATCGCGAGCTGGATCGTGTTCACGACGAGGGCGATCGCACCCAGCATCACACCGCCGGCCACGATCAAGGCCACCGTCCTCAGGGCGGAGAAGTGGGCAAGGGTTTCTGTGATTATCTGGCCCGGGTAACCGACGTGGTAAACGCCCGGTTGGTTGGAGAACTCGCTGGCCAGCTGGGTGATGCTCTGCGCCTTTGCCGGGACGCACTGGAACGAGGTCGGCATCGCGGATGCTGTCATTTCCTTGATCAGCTCAGGTTGGCCATTGAACAAATCTTTGAACTCGGCCCACGCCTGGTCCTTGTCGAGAAAGCGGCAGCTCTTGATTTCCGTGGGCGTCATGCCGCCAAGCTCGTGGTTGATAGCGGCTATCTCCTGGCCACTGGCTCGCGGCTCCATGAAGATGATCATTTCGACCCCGCCCTGCCACTGGACCGTCGCCGTGTTGACTGCCTGGCGCATAATCAGGACCCCACCGAGGGCGGTGAGCGATACGGCCATCGTTACGATCGCAGCTACCGTCATGACTACGTTGCGGAGAAGGTTGCCCCCCGTCTCGCGCAGCACGTACGGGCTCGCCATCGTCATCGGTTGCCCCTTTTCCTATCTCGCAGCCCCGCCGGGCCTTTAGGCGTCGACCATGCCGTAGACGCCTCTTGCCTGGTCGCGCACAACATTCCCTCGGTCCAGTTCGATGACCCTCTTGCGCATAGCATCGACCACATCCTGCTGGTGGGTCGCCATAACCACCGTGGTGCCATAGAGGTTAATGCGTTCGAGGAGCCGCATTATGCCAGCCGTGGTGCCCGGGTCGAGGTTCCCTGTCGGCTCGTCAGCCAGGAGTATCAGCGGACGGTTGACGAACGCCCGCGCGACGGCAACACGCTGCTGTTCGCCACCAGAAAGCTCGTTGGGGCGACTGTCCATCTTCTTGCCCAAACCGACGAGCTCGAGGATCTGAGGTACTTGAGAACGCACGAAACTTCTGGAGCGCCCGATCACCTCGAGAGCAAACGCGACATTCTCGTACACCGTACGCTCTGGCAACAGCCGGTAATCCTGGAAGATGCAGCCGATGTTGCGGCGCAAGTAAGGCACTTTCCATGGTGCGAGCGAACCAACTTCCTTACCCGCGACCCAGATCTCACCCACATCGGCGCGCTCTTCTTTTGTCACAAGCCGCAGAAACGTAGTCTTGCCAGACCCAGACGGCCCGACAATGAACACGAACTCGCCTCGCTTGATATCCACCGAGACCTCGCGTAAAGCTGCCACGGTCCCTTTGTAGGTCTTGGTGACTTGGTTAAAACGGATCATAAGTTTGATGTGCCGGCTTAAGATCTTACAACGGCACTAATCGAGCATAGCTGCCAAAAGACCAGATAACGCACTACCCGCCTGTGACCTGGTCATATACGTCGACCGTCTGGCGGGCCACCGCCTTCCAAGTGAACTGGGCGAGCACGCGTTCGCGCCCTGCGGCACCGAGCGCGCTGCCCAACTCGGGTGCCGAGAGCAGATGGTTGACCCTCTCGGCGATCGCGGCCGCAAAGGCCTCGGGCTCTGCGGGCGTACCAAAGGCGTCGCCACTGGGCACGAACGGGACCAAGAAGCCGGTCTCGCCGTCCACGACGATTTCGGGAACCCCGCCTACCGCGCTCGCCACGACCGGTACGGCACAGGCCATGGCCTCGACGTTGATCAACCCGAAGGGCTCGTATATCGACGGGCAGACGAACACACTGGCATGGCTGATTATCTGCACGAGCGCTGGTCGAGGCACCATCTCTTCCACCCAGAAGACCCCCTTGCGCATCTCCGCCAGCTCGGACACCTGCGCTCGCACCTCCCGTTCGATCTCGGGTGTATCCGGGGCTCCGACGCAAAACACGACCTGGGCGGCCGGGTCGAAGTGCCTGGCAGCCTCGAGGAGGTACGTGATGCCCTTTTGGCGGGTCACCCGACCTACGAACAGCACGTAGGGGACGTGAGGGTCAATATCCTGGGTCTCGAGACCAGCCGTCGCCGGGTCCGGGAAGAACTCGTCCGTGTCGATGCCGTTGTGGACCACCTTCACCTTGGCGGCGTCGACCGCCGGGTACACCCGCAGGACGTCGTCGCGCATGGCCCTGGACACTGCGATCACGGCGTCGGCGCTCTCGATGGCTGTGCGCTCCACCCAGCTGGACAGGCGGTAGCCAGCGCCGAGCTGCTCGGCCTTCCAGGGGCGAAGAGGCTCGAGGCTGTGCGAAGTCATCACGTGCGGGACGTCGTAGAGGACATGCGCCAGGTACCCGGCGAAGTTGGCATACCAGGTGTGGCTGTGGGCTACGTCGGCAGCCGCGACATCGAAGGCCATGCAGAGATCGGCCGACAGCGCCCGCAGAGCCGTCCCTTTCCCGTCTTTGGCGAGAGCGTCCCAGGGCTCGTATGCCCCCGCCACAAGCGGGTCGTCCCGGGGCGCTCCGAAGCAGTACACGCCTACATCGAGGAGCTTTGCGAGCTCCCGGGAAAGGTGCTCCACATGCACGCCGGCCCCCCCATATATCTCCGGCGGGTACTCCTTTGTAAGAAGGGCAACACGGGTCAACCGACGACCTTTTCGCCCTTACCGATTACTACGATGCCTCTCGCAGAAATGGTGAAACGGCTGGCGTCGATCTCCGGGTCCACTCCCACCCGTGCACCAGGTTCTACCGTCACGTTTTTGTCGATGATTGCCCGACGCACGACGGCACCCTCACCAATGCGGACATTGTCCATTAAAACTGAGCCCTCGACCAAGGCGCCCTGTTGCACAATGACACCTGGCGAGATAACAGAACCCCGCACCGTGCCGCCAGAGATTATGGTGCCCCCCGATACGATCGAATTGTAGGCAAGTCCTGCACGACCTGGCTCCTCGAAGACGAACTTTGCTGGCGGCAATTGGGGAGCGCTCGTAAAAATCGGCCACTCGGTGTTGTAGAGATTGAAAACAGGCTGTACTGCTACGAGATCCATGCTCGCTTCGTAGTAGCTGTCGAGCGTGCCGACATCACGCCAGTAACCGTGGTCGAGGTCAGTGCCGCCGGGTACATCGTTCTCATGGAAGTCGTAGAAATGGGCGTCGCCGCTCTCCACGAAGCGCGGCACGAGGTCACGGCCCATGTCATGGCGGCTATTGGAGTCCTGAGCGTCCTCGCGCAACGCGTCGCTAAGGGCATTCGCGTTGAAAATATAATTGCCCATCGAGGCAAAAAGGTGCGGGCGCCCCGCGGCAAGAGCCACAGGGTCGGGCGGCTTTTCTATGAAACGCTCGATCAGAGTGCCTCTGCCCGGCTCGATCACGCCAAAGCCCTTTGCCTGCGTCGGCGGCACCCTCAATGCGGCGACCGTGGCCGCGGCGCCCGTCTCGATATGCTGCGCGAGCATCTGGCGCGGGTCCATCCTGTAAATGTGGTCTGCCCCGAACACCAGGACATAATCCGGGCGCTCGTCGCCGACGATGTTGAGGTTCTGGTAGATGGCGTCCGCCGAACCGGAGAACCACCACGGCCCGCGGCGCATCTGGGCTGGGACCGGGGTTACGTAGGAACCGAGGAGAGTGGAGAGGCGCCACGTGCGCGTGATGTGCAGGTCGAGGCTGTGGCTTTTGTACTGGGTAAGGACGACGACCCGCAACAGCCCCGCGTTGGCCAGGTTGGACAGCGCGAAGTCGATCAGGCGGTAGTGGCCGCCAAAGGGCACGGCCGGCTTTGCCCGGTCAAGGGTCAGCGGCAGAAGGCGTTTACCTTCTCCCCCTGCGAGGACTATGGACAGCACTCGCGCCACAAGGCCACGCTAGTGCTACGACAGGCAACGTTCGCTCCCTTTGGCGCTGGTAATGACAATTTCGGCGAACACCCTTTCGGGGCCACCAAAGGGGGCGAACGTTCCTGGAGACAGCGCTACCTGTGCCAAGGCCCTATGAAGAGCCTCTTTTGGATGATCAGGGATAATGAGGCATGACCGTGCCCAGTCAAGAAGCCATCCCGCTCCGCCCCGTCGGCGCGATACCTCTAGTTGGCTTCGGTACGTGGCGCCTGTCGGGCCGGAGCAGTTATCAGGCGGTGCTACACGCCCTGGCTACCGGTTACCGCCACATCGACACTGCAACCATGTACGGCAACGAGGCCGAAGTCGGACAGGCCATGCGCGACAGCGGCCTCAGCAGGGAAGAGATCTTCCTCACCACCAAGCTTCTCCAGGACGATGCCGACCACCCAGACCGGGCGATCGATGCGAGCTTGCGGCGTCTCGGCACGGACTACGTCGACCTGTGGCTCATCCACTGGCCGCCTCGCGGGCGGGCAAGCCCGAAAACCTGGGAGCAGGTGCTCGCTCAACGCGAGCTCGGCAAGACGCGAGCCGCCGGGGTGAGCAACTACTCAACGGACCAGGTTGACGAGCTCATCGCAGCCACCGGGGACGCCCCGACAGTCAACCAGGTGCGCTGGGGCCCGGCTATTTACGCCTCAACCTTTGCAACTGAATGCTCCGCACGCGGGGTCGTCCTCGAGGGCTACAGCCCCTTGCGTGCGACGCGTCTCGACGACCCGCGCCTGGTCGAAGTCGCCCGGCATCACGAGGTGAGCCCGGCCCAGGTCGTGCTGCGGTGGCACATCGAGCACCGCGTGGTAGTCATCCCCAGGTCGTCCAACCCCAAGCGGATCGAAGAGAACTTCGACCTGTGGGGGTGGTCCCTCACCACCGAGGAAGTGGCACTGCTCGACAGGCTCTCACCGAAATCGGCCTGAAGACAAGAGCCCTTAACTAGGGCGGGCTCGAACCGGCATGGCTTAGTCTTCTGCCGAGTGCCCGCCGGCGGCCCGCTCTAGGGCCGTTCCCCCGTCGTGGCCATTGCCGTCGTGCCCATTGCCGTCGTGGCCGTTGCCCTCGTGGGCCTCGCTGCCATTGTGGCCGTCGTGGCCGTCGTGCCCGAGGGTATGGTAGCCACCGCGAGCGTCGCGGATCATGATCCCGCCGACAGGCCGCTGGATCGGGTGGGCATCGGTGTTCTTCAAAAGCACGCACGTCCGGTAGGCGATAATGCCTCCTACTATCGGGCCGATGAACGACCCGTACTGGAGGATTTCGATCAGCAGCTCGAAGGACATCTGAAGTGCGTTGCCGATGAGGTCGGTCGCGCTCGCGAGGGTCAGGTCGAAGAAGAAGAGGAGAGCCGCTACGCCGATCGCCGTACGCAGCGGCTTGTCCCGTGGCCTGTCGAGGAGGTTGTGCTCCTCGTAGTCGCCGAAAAGCTTCTTGTCGATCCAGGGCCAGGCGTATATCACGTTGAAGACGATCCCTGGCAGGACGATCCCCGGGAAGAACGGGTTGGGGATCTCGTGCCCGAAGCTACGGAACTCCCAGTGCGGCCAGAGCCGCAGGCCGCCGTCGAGCCAACCGACGTACCAGTCGGGTTGGGTGCCGGCACTCGCCCGGGCTGCTTCGAACGGGCCGTAAACCCAGATGGGGTTTATCTGGATGAGGCCGCCGAGGCCGAAGATCACCGCAGCTATGAACATGAGCAGTGCGGTGGACTTGATCATGTACTGAGGCCACAGCCGGCTGCCGACGATGTTGTGCTCGGTCTTGCCGGGCCCGGCGAAGTCCGTGTGCTTTTGGTGCCACAGAATTCCGAGATGGCCGCCGAGGAGGCCTGCCAGGGCCAATGGGAACAGGAACTCGTGGATCACGAACAACCTCGCGAAGAACTCGGTGCCCGGGAACGCCCCGCCCCACACGTTGAAAGCAAGCCACGGACCTACGAGGGGTATCGACTGCACAATCGAGAAGACCACCCGCAGACCGGAACCTGAGAGGAGGTCGTCGGGCAGCGAATACCCCGAGAAACCCTCGAGCATTGCGATAAGCAACAGCGTGACGCCAATGACCCAGTTGATCTCGCGAGGACGGCGGAACGCCCCAGTGAAAAATACACGGCACATGTGGAACGCAACTGCGGCCATAAATATGTTCGCGGCCCAGTGGTGCGCCTGGCGCATCACGAGGCCAGCTCGCACGCTGAAAGAGATGTTGAGCGTCGATGCGAACGCCTCGGTCATGGATTGGCCGTCGAGGGGCTTGTAAGGCCCGTGGTAGACCACGATCGCGTCGGACGCCTTATAGAAAAGCGCTAGATAGATACCCGTCACGATCAAAAGCACGAAGCAGTACATGGCGATCTCGCCGACCATGAACGACCAGTGGTCCGGGAAGATCTTGTCTAGTGCCGAGCGGACCCACGTGGAGGAACCGAGGCGGTCGTCCGCCCAGTCCAGCAGATCCTGTTCTCGCTTGGCCCTCTTGCGAGCGGCCGAACGCTCTGCGACGGTGCTCATGGCTGCACCAGACGAAGGTTCAAACGCACGACGCCCATTGCTCAGTCCCCTGACCTGTTCCAGAAGCCCGGGCCGATGGGCTCGATGAAATCGCTCAAAGCGATCAGGTAGCCGTCAGCGCGGACACCGAGAGGCAACTGAGGTAGCGGCCTCGGCGCCGGGCCGAACACGGGGGCACAGTCCTGAAGGATGTTGAAGGTCGACTGGTGGCAAGGGCAGATCAGCTGCATCGACAAGACGTTGAACAAGCTGACCGCACACCCGGCGTGCGTACAGATCTTGGAAAAAGCGACGATGCCGTTAGCGCCGGAGACGACCTCGAAACCCGCCTGGCCGCGGCGCGCTTTGATCGGGTCTCCGCCGATGTTCAGCACCACAACCGGGGAAGTCGGGTCGTCTATGTAACCCTCAGGGAACACCGTCATGATCCCGTCGACCATGATGTCGTCCACATGAAGGGCGACGTTGTCCTCTGTCACGAGCCTCGCGCCTTTGTACCACTTGGTGTGATAGAGAGCCCGACCAGGGCGGGCGCCGAGCGAAGCGAGGGGGAAGATCGCAGCTAGGCCAAAAATGCCGCCTACAGGTACGAGCACCTTCTTCACGAGGAAGCCGCGCCGCGACATCATGGCATCGGTCCCGCGCGACAACGACTCGACGACGGCAGCCCGCTCCTCCGGGCTCGACGTCCGGTGGTCGGTACCTCGGCTGGCCGTGATGTCGTGGCCCGGGAGCAGGTTGCGCGCCCACAACAACAAGCCGGTCCCCATAGTGCCGAAGCCGACGAGCAGGAACATGCCCTCGAGCTGCGCTTGGCCACCTGTGCAGTACACGGTCGCGAGCCCGACACCGCACGCGGCAGTGATCGCCCACAGGAAAGCTATGAAGTACTCCATGCGCTTCGCCCGCCATGGGTCGTCGCGCAGTGGGTACCAGGTGTCGTCCTGGTCGGGGGGGACGTCGTCGGGCCAGGGGGTGCCTTCGCCAGCACCATCGTCAGGCCCGTGCGTGCCCGTGAAGATCTTCGGGGACTCGGTCGCAGTCATGGCCTACCCACGGTTGCCTATCAGCCTCGAACATAGGAGCAGCACCCCGAGCCCGAAGATCACTCCGACAAAGCCCTCCGGGACCGGGCCGAAGTGAGCGATCCCGAGGCCTCCAGGGTCCCGGGTGTGGCCGAGGTAATAGACGTAGTCAGCTATCGCAGAAACCTGCTGGTCGCTGAACTGGCCAGGGCCAAAGTTAGGCATCGGCCGGGGGCCCACCCGGATTGCCTCGCCGACCTGGGCGCGTGTCGCCCCCCGCAGGCTGGGCACCACATAACCATGGCTGAGCAGCCCCCCGGACCCCGACGCATCGTGGCACTGGGCGCAGTTCATCATGAACAGCGCGTTGCCCTCGGACAAGGTCGGGCAGGTGGGGGTCTCATTGTTACAGGTAGGAGTGATGTCGGGGATACCAGGCCCAGGCGTGCCGTGTTCGATGTCGAGGGCGTTTACGTACGCCACGATGTCGGCGATCTGGGCGTTGTTGAAAAACGGCCTGTTGCTGGTCGGTTCGAGGTTGGGCGAGCTGAGAGGCATCCGGCCGGTGGAGACAAAGAAGTCCACGGCCGCCGCTCCGACGTTGAGCAGCTCCGGGCCCTTCCCACCAATGCCGCCCACCCCGTGGCAGGCGGCGCAGTGCTGGTCGAAGAGCGTCTGGCCTGCCTGGATGCTGACGGGGCTCAGGGTGACAGGTTTCATCTGCGCTGGGGCGCTGGCAGTCCAAAAGAGCATTCCGAACATCGCCATCGCGGCACCGACCAGAGCCGCGGGCCCGACGAGCGCGTGGCGCAAACGGCTACCAGAAGAGTTCTTGGGCCTGCTGGCCAGGAGCTTCTTGGTCGTCATTCAGGTGGGCCGTCTCGATCCAGTTGGCATGGTCATTTGGTGGACGGGAGGAGCCAGATCATTGCATAGAGGCCGATCCACACAACGTCGACGAAGTGCCAGTAATAAGAAAGCATCTCGACGTGTGGGGTGCTGCGGTGCCCACCGAAGCGGATCCGCGGGTTGAGCGAACGAAGGTACATGAAGAGCATTGCGGCGAGGCCGCCGGCGACGTGCAGAAAGTGAATGCCGGTAAGGACATAGAAGCCCCCGCTGAACGCGCTCTGCTGGAGGGCGAAGTTACGGGTGAGGTAGTCGACGATCTGCATTCCCTCGAAGATGGCGCCAAGAGCAAACGTGAACGCCAACCAGGCTCGGAACTCCGCCAGCCTGTTGCGGTGTACCGCCCGCACCGCGAGCTGCATCGTGCCTGAAGACAGCACCAGCACAACGGTCGCCACGCCGACGGTCTTCGCGTCCACCACGTCGTGGAAGGGGGGCCAGACCACCGTCGCTGCACGCAAGGTCAGGTAGGCGGCAAAGAGCCCGCTGAAGAACATCAGCTCCGAGGCGAGCCAGACAATCGTGCCGACGTTGACCAGCGCCGGCCGGTACTCAGCGGGCCTCAGCGACTTTGCAGGGCTGGAGGGAGGGCCGGCAGTCGTGATGGCTGTCATGACCCTTACTTTCTAGTCAAAGCCGCGGGCCCGATCCCAATCGCGCCAACGTGTGGGCGGGGGCACGAACCGTCAGCGGCCGGGCGTGGATGAGGACGGACAACCGAGCGTGGCGCATACGCTTGCCGAGTGACCATAGCACCGCGCCTCGGGGCTCTCGGGAACCCGACCGAATACCGCTTCAACGAGCCCGACGCCACTGTGCTCGAGACCTTCGACAACCCGTACCCCGCATCGACCTGGGTGGTGGCACTGCTCTGCAACGAGTTCACCACGCTGTGCCCCGTGACCGGCCAGCCCGATTATGGCCAGCTCCGGGTCGAGTACGTCCCGGGCAGCCTTTGCGTGGAGAGCAAGAGCCTGAAGCTGTACCTGATGCGGTACCGAAACGAGGGTACCTTCCACGAGGCCTGCGTCAACCGGGTCGCCGACGACCTCTGCGCCAGGCTTGCGCCCAGGTACCTACGTGTCTACGGCGATTTCAACGCGCGGGGCGGCATAGCAATAAAGCCGCTAGCAATCAGGTCTGCACCAGACCTCTCCCAGGCCGAGGAGGCGCGCTGCTTGGCCCTGCTCAGCCAGGCGGCCACCTTCGAACGGCTCGCCGAGTGACGGCCATTACGGGGGCCGAGCAACGTGTGACGGCCATCTCGGGACCAAAAAGCGCGTGCGGCGACAATTTTTGTCACCAGAACGCCTTTTGCCACCAGATCACCTCGTCGGCGCCGTCTTCAGCCAATCCATAGGCTCGTATGACCTACCTGGTGAAGTCCATCTTCTTCACCCTCCAAGGGGAGGGGTTCAACACAGGCAGGCCGGCCGTTTTCTGCCGGTTCGCAGGCTGCAACCTCTGGAGCGGTCACGAGAAGCAGCGTGCGATTGCGACCTGCCAGTTCTGCGACACCGACTTCGTCGGGACCAACGGCCCCGGCGGGGGCCACTTCAAGACCGCCGCCGACCTGGCGAGCTCGGTCGAGTCCACATGGCGTCCGCAATCCTCTGAGCACCGTTTCGTCGTCTGCACCGGTGGTGAACCCCTGCTGCAACTCGACGAGGAACTCGTGGAAGCCTTTCATGCCCGTGGCTTCAGGGTCGCCATCGAAACCAATGGGACGCGTGAACCTCCTGCCAAGATCGACTGGATCTGTGTAAGCCCTAAGGCAGGGGCGCGACTTGTCCTGCGGCGCGGCAACGAGCTCAAGCTTGTTTTCCCGCAGCCCTCTTTGAGCCCCGCCGAAGTCGAGCAGCTCGGTTTCGAGCACTTCTTCCTGCAGCCGATGGACGGGCCGGATAGAGATGCAAACACCGCCCTCGCAGTCGAGTACTGCCTAGAGCACCCACAATGGCGTCTCAGCCTTCAGACCCACAAGTACCTGGGGATCCCGTAGATGGAAATATTCAAAGAGTTCACCTTCGAGGCCGCTCACCGGCTGCCGAACGTCCCGAAAGAACACAAATGTGCCCGGTTGCACGGCCATTCGTTCCGCGTGGTGCTCCACGTCGACGGCCCCATAGGAGCTACGACCGGCTGGGTGATGGATTTTGCCGATATTGCAAGCGCTTTCCAGCCTCTCTTGGAACGGCTGGACCACAACTACCTGAACGAGATCGAAGGTCTCGAGAACCCGACGAGCGAGCGCCTGGCAGTGTGGATATGGGACCGCCTGACCGGCTCGCTCCCCGCGCTTTCCCAGGTTGTCGTGTTCGAGACCTGCACCGCCGGTTGCATATACCGCGGCACCCAGTAAGCCATCGGACGTGGCCCGCTGCGCGACGGCAATCACATGCTGAGACGAGCGGTAGACGGCTCGCACTTTAAGGGACTCCCGCGGGCCCGTCCCCGGAGGCACGGGGTCGGCCCTACCAAAGCAAGCCCCCTAGCCGAGCGAGCCAGGTGGGTACTTCACCTCCCACAGGCACAGCCCGTGCGGTGGAGCGATCGGGCCTGCGGCTGAACGGTTGCGGGCGGCAAGGACGGCTAGGAGCTCGCCGGCCTTGCGGCGACCGACGCCGACTTCGACCAACAGGCCGACGATGGAACGGACCATCTGGTGACAGAAGGAGATCGCCTCGATCTCGAAGCACAGGCGCAAGCCACCGAGGTCAGACCACTCGGCGCGAAGGACCCGGCGAACGAGGGGCGCGGCGTTGCCCCGCACCGCATGGCAGAACGAGGAGAAGTCGTGCTCGCCCAGCAAAACGTCGCTTGCCATCTCCATGGCGCGTAGGTCAAGGCATTTTCCTAGGTGCCACGTCGTGGCGGCATCGAGCGGGTCGGGCCACTCCGAGCACAGCAAGTTGTAGCGGTAGACCCGCGAAACCGCTGAGCGCCGGGCATCGAAGCCAGCGGGTGCCCAGGTTGCGTCGCGCACGACGATCGTCGGGGCCAGCATCTTATTGACGGACCTCTGTAGACGTGCCAGGTCCGCGCCAGAGCTGACATCAAGGGTCACCACCTGGCCCCAGGCGTGCACGCCGGCATCGGTGCGGCCAGCGCAGGTCAGCTCGACAGGGTGGCGCAGAACCCTTTCGAGGGCCGCGCCGAGGGCGCTGGCTACTGTATAGGTCCCCGCCTGAAGTGCGAACCCATGGTACGGGGCACCGAGGTAGGCGACGAGCAGGCGGAGGCGGCGCCTCTGCTCCGGCGCTCCCGGGGTCGCTACGAGCGCAGCCGGCTCAGACGAGCTCGATACGGGCCATCGGGGCGTTGTCGCCTTGCCTCGGCCCGAGCTTGAGGATCCGGGTATAGCCACCAGACCGTTCAGCGTAACGGGGCGCTATATCGGCGAACAGCTTGTGAGCCATGTCCTTGTCGCGGATGAAGGCGACTACCTGCCGCTGGTGGTCGACACCGCCCTTTTTCGCCTTCGTCAAGCACTTCTCGAAGACCGGGCGCAGCGCCTTGGCCTTCGCCTCCGTTGTCACGAGGCCTTCGCCGGCTATCAGTGAGGCCACGAGGTTGCCCATCATGGCCTTCTGGTGAGCGGCGTCGCCGCCGAAACGGCGGCCCTTCTTGGGACGACCCGGGATGCCAGACACTTGTTATTGCCCCTGCTTCCCACGCAGCGAGAGGCCTCGCTCGTCAAGCTTCTGGAGGACCTCATCGAGGGACTTTTGCCCGAAGTTGGTTATGGCCAGCAGGTCGTCCTCGGTCTTGGAGACAAGCTCGCCAACGGTGTTGATCTGAGCCCTCTTCAGGCAGTTCCGGGGCCGCTCGGACAGGTCAAGCTCCTCGATGGGCAGGTCGAGGTCCGGCGAGCCGCTGCCGGCACCGGCGATCTCGCCGAGGACCAGACCCTGGGGGGACTCGCTCATTTCGGCGACCAGGCTCAGCAACGAACGCAAGGTGCTTCCGGCGGACGCGAGGGCTTCCTTCGGGGTTATCGAACTGTCAGTCGTGATGTCCAGGACCAGGCGGTCGTAATTTGTCGACTGCTCGACCCGGGCCGGCTCGACAGAGAACGAAACCAGACGGATCGGGGAGAAAATGGAGTCGACCGGGATGATACCGATCGTGGAGGACCGCTTGTTGCGCTCGGCAGCCACGTAGCCCCGTCCCCTTTCCACCGTAATGTCGCATGCCAGGCGGCCCTTGGCATTGAGCGTGGCCAGGACCAGGTCCTGGTTGAGGATTTCCACATCGGCGGTCGTCTGGATCTCGCCAGCCGTTACGGTGCCTGGACCTCTCGAGTCGAGCCGGAGCGTCACAGACTCGTCAGTGTCGACCAGAAGGACGATGTCCTTCAAGTTGAGGATGATATCGGTGATGTCTTCTTTTACGCCCGGCAGAGTCGTGAACTCGTGGAGCGCGTCGTCGAAGCGGACCTGGGTCACTGCTGCGCCGGGAACCGACGACAACAGTGTCCGGCGCAGCGACACACCAAGTGTGTGGCCAAAGCCGGGCTCCAAAGGCCCTATCGCGAAGCGCTGACGGTTGTCTTCTTCCTCTCCGAGCGGTTCGACTGCTGGGCGTTGGATAATGAGCATTGCGGCGGCCCTCCTCGCGGGCGTTACTTAGAAAAGAGCTCGACGATGAGCGACTCGCGCACGGGCACATCGATGTGCTCGCGCATCGGCAAGTCGCGGACCGTGACCTCGAAGCCTTCCCCGCCGGCTTCGAGCCATGGTGGGATCTGACGTCCCAGAGTATCGAGGTTGTGGCGGACAACGATCAGGCTCCGCGTCTTGTCTTTGAGCGAAACCACATCCCCACGTCGGGCACGGTAAGAGGGGATCGTCACACGCCTGCCGTTGACAAGCACGTGCCCATGACGGACAAGCTGGCGGGACTGTGACCGGCTGGCGCCCCAGTTGGCGCGGAAGACGATGTTGTCGAGGCGCAACTCCAGCATGCGGAGAAGGTTTTCGCCGGTGATGCCCTGCTGGCGGTTGGCCTCTTCGTAATAGTTTCGGAACTGCTTCTCGAGCACGCCGTATATGCGACGGGCCTTTTGCTTCTCGCGAAGCTGGGTCAGGTACTCAGAGCCCTGGCGAGCCCGGTCACGGCCATGCTCACCGGGCGGGTACGGCCGGCGCTCGATGGGGCATTTGGGCGAGTCGCACTTGGGCCCTTTCAGGAACAGCTTCATCTTCTCGCGCCTGCAAAGGCGGCAAACGGGCCCCGTATAACGCGCCATATCAGACCCTCCGACGCTTCTTGGGCCGGCAGCCGTTGTGCGGGATCGGCGTGACGTCCTTGATGCCTGCGATCTCGATGCCTGCGTTCATGATCGAGCGGACCGCCGTCTCCCGCCCCGAACCGGGGCCCTTGACGAGCACGTCGACCTTGCGAACACCGTGTTCCATGGCGCGCCGGGCACAAGCCTCTGCTGCAAGCTGGGCGGCGAACGGCGTCGATTTACGCGACCCCTTGAAGCCGACGTTGCCGGCCGACGCCCACGCAAGGACGTTGCCCTCCAGGTCGCTGATGGACACGATCGTGTTGTTGAAAGAACTCTTGATGTGAGCAACCCCGTAGGCGACGTTCTTGCGCTCGCGGCGACGGGGGCGTCGCCCGCCGGGCTTGGGCTTTGGCATTTTCTAGTGCTTCCTTAGCTTCTTCTTGCCAGCCACGGTCTTTTTGGGGCCCTTGCGAG
>Ga0302325_10009102_pt1 | contig 21745 bp, 16 predicted proteins | sample Palsa_T0_2_FD_201948 | JGI IMG/M metagenome (GOLD analysis project Ga0302325, IMG submission 201948) | Peat permafrost microbial communities from Stordalen Mire near Abisko, Sweden - Palsa_T0_2 | ecosystem: Environmental > Terrestrial > Soil > Palsa > Peat permafrost | place: Sweden: Abisko...
CCAGTGCAGCGTGTCGGGATCACAGCGCTCCCCGGCCAGGAACAGTGTCCGCAATTTCGACAGATCATGGCCCTTGAGGTGCTCGACGCCGGTGCTCTCGCGCTTGATCGCCCGGATCGCAGTGGGCGCAGTGAACATCACGTTGACGCCGTGATCGGCGCACACCCGCCAGAAGGCGCCCGGGTCGGGTGTGCCCACCGGTTTGCCCTCGTACAGGATGGTCGTGCAACCGTGGAGCAGCGGCGCGTAGACGATGTAGGAGTGCCCCACCACCCACCCGATATCTGAGGCGGCCCAGAAGACATCGCCGGGATCTGCTCCGTAGACGGCCTTCATCGACCATTTAAGCGCTACGGCGTGGCCTCCGTGATCGCGAACAATGCCCTTGGGCAGACCGGTCGTTCCCGACGTATAGAGGATGTACAGCGGATCGCTGGCCTCCACAGTGACGCAGTCGGCCGGCTCGACGCCGTCGAGCGCCTGCGCCCACGACACGTCGCGTCCCTCGACCATCGAAGCCTCATGCTCCGGCCGCTGCAAGATGATGCATCGCGGCGGCTCGACATCAAGCATGGTCAGCGCGCGGTCCAGCAGCGGCTTGTACTCAACGATCCGCGTCGGCTCGATCCCGCACGACGCAGAGATCACCAGCTTGGCCTGGCAGTCCTCAATCCGCGTGGCGAGCTCGTGGGCGGCAAAGCCGCCGAAGACGACCGAGTGGATCGCCCCGATCCGGGCGCAGGCCATCATGGCCATGACAGCCTCGGGAACCATCGGCATGTAGATGATCACTCGGTCGCCCCTGCGGACTCCCTCGCGCCTCAGCGCCCCGGCCACCCGCGCCGTCCGATCCAGCAGGTCGCGGTAGGTGTAGGTGCGGACCTGGTTGGTGACGGGGCTGTCATACACCAGCGCCAGCTGGTCGGCCCGCCCATCGCGCACATGCCGATCCAGCATGTTGAAGCAGGTGTTCAGCTGCCCACCGGCAAACCACCGGTACAGCGGGGCGCGACTGTCATCCAGTGCCACCTCCGGCTCACGCACCCACTCGATGTCCGCCGCCAACCCGCGCCAAAACCCTTCCGGGTCCCGTCGCCAGCGCCCATAGGTCTCCTCGTAGGCGCCAGCCCTCGAAGTCTCGTGCATCACATCTCCCTCGGATCCTGTTCTCAGTGCCTCTATCGATGACCGTCAGTCCGGCGCAAGCGGCGGCGGCGGTAGGCCGGTGTGTGCTGCTCAGCCCAGAACGTACTCGCCGGGTCCGTCCGTCAGAACCGGATGGCGTCGGCCGCCCACCCCCGGTGGCTTCCCGAGGGGACCCGCGCGTTCCACCATCCAGAGCACCCAATCCTCCCACCAGGATTCGGCTTGGCGGGTCGCCTGTTCCCGCCATTCATCCGCCGTCGGCGGGTATTCGTCGGAGCTCATCACCCAAGCCTTTGGTTCGGGTGGACTGACGATCCCGGCGATGTGCCCGCCGCTGACGAGGATGTAGCGCACGTCCCCGCCCAACAGCCCGGTGGTCCGGTAAGACGAGCGCCAGGGCACGATGTGGTCGCGCTCGGCGGCGACCACATAGGTGTCTGACGTGACCGTGCCGAGGTCGAGCCGCTGACCGCCGAGCTCCATCGTCCCGTTCGCCAGTTGGTTCTGGATGTAGAGCGAGCGGAGGTACTCCGAATGCATGGCGGCCGGCATCCGGGTCGCATCGGCGTTCCAAGTCAGGAGGTCGAACGCGGGTGGCTGCTTGCCCATCAGCCAGTTGGACGCCACGTAGGAGAAGATGAGGTCGTTGGCGCGCAGGGCGTTGAACGTCCCCGCCATGTCGGCGCCATCGAGGTAGCCCTTGTGCGCCATGCGCCGCTCGAGCTTGCTGACCGTGCCTTCGTCCACGAAGCAGCCGAGGAGCCCCGGCTCGCTGTAGTCGAGCAGCGTGTTGATCAGGGTCAGCGTGCCGATCCGATCCTCGCCGCTGGCCGCGAGCTGCGCGGCCGTCATCGCTGCCAGAGCGCCCCCGAGGCAGACCGCCAGGATATCGACGGTCTCTGAGCCCGTGATCTCACTCACCGCGTCAAGCGCGGCGCGCACACCAAGCGTGGAGTAGTCGTTCATCGTGAGCTCGGACATTGAGGCGTCCGGGTTGCGGTAGCTGATGGCGAACACCGTGCGACCGTGCTGAACCGCCCACTCGATCAAGCTGCGGCCGGGTGCGAGATCCATGATGTAGTACTTGTTGATCCACGGCGGGCTGGCCAGCAGTGGGACGGCGTGGACCTCTTCGGTCTGAGGCAGGTACTGCAGCAGCTCGATCAGGTCATTACGAAACACGACCTTGCTCGGCGTCGCCGCCATGTTTTTGCCGAGCTCAAACGGGCTCGTGTCGACCTGCCGCGGCCGGCCTCCGTTGTGACGGAGGTCGTCGAGGAAGTTGCGGGCTCCGACGAGCACGCTCCGGCCCCCGGTCTCAAACGCTCGCTTGAGCGCCGCCGGGTTGGTGAGCAGCAGATTCGTCGGCGACAGCGCATCGGCGATAAAACTCACCGCGAATTCCGCCTTGGCCCGCGTCGCCTCGTCAAGCCCGCCCGCGGTGACAACGTCCTCAGCAAATCGGCGGAGCACCAGATAGGACTGCCAGAGCCAGAAGAAGCTCGGATTCTCCTCCCACGCGGGGTCGGCGAACCGGCGATCCGCGCCTGCCGGGGGCACCGGCCCAGGCGCGCTCTGACCGAGCACGCGCGACGCGGTGGCCAGCGTCGCACGAGTCAGATCGACGGCGCAGTTGATGCTTGCCTCGGCCACCGCCGCCGGATGCTGCGCCGCAGCCGCCATCGCATCGGCCAGCGCGCGCCCGAACAGCGCCGGGTCAAGGTCGATGAGTGCGTCGGCCTCTGGCGCCAACGCACTCGCAGCCGAGCGCGCCAGCTCGGCCGACGCCGCTGTTCCATTCGTGATGCTGTTCGCCACGGCTCCCTCAGCCACGTTGCCACCTTTCGCAGCGGTCCTGTCGCTCGTCACAGAACCCAGCCCATCGATCGTACCCGAATCGCTGTCCATCGAACCGTTGCCCGCGCCGGTCAACGAACTCCCGGGCGCCGGGTCGCCGGTGGATCCGCTGGGGTTGCACCGAGGGGGCGACCTGCGTAACGTGGGTGGCGTCGTTCATCGTGCGGTCCCATCATTCCAGCTGGACCGACACGTATCCCGAAAGGAAGTTGCTGTGACCGATGTCGTGATTGCTTCGGCGGCCCGAACCGCCATCGGCTCGTTCGGACGCAGCCTGCGTGACGTCCCCCCGTCCGAACTCGGGGCCACCGTCGCCCGAGCGGCGATCGAGCGCGCAGGACTTGAGTCTGACCAGGTTGATCAGGTGGTGTTTGGCAACGTCATCCACACCGCCCCTGAGGACATGTATATGGCGCGAGTGGTCGGCATCCGGGCCGGCATTCCCAAAGAAGCGCCGGCCTTTACGGTCAACCGCTTGTGTGGCAGCGGTGTCCAGGCGATCGTCTCGGCCGCCCAAGCGATCCAGACCGGCGATGCGGGGGTCGTGCTTGCCGGGGGCGCGGAGTCGATGAGCCGGGGCGCGTACTGGCTCAACAACGGCCGCTGGGGTGCGCGCATGGGCGACACGTCGCTGACCGACGCGGTTGTCGGTTGCCTGACCGATCCGTTCAATGACATCCACATGGGAGTGACAGCGGAAAACCTGGCCGAGTCCCACGGGATCTCTCGCGACGCGCAGGACGAGTTCGCCCTTGAATCCCATCGCCGCGCGCAAGCTGCGATTGACGCAGGCCGGTTCGACGCGGAGGTCGTACCGATCGAGATCAAAACGCGCAAAGGCACGGTCGAATTCAGCGTCGACGAGCACGTCCGCCGCGACGCGACGGTCGAGACATTCGCGAAGCTGAAGCCGGCCTTCAAGCCGGACGGCACGGTCACGGCGGGCAACGCCTCGGGCGTCAACGACGCGGCCGCCGCGGTGGTGGTCATGTCAGCCGACCGAGCAGCGGCGCTGGATGCCCCGGTGCGAGCCCGCATCCTGTCCTATGCCGTGTGCGGCGTCGAGCCCACGACGATGGGCATTGGGCCCGTCCCGGCCGTGCGCAAGGCGCTGAAGCGGGCCGGCAAGACGCTCGCTGAGGTCGACGTGATTGAACTCAACGAGGCGTTCGCGGCCCAATCGCTGGCGGTCTGCCAGGATCTCGAGTTCGACCTCGCGAAGGTCAATCCGAACGGCGGAGCGATCGCGCTCGGCCATCCGATTGCCGCCACCGGCGCGATCATCACGACCAAGATCCTGGCCGAGATGGAACGCCACGATTACAAGCTCGGACTGGTCAGCCTGTGCATCGGGGGCGGCCAGGGCATCGCCATGCTGCTCGAGCGGGACTGACAGCCGGCGGCGATCAGATCGTGCCGGTGAGAACCAGGGCGCCGATGAGGACCAGCACGACGGCCGTGATGGCGTTGCCCCAGCGCTCGAGCCACTGACCGTGGATCTGGTAGCCACCCTTGGTGGCCGTGAGTGTCAGGCCGACGATCGTGCCGATCGTGACCGCGGCGAAGATCACCAGCGAGCCGATGGCAGTCACGACGCCGACAGCGGCAGCGGCCAGGAAGACGGGGAGGATCGTCAGATCCGGTGAGGCGGCCGCGCCGAACGGGATCATGACGGCGGCCACACCACGGATCCCCCGGCGTTCCTGCATCTCGTCGGGGTGCTCGTGCGCGGCTGGCCCATGAACGCCTTGGGCGTGAGCCGCGAGCGGCCTATCACCGTGGTCGCGGTCGTCAGCCGCGTGCCCGTGATCGCCGTGATCGTGGCTGCCTCCGCGATCCTCCCCACCGTGGTGGTGTCCGTGCCCGTCGCCGCCGTGGCTATGTCCGTGGCCCGTCAGTTCGAACAGGATGAAGCCAATACCCGTCGCGATGAGCAGGCCGCCGATGATGGTGTCCTGCGCGTTTTCGATCGCCGAGCGGAACTGCAGTCCGATCGCGATGATCACGGCGCCGAGCACGATCGAGAGCAGCACGTGCGCGACGCCGGCCAATCCTGAGAGGCGGGCGACTTTGGACAGCGGGTAGCGCCGCGCGCGGCCGAGCACGGCCAGCGGCACCCAGTGGTCGGGCAGGATCGCGTGCCCCAAGCCGACACCGGCTGCCGCCGCGAACAGGGCTGGCGTGGTGGCGCTCACGCTGGTAGGGCGGCCGCGGCGGGGGTCGCCGCCACGCCAAGGCGTAGGTGCTCAGCATGTGATACGGCCTCTGCGAGCAGGGCGCGCACGTGCTCGTCATGCAACGTGTAAATGACCTGCCTCCCATCGCGCTCCCCCACGGCTAGGCCGAGATGGCGCAGCACCCTCAGTTGTTGGGAGACGGCCGACTGTTCCATGCCGACGTCACGCGCAAGATCGCCGACTGAGCAGGCACCGACCGCGAGCCGGCTGAGGATGCGCACGCGACTTGGCGTGGCCAGCGCCTGCATCGTCTGAGCGACCGATCGTGCCGTCGTGGCAGATAGGAAGCGGAGTTCAGGCTCGACGCCATGTCCCATGCTCGCATTATCGTATGAACAGGCGTGCAGGTGTAAGACGATCACGCTGAGCTCTCAACGATCCGCATCGGTCGCGCCTCAGATCTCCACGCAGCAGGGACAAGCGCGGGTTCGGATCTTTGGCCAGGTGGCTAAATGCATCCGGTGGACTCGGGGCCATCATGGTGGCATGAATATCTCGCACCACGAGGAAACCGCCCATGAGTCCTGAACGTGTCCAAGCCTACCGGCGAGTGGTTCAGATCCTCGACGAGTTGGGTCCGAGCAAACTCTTGGAGGATGAGCAGGACCGGATCCGCAACGCCGCCGACAACCTCATCTTCAGCCAGGACCTGTTCGAGGATGTCGCCGCCCAACAATCGCTCGACGACGTCGAGCGTCTCTGCACTGAGCTCGTGGCCAGCGGGCGCTGGGAGCAGGTGACCGCAACGCGTCTGTCTGACGGCATTTCCCAGTGCGGTCCGGTGCACGCGGCCGAGCTCAGCGCCGCCTAGGTCGTCCCAGGGGCCGAGACGCGGCCGGTTACCCCTCACCCCGACCCACGCGACACGCGAACACCACGGGCGACGGAAAACGCGGACCGCGTCTACATGAGCGTTCCAAGCGCGAGCGGGACGATTCGCCGCGCTCCGGCGCGCCGGAGCTGCCCGCCGACCATCGCCATCGTCCAACCCGAGCTGCGGCGATCATCGAGCAGGACGCCGGCACCGGCGGGCGGGGTGCCAATGACCACAAAGGCACCACGGACGTTGGCGGCCTGCTGCACAGCGTTGGCCATCTCGCGCTGGGGCGGACGATCCTCCTTGCGCGTCACGAGCTGCACATACGGGACCCCCAGCTCCGCCGCCAGACGCCCGGCTAGCCGAACCGTCAGATCGCCCAGACGCACCGAGGGAACGGTCGTCACCCAGGAAACCGTCCCCCTTTCCCCACCCGCTTCGCCCGCCGTGCGCAGCACGTCCGCCAGCGCGATCACCACCTCGTCGTCGAACTCTCCCGCGCGCAATCCCCGCTCGATCGCCGGCCACCACCCGCCGTCGCCCAACCGAGCCAGCGCCCAGCCGGGCTCGGTCCGGACATCCTCGGGAATCTTGCGCATCGTGCCGGCGGCATCGGGCGCCATCTTTCTGACTTCCAGCTCCAGCGGCTTGGAGCGCAGGTGACGCTCGGCCAACTCGACCAGCGCCCGTTCTGGCGGCTGCGCGAAGCGCGGCCCGGTGCAGACCGAGCAGCGGCCGCAGTCCTGGGCAGCGGGGTCGTCGAGCTCCTCCTGCAACACGCGCATCAGGCAGCGGCCATCGACGCCGAACGCGGCCATCGCCTCCTGCTCGGCCCGACGCAGGGCGGTCACCTGCGCGTAGCGCTCGGCCTCGTAGCTCCAGTGCGCACCGGGGACCGATCGCCAGCGCGAGCCATCACGGATCACCGCGCCCTCGACGTCAAGGATCTTCAGCATCGCCTCGATCCGACCCATGCCGAGGTTCACCACCGCCATCAGCTCGCGCGTCGTACGTCCCTGCTCGCCGGCCGCTTGCAGGTCGTCGAGCACGGCGGCGACGCGCTCGCGGGCGGGAAACGCCTGCTCGATGAAGAAGTCCTGGATGCGGCGATCCTCGTCACCGCGCAGCAGGACGATGTCGGCATGATCGACGCCGCGTCCGGCCCGGCCCACCTGCTGGTAGTACGACACCACCGAGCCTGGCGCCTGGTAATGCACCACGAAGGTCAGATCCGCCTTGTCGTAGCCCATCCCCAGAGCGCTGGTGGCGACGACGGCCTTGATTTCGTTGCGCAGCAGACGCTCCTCGGTGGCGATCCGCTCCGCGGTCTCCTGCTCACCGCTATAGGCCAGCGCCGGGATCCCGTTGCTGGTCAGGAACGCCGCCACCTGCTCGGCGTCGCGCTTGGTCAGGGTGTAGACGATCCCAGCGCCCGGAATTGCCTCCCGCCCACCCAGATGCTCAACCAGCCACGCGAGCCGTTGCGCGGGCGCAGGCAGGTCAAGGACCTCCAGGCGCAGGCTGGTGCGCGCCAGCGGGCCTCGGTAGGAGCGCAGCGACTCGCCGCTAGACGCCGCGAGCTGCTCGAGGACGTCGCCGACGACCCGGTCGTTGGCGGTCGCCGTTGTGCCGAGCACCGCGACGCCGGGCGCGAGTGCGTCCAGCATGTCCTTGACGCGCCGATAGTCGGGGCGAAAATCATGCCCCCAGTCGGAGATGCAATGCGCCTCGTCGATGACCAGCAGACCGACCGACGCGGCAAACAGCGGCAGCATGTCCTGGCGGAAGTGCGAGTTGTTGAGCCGCTCGGGGCTGATCAGGAGCAGGTCGATGGTGTCGGCGGCGAGTCGGGCACGAACGTCGTCCCATTCCTCACGGTTCGTGCTGTTGACGGTGTGGGCGCGCAGCCCAAGCCGCTGCGCCGCGGCAATCTGGTTGCGCATCAAAGCCAGCAGGGGGCTGACGATCAACGTCGGCCCGGCGCCGGCTTCGCGCAGCAGCGCCGTGGCGACGAAATACACCGCCGACTTCCCCCACCCGGTGCGCTGCACGCACAGCACTCGCGCGCGATCGACCACGAGGTCATGAATCGCCTCGACCTGCCCGGGGCGAAACTGAGAACGATTCTCAGCGGTCAGCGTCCGCAGCCGCTCGAGGGCCGTCGCCGCGAACGTCTCCGGGCTCGTGGTGGTCACCCGTCCATCGTTGCACGCGGACCAGCCGAGTCCGGGCGCCCGACACAGACATGTTGCAGTCGCGCGCCCCTTGAAGGCCTGTCTGACCGGTGGCTCAGCGGCGGCGGATGTCCCGGAGGTTTCCGACCAGCAGCGCCAGCGCCGCCGTCCCGACGAGTAACGAGATCGCGGTCCGCCAGTGCGTGAGCAGGAGCAGGACGAAACCCACGCAGAGCACGATCCCGCCGAGGAGCAGGATGGTGCTGGCCAGGAAGGAAAGGAACCGGCGGCGGGCGATGGCCTCCACCCCGATAAACGCGCTGGCGAGGATCGCGATCGTGGTAATCGACGCCAGCGGCGAGGCTACGAGCACGACGATGACCGAGCCTAGGAGTAACGGGGTGCTGACCGCCGCCCACAGCTTGAGAAATCGCGTCCGGCGCTCCTGCTGTTCGCGATAGGGCTGGTGAGGCCGTCGGATGTGCGCCTGGGGCGGCTCGGGTGGGATCGGCCGGCTGAGCGTGGCGAGGTGAGCCCGGCGCTCCTCGGCGAGATTGGTGCGGACGGCGATAGTCTGGTTGAGTCCGGCCTCGCGCTCGCCGACTTCGGCCTGACGACTCTTGGCCAAGGCTCGAGCGTCGTCGAACGTGCTCAGTGAGCGGGCTTGAGCTCGCAAGCCACGCAGCGCAATGCGCTCGGCGGCGATGGTGGCGTCGAGCTCGCCCAGTTCCCGCTCCAGCGTCGTGACGCGCTCGGCCAACGGCTCGGCGAGGTCGTCCTCCCGGGGCGGCATCTTCAGCAGTCCGGCCCAGCCGAGCGGGTTCGCCCATGAAGTGCGAACGGAGCCGGCCCGCTCGTAGCGCGGGCCCGAGGGGGCGCGTTCGCCGCCGAAGCGGTCACGCGTATCAAGCCCCCAGAGTCCCCGGTAATCGCGAACCCACGGCGTCTCATCGTCGATCAGGACCGCATTCCACTCGGCGTCGTGCCCGGGGCCGATGGCGATGCCGTCCCCCCGGGCGTAGTCCACGAATGGGATCCCGAAGCCGAGCGAGCTGCCCCTGTAACGACGCCACGGCGCGAGCAGTCGCTGGAGTTTGTGGAGGGCCGTGATCAGCGGTCGCACCTGCGCAGGATCAACTGAGACCACGTAGTCGCCGGGGATGAATGCCCCGGAGTGTGAGCCGGCGCCCGCGAACACGAGCGGCCGGTCTCCTTCCCGATGGAGCTCGGGGTCGTCCCAGCGTCGGCGCAGGTCATCGCCGTGGTAGTCGTGCGAGGAGAACGCAGCCCAGACCGGTCGGAGCACCCCGTCTGCCTGCTCGGCGAGGTAGATCGTGATCATTTCCCAATCGCCCTCGTGGTCGTTGATGCCGCCGAACGTCGAGCGCCAATCGTTCATCGCGTAGAAGAACCAGTACTGCAGGCACACGTAGCCGCCGTCTCGAACGACCCGTCCGTAGTAGGTGAAGCGGTCGGCTTCCAGGCGCTCGCGATACGTGGTCTCCGCCGCTGCGGCAAGCCCGGCCGGCACCTTGCCGCGCAGCAGCAGCGACGCCCTCAGGCCGGCGTCGATGAGCCGGCCGAACACTCCGGTGGTGGTGAAGCGCCCAGTGGCACTGAGCCGCTCGCGCGGGATGCGCCGCCAGCGCAAGTACTCCGCGCGACCGAGCGGCTCCTCGACGAAGCGCAGAAACAGCCGGCGGTCTCGGTTGCGGACACCCTCTTCCGACAGACGCTCCAAGGTCAACTCGCGCGCGGGAACGATGAGGGTCAGATCGCCGCCGCGCACCCCGGACCACAGGCTGCACTGCGCCACGTACGGGCCAACCGCCGTCGGCAGGAAGAGCTCTCCCTTCGTCATGCGCAGAATCGGCTCGTAGCACCGCAGCAGGGCCAAGTCCGATTCGCGGATTGACTCCTCGGGCGTGAGCGGGCCCACGGTCGATGCACCGTTCACCACCCGGGATTCTCCCAGGCGACCGGACATGGCCGACGCGATCCGCGCCGGGACGGACGTGGCTGGTTTCTCTACCGGCTAAGCGGGCTCAGCCGTGGCCTGCTTCGCGCCGTTGATCAACTCCAGCAGGCGCGATGGTGTCGCTGGAAGCACTCGCGCACGCACGCCGATCGGTGCCAACGCGTCGTCGATCGCGGCGGCGACTGCCGCCGGCGCCATCATCCGACCACCTTCCCCACCGCCTTTGATTCCGTGCGGGGTCCACGGCGACGGTGTCTCCTGATGTCCGATGACGAATTCCGGCGCCTCCATGGCGGTGGGGATCAGGTAGTCGAGGTAGCTCTGGGTCAACAGGTTGCCCGTCTCGTCGTAGACAAACTGCTCGTAGAGCGCGGTCCCGATGCCCTGCATCACCCCGCCGGTGATGTGTCCCGCGAGCGAGCGGGGATTCACCAGCGTGCCGCAATCGTGCACGGCAACGTACTTGAGGAAACGCACCTGGCCGGTCTCAATATCCACCTCCACGATCGGGATGTGGCAGGCGTGGCCCACAAACGGATAGAACACGCCGAGGTCGCTGCGATCGGCCGAGGGCATCGTCGTATAGGGATGGTCGTAGACCTTGCTGGCCTCGAGACCGCTCTCGATCTCCTCAGGCAGGCTGTGCTTGAACAGGTGCGTCTGCAGCGCGATGTCGCCGAGCGACTTGCGGGTGCCCGGCGAGCCCTTGACCTGGACGCCGCCCTCTCGCCATTCCAGGTCATCGACGTTGGCCTCGAGCATGTGCTCGGCCACCTTGAAGGCCTTCTCTTTGATCCGCTCCGTCGCACCCTCGATTGCCCCGGCGAGCATCACCGTGGTGCGGCTGCCACCCGGGCCGGTGGCAGGGAGCCCGTTGCGCGAGCCGGCGTAGATCACCGACACGTCGTGGGGCTCGACGTCGAACTCCTCGGCGACCAACTGCGCCACCATCGTCTCCGGACTGTTACCCCAGAAGGCACACGAGTACAGCGTCGCGGTGATGTCCCCCAGGGCGCCGACTCTCAGGGTGATGCTCTCCGGCATCGAGGTCACGGGCGCCGCCGGCTCGTCGAACCAGAACCAGAACTCGGTCGCACTGAACACGCTGCGCTCCTGGCAGGTAACCAGGCCGATGCCGACGTAGCGACCCTCCTCGCGGGCCTGGCGCTGCATCTCGCGGCAGCCTTCGTAATCGGCCAGCGCCAATGCCTTGTCGAGCACGCCCTCGTAATCGCCGCTGTCGTACACGTTCCCGGTCGGGATGAAGTACGGGAACTCGTCCTTGCGGATGAAGTTGGCCCGGCGAATCTCCGCCGGATCCATGTGCAGCTCGCGCGCCGCCAGATCGACCATCCGTTCCAGCATCCAGTTGTGCACCTCGGAGCCGAAGCCCCGATACGCACCCTGCTGACACTTGTTGGTCAGTACCGCTTTGACGCCGTACTCGAGGCTGCCGATGTGGTAGGGCCCCGTGGCCTGGGCCAGCGCGTTGCCGTGGTGGCCCACCCCGAACTGAATGTACGCGCCGTAGTCATCGATCGTGTGCACGCGCAGGCTCCTCAGCGTGCCGTCGCGCATCACCGCCAGGTCGGCATAGTAGACCCGATCAGATCCGTGGTGGTCGCAGTTGGAGATGTTGTCGATCCGGTCCTCGACGTACTTGACCGGACGCCCGACCACTTTGGAGAGCATCCCGGCGATCGCCGAGACCTTGGTCGCGAACAGCTTCGTACCGAAGCTGCCACCGGCCGGATGCGGTTGCATGTCAAGCCGATTCGGTGGGATCTTCAGCGTTCCGGCCAGCATGAACAGGTAACTGGTGAAGCTCAGAGAGTTGGTCTGGATCGTCATCATGCCGGTCCCGATCTCGTAGGTCGCGATCGCGCCAACGGTCTCCAGCGGCTGGCCACCCGATCGGTGCCAGCGCAGTCGATCAGAGACGATGAGGTCCGCCTCCGCGAAGTCGCGATCGACCTCGCCGAACGTGAATGTCCGCTCGTAGGCCAGGTTTGTCCCCAGCGGCTCGTGGATGATCGCCGCGTCAGGCGCGAGCGCGGCCTCGGGGTCGACCACCGGTGCCAGCTGCTCGTACTCCACCTCGACCAGGTCGGCGGCGTCCTCGGCCACGTAGCGGCTCTCGGCCACGATCGCGGCGACGCCCTCGCCGACGTAGCGCACCTTATCCACCGCCAGGCAGCGCCAGACGTGCTTATCGGCGGCGGGGCCGAAGTCCGGCAGCGGGTCCGTCAGCTCGGCCGCTTGCGCACCGGTCACGACCGCGAACACACCTGGCAGCTGCCGCGCCGCCTCGACGTCAATGCGGAGGATCCGGGCGTGGGCGTAGGGGCTGCGGACGAGCGCGGCGTGCAGCATGCCGGGCACACGCATGTCGTCGATGTAGTTTCCGCGACCGCGCAGGAACTTGGGATCCTCGACCCGGCGGATCGACTTGCCGACCCATTTGCGTTCACGGCTGAGGTCCCGGGTGGGCGGATGGTGGGCGGTGGCCATGCTATGCCCCCATCTGCTCGGCCGCTTCCAGCACCGAATCAATGATGAACTGATAGCCGGTGCAGCGGCAGAGATTGCTGGAGATCGCCTCTCGTACCTCGTCAGCCGACGGCTGCGGGTTCTCGCGCAGCAGTTCCAGCGAGCGCAGCAGCATGCCCGGCGTGCAGTAGCCGCATTGCAGCCCTTGCTTCTCCCAGAACGCCTCCTGGAGGGGGTGCAGCGTCTCGCCCTGCGCCAGCGACTCGACCGTGGTGAGCTCCGCGCCGTCGGCTTGGACGGCGAACGTGATGCAGGAGCGGATCGACTCCCCGTTCATCAGCACGGTGCAGGTCCCGCACACGCCGTGCTCGCAGCCGATGTGGACGCCGACAAGGTCCAGTTCCTCGCGCAGGAAGTCGACCAGCAGAAGCCGCGATTCCACCTCGGCCTCGTGGCGCACGCCGTTGACGGTCACGGCGATCGGGACGCGGTTCATGACCCTCCTTTCCGGGCGCGCGCTAGCGCCCGCTCGACGCAGACCCCGGCCACGCTGCGCCGGTATTCAGCCGAACCGTGGATGTCCCCGGACGGCGACACCTCGCTCATGGCAGCAGCGCCCACCTCAGTGCTCGGCGCACCATAACGATCACTCAGCAGTGCCTCTGCCGCCTGCGCGCGAACCGGGATCGGACCCACCCCAAACAAGGCGATGGCCGCCGGCTGAGCTCCGTCGCCCCAGAGCGAGACTGCCGCGCCGGCGATGGCAAAATCGGACACCCGGCGGCTGATCTCAACCACCGCCCCGCCCGCCGGTGATCGGGCGGGCACGCGAACCTCGGTGATCATCTCTCCGGGTGACACTGTCGTGGTCAGCGGTCCCTGAAACAGTTCACTCGCCGGCACGCGACGCTCGCCGAGTTCGCCGCGGACTACGACCTCGCCGTCAAGCGCTCGCAGCACAGCCGGAAGTTCGGCCGCCGGGTCGGCGTGGGCGATGCTGCCGACCACCGTGCCGCGGTGACGTACCGGCGGATGAGCGACGAATTGGAGCGCCTCGGTCAGCAGCGGTGCTTCGCGCGCGGCCAGATCGGACCGCTCAAGCGCCGATTGGCGCACCCGCGCGCCAATCGCCAACCAGCCGTCATCCAGCCTGATGTAGTCGAGCTCGTCGAGGAAGTTGATATCCACCAGGTTTCCGGGTAACGCCACGCGGAAATTCATCATCGGGATCAGGCTCTGGCCTCCGGCCAGGACGCTCGTGTCCTGCGGGTCGGCGGCGAGCATACTGAGCGCCTCGTGCGTGCTGCCCGGGCGGTGGTAGGTGAACGGAGCAGGCTTCAAAGCAGTGGCACCCTCACGCCGAACTGGTCGTAGAACTCTTCCGGCCTCCCTCGATCAAGCCGGAGAGCCGAATCTAACCGCGGCGCCCGAGCCCGCTGCTTTTCGGTCATCAGCCCCGTCCAAATCGAGATCGTCTGATCTGCCGCCGGACTCTCACACCGCCGGATTTCCGGCTTGCGCCCGTTCCAGCCGCATGTGCGCCGTGATCGCGTGGCCCATGAACATCTCAGCCTCGGCGATGGCCGCCGCCGCCGGAGCGATCCGGCGCGTGCCCTCGTCGGTGAGGCGCTGGTAGGTCACGGTCTTCAGGAACTTGCCCACCCACAATCCGCCGGTGTATCGCGCCGCCCGCGCGGTGGGGAGCACATGGTTGGTGCCCACGGCCTTGTCGCCGTAGGTGACCGTCGCCTCGCGACCGAGGAACAACGAGCCGTAGTTGTGCAGCCCGGTCAGGTAGGCATCAAGCTCGTCATCATCGGCGTGCACCTCCAGATGCTCGGGCGCATACTCATCGGCGAGGGCAATCGCCTCATCACGGCTGCCGACCACCACCACGGTGCCCAAATCGCGCCAGGCCTGCCCGGCCACCTCCGCGGTCGGCCACGTTTCCAGCAGTCGCTCGACCGCCTCGATGACACTCGCGGCGACCTCGCGCGAGGTGGAGATGAGGGTCGCCGGCGATGTCGGTCCGTGCTCGGCCTGACCGAGCAGATCGGCGGCGACCAACTCCGGCTCAGCGGTGCGGTCAGCGATGACCAGGATCTCGGTCGGACCGGCCAGCAGGTCGATGCCGACGGCTCCGAACAGCTGGCGTTTGGCTTCAGCCACATACGCGTTGCCCGCACCCACGATCATGTCCACCGGCGCCACATCGTGCAATCCGAACGCCAGCGCCCCGAGGGCCTGCACGCCGCCCAGGCAGATGATCTCATCGGCGCCAGAGGTGGCCATCGCATGCAGCATCGCCGGGTGGATCCCTTGGCTCTGCCACGGCGGCGCACACGCAACAACGCGCCCGACACCGGCCAGCTTGGGCACGAGGACGGTCATGAACGCTGAGGCGAGCATCGGGTAGCGGCCGCCTGGCACGTAGGACCCGACCGCGCCAACCGGCACCAGGCGATGGCCCAGCACGACGCCGGGCAGCGTCTCCACCTCGAGCGAGCCGAGCGTCTCGCGCTGCCTGATCGCGAAGGTCCGGACCTGGTCCTGGGCGAACGCGATGTGTCCTCGCAGCTCGTGGCTCAGTGCGCCGGCCGCCGCCGCGATCTCGGCGTCACCGACGCGGAAGGAGGGCGGGTCCCAGCGGTCAAGCCGCCGGGAGTAGTCGCGAATGGCGGCCTCGCCCTCGGCCTCGATCCGGGCGAGCATCCCCTCGACCGTGCGCTTGACTTCCTCGCGCGTCTCGCGAGTGGGGGTGGGTGCCTGCTTGAGATATTCCGGCATCATGCTCCTCGTTCTCTGAGCTGGTAGGTCTTGCGGGGACGGCCGGGACCGTCGACGACCGGCGCCATCGTGGCCTGCCCGACCGTCACGAGGTATTCGAGATAGCGTCGGGCGGTGACGCGAGCCACGCCCGCCCGTGTTGCCACCACCTCCGCCGTCTCCGGCCTGCCGGCGCCCGACAGGATCGCCCGGATCTCCTCGAGCCGCGAGCCCGACACGTCGCGCGGAAGCCACCGCAACGCGTTCGGCCCTTCAGAGCAGATCCGGTCGACGTCGCGCTGCGCGAGTTGGGCGCGCTGCAACATCACCATGCGACGCTCGAACAGCCGCAGTGACTTGCGCAGGCGGTCCTGATCAAACGGCTTAACCAGATAGTCGACCGCGCCGAGCTGGACCGCCGCGCGGACGGTTGCCGTCGCCGTCGCCGCCGTGACGGCGATCACCTCCACCTCCTCGGCAGCTGCGCGCAACCTGCGCAGCAACGAGATTCCGTTCTCGCCGGGCAGCCCGATGTCCAGCAGCAGCAGATCCGGGCGCATGACTCGAACCATCTCCGCCGCCTGCGCGGCGCTCCCGGCCACTCCGGCCACCGAGAACCCCGGCACCTCAGCGATGAAGCGGCAGTGCAGCCTCGCGACCATGCGGTCGTCCTCGACGACCAGGACCCGCCAATCATGCATCGATGGTGACCCGGAAGGTCGAGCCCTCGTCGGCCCGCTGCACCTCGATGCTGCCTCTGGCCGCCGTCACCGCCTCTCCCACAAGCGCCAGGCCGAGCCCCTCATGGCCGGCTTTGGTGCTGACGCCGCGATCGAACAGGGCGAGCTCGCCGGACGGCAGACCCTCGCCCCGGTCGCTGACTTCGATCACGGTTCGCCCGTGGTCCTCGGCGATGAGCAGCCGCACATGCCGGCGTGCGGACGGCATGTTGGCCACCGCATCAAACGCGTTGTCGAGAAGATTGCCCACGATCGTCACCGCCTGCGTGTCCGTGAGAACCGTGGGTAAGCGCCTCAGGTAGCTCGACTCGTCGATCGCCAGCGTGATCTCGCGCTGGGCCGCCACCATGGTTTCGGCCAGCACGAGACCCGCGAGGGTCGGCACCTGGATACGGGTATCGAGCGTCTCCCGGACCGCGGTGTGGGTGGTCTTCAGCACGTCCAGGAACTGCTTTGCCTCCTGCACCTCGTCCAGCGCGAGCAGGCCACTGACCGCATGCAGGCGGTTCGCGTGCTCGTGAGTCTGCTCGCGCAAGGCCCGCACCATCCGGCTCAGGGCCATCACCTGCTTGGCGCGCTCGTCCAGCAGCTGGGCGGTGTGCACGGCGCCCGCGGCATGCTCGGCGAAGAACCGCAACAGCTGGATCTGATCCTCGGGCCAGCCTCCCGGTTCGGTTCGGTAGAGGTTGAGCGTCCCGACCACGGTGCCGGCGGGAACCAATGGCAGGGAGACGATGGCGCGATAGCACCCCTCCCGCGCGATGTCCCGCCACTCCCAGGATGCCAGTGCCGGGTCGGTGTCGAGGTCGGAGATCACAACCGGGGCGCGGCTCACGTACGCCAGTCCGGACGGCCCCTGTCCTGGTCGCAGCTTCGCCTCGCCGGTGGACAGCAACTGCTTGTAGCGCTCACTCAGTCCGTGGCTGCCGGCCAGCCGGAAGCGATGCTCGCGGCCCTCGATCAGAATGATGCTGGCTCGATCGGCGCCGCGAACCACCCGGGTGGCCTCGGTGGCGATCTCGTCGAGGATCCGCGACAGCGGCCGCTCCCGCAACGCGGCGCGGCTGACCCTCAACATCGTGGCGACTTCAGGCCGCGACTGAAGGCTGTCGCCGGTGCTGGCAAGCGTCACGGGAGAGGGAACCAACGTGCTCCTCATTTGTCCTGCTGGTGGCCTGGTGCAAGCCTAACCTTCACAACCAGTCCGGGGCGATGCGGTCGGCGGCAATGACCGAAATACCAGCGGCGCCGGAGCCGCGCGGTACATGGTTGTCTCAGTCCCCCGCTGCGGAGGTAGTGCTATGCCGACCATCGTCGACCTGTCCCAGGAGATCTACCAAGGCATGCCGGTCTACGCCGGTCATTTGAAGACCGTGGTCTTCCAGCACCACACCCACGAGGACACCGCGCCGAACTTCGAGAGCGACTTCTCCTATCAGAGCCTGGGCCTGATGATGTGCGACCATGGGCCGACGCACGTCGACGCGATCAGCCACCTGGATCCACGCGAAGACGCGCCGACGATCGACGTGATGCCGCTGGACACGTTCTGGGGCGTCGGCACATGCCTCGACATCTCCGACGTACCGCCGCGCGAGTACTGCACGGCAGAACGGCTCGACCAAGCCGTGGCCGACTCGGCCTCCGCGCTGGAGCCGGGCGACGTGCTGCTGCTGCGCACGGGAACGGCCGAGCGATATGGCGGTACGCGTGAATACACCACCCAATACCCCGGGCTCGATCAGAGCGCTGCCGACTGGCTCGAGGCACGGGAGCTGAAGATCTTCGGCGTCGACTCACCGAGCCCGGACAATCCGATCGACAAGGTGTACCCCGTGCACCTGCTCTGCCGGCGCACCGGCATGACGCACTACGAGAACCTGGCCAATCTCGAGCCTCTCGTCGGCCGCAGATTCACCTTCTACGGCTTCCCGCTCCGAGTCCGCGGCGGCCACGGCTCGCCGGTCCGGGCCGTCGCCATGCTGGATGACTGAAGTCCTGCAGGACGCCGTCGTCGTGGTGACCGGCGCCGGGAAGGGGATCGGCCGTCAGATTGCCGTGGCCTGCGCGCGGGCGGGTGCGCGCCTCGCCCTCGCGGGGCGCGACGTACCCGCACTGCAGGAGACGTGCGAGATGATCCAAGCGCTCGGCCGACCGGCAGTCCTCACGCCCGCGGACATCTCCGTCCCCGAACAGGTGCATTCAATGGGGGCGCGCGTGCTCGACGAACTGGGCCGCGTTGATGTCCTCGTATGCAACAGCGGCGTGGCGGGACCGACCGCGCCGCTGTGGGAGATCTCGCCCGAGGAATGGGAGGCGACCCTGCGCGTCAACCTCACCGGCACGTTCCTGTGCTGCCGGACGCTGCTTCCGGCGATGATCGAGCGCCGGAGCGGCTCGGTCATCGTCATCGGCTCGATCACCGGCAAGCGGCCGTTACACGGGCGCACCCCGTACGCCACCAGCAAGCTCGGTCTGGTTGGGTTGGTGCGAACGCTGGCCTTGGAGGTCGGGACGTACGGCATCCGGGTGAACCTGATCTCACCGGGCTTCGTTGCCGGTCCCCGGATCGACCGGGTAATCGACGCACAGGCGCAGGAGCTGGGGATCACGCCGCAGGACACGCGCCAGCGCTTCATCTCCGCCTCCCCCCTGGCGCGCCTGACCGATCCCGGGGATGTTGCGGCGGCCGTTGTGTTCCTCGCCTCACCGGCCGCGGCCGCGATCACCGGCGAAGATCTCAACGTATCCACCGGGGTCGTGATGTATTGAGCGCGGACGTTTCAGTCGAGCGCCACCGATGACCGGTTCGACCTGGCCACCGATCTCAAGTCCAGGCCACGCATCTCGGACGCCATGCGTCGCGATCTTCAGCCGTAGCCGATACGATTGACGAAGGTACGGCGATGAAGCCTCCGAGTCCATCCGAGTCATGTCTGCGATCGGCTGATCGGCTCGTCGGGTCGCTGGACGGCCCGTCGCGAACGATCACGGTGGAACCGGTTGAGATGCCGGGGCCCGCGCCGTCGCCGCGCATCGAGCCCGAACCTGTGCGTCAGCCTCCCCCGCGCGAGCCTGAACGGCCTCGCGAGCCGGCCCGCTGAGAAGGCAAGTCCATGGAGGCCGTCGCTCCCGACCTCGTCACGGCCGTGATCGGTTTTCGCCAGTGGAGCCTGCACGGCCCCGAGCTATGGTCCCTGCGCGCGACGGTTCGCTGGCGCCGCGGCATCCAAACTCCCTACAGCGACGAACGAGATGGGCCCGCGCCTCACTGGCGCCTGCGCGGGTCCGAGCTGTGGTCGCTGCGCGCCGCGGATCGCTGGCGCCGCGGCGTTCAGACTGCCGACTGCGACAGAGGAACCCACCCGGGTCCCGCGCCGGCCAACGGCTGCACGTGCGGCATCTACGCCTGGTATGCGCCGCCGCCACGCGGGGCATCGGCGGCCACCCCCGACCTCGTCGCCGGTGCGGTGGCGCTGTGGGGTCAGATCGAGCTGCACGCCCACGGGATGCGCGCACAGCACGCGATGATCGTCGCCCTCGCCCTGCCGTTCTCGTGGGGCAAGAAGCGCCGACAGATCCTCGCCGCCGCCGACGCGCTCGACGTCGCGGCGGTCCCGGCGCGCAAGCTCACGTCAGCCGCGCTTGAGCACGGCGAGCTCATCCCGCGGCGGATGCGCCCACCAGACACGACGCCGAACAAGCGCCAGGCCCCCGGTGAGCCCGATCCCGCGCGGCTTCGCGCCGTCGCCGACGGATACCCGCGACGGTCCGCCCCACGCAGGAGCGACGCCGTGTCCTGATAGGAGAAGAGCCGTGGTCGATTTGTACAGCGGGAGTCACGGCCCGGTGTCTATTCGGACCACCGGCCAATGCTTGCCGCCGCCGAACCCGTCAACATATCCGAACAGAAGCGCCACGGGTAAAATAATCAAGTGACGATAGGCGACGGATGGATTTCAAGCAGTCACTAGCGGATGCGGCGAAGCAGGGATGTGCTGAGCGGACGGAAATCATCACGCTCAACGAGTACGTCGATCGGGTAGCCGAGCGGCCTACGATTGCCGCCACGGCGCATCAACGAACGTACGACATGATCAAGGCGGCCGGCTTCACCGACGGCCTGCACGCCGGCGAGGTCTCGCACAAGTTCTTCTCTCAGGAGCTGTTCGGCCTCGATGTGCCGCTGGATCGCGTCGTGCGGAACTTCGAGACCGCGGCCCAAGGTCACGAGACTCGTCGACGCATTCTGTTGCTGTGGGGGCCGCCTGGTGGCGCTAAGAGCTCCGTCGCGGCGCTGCTCAAGCGCGGGCTTGAGGACTGGACCCGCACTGACGCCGGCGCCGTCTACGCGCTGCAGGGATGCCCGATGCATGAGGAGCCGTTGCACCTCATCCCGGACTCGCTGCGCGGCGGGGCGCGCGAGCACACTCGGGTTGAGGTGGAGGGCCGCGCCTGCCCGGTGTGCAATTGGCGCCTCGAGCACGAGTTCGACGGCGACTTCTTGAGCTTCCCGATCGAGCGCATCTTCTTCTCGGAGGTGCGGCGCGTCGGTATCGGGACCTTTGAGCCCGGCGACCCGAAGTCGATGAGCATGGAACAGCTCACCGGCGGTCTGGACTTCCGGGCGATCGAGACTCACGGTTCGGACTCCCACCCGCTGGCGCTCGACTGGGCGGGCGAGTTCTCGAAGTCCAACCGCGGCATGTTCGAGGCGGTGGAGTTCTTCAAGAACCCGGCCGAGTTCAGGAACCTCTTTTTGACCATGGCGCAGGAGAAGCAGTTCAAGGTCGCCAAGTTCGGCTACATCGATTCCGATACCGTGATCCTCGCGCACACGAACGAGGCGGAGTTCAGGGCATTTGTGGCCGACGCCAAGAACGAGGCCCTCAAGGACCGGTTGGTGACCGTCGCTGTTCCGTACAACGTGCGCGTGTCGGACGAGGAGAAGATCTACCGCAAGCTGCTGACCGGGTTCGGCGGCCGTGACGATCTGCATATCGCCCCTCACGCCTTGCGCGCCGCGGCCATGGTCGCGGTTCTGTCGCGCCTTAAGCCACACGAGAACCTGGGCCTGGTCGAGAAGATGAAGCTCTACGACGGCGAGGAGGTGGGCGATTGGAAGCTCGCCCAGATCCCCGAGATCAAGCGGGCAGCCGAGTACGAGGGAATGACCGGCCTGGGTCCGCGCGCGATTGTCGACGTCCTCTCGGGCGCGGCCAGCAAGGCCGGCGAGGAGCACAACACAGGCAAGTACCTGACGCCGATCATGGCCTTGATCGCCTTGACCGATCACATCGAGCGGTTGGAGGCGCCCAAGGAGGTCCGCGAGCAGTTGCGCGCGCTCGTGGTCGACGCCCGCAAGGAGATCGACCGATGCCTGAAGGACGAGGTCCGCAAGGCGTTCGTCCCTGCCTTCGCCGAGCATGCGCAGCGGCTGCTCGAGAACTACCTGACCAACATCGAGGCCTACTGTCAGGGCACCAAGACGCAGGACCCGATCACCAAGGAGGATCGGGACCCCGACGAGAAGCTGATGC
>Ga0302325_10009104_pt1 | contig 21740 bp, 16 predicted proteins | sample Palsa_T0_2_FD_201948 | JGI IMG/M metagenome (GOLD analysis project Ga0302325, IMG submission 201948) | Peat permafrost microbial communities from Stordalen Mire near Abisko, Sweden - Palsa_T0_2 | ecosystem: Environmental > Terrestrial > Soil > Palsa > Peat permafrost | place: Sweden: Abisko...
CACCTTTCTTTGCGGTGGCCATGGTTTGGGCAAGACTTTCCACGGTCTCGAGACGAGGATAGACAACCGGCACCGATATCATCCATATACAATGTTGAACACTTGGCGGAAGTGTTGCGACTTTCGGGAAGATTCCTTGGTATGTTTGACCCGCCATGACTTGCCGCTGTGTGCGTTCTGAACGGCAATCTGGACCAACGACCACAACCGCAGGGCCCAGAAATTTGACAAAATGCCATCCGGACCCTGTAATGGTAAAAAGATCTGTATCCGAACTGACGTTTCTGAGGATTTCAAGAGTCGTATGATGCTGAAAGAGGAGATACATCTCAATACCGATCCGACCAATGTTCTTGAACATATTTGAGGACTGCATATATTCTGGATAAGATCCGAAGCCATCAAATCTGCAATCTGTTAGCAAGAGCAAAATATCAATCGAACGTAAGAGGCTTACATGTCATGATCGTCAATCTGCAAAACATGTGGGATTTGAGCGAAGGCCTCTCTCAAGTATGGCTGGTCGAAATGGCTGGTATAATAATGAAAATAAGCATGGGAGACGTCCTCCTCGTGCCTAGCAGTCCAAGCTGCACTCTTGCGGTTGTCTTTACCACTCATCGCCAACCACTGCTTGAGAAGTGGAACCTCCTTCCATAATCGATCTCCATATATTTGGTCTCCGAGTCCAAGCTGAACGTGAAAGCCACCGCATTCTACGTTTTTTTGCAAGATATCTTTCCACATGAATCCGATACCTCCAAGCTTAGAACGTTCAGTCATGTTGGTGTTTAATGCAAAATCATTTCCTGAATGTGCTATAAATCTCCAATTCGTTTCATAACGGCCAGCAACAAGAAATTCGTAACGAGTGCAGCCTAAGTGAGACGTGATCGCATACGTCCATTTTTCACTAGGACCTTCGCCCATTTGCAAATCAACGTCGTACCGATAGAAGGTCCACCTCTGGTGTGTAAATATTGGGTTGGGCTTCAATTGACGAGGGTTTGGGGAGAGATCCAGGCTCTGATGAATATGTATCGTTGGTGGTTGTGGGGCGTCTGTTACAAGCATAATAGTGCCGAGCCATATCCCTCTCTCGAAGTCCATATTGACATATCGTAGATATGGTCCAAAATATACTCCGTTGGTCGGAGCAACTTTGTACATATCCACGCCTGCGCTAGGCGGTGGCCCTGAAAACCCTGCAGCTGTCGGTGTCTGTGAAGCCATGCTCATGATACTTTCAGCATAGCCAGGCGTAAGAGGGGCAAATCCAGGTGAAAACCCAGGAGAGCCAAGAGGAGTCTTGCCAAAAGTGGTGGAAAAAGGAGATGTCAGAGTATTTCCATAAGTTGAGACTGCAGGTGAAAGAGGGGCAATATCATGGTTGAGAGGGGTTGGTCCTTTGGGAAATTCCCATTGCGTAGCCTGTGTTGGGAGATGGATGTAATAGTACTGGCCAGAGTTTTGATCTAAATGAGCAATCCATCCCTCTGGAAGTGGCGGTGGAGAACTCGGACCGCCAGGTGAAAAAGGAGACGCATTTGCGAATTGCTGAGGTTGAGCGACCTGTGGATGCTGGTTTTGCATGGGCGATGCTAGAGATTCGGGTGGATCATTGCCAAATGCGGGATGCCCTGGGTGCTGTAGAGCAGGCGAGGTGAGTGGAGAAGCAATGTTAACCTTCGGAGCGATGTTAATATCGGCTGGACGGCCTTGTCGCTTCTCGTTGGGATATGTCGCGGGACCGGCTCCGCTTGCCCCTGGGGTCACACTAGAATACGCTGGTGGAGGGGAATGCGACAGCTGCATACGCTGAAAATCCTGCTCCAGGGCGTTGGCTTGTGGCCCTGCTGAGCCTTGCCTAGGAGGCGATGGTCCTGACGAAGTAACTTCGTTCAGTCCCTGATAGACCGTCGGCGGGCCATGTGGCTGATTGTCCGGAGACTCAGTAGGCGTCCATGGCCTAGGAATGTTCTGCTGACCAGCTGTCAGGCCAGGGGATTGTGGCATCTGAGGAACAGGAGGAGGGCCATATTGGTTTGCTCGTTGTGCCGCAGCGGCATTTTGCGCTTGGAGGCTGCTTAGAGTCGCAGTTCCAGAAATTCCTGCAGCCGCATAACGAGCCTCAATCCCACCATCAGGTTGTTCACCAGGGCCTACGATTGGAGTCTCTGGGGGAGGGGGTGAACCTCTTGTTGCTCTTGTGGTCGACGTTGAGGCTGTTGATGCGAATCTATTCATCTTGTTTGGGGTGGGAGCAATCAAGTTCCCATTATCTGAAGCCATCCCATTGGACTCGGATGCAGGAATAGGAGGGGGATAGTATTGTTGACGAAACTCAGGATAAGCGGGTGTAGTTTGCGACGGACGTCTTGCGCCTGAAGGTTTTGGATCCTTCTTGGGGGCCTTAGCAAACAAGTCCTTGTCCGGAAGATCTGGGCCTGGAGACTCTGGTAGAGGTTTAGGTGCAGTACCCCGTCGTTCTGCCAGACCAGGACCCCTCTTGTCGACAGGACTTGTCAATCGAGGTGTTGTATCATTGGTGCCTCTACGAGTCGGCGCGGGCCTGCCTTGCTCTTTATTACTCGCTCCACCTGAGCCAGTTCGATCTGGAACTGGCTTAGGATCGTCAGGGTAGGGGGCGCGTTGTGTTCGAGATTCGGAGGGGCGAGAAAAGTCGTAGGTATCCTCGTCGTCGGGATATGGGAGAGGGTTCGCAGAGCTTGAAGCGCCAGGAGGTAGCGGAAAGGTGATTTTGCTGCTCGATGGGGGCTGATACTTGGTTCGACCAGATGCTGCTGAGTCTGCTCGAGGTTTGGGGCTCATCGGCTTGTTGATTCTCAGAGGCTCGACGGTAGGGCTGTCCTCCCCATTTGAAGAGGGCCGTTGAAGAAAGAGCTCTTCATCTGGCTTGCCTTGTCGGGAGGCCATCTTCAGGTACGGGATTTGGGTATCCAATGAAGGATTCGCGTGGTGACGCACGAAGTGTTATTTTTGGATGTTGGTGTAGACGGGTAAGCTATGTGGTGAGGCACATAAGATCGCGGCCGGTACGTAAAGGCGGGGTGTATCAAAATCTTGGGCCGAGTTCCTGCGACCGCGATAGAGGTCAGCGATGGGGGAGCTGCAGGTCTAAATGCGCAAGATGAGAGGTTGGTAGAAGGGAGCACAAACAGGAAACGAAACACTTGGGGGGGAGTTCCCACAAAGCTGGGTATTTCACGACAGATTGGGTTCAGACGCCCACGAATACGTCGTAAGGTTGCTGGGCTGTGGAGGACGAGCTGATTGGCGGAACCGAAAGCGCTGGCAGCTGGGCCCAGTCATCGCCGCAAGCCTGCTACGTCGGGCGCTTACCAGCATCATAGCGAGGAATAAAAGGGGAGCACAATCATCAACACCGAGCCGCAAGCGCCGAGATGGAGCTGTGATTAGACTTTTTCTTGCCGCCCATCTTACAGAGTTCCAAATTTATAGCAATTCTCTTGCGTAGCGTAGACTCCTAGAGCCATGTCTTGGAGTTCTTGGACAAGTTGAAAGTTCAGGCTCGAAGAGAAGGCCCTTGGCCCCCAATGCGCCACGCTCTGGGATAGCTTGGCATGTCGATAGACAGGAACAGGGGATGTTTACCGACAGGGTGCAGCTCGACTTCAGCTTTAGACTTGCAGATGTCGCGGTCACTAACCGCGCAGAAACGACTTGACTTTACGACACCGACGCTTGTAATGTGTATGCAGCATGCATAGTGTATCCATGAATTGTGCAAGGATCTTGGAAGGAAAGCAGAGCAGGAAGAAGAAGGTAAAATTTACCTTTCTGGGGCCGACCGCCGACCACGCTACGGTCCGTACTGACCCCTTCCCCTGACCCTCTCGCTTAAAAACCACTTAACACGAGGCGGGCATGAGCGCGTTCTTCGTGACTCTGGAAGTCGCGTCGGCTCCCATCTTCACCCACCAACCTCCACCTTCCCTCTTCAAATATCCTCATCTTCGTTAACAGGCCAGCAAAGGGAATTCGACATGGCGCCTTCTATTCTTGGGAAACGGACAAGAAGCGGCAACGACTTTGGTGAGATCGCAATCCCGAAGCACTCCAGAGACAAGCTAATTCACGGTAACCAGATTCGAAGCCAAATCTTTCACGCGTCAAACGTCAAGCTCGCGCAGAGATTTTCAACGATGAGAACGAGAACCCTTTCCTCAGTCGCAATGTGCACGATGATAAGCAAGATGGCGACTCAATGGACATTGATGAGCCAGCGGCAATCATTTCCAGGTCCGCGCCAGCCAAACATGGCCGTGCTGGAGGCCGAGTTTCACTATCTCCCACGAAGCCTAAGACGCTCAACAGTAGGCAACGAGATCTAATGCGCGCGAATACTGCTGACATTGATCAGGGGAGAACGGCATCCAGAATCCAACTCCTCAAACTCCTCGCCATCGGGACGCGTTCTCCGAATTGACCCCAATCACCCCCAGACATCGCGTCACAATTACTGGAAAGCCATTAACTCCTCGAACTCCTCGCACATCAGTAACGCCCGGAAGCTCAATCACAACAGTTTACAGCCAAGCTCGACAAATCTTCACACGCTCGACAGAGCCAGGCCGACTTATTGGACGGGAGGCAGAACGAGAAGAGTTGACGGAATTCGTCCAAAGTTGCATAGCAAAAACATGCGGAGGTTGCACGTATGTTAGTGGGCCACCTGGAACTGGGAAAAGCGCGATGGTACACGAGGTTACCGAGTCTTTCGAGATTTCGCCGACTACGAAGAAGGCATACATCAATTGTATGAGCATGAAGACCTCCAAGGATCTTTACGCCAATCTATTGGAGAATTTTTGCGAGGATGTTGAAGTTCTGGAAGGGGATGAGGTTAAGACACTTCAAGGGATATTTGTTCCGAGGAAGAAGTCTAAAACTGTTCACATTGTCACTCTGGACGAGATCGATCATGTTCTCAGCCTAGACTTGGAGATTCTTTATAAGCTCTTTGAATGGTCTCTCCAGAAAGGCTCACGTCTCATCTTGGTCGGTATTGCGAACGCCCTGGATCTCACGGACCGTTTCCTTCCACGACTCAAGGCTCGGAACTTGAAGCCTCAACTGCTACCGTTCTTGCCTTACACTGCAGCCCAAATCAAGACCGTTATCACTTCAAGGTTGAAGTCCCTCGTTCCTGCGGATAGTCCTACTCCAGATTTCGTCCCGTTCCTCCATCCAGCAGCCATTGAGCTTTGCTCACGAAAAGTAGCGGGCCAAACAGGAGATCTGAGGAAAGCCTTCGATATTTGCAGACGAGCGATTGATTTAATCGAATCAGACACTAAGCAGAAGCATGAGCAAGCACTGAAAGATTTGTTGCTTCAAGACACTCCATCGAAAAAACCTCTCGAGGAGAACTTGAACCTTGCATCTCCAGCTGGATCTTCACCAAGGAAGATCGTCCCAACCAAGTCACTGGCTCAGTCCCTGGCAACTCTCACAGTCGAGACGGCCCCTCGGGCACTGATTTCGCATGTTAACAAAATCACATCCGCAACCTTCGGCAATGGAGCAAACCAAAGGTTGAAGGCGCTAAACCTCCAACAGAAGGCAGCTTTATGTGCACTGGTCGCTCTGGAGAAACGAAAGAGAGAGGCCGCCGCAAACGTCATGGCCACGCCATCAAAGTCAAAAAACGCTGCTCCAACCATCAAGGCGCTGTACGATGTGTATTGCATGCTATGCACACGTGACTCAGTCCTCCATCCCCTCACCAGCACGGAATTCCGCGACGTAGTAGGAAGTCTGGAGACATTATCCCTGATCAGCGCGGTCGACGGCAGAAACGGTTCTTTCGTACCGCTAGGGGCAACTACCAAGGGGAGAAAGAAGTTCGGCTCTGGTATTGGCGTTGGTGACGAGAAGAGGGTCGGGAGCTGTGTTGGGGAGAAGGAGGTTGCGCAGGCTGTTGAGGGACTAGGTGGAGGGATTCTGAAGAGTATTCTGAGTGGGAAGGGTCTGGATTAAGCATCAGTCATTTTCCTGCATAGCGATGGTCTGCGTCATTGAATAGAGTAGAGGAGAATGCGGCCTTGTTTGTTTAGCATAGGTGTCAGGATACACATGACAGGAGTACAGCAAATGAATTAATTGCATAAGTCACCTTATGATGTTTTACAAAGTGATAGACTCTCAAGTTTGTTCAGAGACATATCTACACAAGTGGACCCCTGTGTTTCACAACGTTGGCTCACACCACGCAGCCCATAACACGTCCTGCAGAATCGTTCAACTGGTCATACTGAGCTCAGGCGGAACGATCTCTGGACGAGGATGAGACTTTGGGCGACCATCATGAAGCTAGGGACGACACGAAGAAACGCTGCTCACTTCAGAATAAAGTAAAACTGAACATCAACTAATCAGATAAAATGAAGGAAAAACCTGATCATCCGAAACACAACGCAATTGTGGGATATGACACAGGCTGGATCGTTGAGGAGTTTAAACGCCAATTTCTAAGAGTCCTTGCTTCCACAAAACCTCCCATCCAGTACAAACCTCTAATCTACCCATTCCAGAAACAAGAAATCTAAGCATTCACGGCCTAACCCCCAATGTCCCCAAGAAGTCGCCTCTCAAATTTTCTCGTCATTATTGCCATCTTCTTTCTCGGAAGCCGGTTTGACGCGTTCCGAATTCGCCTCTTCCACTTTCAGGCGTTCAGACTCTTCAAAGCCTGAGGATAGGGCAGTTAGTGTTACTTAGTCTATTAAACAGAGAAAGGGTTTGGGGTGGGTGGAATTCCAGATCATTTTTGGAAATGTTCTGAGGGTAAAATATCCACGGTGGTACCGCAACTTGTAAAAAGTCTGGAGGAGAAAGCTGAAAGTGCACCATCCTAAAGATTGGTGCGAATGAGACTCCAGGAGAACTTCCGAGTCATTCGAGAAAATACAACGAGAAAAATTTATTTGTGTAATTTGTTGAGGACAGAAAAATTGTATCCATACTTGCAAGCAAATCGTCGATCTTCTTTTCAAGACTTGTCAGATTCGACTCGAGAGCCTGTGCGGTGCGTTCTCCCCTAGATTATTTGTCAACTGAATGGATCGAGACTCCTAGGAAAGAGCAAGCCGCCAAGAGACCGGCGTGAGACGAAGATCTGAGATATTGAGCGGCGGCCAACTAAGAGGGAAACAATCGGTGACAGCGAGATAGCCGAAGGAAATCTAGACCCAGCAAGATCTTGTCCAGCGTGACCGCAGGCTTTTCCAAACACGGCGCTCCGGACATGTGACTCAAAACCAAACACCGGTGCAGAAATATCGAATCCGCAGGGCGCTGCATCAATAGTTCATAAATGCAACTTCGCGATAGGAAACGCACGTACTTTGCGATCTGGGCAAAGGCTTCGGAAATCTAGAACGGAGGTGGCGTCAGCCCTAGCAGGGGTCCAAAAAGGTCGACAGATTGTAGAGGCAGCATGGGGAAATGTCAACGCCGGAGGTGAGACCCTGACCCAGCTTGAGGCCAGACGTGCGTATGGAAGACAGCGATTCCCATGAGGGGACTATGCAGGATTTTGGCCGCATGGCCAAATCTGTGTAGAGTACTTTGTTCGGCCGCTGCCAGCCGCTCGAAGGTATCAGAGACACTGACACGTACCTGCGCCAATTCTGCCTCTGACACCTCTGCATGACCTTCGTCGTTCGATATGTCGTGCGAGGATGATGCCATTATTTCAGTTCCAATGGCCGACGGCCTTCACTGCTCTGTTGGTCTGGCGCGCTGCCGGCTTTGCGGGATCATGGGACGTCAACTATACAATGGTAGGGTAGCAGCGGCTTTGGTTCACAGCTTGCTACTGTATCCACTGGGCTCGGTTTCACTGAGGAAGACGCCGGGTGCTGTGAGCAGTGGGTTTTGACGGATAGTTTGAGGACGTGTGTACCTTTGTAGGTGTGGTTCAAATCCTGTGGTAGTCTGGTAAGAGGTCGAAAGAGAGTGAAGAAGCGCTAGTGCAACCGAGGCGGGTGCAGGTGCAAGGTGCATGGCCTGGTGGTCCTCTAAAACTTTGCCTTCGCTGCCCCGCAACTTCCTTCGTTGTTCCTTCACTGCAATGCTTGTTCCCAAGTTACTAATTTGATGCGGGGTTCCGCGGTATACTCCATTAGGCTTCTGAAATATTCTTCCCTTTCTGTAATGTCGCTTGGCTGAAAGTTCTCCCGAGGCCCATCTGCCAAGGTCACGTGCCGTTCCTCATGATGGATCACAATGTTTACCTAGTCCTTTGCAATAGCGCACCTTATTCTGCGTATCCCTGGATTTCCCGGTTTTCTCAGATATCCCAGTGAAAGAGTAGTGTCATTTGCAGGTCTGAAGCCTTGATGACTTTTGTGTTATACTTAACAGAGTTGCGGATGCTAAGTGGTGTGCTTAACCTACTTACTGGTACAGAGGAAGCCCATTCTACGAAGCGAATAATCTGCCCTATTGCAATTGACTCCAAAAGATAACGGGATCTCGGGGAGGTGCGGGCGGCACCAAGGCACGTCGGCGACTCACGACTGAAGCTGGTTGATTAGTAACTACATGTCTCACAAACCTGCTTTTCCCATTCGGCACCGCTGAGTGGGCTACCAAGATTCCGGGAGTTTGGACGATTCGGGGCCAATAAATACCCATGCGGAACAGAATTGCCAATCTGCATCGAAGTTCGTATGTCTCATCGAGTTTCGCATGCACCGCTTTCCTTTGATCAGGCCACTTTTTGCCGGCACACAACACGCCATAGTTCCCTCCCTCACCCACACAAATGCGAAATCTTCAACTTTCCCATGTTCGATGACAAGCTGATCTGCGCCCCGTCAGAAGGAACGTACTGGCTGGCAACTTTTGTTTCGTCGGAGCTCCAGTCCGTGACTTCCATGATCATGTCACGTCTGGCAAAGCAGCCACTAGGTACGGAGCTACTTTCTAATGCGAGTTTAAAGAACGGGACTCAACATGCCACCAGTCCCCATTTGGCTCTAGAACGGCGGGGTTTGACGTGATGCCTCGACACGGTGCCTGCTGACTCGTGGGTCGGGACTGCTCAGAAATACGGTAGTGGGAGGCACATCTCGATGCTCGATGTCGCTGGCCGGTGGAGACACGCCCAAGCCCTCAGTCGGAGAGCAGTCGCATGCCGAGGACGCCTCTCCCTGCGTGTCATGCTGCTGGCCGCCACGCGATACGGTAAGAAAAGGAATTGGCATGGGGAAATGGAAATCACGGTCAGTCACTCACTTACTTGTCGAATGGAGATAACTCTGCGTTGCTGTTGCCAGTCGTGTGGACACTGTCGGCTACGCAGACCTGATAGAGGTCGGAGGAATCCTCCGTGCCGCTCCACAGGCCATCGTCGATGCAGGTGCATCACTTAACTGCACATGCACCCAAGGCCGAGTTCACCAGTACCAGGTTGGAGCTGGAGCTGCGACGGGCCACTGAGGCGGCGAGGGGGCGTGATCAGCCTTTAAGGGTCTCTGAATCCTCCTGGTGATCCGCCTCGCGATACAGCAATGAGCTAGATTGCCCCCTCTTCACTCGAAAATTCCATTCAGTCCGCATCGAGAAAACAGAGGACGGATCGTAGACCCGTGGTGCCTTGCCCCTGCCATCGCTTCTGCCCTCCGCCCCCCTTGCCATGCCTTGCCTGGCCTTTAACGGTCTGCTGTGTCTGTACGAAGTACGGAGTACGGTAACCTTTTAGTCGAGAGTAGTGAATTACTGTATGAGCGCAAGCGCCCAGCAGCCAGCAGCCGCAGAACCGTCGTCAATTTTCCGCCGCAGCCACTCCAGTCAGTCGCAGTTCCACTTCCACTTCCACCGCTCTCCGCATCCATCCCTCTTCCCACCCAGATGGTCTTTCCTTAGTCTCAACTTCACCCTCTTCTCCCCTTATACGTACACGCAGGCAACAAATACGGAAGCCTTTCAATTCTTTTAATACCCTTTCTTCCCACTACCCCGATCCGCTCTTCCTGAACCTATTCGGCACGCTCCGACGAATCATTCCCATCTATTGAGCACCTCTGCCACAAATCCCTGCACTGAACTGCCATTGCACATCTCGACCGCTTCCAGAACCTTTTGCTCGCCTTCTTATCCGGGTGATCTACACTTAATCCATCTCAGGTCATAGAGTCCCTTACTCGCTGTGTGTTCCCAGGTAAATCTCCGTCTCTGGCGTCACCTCCCCACCACACTTCACCACCACCACATCTAAAGACAGATCAACTGTCGATAGGCGAATTGTTTCCCCCTCCTCCTAGACTACTGATAGTGCTTTGTACCTGGCTGTCTAAGCTGACCTCGTGCAATCAAAAGAATTCTCACCTTGTATCTGCCAATATCGTTCGATCAGCCTCGATCACCTGCGCTTCATCGATATTCGACTTTCTGCGCACCACCCCACAGGAAACTCCTATATTCGCCACGGTGCATCTCTAGAAAGCCATACATTGAAGAACATAACGGTCCCTTGACTGTCCAAGGCTGCTCGATCATTTCACAACCTTTCTCCTGCAACCTCCACCACCGAATCTCCTAGGCGTGTATATTCTCAAGCCTCCATGCACATCAATATCACTTGAAAGCGCTACACGCTACAGACATCGATGCTCTCTCTGCGACCTGGACCCTACAACGGCTTCGAGGTCAACCTGTTTGGAGGCACAAAAAGGCAAGCGCAAATATAACCTCGAAAATCTTGCATTAGGGAGGAATCACGCTTCTGACCGGTCTCCTCTGGAGGCTTCGAAACCTTTTATCTTTTTGATCCTACGTCCTGGGAGGTTTCCAGACGCAAATCTCCTGTATGACTGAATTGGCAGACATTTTTGCGGAGCTGGGTATCTCACACTACCTTCACGACTTCCTCGAACAGGGCTTTGATACGTGGGAGACCATTCTTGACATCACAGAGTCCGACTTCGATGTTCTTGGTGTCAAGCTCGGGCACCGGAGGAAATTACAGCGAAAGATTGCCAATTCGAGAGGCTTGTCTTCTGACAGGGCACTCGCATCTCCTCGACATACCCCTAGCGATGACCGTCAACCAGAAGAGAGCCGGAATGCTGGAACCAATGGGGCCAAGGTAGACAGTAAGGATGGAAGTACCCCCGTGCAAGGCGCGAAGCGAAAGTATCGACGGCATCCCAAGCCTGACGAGAACGCCCCCGAGAGACCACCATCTGCATACGTTATATTTTCGAATAAAATGCGTGAGGAGTTGAAGGGAAGAAACTTATCTTTCACTGAGATAGCTAAGCTCGTGGGTGAGAACTGGCAGAATCTTGCGCCTGCGGAGAAGGAACCGTACGAGCAACAAGCTTTCTCTGCTAAGGAGAGATACAACAACGAATTGGCTGAGTACAAGAAGACGAACAACTACAAGGAATATGCGCAGTACCTGGCCGACTTCAAAGCGAGGCAATCAAATCAACATCAAGGTATGTCGTGTACCTGGTACCAGTGTCCAGTCCGATTGTGGAGACTGCTAACCACGTGATGCAGTGGCCGACTCGGACACAGTCAAGAGACCGAAACTCGATGCGCATGTTAGTACAACCAGCAGTGGAACGGGGAGTAGTGCAGCAAGCCAGCACGACGGCGAGACTCCCGCCGGACGAACGCGCGTTGAGTCTACCACATCAGTCGTTCATTGGAACGCAAATGATGGAAGGGCGTCCCCGCAGTTCGTGAATACCCCCAAGCTTTCTCTCGCTCTTGGAGGCCCCAAAAAACACGGCTCGCCGCCCACAACGTCGCCGACAGTGCTTCCAGGCTATCGCGAGTCGATCTACGGCGTGTCTCCACAGGCAAACTCCTGGAGAGACGACGCATTAACATCCCTGCAACAGCTCAGCCGCGTAGCAAGTGGAAACGACCGCCGGTCCAGCTATACGGGGTTGCCATCCAACAAACTGAATCTCACGGGCTCAACCCAACACGCACACCGGACTGGTCAGGGCAATGTCCCTCCTTTGCTAACGCATGAGTCAACCACGTCCACGAATATATCGACGGCTTCGTCCGGCAGCACCATTTCGTCCTCTGCGTACTTCAGTCCTCGGACGCCAATGGAGCCGCCTCTTGAACGAGCTTTACCAGTCCCCGCCCTCTATCCTCAAAAGTCAAGTGGCAACTACGAACATCAACTTCCACCCATAAGACCACCGTCTTCGTCTCCTCGGTTGACCTTGGCTGGCTCACAGCAATCCCCGAATGGTATGCCACAGCCTCACGAATGTTAATCTTCCCTTTTGCGTTTAATCCGTTTTACGAGCTATTCCTGTGTACCGAGAATACTGACGTAAATCAGGCATTCGTCCTCTCATGGATTTCCCTTCATCCATGGCACCTCTGCGTGGCTATACTGTGACGGCACCGCAGCAGCTTCCGCATGATGATCAGTCCGACGCTAGACATGTAAATCTGATGTCCTCAGGTTCCGCAGATGACAACATCTTAGACCCGGTCAGCGCACTGCTCAGAGCAGGAGAGATCGTTAACCGAAATAGCAGAGACCGTTCGGGTTCCTGAAACCACCATGCAATTCTATTCTAGAACATTGATCAAGGCCACGTCAGTACACGCAAGACAAGACCTTTGGGGAAAACAACTTGTTGACGGTGTCTCGGAATGGGAAATGCATCATGGGTGGCGCCAGTTGTGAATTTGGCGCTCGGAGTTATGGATATATGAATGTGTGCAACGGCATGATTGAATGATGATTCCCCCAGACTTGTTCCTTACGCCTCCCCAAATGTTTGGGCTGTTTTGCTGCATGTATGATTCGAAATGTTCATTGTCCATATGGAGAGGTTCAACGAAGGATAAAAATGAAAGTATTTATCCTATTTTTGATATTTTAACATCAAGTTTTTGGGCGAGTGCATCGATCGATGACGAAAGTGTTCGAGGTGTCAGTACGGAGTCGGGCTGCGTTCCGTCGGCCTTTTATATTAACATAGCACGAAAATTGGTGGTTTCACAAATTAGCCTCTATCAGACCACTTGCATGCGGCCGCGTGTTGCGCCATACGTGAACCTCCATTCAGCAAGCCAGACATTTTCGTCCTCTTCCTTCTTTGGATGAACTCTCCTAATGCTTAATCTCGGACATGGCTTGCGTGCGTGTTATCCGGTTTGGTGGATTGTAAGATAGGGAATCTAGAGGGGCATGTTTAGTTAAGGAGACGAGGTTGCCGGGTTAAAAACTCTAAATGTTGACTTTGTGGATCATAGTATTAAGCCTTTATACCACACTAAAATAAGAGGGTTTACTTTATATATAATTGGTATTCGTACACTATTCAGACGCACTTGAAGCACCTTTTGAATGAGAATCAATGGCTTATCATCTCATCACGTGGAGATACTATTGGCGGGGTAATTGTAGGTATCGGGGGCAGTTGTTTTTTTCTCCGTTTGGACTAAAACTTTAACTCAGTCATTAATGTCAGCCAACATTCACCTCAAACCACCATTCCCATAGGTGAAGCGTTCATACCTCTCCTAATCATTGAATCGAACTTCGAAGCAAACGAGCCAGTGAAATGACGACCCTCGAAGCTATCAAATACGTGCGAGGCGAGCTTCAGGTTCTGGATCAGCTCAAACTCCCGCACGAATTCGTCTATGACAACGTCTCGACCTGCGAAGAAGCTTTCGATTGTATTAGGTCTATGCGTGTCAGAGGTACATCTCAGGTTGCCGCTGTGGCAAGTTCTCGCAGCTAAGGCTTGATCAGGTGCCCCAGCAATTGCAATTGTGGCAGCGCTCGCACTGGCTGTTGAACTGGAGCACAAGAAAGATGGTTGGAAATGTTCTCCCAAATCCTCAATCAAAGACTAAATTTATGCAGGCACCACGCAGAAGGCAGACACTATCAAATATATCAATTCAAAGCTGGACTATTTGATGGGAAGTCGACCAACTGCCGTCGACCTTTCAAACGCCATCAAACTCCTCAAGAAAAAGTCCGCCGATACCGCTGCCAGCTCTCTTACCCCCGACCAGACACTTTCTTGTGCTGATATTCGATTATCATATATTGAGGGTGCAGAGAAGATATTAGAGGATGACCTCACCACGAATTTGGCTATTGGCCGGTACGGCGCGGAATATCTTCGACGACAGCAGATGCCAGTCCTCAACCAAGTTGACGATGCTGATTCCTTGAGATACTTTACTACTAGTCCACCAGGAACTCAGGGAGCTCCGGATAGGACATATAGAAAGTTAAGTGTCTTGACACATTGCAATACTGGGTTCGTTGCTGCCTTGTACCTCCTTTCACATTACAAGCTAACAGTCACAGCTCACTCGCAACCTCCGGCCATGGCACAGCCCTAGGTATAATCCGCAGTTTGCATAAGATGAACTACCTTGACACCGCTTACTGCACCGAAACCCGCCCCTATAACCAAGGCTCTCGGTTAACAGCCTTCGAGCTGGTCTTCGAAAATATCCCCTCCACTCTCATCACCGACTCCATGGCCGGCGCACTCTTCTCCCGCATGAAAAAAGAGAAGAACATCTCCGCTGTCATCGTAGGCGCCGACCGTGTCGCTCGCAACGGCGACACAGCCAACAAGATCGGGACATACAGTCTCGCGGTCCTCGCCCGGCACCACAACATCAAATTCATAGTCGCTGCGCCAACCACGAGTATCGACCTCTTCACCGAATCCGGGGAGTCAATCAAGATTGAAGATCGAGCACAGACAGAACTCACGCAAATCAGCGGAGCAGTGGTAGGCAAAGATGGAAAGGTGGATGTCAACACCACCGCGCGAGTAGCGATTGCGGACCAGCGAATCAATGTCTGGAATCCGTCGTTCGACGTCACGCCTCATTTGTTGATCGATGCGATCATCACGGAGAAGGGAGAGGTAGTGCGGAGTTCAAAGGGGACCTTTAATTTCAAGAGTATTATGCCGGAGCGGTGGAGGGAGCAAGTTGAAGGCAGTGGGGAGAGCGCGGCGACGACGAATAGTAGTTTGGGTATTCAGACTCCGTTGGGTGAGGAGGGGACGCAGTTTCACATGGAGAGTATATAGACTTCTGGCCGGGGAAGTGAGGTGTCTTCAGGCGATGATGGGGAGAGCATTACGATGCGATGACTTCATGTTCATATGATTTTGCATACGGTGCTACTATAAAAGGGTTATACACTAGACGGGATCGCGGGGACTCAAAATCTTATTCACTTCAGTTCAGAGGCGCCACGAAAAGCATTGTTTACTATTTGCGTGCATGCGGTTTTAGTCAAAAGGGGGTCTCGCTTAGGACCTGTTAAGCGACTCATAACATCTCTCGCCCAGTCACCAAAACATACTTGGCACGATCACAAGCATTAAGATACAAAGACGATACTCTCCAGAATATTTTTGTGCGCCTAAAATACAGGTGTTCTGCTTGAATGCCCGGAACCTATCCCACGGATCGAGAGATGGAAATGCAAATGAATCACTCCTCCCCTCCAATTCGCCTACTATGACATCCTTTCTCGCCCGTTAAACCTCGTACGTCGCTTGACTTTCTACTTCCTACCTACGCCGAGCTATTTAAGAGGCAGTGCTTCGGGTGGAGCGCTTGTTGACAGTATCCTTAGCTGCGTCGGTACCAGTGGAGACGGCCTCGGCGACCTTGTCCTTTGCAGCTGCGGCGGCATCCTTAGCGTCACCAGCAGCCTTCTTAGCCTTTTGAGGAACAGCAGAGCTACCGCTCATGGTGATGATACCGGCGATGAGAGCGATGATAGTAATAGCAACAGCACCAAGACCGGCGGCGGCTTCAGGAACAAACTTGATGGCCTGGACAGGGTCGTTCTGGGCGATGGTGAAGAAGAGGTCAAGCTTCTCTCTGATGTAGTGAACTGGATCGTCGAGGAAGACCAGGTCCATTGGTGACTTGGCAGCGGGCTTGTCATCAACCTTTGGCTTCTCGGCAAGTTCGACGAGTTGCTCGATGGGGTGCTTCTCGTTGAAGGTCTCATCAGCAAACTTCTCGGCATCCTCAATGGAGTGACCAATGTAGATGTTATCGAAGAGAATATCGCTCTGCATGGTCCAGATCTCAAAGCCAATAGCTCCCATGGGCTCCAAGTTCGCGGGGTGCTTGTCTTCGAAGAAATCGGGGTTCTTGATCTTTCTTGGTGCCCACTCGCCCTTGTATGCTGGGTTGTCAATCATAGGTGCGGTCCATTTGCCCTTGTAAGCGGGGTTTGACTTCATTGGCTTTGACCATGGGCCACATCCAGAGACATCATCACACTATTGGATATTAGCCTTTGTCCGTTGGGGGAAGACCTTTGGCATTTACCTTGGGGTTGGGAACAGTTGGGGCGACCCAGTCTCCATCTTCCTCATCATCCCAATCCTCGGGCTTTTCAGCTTCTGGGTCGGGCACAGTAAGGGGCTCACTCTCCAACCAATCCTCTGGCATAGTAGCTTCCTCATCAACAATCTCGAATGGCGCATCCTCATCCCAGTCCTCTGGCTTCTTGGCCTCTGGGTCGGGAATTCTGACGGTGTCAACCCAATCCTCAGGCTTCTTGTCTTTAGGATCATCAATCTCCTTGGGTGGGTTGAAAGCGGGGGTGAAGTCCTCGAGAAGGTTGGCCTCCTTGACTTGCTCGCCATTCAACTTAATGATGGCGGTGTTATTAGGGTGGATGATGAGGGTGTAGAGCTCAGTGGTCTTGACAATTCGGGCGGCGGGGGGAGATTGCAAGTGCTTCTCCTCATATTCGCCAGTCTTGGGGTTCTTGTGGTTGATGATCAAGTGAACCTTGTTGGTGGAACCGCACTTGTCGGGACCGAACATGATAACGTACGGGGAGACGTTAGAGAACTCATCCTGGTGGAGAGCCTTGTTATCACGGAGGAGCTTCAAGTAAGCACCACCACACTCGAGACCATCTGCAGAACCATTAGTGAATCGTTGGAGCCAAAAGAAAAGTTCGGTGCTCACTTTGAAGCTTGACCTCGTACTGGACAACGAGTGTCTTTCCCTTGTTCTCAATCTTCTTGGGGAACTTGGCAGAGATGGCATGATGAGCTGCGGCATTCTTGACAACAAGACCTTTGTCGCCCTCCATGCCCTTGTATACATGAGGCTCCTCTACAGCCCACTCTCCAACGTATGCCCATTCCTCATCTTTGTCAGAACCCTTTGTGTCCTTCTTGGCGTGAGAAGGCTTCCATCGTGCCTCCCAATCGTCTGTGAACTGCTCGAGGAAGTCCGCCTTGAGCTTGGTAGGCTGCGCAGAAAGAAATTAGCACGTCAATGCGCAATTGAGCTTCGTCATTCATGGTGTGCGGGGGCGCTTACAGTGAAGGTCGGGAGCTCTGGGAGAGAGGACGTCGCCGAAGTAGCTTCGCTGACAGCGCTGGACACGGAAGAGCTGGCTTCGCTGAGAACAGATTGTGCATCAGCATTGACAGTTCCGGCCAACAAAGCTGCCGCAGAGATGGCGGCGGTGGTAGGGAAACGCATGGCTACACAGCTTCAAAGAATTGATCAGAGAGATCAAATGAATTGAAGGGGTGGGACAGTCAACTTGTTCAGAAGACTTGGGAGAAGGTTGTTGCTTCCAGAGCTCGAGGGATGGAATGGAAGAAGACAGAAGTGGGTTAATGTGGGAGGCTGAGGATTTAATAAGCTCGGTAGAGCGAGGTGGTCTCTCGGGGTTTGGGGGGTTTGAGCCAGGTGGCCTTTAAGAATTTCTGGGGTCTGCGGCTCGCTAGTAGACAGCCTCAGATGCTTATGGAGGATCATGGAAAAACTGCTTTATCTGCCACGGCAAGCCATTGATGATACGTGTCAAGATGCGCAGTGCATATTCACATATATTAACAAACCAGGTGTGTCTGTGTATAGTATATCTTCAATGCTGGGTTAAAGCAGACTCAACTACTGCGTTCTTTGCCAGTTCTCATTTACACAGGCCTGTCCAATGGTTGGGCTTGCTTTTACAGACTATCATCATGGGGCGCGCCCCGGGAGTTCACTAGGTAAGGATTAGCTATCCGCAGCCCTAATCCCCAGTCCAAAGATTCATAAGGGGACGGAAACTCTGCGTGATATCCTGTGATATTCCTTCCCCTGCTGACGATCACAGGTTCATTTAACTCAATGAACTGATTTGAAACATTGTTTTGTAAGTTCTCTAAGGGGAAGGTGAGACCATGGGTTCTCGGACAAGCCACATCTCCCAGCCTTGCCATTTTTCTGCCCCGCTTCCTGCTTTCCGATACGCCGAAGATTGCGAAATCGCAGCCTTCTTTTGCTCTCAACCACAAACAAATTCTCCCACGTTTTCATACACAACAAAATCCCCTTTATATCGGGGGATCTTTATCAAAATCTCCAGGTTTGCTGGTTATTTGAGGTTACTTCTGCCAACATGAACAACACCCGCTCTCCAGAGCCGGCAGAAACCCAGAACCATGATCACCTCATCAAATCCACCGACAGCCAGCACCCCGCCAACCTGATCTGTACTCTGTGCGAGAAATTCTATCATCTCGGCTGGGTTGCCGGAACTGGTGGGGGAACAAGCATTAGGGACAAGTATGTTCAAATCTCGAGAACCAAAATGATCGAATGCTCATCGTCTCAAGTGATTTGGTCTACCTAGCTCCATCTGGAGTTCAGAAGGAACTGATGAAACCTGAAGATATCTACGTCCTGTCAGTCGCCCAACAAAAGGATCCGAAGCAGCGAGTATACCTGCGTGCCCCACCCTCTCTCAAACCCTCGCAATGCACACCACTTTTTATGGCCGCCTTCACAAAACGTAATGCCGGATGTTGCATCCATACACACTCCCAATGGGCCGTGCTAGTCACTCTCCTCCTCGAAACTCGGCCTTTAAATACAAATGTCTTCGAGATTAACAACATTGAGCAAATCAAGGGCTTTGGGAAAGGCTTCCAGAAACAAGGAAACTTGGGATACCATGATACCTTGAGAATTCCGGTTATTGAGAATACACCATTTGAAGAAGACTTGACCGAGAGCTTGGAGGAAGCTATGGACAAATATCCGGATACATATGCCGTACTCGTTAGACGGCATGGGCTTTATGTTTGGGGCGAGACTGTGCATAAGGCGAAAACCCAGGCAGAAAGGTGAGTTATCAAATCTGTTTTCCACTTGAAACTATCTAATGATCTCCAGTCTGGATTATCTCTTCCAACTAGCAGTTGAGATGAAAAAACTTGGCATTCCTTGGCTGAGCGATATTGCTTGAACGCGTGGCTCATATCGACCTTCAACAACAGGACATCAGGATGAGACCGCCCACTCCAAGTTATGGCCTTGAAAATTACGTTTTACGGAAGACCAGTAGCTTCAACGTCACGCAGACTGCTCGCAGTTTCTAGCTAGCTTACCTTCCATGTGCTTGGTGAGTCTTTGGTGCCGGAAGAGTCCAAGTGAAACCGCTATTCTGTGGCTGCGAATAAAGTGGCATTCGAAACATGGAAGCTAGATCTAATCAAAAGGCACAAGTCTACACTGTTTAAGTCACTCTTTCTTATCGTGGAGTTTAGTTCAAATCCTGATTCACAAAATTCTCTTTTCCAACTATGGTCATTTTGTTTGTCTATTCCTGAAGTTTCTGAATGGAAACGAAAAGCTTCCGAATGGTGACCGTCCTACGAAGCTGCCTTTTCACAATTGAACAGGTTCCCTTCATTTTGACTCAAGTACTTTGGTTTCTATAATTTGCGCTTGACAGGGGGAAAAAGTGCAGATCTTCATGATAGAGCACCAAGAAGCAAGGTCATATCATTCTATCTCCAATCTAATCTTTCCACCCACGTCTCTTTCCAATTGCCTTAACTACGTATACGAGACCCAGGAGTACTGGCACCTCGATCAACGGCCCGACAGTCGCAGCCAACGCCTGATCACTATTCGCACCATAAGTCGCTACCGCCACCGCAATTGCTAGCTCGAAATTGTTACTCGCAGCGGTGAAGCTCTGCGTGGCAGCCAACTTATACCCGAAGCCAAACCTGTACGTAACTAGCAGAGTCAAGAAGAAGATAATGGCGAAATACACCACTAAAGGAGCAGTGACTCTCAACACAGAGACAATCTGATGCACGACCCGCTTTCCCTGCGAAGCGAAAAGGATCAAGATCGTGAACAGGAGACCGATGAGGGACCATGGAGCTGCGAACTTGAGGAAGACCTGGTCGTACCACTTTGCACCGAAGAGTTTTCGCAGGGAAAATCTAGTTACAATAGCTGCTCCAAGTGGAATACCGAGGAACACGGCGACGCTCTTAGCAACAGTTGAGTATTGGACGTCTAGCGCTCCACTTTCTCGACTGATAACTTTGATGAAGAGGATGGCGAGGGGTGCATATAGAACCATCTGCAGGATCGAGTTGATGGCCACGAGGATAGCGCAGTAGTCGCTGTCTCCTCCTGCTAGCCCGGTCCAGATGAGTACCTGGAAGTTCAAGTCCGTTAGGATACTCAATACACAAGCTTCAAGGAAGCTCACCATCGCAATGCATCTCGCGAGCCCCACAAGTATCAACCCTTCGCGAAGAGCTCCCTTGTCCGGAAGGAAAGCCCAAGCCAAACCGAGCTGTTTCAAATCAATTTCAAGTCCGAAAGGTCACCAGTGACGAACATACCATAACAAGCGGCGCAATAATCCAGTTCACAACAACACTGAACAGAATCTGTACCCAGATATCCCTCTTCCCTAGCACATTATGCAAGCTCTCATACTTGACTTTACACAGAATCGGATACATCATCACGAGCAATCCGACCGCTACCAAACAAAACATTAGTCTTCCGCTCCTCCCCTCTACACACACGAAAGGGAAGAAGACATACCGATAGGCACACTAACACCCACAAACTGTCCCTTCTGCAACGCTGGCCCCGTATTAGGAACAAAGTTCCCCAAAATAATCCCCACCGCCATAGCGAGGAAGATCCACAGAGCAAGAAATCGATCAAGCCATCCTAAACCCTTGAATATCGATTCTTTTTCTGCAATGGAAGGATCTTCAGCTTTTTCTGGAGGGGACTGCTTTTCGATATCCGAGGACAAGGCAAAGGATTGTGGGCCAGAATTGGATTGAGTAATTGCATCTGCCGAGAGTGGTTTCGACATTCTCGCTGGTACTTGAAAAAGAACTCAAGTTTAAAGAATTCCTCTGAACCAACGAAGATGATTGAGGAATAGAAAAAATTGCACCAGATGTTTGATCCAAGAGTGAAGAAAACTCTGGTAGTGAATAGGCCAAGGGTGTAGAGGAGCAGAGAGTGTACTTACAGCGAGACCGAGTTTATATGCGGATATCAGATGGGGGAAGACAGAAGGCAAGTTTGGCGAGGGACTGGCGAAAATCTCCTTGCAGGGGTAGCTTTGACCAATCACATTTAGGCAGTGACATTCTATTTCATGTCGAGCTAGCGGCCGCTGGTATGTCACTGATAGATGGATGAAATAAAGGGCCGCAGCAACACTGGTGGTGACGCTAAGTCCAAACATTAAATGGGTGTTGGACGAATTACTGAGTGGTTCTATATGCTCCAAGAAATCTAACGTTCTGATGGAGAGGCGACCACTATAATAAGCCCCGATTGGGAATTCCTGTCGAAAACCATATCCAATAACTCAGAGTTGTTTCCGTAGATTCCAAGCTTTG
>Ga0302325_10009105_pt1 | contig 21739 bp, 16 predicted proteins | sample Palsa_T0_2_FD_201948 | JGI IMG/M metagenome (GOLD analysis project Ga0302325, IMG submission 201948) | Peat permafrost microbial communities from Stordalen Mire near Abisko, Sweden - Palsa_T0_2 | ecosystem: Environmental > Terrestrial > Soil > Palsa > Peat permafrost | place: Sweden: Abisko...
TTCACGGGGTCAGCAACCTGAACGCGACCAGGGACGGTCTGCGCGTGGTGCGGACGATCTTCGCCGAGCGGGCCCGGAGCCGGCGCCACCAGGGCCAGAGTGCCCCGCTCGCGGCCGAGCAGGCGGCGTCGCACGCCAATGCGGTGGAAGAATCAATCGGTTAGCGGAGCGAGTCCGATCGCCCCGTGGTCGCGCGGCGCCTGCGGGGCCTCGTCAGGCCAACGTTCTAGCGACCGCCCGCGTTGGCGGTACCGCGTCCAGCGCGTGCCATCGTCCGGTTCTTCGACGCGGCGCGGGCAGCGTGCCGCGCCTCCTTGGCGATCCGCCGGTCGGGATGATACCGGCCGAGCGCCGTCAGCGCCTGCGCAACTTCGGGGTGCGAGCTTTGCGACATCAGGCCGAAGATCCACGACTCTTCACCCGACGGAACGGCCTCGTTGAACTGCTCCGCGACCTGCTGCGGGTCGGGGTCCTCATCGCCGCAAGCCAGCGCGAGCAGGTCGGCCGCTACCCAGATCAGATCGTCAGGATTCGGGTTGAGCAGCATCGGCAGGCTACTTTCTGGCAGGTCAGCAGCCATCATCGACAGCGCTATACGCGCGTAGCCGCGCAGCTCAGGCCGTTGCATGGCGTCCCACCAGGCACGGTGCGCGTCGATCCCGATCTGGCGCACGAGGTTCACCGCCGCCAGGCGCGGCTGCGCGCCGCTGAAGGCGGCGAACGCGAGTAGCTCGCGCGCGGCCCGGTCCGGGGTGCGGGCCGCCATCCAGGCCGCCACCTCGGCCTCGAACTCGGCGTCGCTGACGCCATCGGCCAGGGAGACCAGATACGAGGCCGTCATCCGCGGCGACGCCGCCGCCAGCACCGGAATCTCGATCCCGTCCAGCTGCAGCTGCTCGCGCAGCGCCCACAGCGCCAGCGGCAGCAGGCCGACCACGCCGTCATCGGTGTCCGGCACGGTCACAGCGGACATCGCGGCCAGCTCGCCGAGCAGGCAGCTGGCCGGGTCTCCGTGGTCGCGCACCCAGCGATCCCAGGCGCGCCGGGCCCGCGACGACGGGCGGTCGCCGATCACGCCGCGCATGACCATGTCCTCGACCTCGGCCCGGGTCAGCCCGGCCCGCCTGGTCATGAAGAGCATGACCGCCATCGCCACGCCCTGTCCCTGGAATTCCAGCTTGCGCGAGGCGCTCGCGTCGCTGGCGGCGGCCACGTCAAGTGTTCCGGCCAGCACGGCGGCGAAGACGACGGCCCACACGTGCAGCGTGCCCGAGTCCTCGACGTCCGCCCAGCGCCACGCCGTCTGGCCGATCACCGCCCGGGTCTGCTCGTCTCCGGGCTCGCTGTTCAGCTCGAACCAGCCGACGGTCAGCGCGTAGTCCCACAGGTACGGCAGATAGTCGGGCTCGACGCCGAGCCGTTCGGCCGCTTGGGCCGCGTCGGCGTCGGAAAGCTCGCCTTCCTTGCTAACCAGTCGGCCGTCTCGCCCCAGCCACCTGGTCATCGCCTCAAGCAGCATCATCAGCGGCGCCGACCGCGCCAGCGCCGCGAGCTCGGCCCTCGACGGCAGCCGGACGGCCGGCAGCGTCCGGGGTAGCCGGAATACCTTCTTGAGTCGGACCTGCACGCCACCCTTCCCGAGCGACGGGAACGCCCCGGACAAAGCGGGGAGGCCGCCGGTGATCGCAGGGAAGGCGCCAGTGATGGCCGGGAGGCCGCCGGTGATCCCGGAGAAGCCGCCCGTCATCGCCGGGAAGCCGCCCGTCATGGCCGGGAACGACCCGGTCAAGCTGGCCGCCCAGCGCTCCACGTCACCTCGGCCGTACGACTGTACCGCCTCGCGCAGAATGTCAGCGGCCATGCCGGTGAGCTCTCGGTCGAAATGCGCCGCCATGGGGCGAGCCTATAGGTAACGGACAACCGTTACGATCTCTACCCGCGATTTCGCTGGCCGTCGACCGCACCGCCACGTACAGTTCCTCAGACACCGCGCTGGCGAGGGGGGCTGCCGGGACGGGTTCATCAACACGAGTCGTTTGCCGCCACTCTGTCCTCGGACGCCACGTGAACCACAGGCGCGGCGTGATCCTCGGACGCGGCGTGATCCTCGGACGCGGCGTGATCCTCGGACGCGGCGTGATCCTCGGACGCGGCGTGATCCTCGGACGCGGCGTGATCCTCGGACGCGGCGTGATCCACAGGCGCAGCGTGATCCTCGGACGCAGCGTGATCCACAGGCGCCGCATGATCCTCACGTGGCCGGGACCGCAGCGCAAGCCGCAGGACCACCGGAGGTCCCATGTGAACCTACGGAATCGGATGAGCGTCATATGTCTGAACGAACGCTCCCAAAGACCCGCCAGCACGACGTTCAGCCAAAAACGGGCGAAGAACGCTCAGAAACGGGGAAGTATACTAAGTAAACTAAAATCAACAATTTATAACAAACGATCAGCTCAATGCACCAAAACGAGTGCCCTGGTATCCACGAGGGTAGTGTGAGTCGGCAGATTTGATCATGAATCGGTTGAAACGAGAAATAACACAAATGGTCAATAGTACTCAGCGATATGACATCCTGATCGTGGATGCCTCGCATAAGCAGAGCGCGCGCAGCGCTAGAAACCTCGGCCAGACCGGGGTGCGGGTGGCCTTGGGAGCGAGCGTCGATGAGTGCACCACGCCCGATCCGCTCCCCGCATTCCGCTCTAAATACTGCGCCCGCAGCGTGATGCTGCCGAGCTACTCGAGCGAGCCGACCGCCTACGTGGACGCGATCATCGGGTTCGTCCGCCAGCACCACGTCACCGTCGTGCTCCCGACCGGGGACGCGTCGATCGCGGCGCTGGCGCCGCGCCGGGAAGAACTGGCCGAGCTTGGCTGCACGCTCGCGGTCGCGCCGGACGCCGTGCTTGAAATCGCCACTGACAAAACGAGGACGCTGGAAGTCGCGGATAAGCTCGGCATCGCCTACCCAAGGTCCATCCAGATCGACAGCCCTGATGACCTGCCGGCCGCGGCGGCCGAATTCGGTTTCCCGTTCGTGCTTAAGCCGACGATCTCGTGGAACGGGAAATCAGGCTGCCGGGTCGTTCCGGTCGAGGTAATCGACAGCACGGAAGCACTGGACGCGACCATGGCATTCCAGGCCGCAGGCGCGGACGTCATTGCCCAGGAATTTGCGCCCGGCCGTCGCGAGGGAGTGTCCCTCTTCCTGGTCGACGGCGAGGTGCTGGCCTACTGCGGACACGTGGCCCACCGGACTTCCCCGCTTATGGGCGGCGTCTCGGTGCTGCGCGAAAGCATCGCTGTTCCTGAGGAGGTTCTGGACGCGTCCATGCGACTGGCCAAGACCATTGGCTTGGAGGGGCCTTGTGAGGTGGAATTCCGCCGCAACGCCGACGGCAAGCCCCTGCTGATGGAGATCAACCCGCGACTCGCGGGGACACTGGAAAATGCCGTCCAGTCTGGCGTCGACTTCCCGCTGATGGTCTGGCAGTGGGCGTCCGGTCAGCCGGTCAGTCGGGTCGATGGCTATCGAACCGGCGTGCGCACGCGATGGCTGCACGGCGATCTGCGCTGGCTGCACGAGAACCTCTACCGGAACGGCCGACCCGACACCGTCCCGCGGCCGCGTGGAGTCTGGGCCTTCGCCTCAGAGTTTGCCCGGACCAGACATTACGATTACATTGATTTTCGCGACCCGGGACCAGCCATCAGCGAACTTCAAAGTATAGTACGAAGCTTCCGTGACGTTTCCCGCCGTAAATAGCAGTTTCAGATTTCGTGCAAAGGACCTTCAAATGTCAGTTACCGATGCCCTTATCATCGGCGCAGGCCCGTTCGGCCTATCCATATCCGCCCATCTTCACGACCTCGGCGTCGACCACGTGATTGTCGGTCGGACGATGGACACGTGGCGCACGCATATGCCGGCTGGCATGAACCTGAAGTCGGAGCCCTACGCTTCAGTATTCGCGTCGCCTAAGCCCGGCTTCGACATCGCCGCCTACTCGGCCGCGCACGGGCTGGATTACGTCGATCGGGTCGGTCCGCTGCCCCTGAAGCAGTTCCTCGGCTACGCCGACTGGTTCGCCGAGAAGTTCGTCCCGGACGTGCGCGACCTCACCGTGACCAAGGTGACCGCCCATGCCGACGGATTCAAAGTGGAATTCGCCGAAGCCGAACCGATCGTGACGCGGCAGGTCATCGTCGCTACCGGCGTACTGCCCCACCGCTACATGCCGGCCGAGCTTTCCGGCCTGTCCTCTGACCTGGTCACGCATGCGTCCGACCACGACAACCTGGGCCGCTTCCAAGGGCGCCAGGTGGCGGTGATCGGAGCCGGCCAGTCGGCGTTGGAGACCGCGGCGTTGCTGAATGAGCAGGGCGCCGATGTCCGCCTGGTCGTACGGCGCCCGGAGCTCGAGTTCGTCACCGCCAACCCGCAGCACTTGACGCTGGCCGGGCGGATCAAATCACCGGTGACGCAGCTCTGCGAGGGATGGTGGTGCGTGCTGTGGGACACCCCGGCGTTGTTCCGTCTGCTGCCTGAGGACAAGCGCGTTTTCCACGCCCGGGCGGTGCTCGGCCCGAGCGGGTCCTGGTGGCTGCGCGATCGTATCGTGGGCAAGGTCGACGCGCTGACCAGCCACCGTGTGGTTGCGGCAACGCCGGAGGGAAGCGGCGTGCGGCTCACCCTCGACGGCGCCACCAAGACGCTGGACGTCGACCATGTGATCGCGGGCACCGGGTTCCACGTGGACGTGGCCAAGCTTCCGTTCCTGCCGCAAGATCTCCTGGCCAGGATTCCCTCCGCCAAGGGGTACCCGGCGCTGAGCCGGGCCGGCGAGTCCCGCGTACCGGGCCTGTACTTCGCAGGCGCGCTGGCGGGGGGCGCGAACGGGCCAGCCCAGAGGTTCATTGCCGGCACGCACAGTGCCGCCGCCGTGCTCGCCAAGTCCGTCGCCCAGCGCGCCCGGACGGGCGGTGGACGGTCGGCGTCGGCCGCCAGCAGCCGCGAGCAGCAGCCGGCTGCTGCCCCCGGCTCGCGCTGACGAGTGGCGGACCCGGAATACGTTCCGGCAATCGATCCAGATCTAACCGAATCGATGGGATTGGACACGTTGCGTATGACCTAGGCCTAGAATCCCCGGTCTTGGCACGGTTTTCAACCCGAACTGATACAGTTTCATTGCCTCATCTTGATGAGGCAATGATTCGTGCAGAATCCGATGGATCGAAGCACTGCCTGCAGTATTGATGGTCATCACTGTTCTCTCGATCAATAGCTGCGAGGCCTGGCTAGACGGGATAAGCAGACAGTGTCTCCCAGAAGACAACAATGTCTCTCAGAAGAGAGTGTCTCAGAAGACAGTGTCTCGGAAAATACAGTGGCCATGACTAACTCAGACGTGCAGGACACCTTGGCCGGGTGCCCGTCGGGCGGCCCGCGGCGGGCCCGGCCGAGTATGCTCAAGGGGGCATAACGAACGTGCGGATACTTCGTAGCCTGCGGGTACTTCGTAACCTGCGGGTATTTGGTAGAGTCACGGGTTCGCGGGACAGCCGATTGCGCCTGACGGCGATAATAGCCGCGTTCGTATTGGTCTGCGGTTTCGGTATCTGGCGTATTTTTCTCCCTGCTAGTTCTTCCGCCGAACTCTCTGCGCGGCCGATTCTCGCATCCGAACCGGCTTCGCCCACGCTAGCTCGACCGAGCATGTCAACTGAGTCAACTAAGGCGAAGAAGGCAGTCAAGAAGGCAACGCCCAAGGCCGGGGCAAAGCCGAAGTCGAAGGGCACACCGTCTGCCAACGCATCGAGTACCGGGGGTACCGGGGGTAACACGGGCACTCTGCCGGGTAACGACCCCGCTCCGTCTGGCAACAATGCCTCGGGCTTGGCCTGGGAGAGTGGGGTCTCTTACCCGGCTATCGACGCTTACTCAGACGATGCGGCCAACGCGACGGACGCCTTCGGATCCTGGCGGGGACGCCCGGTTGACGTGGCAGTAGCGTGGCCGGAGATCGGCTCGTGGTCCGAGTTCACCGAGCCAAACGCTTTCTATTCGACCTGGGCAAGCACCTCATTCACGAAGGTATTTGCGCTCCCGCCGTATCCGTCTGGCATTGGCGACACCATCCAGGGATGCATTGACGGCGACTACAACCAGGACTGGCAGACCTTCGCCCAAACGATGGAAAGTAGCGGCCTCGCGGGCCAGGGCACCATCATCAGGCTCGGCTGGGAGATGAACCAGCACACCGACTGGGGCACACCCTCGCAGTTCGCGGCCTGCTGGCGAGACATCGTGTCGACGGTCAGCGCTATTGCTCCGGGGCTCCAGTGGGACTGGAATGTCAACCGCGGCAACAGCGGCGATATGCCGGGCAGCAGCATTCTGAGCGCGTATCCGGGCAACGCCTACGTCAACATCATAGGCGTTGACTCCTACGACATGTGGCCGCCGGTTGACACCAGCGGAGGCTGGCAGCAGCAACTCAATGGTCCCTACGGGCTTAACTATTGGCTCTCCTTCGCCGAGTCCAACGGCAAGAAGTTCTCGGTGCCTGAGTGGGGCCTCACCCAAAACACCGACCCTGCCTGGGATGGCCATTCCGGCGGCGACGACCCCGCCTACATCCAGGACATGTGGAACTTCTTCGTCGCCAACAGTGGGAATATTGCATTCGAGTCGTACTTCGACTACCCGGGCGACGAGAACTCGCTCTACAACCCGTCTCAGGACCCGAATTCCGCCGCTGAGTACCAGAGCCTGTGGAATCGCTGAGTAGGTGAGCGTGGGATCCAGGGCCAGCGTCGGCGTCGAGCTCGGCGCTGGCCCTGTTTGCGCTGGCCCTGTTTGCGCAGGCCCTGTTTGCGTAGCCGGTTGATCACGTAGCCGGAGCCGCAGGACCACCACGATGTGGGTCCATGTGGGGCGAACAGGGTTAATCTTCTCTAATGTCCCAACACGGGTCACCCCTGGCTGCTACAGTCGAGTCGATCTGACCGTTCAATGATGAATGCTCCGGGTAAGTCAGATGTCACGGCGAAATCTGGTCGACTCTCGTCTAGTTCCAAAGAGTCGACGTCGTCCATTGGTTTCGCCTGCAGTCACTGGGGGGGACCGTGTCGTAACAAGCTGTGCTGCTGCGAATCGGAAATTGCAAGCCAGCTTTGCTGTGCCACCTGTCGCGGGTGCATTGCGACCGCACGCTGCCCGGGCAATTGGATTCTCACCACTCGTCAACAGATTGTTCTACATCCGCTACGTAGAGCGTTGCCGCAGTGCCAACGCCTGCGGGGCAGGCAGCTGCATGCGCATGGTGCTACTAGTCGCGCCACAACATTCAACACATAATAGCGGGCCAGCCGTTGATACATGGTGCTGGCAGCAGAATTAAGGAATCAAGTGGAACAGATCGCTGAGCAACTCGGCACTCAGCCGGAGAACGATATCAAGGCCTCCGACGCGACGGTTGTTGTGGCCACCTATAGCACGCAGCGCTGGTCATCCCTTGGTGCTGCGGTTGAGAGTCTGCTATCCGGTCCTGACCGGCCGCGGCAGGTAGTCATTGCGGTGGATCAGAACGAGGAGCTGTACGACCGGATTAAGCAGGAATGGCCGCACGTGACGGCCAAGCTGAACACTGGCCAGCAGGGTGCTTCCGGCACTAGGAACACCGGGGCGCAAGGCATTGAGACCCCGTTCATTGCGTTCATCGATGACGACATTTCGGTGCGCGAGGACTGGCTGACGCGCTTGCTGGCACCTTTCGCCGACCCGGCCGTGGTCGGCACCGGCGGCGGCGTGGTGCCGGGCTGGGAGACCAGGCGGCCGAGATGGTTTCCTGAAGAGTTCGACTGGGCGATCGGCGCGTCGTACCGCGGGATGCCCACGGTGCAGAGCGCAGTCAGAAACGTGTGGTCCGAGAACATGGCCGTGCGAACCGATGTGTTCCACTCGGTCGGCGGCTTCCGCACCGATTTCGGAAAAGTCGGTAACCGCTCAAGCCCCGAGGACACCGACCTTTGCATCCGGATGGCCGCGAGTGCACCCGGCGCGACCTGGGTGTACGCGCCGGAAGCGGTAGCGCAGCACCACGTTCCCGTGAGCAGGACCAGTTTCTCGTACTTCCTGCGCCGGACCTACCTGGAAGGTCGCGGCAAGGTGGAAATGGCGCGCCTGCTTGGCCGCCAGGAGAAGCTGCAAAGTGAACGCGACTACATGCGTCGGACGCTGCCCTCAGGCATCGCGGCCGGGCTCTGGTCCACGGCTCGGCATGGCAACGTCAGCGGAGTGCTCAAGGCGGGCGCCATCACGGCTGGAATCTTCGCGGCCGCGACCGGAGCGGTCATCGGAACGCGAAGCCTGGCCGGGAAGGGATAGGCGAGCACTGATGCGACGTATCGATCGAAACGCACTGCAGGCGCCCGCGCGCGTCCTTGATGTTGAGCTCGCGACCGTCGCCGACCTCGGCGAGGAGACCCTACTTGGCGAAGAGACAATAGCGGTCGAGCAGCTCAACGGGCTCTGGTGCCTGGCCAGGATCGACGGAGTTCCGCAGGAGATCTCGTTCTGGGACGTCACCGAGGACGTCAAGATCTCCATTGGCGGTCTGCGGGACCAGCTGCGAGCGGGGCTGGCGGCCGACGGGCACGTGACGCTGGAGCTGCCTGCCCCGCCGACGGCCGATCCAGGCCCGGACCTGACCGTCGTGATCTGCACCCGCGACCGCGCGGCCGGGCTGCAGGCGACGCTGGCGAGCCTGCACGAGCAGCGCGATGCCAACTTCCGGGTTGTCGTGGTGGAGAACGGATCCCGCACGGCCGAATCGGCGGCGGCGGTCGAGAAGGTCGGCCTGCCTCACTGTGACTACGTGGTCGAGCCGCGGCCCGGCCTTTCCCGGGCCAGGAACCGGGGACTCGCAGCCGTCGGCACCGAGCTGGTCGCGTGGATCGACGATGACGAGACCACGGATGCCGATTGGGTGAGCCGGCTGCGGCAGGGGTTCGCGCACGAGGCGAGCCCGGCCGCGATCTGCGGCGTCATGCTCCCGGCGGAGCTGGAATCCGAAGCGCAAGTGCGGTTCGAGCAGTACGGCGGTTTCAACAAGGGTCGGGGAATGGCGCCCGAGGTGCTGCGGAAGGGCACTTCGTCGGTGGTGAGCCCGCTCTATCCGCTGCCTGCGTTCGGTTCGGGCGGAAACATGGCCTTCAAGACCGAAGCGCTGCGCGCGGTCGGCGGCTTTGATAACTGCCTCGGGGCCGGCACCCGGACCCACGGCGGTGAGGAGGTGCGGGTCCTGTCCTTGCTGCTCTCTCGGGGTGACGCTATCCTGCACTGGCCCGCCGCGATAACCTGGCACACCCATCGCCGCGACATGCCCGCGCTCAAGAAGCAATTCTACGGATACAGCGCCGGCCTCTCCGCGTTCTACGCGAGCATGATTCGCTCCAAGCCGACCGCGGCACTGGAGATTCTCGGCCTGACTCCTCATGTGATTCGGGATCTACGGCACGGGAGCGACAATCAGCGGTCGGGGCACCTGCCCGACGACTTCCCCCCCGACCTGCTCAAGGCCGCTCGCCGCGGCCTTATCGAGGGCGGCTTTATGTACGCGTATGAGGCACTGAAGGATTGGCGTCGGCCGATGCCCGCGTCCGGTGAGGACACCTGAGACATGCTCCCCGCGCGTGAACTATCCGGAACCGGTTTCGCGACTTCGATGGTCGGGCTCGGGTGTGCCGGACTGTTCCGCATTCCCGAGCGCAAGACCCGACGGACGGTCCTGGACGCCGCCTACGATGCGGGAATTCGGCATTTCGATGTGGCGCCGATGTACGGGCTCGGGCTGGCGGAGACCGAACTGTCGCCGTTCCTGAAGGGCCGACGGGCCGACGTCACGGTAACCACGAAATTCGGGATCGACCCGACGCTGCTGGCCCAGGGCGTCGCTCGTGTTCAGAAGCCGGTGCGCGCGGCCCTGGCCAAGCGCCCGGCGGTCAGCGATGAACTGAAGACCGCCGCCCAGGGACCTCGGTCGGGACTGGTCGGGCGTCTCCTCTACGCCGCCCCTGGTTATCATCGCCGATCCGCGCAGGTCAGCCTTGATCGCAGCCTGAGGGAATTGAAGACAGACTACATCGATGTATTTCTGCTGCACGATCCCGTCGGCGATCTCATAACGGGGATCCCTGAGCTGACCGAATACCTGGACGAGCAATGCCGCCGCGGGCGTATCAGGTGCTGGGGAGTGACCGGGGACTCGGCCGGGCTTCCGTCCGTTGTGCGGCGCCTCGGCCACGCCGCAGTCGTCCAGTTCAAAGACGACATCTTCGATCCGCCGCTGTCGGAGGGGCAGGTGCCGGGCGAGGCGAAGATAACGTACGGCGCCCTTGCGTTCGCGTTGCCGGTACTGCGCCGGTACCTCGCGCAGTCCCCGGATGCGGTGCGCTCGTGGAGCGAGCGGCTGGACACAGATCTCGCGCAGGAGTCGAGTTTGCCGAAGCTGCTGCTCAGCGTCGCCCTTCGGCGCAACGCGGCCGGACCGGTGCTATTCAGCACCACTCGCCCGCAGCGGGTGGGGGTGGCGGCGGACGCCGCAATCCACGTTGGGCAGCTGTCCGTTGCCGATTTGACGCAGGTTGGCGAGCTCGCCAGTGAGGCTCGCGTGGCCGCCAAGACGATGAATGGGACGCCATGATCGAAAATCTCAGTGCGCTCGCCGACGATATTGAGATCAACGCCGACCTGGCCGTTGTCGGTGCCGGTCCGGCCGGAATCGTCGTCGCCCTGGAGGCCGCGCGAGCAGGTATTTCCGTGGTGCTGCTTGAGAGCGGGGATCGATCGTACGACCCGACCGTGCAGGAGCTGTCCGAGGCGGCCGAGTGGGACCGTCATCGCCATGCCCCGCTGTCGATGTCCACCCGGCGTCAGGTCGGCGGTACGTCCGTGATCTGGGGCGGGCGGTGCGTGCCGTTTGATCCGGCTGATTTCGAGTCGCGACCGTATCTGGGAGTTCCGTCCTGGCCGGTCAGCTACGAGGACGTACGGCGTTATTTCCAGCGCGCGTGCGACTGGATGGTGTGCGGGCGGGACGCCTTCAACATTTCCGGGCTTCCCCACCTGCCGCGGGCCATTGTCCCCGGGTTCGTCGATGACGGCGTGCTTGGCTCGGACCTGGAGCGGTGGTCGCTGCCGACGAACTTCGGCCAGGTCTACGGCGAGGAGCTGGAGCGGTCGCCCCGGGTCCGGCTGCTGACCGGGGTGACGTGCACCGAGGTCGTCTGCGGGCCGGAAAGCGGTAAGGCGCAGCACCTGGAGGGCCGGACGAGCGCGGGCGGAGGCGTCCGCGTCAGCGCGAAAGCGTTCGTGGTCGCGTGCGGCGGCCTGGAGAGCACCCGCCTGCTGATGGGCTCGACCGGGCCTGCGGGAGAGCAGCTGGGCGACCGGGGTGGCCACCTCGGCCGCTGGTACATGGCCCATGTCGAAGGGTCGATCGCCAACATCCGCTTCAGCACCCCGCCGCGTCAGACGGTGTTCGGCTACGAACGGGACACCGATGGCGTCTACGTCCGGCGCCGGTTCACCTTCGCCGCCGACTACCAGCGCGAGCACGGTCTGCCCAATGTCGCCGGCTGGCTCGGCAACTGGGAGCTGCCTGATGCCCGGCACGGCTACGGCCAGCTGTCGTTCATCTACCTCGCGCTGACCTCGCCGCTTGGGTCCCGGCTGGCCCCCGATGTGCAGCGGCTGTCGATGACCGGGGGCGAGGTCCCTGGCACGCCGTATGGTCTGGCGACCATCACCTCGAAGGGGTCACACGCCCGCAACATCCTGCGGCACCCGGTAGCCACCGGGCAGTTTGCGGCAAGCTTCGGCGCGAGCCGCTTCCTCACCCGCGGCCGCCGGGTCCCGGGGTTCTTCATGTACAGCAAGGACAATCTGTATCCCTTCCAGTACCACGGCGAGCAGCTGCCCAACGCGGCCAGCAGGGTCACCCTGACCGGCGAAAAAGACCGGCTCGGGCGGCGCAAGCTCGCCATCGATCTGCGGTTCGCCCCGGCCGACGTCGACGGGATCATCCGCGCGCACGAGCACTGGGACCAGTACTTCCGCAAGCTTGGCGTCGGCGAGCTCGAGTACCTGCACGACGATCTCGGGCAGGCGGTCGACCGCCGCCTTGGCGGCGGATTCCACCAGTCAGGCACCACCCGGATGTCGGCGTCGGCGGCCGACGGGGTCGTGGACGCGGACCTGGCCGTGCACGGCGTGCCCAACGTCTACGTCGCCAGCAGTTCGGCCTTCGTCACTTCAGGCCAGGCCAACTCGACCTTTATGATCGTCGCCTTCGCAGTTCGCCTGGCCGACCGCTTGGCCGGGCAACTGCGAACGGCGTCGCCCGGTCATCCGCTCCGCGACGATATTCACGCAAAGTGATCCGATGGTGACGGAAATACCGTGCGCAAGGTATGCAATATGATCATCAGTCACAGGCATGTCAGACCTTGGCCGGTAAAAGGCGGGTTCACCGGTGAACCTTCAGGTATGGTGACGAGTCCTATAAGTGAGGCCACGCTCACGCCGACCGGGCTGCAGACACACCACGTACCAGAGGGGGACCGAGTGTCGATGCTGAGACCTGGCCGGGTGACCCCTGCCCTCAAGGCTGTTTGTAATCCAAACGTCCCCTGGTGACCAAGTTGACATATGTGAGCAGGCAGGTTCAGAGCGGCTACCCGCAGATGAAGCGGGCAGCCGCGCCGGAACGGCCCTACCTCTCGGTTGGCGCCGTGGCCCTAACCACCGCACTCGGCGTGCTCGTGGTCGCCATCGCCTATACCGCTGGCCGGCATGGGCACGCGGACTCGAAAGTGGCGGACTACGGCTACTGGGCCGGCCAGGCGCTCATCTTCGTCCCGGCCTCCGTCCGACTGCTGACCCGCAAGGGCTCGACGGCGGCGGGGACCGTAGGCGCCATCACGATCTTGACGGTGGCTCAATATCTTTGCAAGCTTTGCTACAGCCCGCTCTCGTTCACCTATTCGGACGAGCTTGCGCACTGGCTGACGGCCGAGAACATCCTGCGCACAGGCACGCTCTTCAGCCCCAACTACGGGCTGCCGATCAGTCCGCAATATCCCGGACTCGAAGAGGCCACGACCGCTCTGGTGCAGATTAGCGGGCTGTCGCTCTTCGCGGCCGGAGTGATCGTCGCCGGGGTCGCGCACCTCCTGTTCGTGGTGGCGCTTTATCTGCTGTTCAGGAATGTGGGGGGCTCGCAGCGCCTAGCCGGGGTCGCCGTACTCTTCTACGCGACCAACCCGGGTCTAGCCTACTTCGACTCCCTGTTCGCCTACCAGACCCTCGCCATCGCGTTTATGGGCGTCGTCCTGGTGGCCACCTGGCGGCTCACCGAAGCGAAGACCAGCCGCGACCGGACCGGATGGGCCGTGATCGCGGTCGTCGGCATTGCCGCCACGGTCGTGACGCACCACGTGACCAGCTACCTCCTGACCGGGACGCTGGCCCTCATCGCGGTCGCGGGCCTGTTCGCCAAGAATCGTCGAGTCGCTGCCCGGGCGGGCGCGCTCGTCCTGTGGGCGGTCATCGCGATCGCCGCCTGGATCGCATTCGTGGCTCCCTCGACCATCAGCTACCTCTGGCCGCCTTTCGCCAGCGTCGCCACCGGCTTCCGCACCCTGATCACCGGCGGCCTGGCGGGCGCGCCGGGGGCCTCGACGGCGGTGTCGAACCCGGCCAGTCATCAACTCGTGGCGGCCGCGGCCGTGCTCATCCTGTCTTGTCTGGTGCCGATCGGCTGGATGCAGGTTAGGCGGCGCTTCCGCGGCCAACCCTGGATTCTGGCGATGGCGTTCGGCGCCCTCACGTGGTACGCGATCCTGGTGATCCGGTTCGCGGCCTCCAACGGCAGCGAACTGTCGGGGCGGGCGGCAACCTTCGTTTACATTCCTTCGGCCTTCATCGCCGCCGTCGGATTTCGCCGGTTCATTGATCGCGTCCCTCGGTTGCGCGCGATCGCCTTCATCGGCGCCGCCCTGGTCGGCGTGCTGTTGATGTCGATCGACGGAACGGTCAACAGCTGGCCGCCATCCTGGGAGCGACTGCCCGGCCCGTATCAGGTGGGCGGGGTTGAAAGGTCGATCGGACCGGAGGAGATAGCCGTCGGCAATTGGCTGCTGGCGGCGCTCGGACCCGGCAACCGTATCGCGGCCGACTTCGGCAACGATCCCATGGTCGGCACCTATGGCTATCAGAACCCGGTCCTCGGTGACGCGTTCCTCTACACCGCACCGACTTACTCGGCGTCGGTTGAGCAAGAGGTCTTCCAGCAGCAGATCCACTACGCACTGGTCGACCTGCGGCTCACCAGGCTGCTCCCCGCTTCGGGCGAGTACTTCGCCCTCGATCCGAATAGCGGTACGTACACTCGTCCATTGCCCCTCGTAGACATGACCAAGTTCAACCGCATCCCCGGGGTGGCACGGATATTCGATTCCGGTGACATCGTCATCTACGATTTGTACGGGGACAACTAATGCGCGGCAGCGGTAAGCTCATCGCCCTGACCGCGGGCGTTGCGGTCTGTTCGCTGGTTGCGACCGCGCTCCGGGCGCCAACGCCGATCACGGCCGTCCTCGCGTTCGCGCTCCTGGCCAGCCTCGGCTACGTGTGGATCGAGGTGATCCTCCAAGGGCGCGCTCCGGCGCTGGAACTTGTGTCGGTCGCCGTGGGCCTGGTCCTCGCCATCCCCGTGATCGCCGGCGTTGTCCTGTACGAGGCGGGCGTTCCATTGACCCGCATGGTCTGGTCGGGCTTCTTCGTCGGGTTGACCCTGATCGGCGATGCGGTGCTGGCCTATCGGAACCGCAGTGTTCCGGCCGACGACTACGAGGATCAGCAGCGGGCGCAGCGCCGGCACCAACGGGCGGTCACGCAGCTGGACCTGCGAGCGCCGTTGGAACCGGTTGCGGAGCCGACTCCGCGGTCGGCCAAGCGGACGACGCCACCCCTGAAGGACGTGGCCAAATCGTGGCTGCGCGTCCCGCGCTGGCAGGCAATCGCCTGCGCACTTGCGGTGCTGATCGCCGGCAGCGCGGTGTGGATAGCGCGAGCAGGCGCCGAAAGCCAGCAGTATCCGGGCTATACCGAACTATGGCTTTCCAGCAAGGGGCACAGCACGTCCGTCGACAATCTCGGGGTCAGCAATCAACAGGGCAGCACAGAAAAGTACAAGCTAGTCCTGCTGCGAAAGGGGCACGTGAGCGCGACATGGGAACTCACCCTCGCCGCCGGTCAAACGTGGCAGCAGACCGTTCAGGTCATACAGCCGACCGAGGCCAACCTTTATCTCCTACCAGATCTGAGCCGACCTTATCGCTACGTCGACACGGAGCCGTAGGAGAGCCGCATACATGGTGGACTTTAGAGAGCGACCGGTAGTGCGCTCCCCGGACGGGGAGGCGGGACGACCGCAAGGGTTGGCGCGACCCCAGGGACCGGGGGTGGTGCCGCCGGGCTGGGGAGTGGGACGATCGGGGCCGGGGGCGCGGCCACTGGTCGCGGACCGGAGGACGGCGCAACTGCGTCGGCCGGGTATGGCGCCGCCGCGCCAGCAGGCGGCAAAATCGCGATTTCCGCTGCCGGGCGTCGTCACGCGAATATGGCAGAAAAACAAGGACCTACTCGCAAACGCCATCAGCCTTTTCGCGTCGACCGTCATCAACTCGGTCCTGGGTTTCGCGTTCTGGGCGGTGGCGGCCCGTGAGTTCACGACAACCGAAGTAGGCTTCGGCTCGGCCGCGATTTCGGCTATGAGCGTCCTCAGCATCATCGGGATGTTCGGCCTCAATACCCTGCTCATCGGCGAGCTGCCGAAACGTAAGTCCAAGGGCGGCCTGATCTCGGCCGCGCTCCTAGCCGCCTCGGCCGGGTCGTTCATTCTCGGACTCGGGTTCGCGCTAGCGGCGCGTCTGTTCGGCAAAAGCTTCGCGAACATCAGCAGCGACCCGCAGCAGTTCGCCGTGTTCGTCGGCGGCGTCACGATTATCGGCATGACCCTGGTGTTCGATGAGGCGACGATCGGCCTGCTGCGGGGTCGGCTTCAGCTGTGGCGGAACTTCATTTTCGTCATGACCAAGCTGATGCTGTTGCCGGTGGCCGCATTTCTCTTGCACGACAAATACGGCGCCGGGATCGTCGCGGCCTGGGTCGGCGGCGCCGTGCTCTCCATGGGCATAATGGTGCTGCAACTCCTGGTACGCCGAGAGCACGTCTTCCCCAAGCCGGACTGGCGTTCGCTCAGGGCGCTCAGCGGCTTGACGATGATCCACAATTGGCTGAACCTCGCCGTCTCCGTACCCTGGATGATTCTGCCGGTCCTGGTCACGATTACCGTCGGCCCCAGTGCGAACGCCGCGTTCTACGTCGCCTGGATGTTGAGCGCATTCCTGCGCGTTATTCCTATTCACCTGGCAACGGTGCTGTTCGCGGTCGCGTCAGAGAACATGGAGAGTCTGGCGCCGAAGCTGCGTTTCAGCCTGCGCACCTCCATGATGATCGGTCTTCCCGCGGTGCTGGTGCTGTGCGTGGGCGCGCCGTTCATCCTGTCGTTCTTTGGGCCCACTTACGCGAGCACCGGAACGATATCGGTAATCCTGCTCAGCCTTGGCTACCTGCCCAGCGTGCCGAAGGTGCACTATATTGCGGTTTGCCGGGCGAAGGGTCTGATGAGCCGCGCCGCCAAGGTCCTTACCGCCACCGCCCTCCTCGAGCTCGTTGGCGCGGTCATCGGGGGCAAGGAGGCGGGGCTGACCGGCTTCGGTCTGGGCTTGCTGGCCGCGAGCCTGCTTGAAGGAGCTATAACCGCACCCGCTGTACTGCGGGCCGCCCGATCAACTGGCGGGCTGCGCGTGGCATATCGCTGGGTCGAAATAGACCGCGGCGGAAGCAAGTACCGCCGATACCGGAGAGAATATATATAATGTACCGACCTACCGTTTCCGTCATCATACCTACGGTGAATCGACCCGCTGTGCGCGAGGCCGTTCTCAGCGTGCTTAATCAGACTTACCCTCCGCACGAGGTTATAGTCGTCGTTGACAATCCCAACAAGCAGATTCCGCCGGTTTTGGAAGACCTGCGCGACAAGATCCACATCGTGATCTCCGGTGGCATCGGGGTTGCGGGCGCGCGCACGCTTGCGTTCATGGAATCTACCGGTGAAGTTATCGCGTTCCTTGACGACGACGATCAGTTCCTCCCTGAGAAGCTCGAGCGACAGCTGTCCATGTGGCCGACTCAGGATGCCAAGCGGCACGCGTTCGTCTCCTGCCGGTTTGTCATGGTCGGAACGGACGGGGAGTTGCTCAGGGCCCTGCCGAGGAGGCTGCTCGCGCCCGGTGAGCGGCTCGCAAACTACTTGTTCCGGCGCAGCAACATCAGGTACGCGGAGGGAGCGATAAATCCGTCCACGCTGATATGTGATCGGGAGCTCTTTACGGTCGAGCCTTGGAATGAGCGCATCTTGCTGCATGAGGACTGGGACTGGATGCTACGCGTCGACAACCGGTCTGACGTCGATATCATCATGTGTCCCGACGTGCTCCTCAAGGTCGCGGTCGGTGATGCGGGCTCACTTTCGAGGTCGGCTGACTGGAGGCTCAGCCTTTCGTTCGCGCAGGAGCATGCGGAGTTCATGACGCCCCGTGAGCTAGGGGACTTCCTCCTCGTCATTACCGGGACCCTCGCGATCTGGTCTGGAAAACGGCGCGACGCCGTGCGCATCGCCCGGTATGCGCTGACTAAGGCCAGGCCGGGCCTGGTCGCGTGGACGGTATGGGCGCTTACCATGCTCCCATCGAGGCTTGTGGATGGCGGGGCGGCGTTGCTGCACCGACTGGTCAGCGAAAAGCCCCCGGTCCCGAGCGATCCGATCGCCGAGCCGGCCACCCTGGCCGACGGGGCTAGTGACACGATCGGTGATCCTGCGCGCACAAATGGTTAACCTACAGGTTTGCCCGCGAATCGAGGAAACTCGATAACCCCACGGACTACTATGTAGTTCTTGCTCGTCGAAAGCGATGAGCGCCCGCGGTGGCTCAATGTAACACCTTGATGAACGGGTAAACCTGGCTCTGTGCTGGCGCGTCATCACAGGGGTGATGTGGCTGGTGGGCCACGACGCACCTCACGGGTTGTGTGGTGTCGGTGACAGTGTGATTCTAGTGACGTGACGATGTTCTTCGAGTGGCAGTGTTGCCCGAGCGACAGTGTTGTTCGAGTGGCAGTGTTGTTCGAGTGGCAGTGTTGTTCGAGTGGCAGTGTTCTTCTAGTGGCAGTGTTCTTCTAGTGGCAGTGTTCTTCTAGTGGCAGTGTTGTTCCGGTGACATTGGATGACGGTGCGGTGGCCGTCTTAGGTAACGATGCAAGTCCTGAGGGGGTTTCTGTGGCTTTCCCATCTGTTTCTGTGGTTATCCCAGCACTTAACGAAGAGCGGAACATCCCGCATGTGTTCGAGCGGATTCCGGCGGACGTCCACCAGGTGGTGCTGGTGGATGGGCGTTCGGTTGACGACACGGTGGCGGTGGCCCGGCGGCTGCGCCCGGACGTGTGCGTGGTGTCGCAGACCAGGAAGGGCAAGGGCAACGCGCTCGCGTGCGGGTTCGAGGCGGCGACGGGCGACGTGATCGCGATGGTCGACGCGGACGGCTCGGCCGACCCGGGCGAGATCCCCCAGTTCGTGGCGGCGCTGATGGACGGGGCGGACTTCGCCAAGGGGACGCGGTTCCAGCCCGGCGGGGGGAGCGCGGACATCACCCGGCTGCGGGCCTACGGCAACCACGCGCTGACGTCGTTCTTCAACCTGGCCTACCACCGCAGGTACTCGGACCTGTGCTACGGCTATAACGTTTTCTGGCGGCGGCACGTGGCCGCGCTCGGGCTGGACGCGACGTCGCTGGCGCCGGAGGACGGCGGCCACCTGTGGGGGGACGGGTTCGAGGTCGAGACGCTGATCCACGTGCGCGTGGCCAAGGCCGGGCTGACCGTCGCTGAGGTGCCGAGTTTCGAGTTCAAGCGCATTCACGGGGTCAGCAACCTGAACGCGACCAGGGACGGTCTGCGCGTGGTGCGGACGATCTTCGCCGAGCGGGCCCGGAGCCGGCGCCACCAGGGCCAGAGTGCCCCGCTCGCGGCAGCGCCCGCTGCGCCGGCGACGAAGTCACCGGCCGAGACCGAGACAGAGTCCGTCAAAGAATCAGAGTCCGTCAAAGAGTCAGTAGCGTAACCGAGGCCGGCCTCCCGGCCGCCTCCTTCAATTCGCGCTAGAACGGTGCCCGGCCGAGGTAGGCAGGGCACCGTCGCGTTTTACCCCTGCGCCCCCGCCACCAAAACGCCACCTACGCGGCGACGTCGGCCTTGACGTCGGCGTTCTCGGTCGCCACGGCGGCCGCGCTTGGCCGGCTCGTGCTGGCCCGCAGGTAGCGGCTGGTGGCGACGGCGACCAGGCAGATGAACAGCCCGATCACCCGCACCGTGCCCTCGCTCGGCCACGGCCACAGATGGGTCAGCTGGAGCCGCAGGGTAAACGGATGCGTGACCGCGTTCATGGACAGGTAGATGACCATCCCGGTCGCGAGGACCGCGGCGGTCTCGGCCACCGCCTGTACCGCGAGGACGCCCGAGGTCCGCGCGACCGGCTCGACGCGGGCGCCGCTGCGCCGCCTGAGCTGGAGGTACCGGCTGACGATGAGGCTGACGAAGGACACCGCGAACGCGATGACGCCGGAGGTGTCGGTCCGCAGGTGCGGAATGGCAGGCCAGTACGGGAAAGCCTCGTCGTCGGTGAAGCTGGCGACGAAGGCGGACCCGACCCAGATCAGCACGGCGGCGTAGCCGAGACCGAAGGCCGCCGATTCGACCATTAGCTTGCGGTTGCTGCTGATACGCACCTCCTAACTATAGGCAACCCGGACCGGAGCTTCGGTGCGTCAGCCGCCGAGCCGCCGGGTGAACCCGGGCGGTATGACCAGGTCCTCGGGTGAGAGCTCCGCGATCGAGGAGTGCCCGAGCCCGAGCAGGCAGGCGTCGATCCCCGACCGCATCAGGTCGAGCACGTTCTCCACCCCCGCCTGCCCGTTGGCGCCGAGTCCCCACAGGTAGGCCCGCCCGATCATTACCGCCCGCGCCCCAAGCGCCAGCGCCTTGACCACGTCGCCGCCGCGCCTGACGCCGCCGTCGAGCAGCACCTCGACCTGGTCGCCGACGGCGCGGGCGATGTCGGGCAGCAGCCGGATGGTGGCCGGGGTGCCGTCCAGGTTGTTCCCGCCGTGGTTGGACACCGAGATCGCGGTCACCCCGGCGTCGACGGCGCGCTTGGCGTCGTCGATGCGGGTGACGCCCTTGAGCATGAACGGCCCGCCCCACTGCTCCCGCAGCCAGGCCACGTCCTCCCACGAGGGCGGGGCCGACGCCATCCACTGCCCGTAGGCGCCGAAGAACGTCGGGGCCGGGGCCCCGCCGACCGGCAGGTTCGGCACGGTCAGGTCCGGGATCGCGCCGGACCGCAGCCACGAGTACAGCCAGGCCGGCCGGCTCACCGCGGTCGGGATCTGCCTGACCATCTCCTCCAGCGTCATCTTCTCCGGGATCCGCGGCGACCCCCAGTCGCGGCCGAAGGAGAACGACCAGTCGAGCGTGACGATGATGCCGACCGCGCCCGCCGTGCGCGCGCGCTCCATCCGCGCCGCCATCTCATCCCGCGCGCCCACCCAGTACATCTGGAAGAACGTCTGCGGGTTGGCCGCGATGACCTCCTCGATCGGCTTGGAGGCGAACGAGGACAGCCCCATCACGGTGCCGCGCGCGGCGGCGGCCCGGGCGACCGCGACCTCGCCGTCCGGGTGCACCGCCTGCACCCCGGTGGGCGAGATCACCACCGGCAGCGAGATCGGCTGGCCCATCACCGTGGTCGCCATCGTGCGGGTGGCCGGCAGCCCGGCCACGTGCGGGGCGAACCCGAGCTCGGCGAACGCGTTCACGTTGTCGCGGATGGTGACGCCCGCCTCGGCGCCGGCGATCAGCGCGCCGTAGACCGACTTGGGCAGGCGCTGTTTGGCCCGCCGCTGCGCCACCGCCACCGTCTCGAACCACTTGTTGGCCATCGTTAGAGCACGCCCTTGTCGGCCGATCCGGCCGGGTGCGGCGTGAGCAGCTGCACGTCCATCGGCTGGGCCAGCTTGCCGTCGAGGGCGGCGACGAGCTCGGCCAGCTCGGGGCTCTTCGAGTGAGCGCCGACCGCGTCCATCGAGGTGTACTTCTCGACGAACACGAGCCTGCCGTCGCGCCCCTCGTGCAGCGCGTAGAGCAGGCAGTCGTCGTCGGACGCGTGCACCTTCGCTTGCGCCGTCTCGATGGCGGCGATCACCTCGCCCCGGTGCTCGGGGACGGGAAACAGGGTGGCGACGATGACGACGGCCATAACGGTCTCCTTGGTCTGTTTAGTGAGCTTGGTCTGCTTAGTTGTGCCTACTCGGCGAAGAACGAACTGAGGGCGGGGGCGACATCACGGTAGGTACCGGCAACGCGGAGCTTTCCCCGGCCGAGCCGCGCGAGCTCGCCGCCCAGCCAGCGGTCCTGCTCGCCGGTCGTGTCGAGCAGCACGTCGAGCCGGGGCAGTCGGGCCGCGAACGGCCGGGGGTCGGGACCGGC
>Ga0302325_10009109_pt1 | contig 21737 bp, 21 predicted proteins | sample Palsa_T0_2_FD_201948 | JGI IMG/M metagenome (GOLD analysis project Ga0302325, IMG submission 201948) | Peat permafrost microbial communities from Stordalen Mire near Abisko, Sweden - Palsa_T0_2 | ecosystem: Environmental > Terrestrial > Soil > Palsa > Peat permafrost | place: Sweden: Abisko...
CAGCGCGAAGTAACAGCCTATGGCTAACTCGACCCAGGGGGTGAGGCGGAGCCGTTTTCGGTACTTGGCGGCTTTGGACTTTTCGCCTTTCTTGGCGACGCTGTATTTTGGGGTGCGGGCGAAGGCGCTCTTGATGCCGAATAAGGCTTCCATGACGGCTTTGGCGTTGGTTACCGTAAGTCCGATGCCGAGAGCCATGAGGATGGGCAGATATAAGAAGGTCTTGAGCCAGGACTTGGGAAATAATATTCGCTGACTTACCACATAGAAGACGGCGATGGAGAGCGAAGATGCTGTGAATAACGGAAAGTCGATGAGCAGCATCTGAAACCAGCCCTGATAAAAGCGCACGATCATGGCGGGGATCAGGAGGGCGGTCATGACGACCATGAGCGGATAGCTCATGTTGGCTGTGAGGTGGTAGACGGCTTCGATCTTGATGCGGCGCGGGACGTTTGACTTGAACATCATGGGCAGGACTTTGATGGAGGTCTGGATGAGTCCTTTGGCCCAGCGCGCCTGCTGGGTTTTGAAGGCGGTCATCTCGATGGGCAGTTCGGCGGGGCATTCAATCTCGGGAAGATATTTGAACTTCCAGCCGGCCATCTGGGAGCGGTAACTCAGGTCGGTATCTTCGGTCAGCGTGTCGTGCTGCCAGCCTCCGGCGTCGGAGATTGCTTCGCGGCGCCACATTCCGGCTGTGCCGTTGAAGTTGAAGAAGTCGCCAGAGCGGGCGCGGGCACCGTGTTCCAGTACGAAATGGCCGTCGAGGAGGATGGCTTCGACCTGGGTGAGCAGGCTGTAGTCGCGATTGAGGTGCGTCCAGCGGGTTTGCACCATGCCGATGGCTGGATCGGTGAAGTGGTGGACGACCTTCATGAGCCAGTCGGTGGGCGGGACAAAGTCGGCGTCGAAGATGGCGATGAGATCGCCTTTGGCGACCTTGAGGCCTTCCTCAAGCGCTCCCGCTTTGAAGCCGTGACGGTTGGTGCGGTGCATGTAGACGATCGGGTGGCCGAGGGCGGCGTAGCGCGCGACGATCTGCTCGGCGACTTCTTTCGTCTCGTCGGTGGAGTCGTCGAGGACCTGGATTTCCAGCTTGTCTGACGGGTATTGCATGGCGCAGATAGCTTCAAGAAGGCGCTCGATAACGAACTGCTCGTTATACATGGGCAGTTGGACGGTGATGCGCGGCAGTTCTTCGAAGTAGGCCAGCGGGTCCGGCTGGTAGTTTTTGCGGTTCTTGAAATAGAGGTAGCAGAGCGTGTAGCGATGGACGCCGTAGATGGCGAGGAGGATCATGACGGCAAAGTAGGGGATGAGCAGCGCGGCGTCGAAGGCGTTCCAGGTGTAGAGGCCTTTGAATGTCTGATCGGCGTATTGGGACTTTAGGAAGTGACGGAGGCCGTTGGGAGCGTAGAGGGCCAGGTGCGGGGAGACCGGCAGCCGGTTGAAGAAACTGATGACTGGATTCAGGATGCTGGCAATCGCGGTGATCAGAAGACGCCTCCGGAGCTGGGAAAACTGAGTTTGTTGCTACTCAGTCATGATACGGCAAGCGGAGAGGAGTCATGCGCTCGTCGAAGTTTTGACGGCGGGTGTGTTGCGGTTGGCGACGGCAATGGCGTAGTGTTCTTCCTGTTGGAGGGGTTGTCTATGTCTACTGTCGTTGCTGCGCCTGTTGCCTCGATCGTTGCTGCGCCGGGCGGGAGTTTTCTGCTGGAGGATCGCGCGCCGGCTGAGGTTTTCACTCCGGAAGATCTGAGCGCGGAGCAGCGGCAGATTGCCCAGACGGCTGCGCGATTCGCCAAAGAGAAGATCGACCCGGCGATGAAGCAGATTGAGGCGAAGGAGCCGGGCGTGATGCGCGGGCTGCTGACCGAAGCGGCGGAGCTTGGCTTTACCGCCGTGGATGTGCCGGAGGAGTACGGCGGGTTGGGCCTGGACAAGACGACAAGCGCGCTGGTGGCGGACTTTATTTCGGTGAATGCGAGCTTTTCGACGGCGTTCGGGGCGCATGTGGGGATTGGGACGCTGCCGATTGTCTGGTATGGGACGGAGGCGCAGAAGCAGCGGTATCTGCCCAAGCTGGCTTCGATGGAGATGGTCGGAGCGTACGCGCTTTCCGAGGCGACTTCTGGCTCGGATGCGATGAATATCCGGACGCGGGCGGTGCTTTCGGCGGATGGGGCTGAGTATGTGCTGAACGGCGAGAAAATGTGGATCTCCAATGCCGGATTTGCGGACTTGTTTACGGTTTTCGCCAAAATAGATGGCGAGAAGTTCTCGGCGTTTCTGGTGGCGCGCGGAACGCCGGGGTTTTCGATTGGGAAAGAGGAGCACAAGCTGGGGATTCGCGGCTCTTCGACTTGCGCGCTGGTGTTTGCCGATTGCCGGATTCCGGCGGAGAATCTGCTGGGCGAGGCCGGGAAGGGGCACCATATTGCGTTCAACATCCTGAATATCGGGCGGTTCAAGCTTGGCGCGGCTTGCCTCGGTGGCGCGCGGCAGGCGCTGGAATTGGGTATCCGGTATGCGCAGGAGCGAGTGGCGTTTGGGAAGAAGATTGCTGAGTTTGGGCTGATTCAGCGGAAGATTGCGCTGTCTGCGACGGAGCTTTACGTGACCGAAAGCATGGCGTACCGGACGGCGGGCATGATGGATGCGGCGCTGGCGGGGCTGCCGGCGGAAATGGCTCATGCGCCGCGGGAGATTCAGAAGCGGATTGAGGAGTATGCGGTTGAATGCTCGATTCTGAAGGTCTTTGGGTCGGAGATGCTGGATCTGGTGGCCGATGAGTTGGTGCAGACCATGGGCGGCTACGGCTACGTGGAGGATTATCCGGCGGAGCGTCTCTACCGGGATGCGCGGATCAACCGGATATTTGAAGGGACGAATGAGATCAATCGGCTGATTATTACGGGTTGGCTGATGAAGCGGGCGGCGACGGGGCAATTGCCGCTGATGGCGGCGATCAAGCGGCTGATGGAGGAGATTCTGGAGCCGCCGCCGTTTGATCCTGAAGAGTCGGCCGATGCCTTTGCGCGTGAGGCTGGAATTCTGGCGAGTCTCAGAAAAGTATTTCTGCTGGCGGCGGGGACGGCGTACCAGCGGTATTTGCAGGCTTTGCAGGATGAGCAGGAAGTGATGGCGGATCTGGCGGACTGCATTATGGCGATCTTCGGGCTGGATTCGGCACTGGTGCGAGCCCGGAAGCTGGCGTTGGCTGGCGCGGCTTCGAGTTCGGCTAAGGTGACCGCGGCAATGACCTCGGCTTATGCTGCACAGGCGTTGGCCACGGTGGACCGGGCGGCGCGGCGAGTGCTTGCGGCGGCGAGCGAGGGGGATGCGTTGGGCGTGCAGATGGCGGTGCTGCGGCGGTTTGCGCGGGTTGCGCCGACGAACGAGATTGCGCTGCAGCGGCAGATTGCGCGGCATTTTCTGGAGCAGGGACGGTATCGGATATAGCCCGAACAATCCGCGGTGGCTGGCGCATTTCCTGCGCGATATGCGGCTAACCGCGAGAAAATCTCCCGGAAACGGCGCGGGATCTGGTTAAGTGTGCATAACAGGGCAACGCCGCTCGGCAACATGTCGTTCAATTGGGGTGAGGCGGGAGGGATTGTTGAATTACACTTGTTCAACGGTCTAACCTTGGCAGTCGAACTTTGACGGCCAAAACTTCGGCGCAGATTCGCATTCCGGACTCATGGGATTTGATCGTCTCAGTCCTACTTCAGGTTTTTGAAAGGAGCTTGCTTTATGTCAACGGATAAACAGGTTGCATTTGGATGGTTTGTGGCGGGCCTTGGACTTGGCGCGCTGGTGGGCATTTTGTATGCTCCGAAGAGCGGTCGCGAGACGCGCGAGGATATCGTGACTTCGGCTAAAGACGGCACGGAGTATGTGAGGGTTCGTGCCAAAGAATACGTCGACCAGGCCGGTGAGCTGGTGAATAAAGGCAAGTCCACGGCAGGCGAGTATGCGCAGCGTGGACGCGACGTGGTGGAGCGCGGCCGGACGCAGTGGGAAGAGTTTGTGGATCGCGGCAAGGGCTTCGTGAACGACCAGACGGTGAAGGTTTCGGCGGCCGTGGACGCAGGCAAGAATGCCTACCAGACGACCACGGCGGCACCGGGCGAAGGTCCGCTGTCGTAAGTCAAAACCGGACGAGGTTGACAGGTTTCTAACTGCGGAGATCGATGTGCAGGGTGCTTGTTCGCAGGCACCCTGCGCTTTATTGCAATCAACAATTTAAGACTGCGGAATTTTGTGAGACGCCACCGATGACGCCGAACATAGAAACAATTCTGATCGTTTTTGTCGCATTCACCGGCGTTGCGGTGCTGCTGCAAGCCTGCATCCTGCTTGCGATCTTTTTTTCGCTGCGCAAGACGGCGAAGTCTGTGCTGGAAGTGACCGAGGACTTGAAGGCGACGGTGGTGCCGATGGTCCACTCGACGCGCGAGTTGGTGGAGCGGATCACGCCGCAGGTGATCACGGTCTCTGCCGGCCTCGCGGAGTTAACGGAAACGCTGAAACGCGAGTCGGCGGGCGTGACGTTTTCCGCGACGGATATTTTGCAGCGCGTGAGCAAGCAGATGCAGCGGCTGGATGCGATGTTGACGGCGGCCTTAAATGCCGTGGAGCGCGCGACGGTCGTTCTGGAGACGGCAGTTTCCGCGCCGGTGCGGCAGGTCAACGGAGTGCTGGCGGCGATTCGGGCAGTGGTGGATACGTACCGTTCGGAGACGCCGCGAAAGCCGAGCTGATCTCCGGGGAAATTCTGTTCTGGCGCATTTGCCTTTGCCAATGAGAGGCTGCTGTCTGCGCTAAGGGCGGGGAAGAATTAGGCTGTTCTCGGGGCGCGATTTCTGAGGGGGACGATCTCTTTGACGAGACTCAGGCTTGTTTTCTGCGCGGCAACTTTCCTTTCTATTCCAGTAATGCTCGTGGCGCAATCGACTCCGCGCGAGTCGCTTCTGGTGCTCTCGAAGCATGAGCACACGCTTTCGATTGTGGACCCGGCGACGCTGAAGGTTGTCGCTCATGCGCCGGTCGGGCAGGACCCGCATGAGGTGATTGCTTCTTCGGATGGCAAGACGGCGTATGTATCGATCTATGGTGGCGGGGCGTTCCATGTGATCAACGTGATCGATCTGGTGGGGCGGAAGGCGCTGGCGGATATCGATCTTGGACCGCTGAACGGGCCGCATGGGTTGGAGTTTGTGGGCGGCAAGTTGTGGTTTACGGCCGAGGGCGCGAAGGTAATCGGCAGCTACGATCCCGCGAAGGGTAAAGTGGATTGGGTCATGGGCACGGGGCAAAACCGGACGCACATGCTCTATGTGACGCCGGATGAGAAGCATATTTATACGACTAACGTGTCTTCCGGAACGGTTAGCATTCTGGAGAAAGCTGCGGTGCAGATGGGGCCTCCACCGGGTCCGCCCGGCGCTGGCAGTCCAGACCGACCGCGGCAGGGTGGGCCCGGTGGTCCTCCGCCGGGAATGGCCGGGCCGGGCGGACCTAGTGGCCAGCCACGCATGGACTGGAATCAAACCGTGATTCCGGTGGGCAAAGGCGATGAGGGGTTTGACGTAACGCCCGACGGCCGCGAACTTTGGACGGCGGACGCAGAGGACGGGACGATTTCGATCATCGATCTTGCCAGCAGCAAGCGGGTTGCGACGCTGGACGCTAAGGTTTTTGGGGCGAACCGGTTGAAGTTTACGCTGGATGGCAAGCTGGCGTTGATTTCGAGCCTGGGCAGCGGCGATTTGGTGATCTACGACGTGGCTGCGCGGAAAGAGTCGAAGCGCGTGGCGATTGGGCATGGGGCGGCGGGGATTCTGATGCAGCCGGATGGCGCGCGGGCGTTTATTGCCTGCGGGCCGGACAATTACGTCGCGGTGCTGGACCTGAAGACGCTGGAAGTGGTGGGCCACATTGACGCGGGCGGCGAGCCGGATGGGATGGCTTGGGCAGTGCGTCCCTGATTTACTGTCGTTCGTCCGGTTCGGAAAGAAAATTGCCGAGGCGGTCGAAGCGGCGCTCCCAGGTGGTTTTTCGGTCCTGAATCCACTTTTCCATGGCGGAAAATCCTTTCGGTTCAATGCGGCAGGTGCGTACGCGGCCTGTTTTTTCGGTGTGCACCAGGCCGCTTTCTTCGAGAATCTGCAGGTGCTGGACGACAGCCGCGAGCGTAATGGCCAGCGGCTGGGCCAGTTGCGAGACGGAGATGGGCGCTTCGCTGAGGCGCTCGACGATGGCGCGGCGCGTGGGGTCGCCGAGCGCGTGGAAGACGCGGTGGATGCTGGCCGCGTGCTCGTCCTGAGCTTCGGGGTTGGGGTTGGACGCTGGCACTATTCGGCAAGTGCCTCGGCCAATTTGTTGAGCAGGCTGGTCCAGCCCTGCTTACGCCATTCGGGGCCGTCCGCGTTTTCGAAGAAGGCCGATTGTTCGGTGAAGAGGAGATCGGTGCCGATGTCGCTGGGTATCAGCTCAAAGGTGGCGAGCGATGCTGAAAACGGCTGATTTTCGCCCGCTGTTTCGCGGCCCGCGGTGTAGCCGATGACGATGCGGCGGCCGGGCTGGATCTCCAGGTAATGCGTGTCGTAGCGGAGGACTACGCCCTGGAGCGGGCTATCCTTCGCCGTCTGGTAGCGGGTGCAATCGTGGCCTCCTACGCGAAAGTCCATCGAGAATTCGAGCACTTCCATGGAGCGTCCATCGGCGTACCAGCGAATCTTCTTGGCTGGGTCGGAGAAAGCGGAGAAGACGCGCTCGGGTGTGGCGGGGAAGCTGCGTTCCAGGGTGAAGGTGGAGTGGTTGACGGTTGGTTGCTGCATGGTTTCCATAGTACCCTCCGGGTGGAATAGTCAAGTACATGCTTAAGTATCCACGCGGAGTTTTAATTGTCAAGTGAAAACTTAAGTGTTGACAGATACAGCGACGCTCTTCATCGGGACTATGGTGGAAGTCTGGTGGGCAGGTTTTCTGCGAGGTCCGTCAGCTGAAGCGCATTCTGAGGGTCGGCTTTTTCACGACTTCCAAAATGCCCTTGAGATTTGATCCATTGTAAGGGTGGATACTTGTGGCCTGAGATCTCCCCGGGATCCGGCTTCGATTGCGGATCCGTAGCATTCGCGGCCAGATACCGCCTCGTCACGTGCAGGCCGTCTTGCACCTGCAAGCTCATCGAATGACAATTTATGACTAGGCAATTTGCGGATTTAGGCAATATATAACTTGTCATTACGATGGGATTCGCCTATAGTCAACTTGTCATGCGCAGTGAATTCAGAAGTCTTCGTCTCAAACAACTGGATCGCGCTTTGGAGCCTTACCGCGCGGCGCGGAAAGAACTGCGTCCGCCGAAGGGATGGATACGCGCCATTCGTCAAGCGCTCGGAATCTCTGCGGGAGAACTCGCCCGGAGGCTAGGCACAAGTCGCCAACTGCCCTTGCAAATGGAAAAGGGAGAGGCGGAGGACCGCATCACCCTGAAGAGCCTGCGCGCAGCAGCCAATGCGCTCGACTGCGATTTGATCTATGCCCTGGTTCCACGAGCCGACAGTATGCAGGAACTCATCGAGAACCGAGCGCGGTCCGATGCAAAAAAACGGGTTCTTCAAGTAGAACATTCGATGGCACTCGAGAATCAAGCGGTCGGTCGGATCGACGAAGCTATTGAAGAGGAAACGCAGCGGCTCACCGGAAAGCGAACATCCCGATGACTCTTTTTAGCGGGGGAGACGGCAATACGCCGCTGTCTCCCGACGAGCAGGCCGATCTCATTCCCGACCTCACCACCAAGGAAGAATTGAATGAGTGGGAACGCCAGAACATCCTGGAAGCTGCAGCATGGGCATTCGATCCGCGCAACTTGAATCGACAAGACCCATTCTCCGAAACCTACGTGAGAGCACTGCACTTGCGCATGTTCGACCAGACGTGGAAGTGGGCCGGGGTGTACCGCACTACGGAAAAGAACATCGGTATACCTCACTACCAAATCCGTGACGCACTGCCGGCCTTGCTGGGCGATGTGCGCTACTGGGTAGAACATCGGACCTTCGAGCCGGACGAGCTTGCCGTTCGGTTTCACCATAGGCTCGTCTGGATTCACCCGTTTGCAAACGGAAACGGTCGACACGCTCGACTTATGGCGGATGTCGTCGCGCAGCGATTGCGTAGGCCGGTGTTTACTTGGGGAAGAGCGGACATCGGAAAAGCGGGCGACTACCGGCGCAGTTACATTGAGGCCCTTCGCGCTGCGGATAAGAATGACGTACAGCCGCTGTTGGCCTTTGCTCGCTCGTGAGATGGCCGGCGTACGAGCTTAGTATGCCTTAAACAATCCACGCGCCGCCGACGACTTCGGCTTCCTGGTAGAAGACGGCGGAGTGGCCGGGGGTGACGGCGCGCTGGGGTTCGTCGAAGGTGACGAGGACGCCCTGGCTGCCGTCTGGCGCGGTTACCGGCTCGATCCACGCTGGCGCCGGGCTCTGGCTGTGGCGGATGCGGGCCTGGACGCGCAGGCGCCCCGTGAGCGCGGGGATGCCGATCCAGTTGGCGCGGTGGCAGGTGAAGCTGGGGCGGTTCAGCTCGGACTCCGGGCCGACGGTGACGTTGCGGCTGGCGGAGTCGATGTTCAGCACGTAGAGCGGATTGTGCGAGGTGACGCCGAGTCCCTTGCGCTGGCCGATGGTGAAGTTGTGGATGCCCTCGTGGCGGCCGAGGGGCTGGCCTGCGGTCGTAACGAGCTGGCCGGCGGACTCGGGGACGGTTTCGCCCTGCTCCTCTAAGTAGTTTTGAATGAACTGCTTGTAGTCGCCGCCGGGGATGAAGCAGATCTCCTGCGAATCGGGCTTGTCGGCCAGGGCGAGGCCGCTTTCGCGCGCGATTTCACGCACGGCCGGCTTGTTCAGGTGGCCGAGGGGGAAGAGCGTGTGGGCGAGTTGGTCTTGCGTGAGGCCGAAGAGGAACCAGGTCTGGTCCTTGGCCAGGTCGGCGGGGCGCTTGAGAATCCAGCGGCCGCGCGCGGGGTCGTATTCGTTTACGGCGTAGTGGCCGGTCGCAATTCTGTCTGCCCCGATCTGGCGGGCGGTGCGCAGCAACTGGTCGAACTTGAGGTGGTTGTTGCAGAGCGAGCAAGGAATTGGCGTGCGCCCGGCGAGATATTCGTCGACGAAGGGGCGGACCACGTCGTGCTCGAAGCGCTCCTGCTGGTTGACGACGTAGTAGGGGATGTCGAGCGTCTCGGCGACGCGGCGGGCGTCGTAAACGTCATCGAGGCTGCAGCAGCGGCCGGCCTTCGGCGCTGCAGGAGTTCCGGGCATGCCGGCGAGGCGGTTCTGGTCCCAGAGCTGGAGGGTGAGGCCGATGACGTCGGCTCCCTCGGCGCGCAGCATGGCCGCGACGGTTGAGGAATCGACGCCGCCGGACATGGCTACGGCGATGGTGCCGGTGAGCTTGCCGGTTTGGGCACGCAGATTGGAAGCAGCGGTTGCCATGGTCAGCCTGCCGTTCCGGCCAGTTCGGGAGCCAGTTCGCGCAGCCGGCCAACTGCGGCTGGGACGACTTCCAGCGCGTAGTCGATGTCGGCGTCGGTTGCGGTCTTCAACAGGCTGAAGCGCAGGCTGGCGCGGGCACGGGTCTTGTCGAGGCCCATGGCCATGAGGACGTGCGAGGGCTCGGTGGCGCCGGAGTGGCAGGCGGAGCCGCCGGAGACGGCCAGTCCCTTGAGGTCGAGCGCGATTACGAGGGCTTCGCCTTCGAGGTTGTCGAACCAGATGTTGCTGGTGTTGGCCGCGCGCGGAGCAATCTGGCCGTGCAGTTCGCCATTGACGCCGGTGCCGGGGATGGCTTCGAGGATGCCGGCTTCCAAGCGGTCGCGCAACGCGGCGAGACGGTGCATGGCGCCGGTTTCGAGTGAGTGCATGGCCAGTTCCGCGGCCTTGCCGAGGGCGACGATGGAGGGAACGGCTTCCGTTCCTGCGCGGCGGCGGCGCTCATGGCTGCCGCCGACCATCATGGGGTCGACCGGCGTGCCTTTGCGGACGTACATGGCGCCAACGCCCTTGGGGGCGTGCATCTTGTGGCCGCTGATGGTGAGGATGTGGCAGCCGATGCGCTTCACGTCGATGGGCACCTTGCCCGCGCCCTGCACTGCATCGATATGGAAGAAGACGCCAGTTTGTGCGGCGATTTTGCCGATTTCCTCGACTGGCTGGACGACGCCAGTCTCGTTATTGGCGAGCATGACGCTGATGAGGCGGGTTTCCGGGCGGATGGCGCGGAGGATGTCCATCGGGTCGATGAGGCCGTTGGATAGCGGATCAACTTTCGTGGTTGCGATGCCGTCATGCGCGAGGCGGTCGGCGGCGGCGAGGACGGCGGAGTGCTCGATCGAAGTCGTAATCAGGTGGTCGCCGGGGTGCAGCAGGCCGAAGAGCGCCGTGTTGTCGCCCTCGGTGCCGCCGGAGTTGAAGACGACTTCCGCGGCATGGCAGCCGAAGAACTCGGCGAGGATCTCGCGGGCGTGGTCCACGGCGGTGCGGGCGCGCTGGCCCTGCTGGTGGATCGAGGAGGCGTTGCCGAAGTGCTCCATCCAATAGGGGCGCATGGCCTCCATCACCTCCGGCAGCAGGGGCGTGGTGGCATTGGCGTCCATATAGACTCGGCGCATGGCAGAATTCTCCTTTCTACCATCATACGGAGAGTTGGGTTTGGTGGATAGGCAAGTGCAGCGAATCGCGACAGCCGACCCGTGGTCTGCCGGAAAACTCTGCTGGACGGCTCTTGGCTGAAATGGAGTCGTTTGCGTTGTGATGTATAGGTTACAATCGCATGGCGATCGAGATTCGCCGTTGCGTCACGAGAACGGGAAAAGACGTATTCGGCGAGTGGTTGCGATCATTGAAAAGATCGGTCGGTGGTTTCGCGAATCTATGTGCGACTTGACCGGATGAGAGCGGGAAATCCGGGAGATGTGAAGCCGGTCGGCGAGGGCGTTTATGAGCTGCGTATCGATTACGGTCCGGGGTATCGGGTGTATTTCGCCAAACAGGGCGAGATCGTGATCTTGTTACTTCTGGGCGGAGATAAGAGCACGCAAAGCAAGGACATCCGAGAAGCGATCATTTGCTGGCAGGATCATAAGCGACGTTTGTCTGAAGGGGCGAAGGAAGGGAAGCAGTGAGCACAGAGAAAATTTTCAGCATCTCGCACGACGAGGCAGTGATACAGGAACTGCGCGACGATCCGAAGCTGGCAGCGGAATACCTGCGTGCCGCCATTGAGGAGACGGACGAGCCACAGGTGCTATTGATTGCACTGCGCCGGATCGCGGAGGCAAACGGCGGAATCGCCAAGGTGGCCAAAGCTGCCGGGATTCAGCGGGAAAGCCTGTATCGAGCTCTATCGGCGAAGGGAAATCCGCGTTGGTCGACGATCCAGGCCATCACGCGCGTCGTCGGACTGAAGTTGACCGTCGAAGCGCTGTAGCGAGATCTTGGGCCAAGCGGGCGCGGTTCTTCTGGCCAGAACGAAACCACTGCTGGTAGAGTCAAGGCGCGGCCCGAACTCTGATTTGCGCTGCTCTGGAGGACAAGTTCCCATGCGTCATTCGTCACAATTGCTCTCAATTTTCGGCTGTTGTCTGTTGGCCGCTGCATCCACCACAACCTTTGGGCAGGCATCTGCGGCGCCGGCCAAACCTGCTGTCGGGACCGCCGTGTCTCCTTCGGCCACTTACGACAAACTGCTTGCGGGCATGGAAAAGGAATTTGTCGATGCCGCTGAAGCGATGCCGGAAGACAAATTCAACTTTGCTCCGCCCGCCTCTGCTGGCGAGTTCAAGGGAGTGCGCACTTTTGCCGGCCAAGTGAAGCATATCGCCGAGGCTAACTACTACTTCTTCGCGCCGGCGGGATTTTCCGAGGCGGACGGCAACGCAAAGTCCGACGCGATTGAAAAGCTGGCGTCGAAGGCCGATATCATTGCGGCGCTCAAGGAGTCGTTCAAAGTAGCGCATGCCTACATTGCCACGATTACGCCCGAAAATGCTTTCGTGATGACGGCCAATGGCACGCGCGGCGGCATGGCTGCCTTTGGCATTGCGCACTTGATGGATCACTACGGCCAAATGGTCGTGTACCTGCGCATGAACGGCATTGTGCCGCCGGCCAGCCGCGGTGGGATGTAGCTTTTAGGCTGCAACGAGAAAGGATGCGGGAGCGGAGCCTTGAGCGGGTCCGCTCCCGTTTTCGCTGTCAGAAACCCTTCCATTTAAATAACCCAAGCGGTTTGGTTTTATACGAGGATTCCATTATGTTGGCGCTTCCGAAGGCGTCGGCGCGAGGTACGACCGGCGCGTCGGCCGGGTGGTGATTCGCCTGGAGTCGAAGCTGGAAATTGCGTTTTCGCCGCGAGACGTTGAGGGGCTTGAAGACGCGCGTTCCGAGCAGTTAGAGCCGATCGAGATCTCCCCCTCCGGCTTCGGTATTCATTTTCCCAAGCTGGACGCGGATATTTACTTGCCGGCGCTGCTGGAAGGGTTTCTCGGATCGAAAAGGTGGATGGCTGCGCGTCTGGGCGAATCTGGCGGCAGGTCACGCAGTGAGGCGAAGACCGCTGCCGCCAAGCGAATCGGCACCCTGGGCGGCAGACCGAAGAAATCCAGCGCTGCCTAGTCATTTAGCTTCGGCTGATTTACAGCGCGAACTTATAGATGTTCCCCTTGTCGTCCTGGACTACGCCTTTGACGTCTTCCGCCTGCGGTGCAAAGACGTTGTCCCATTTCTGTCCGTATTCCTTCCTGTGTGCATAGTCCGATACGTAGATTTCTGCATGGAGCGCTGTTCCCTTGCTGCCCGTAGCGGCGCACGAGTAGTACGGATCGTGCGTGCCGAGCACATGCGCCTCATAGAAACTTGCCCCGTAGACGGCGTCCCACGCGGAGGGCATATTGAAGGGAGATAGTGTATCGCTCGCGGGCGGGTCTGAGACGCGCTTCTTGCCATTGGCAATGGCCGTCAGATTGCAGTTGATAGTCTCTCCGCCGGCGATTGTCGCATAGAAAGTCTCGATTTTATTAGCGCCGGTGATCCCGGCCGAAAACGTCGGCTTGGGATTTTGCTGGGCGAGCGGGCCTTGCACCGGATAGAGGTTTCCGTCGGCCTGGCAACCGGTAAGAACAGGCAGACAGACTAGCATGGACGCGGTAACACAGATGGCTGCGAATCTCATATTCACGGCAAAGCCTCTCTTCTTGCGTGGCTGCGAGCGAGAATTGCTATATGAGACGGAGTTGCCGAGTGGCGAGTTTCAAGTTACCCGCGTAAAGTTATGGATGTATAAGGCGCGGGGTAAGTTGGTCCAATATATTCGGCGCGGGGGCGGATCAGCCGGTTGTCGTCCAACTGCTCGATGACATGCGCGGCCCAGCCGGAGATGCGGCTTACGGCAAAGATCGGCGTAAACAGGTCCACGTCGATGCCCAGCGTGGTGTATGTCGAAGCGGAGTAGAAATCGACGTTGGCGTTCAGGTGCTTTTCGGCGTTGATGAAGAGCTCGATCTTGCGCGACCAGTCGTACCACTTGGTTACGCCCGAATCTTTGGAGAGCTGTTCGCTCATGCGGCGCAGGTGCGTGGCGCGCGGGTCTTCGGTCTTATAGACGCGATGGCCGAAGCCGGAGACTTTCTTCTTGGCGGCGAGCATGGCGCGGACGTATTCGACCGGATCGGTGCCGGCCTCTTCGATGGCGTAGAGCATGCGCATCACGGCTTCATTGGCGCCGCCGTGCAGCGGTCCCTTGAGCGCGCCGATGGCTCCGGTGACGGCGGAGTGAATGTCCGACAGCGTGGCCGCGATGACGCGGGCGGCGAAGGTGGAAGCGTTCAGTTCGTGGTCGGCGTGGAGGATGAGGGCGACGTCGAGGGTCTTGGTGGCCGTCTCCGAGGGCTTTTCGCCGTTGAGCATCCAAAGGAAGTTGGCCGCGTGGGTCAGCGTGGGGTCGGGTTCGACGAGTTCGAGTCCCTTGCGCAGGCGGTCGTAGATAGCCACGATCATGCCGACCTGGGAGGTGAGGCGGAAGGCTTTGCGGACGTTGGCGTCGTGCAGATTGTCGGCTTCGTCGGCGTCATACATGCTCAGGGCTGAGACGGCGGTGCGCAGCACTTCCATGGGCGTGGCGCTCGCGGGGAAGCTCTTGAGCAGGGCGACGATGCTGGGGTCGATAACGCGCGAGGCGGCCAGTTGCGCGGTAAAATCCTGCAACTCAGCCTCGTTGGGCAAGCGGCCGAACCAGAGCAGGTAGGTGGTCTCTTCAAAAGTGGAGTGGGACGCGAGCTCGTGGATATCGATGCCGCGATAGGAGAGAATGCCGGCGTCGCCATCGATCCAGCAAATGCCCGAGTTGGCGGCAACAATGCCTTCCAGTCCCTTTCCAGCTACAGCGGTCGACATAGTATTTGGGTGCTCCCAGTCTTTGTATTTGAAATTTTCAGCTCGGAATCGAGCCAGAACGCGTCTCATCCGGCGTACGGTATAGCGGGCCGGCGAGAAAGCGTTGCAATCGAGCGTGAGTTACGCCAGAACTCTTTATAGCGCAGCGATTCCATGCTTGTCACTTCCGCGTATTTCAGAGTGGGACTGGCGGGCTCAGGCTGCTCCAAAGACGGTTTCAGTTTCCAAAAGGGAATCCCGCGGGAAAGCGGAGCGGTTGCGAAGAGTTGTATAGAAAGAACATGGAGTTGGGAGAATTTCGCGATATTCTGCCCGGAAGCGGCTGTTTTCAGTATGCTTAAACCTGTCCGCTGGTTCCATCGTCTACTTCTGTGGAGCGCAGCGGACATCGAACGGATTAGCGCGGAATTCGTGTGGCCCGAGAGTTTCCGCCGGACTTTACGGCGGAGGGTAGACGCATCAGCCAAGGAGAAGCACTACTATGAGCGAATTTGATACTCCCCCACAGCGATCGATTTCCGGAGCGCTGATTGGCGTAGTCGCGGCGGCCCTGCTGCTGGCATTGGGCGGATTGGCCTGGACGTATTCTCTCTCCACCAAGATCATCAAGCAGGAAGCGGCGATCAAGGCCGCCGACGACCAGAACGCCAAGCTGAAGGGCGAACTGGATGAGACCAACGCGCGGCTCAAGGTGACTTCGCAGGAACTGGGCCAGTCTCTCGGCCTCACCCAGAAACAGCTTGAGGCGAAGACGCAGGAAGTGCTGAGCCGCGAGCAGGCGGACAGCAAGCGTCTTGAAACGGCGGCTAAAGCGGCGGAGCAGCAGATTTCCGCCGTGTCCAATCAAGTCAGCGACGTGAAGACGGATGTAGGCGGCGTGAAGACCGATGTGGCTAAGACGCAGAGCGATCTGGCGACTGCGGTGACTCAGCTTACGTCCATGCAGGGCGACATCAGCGGCCACAGCAGCCTGATTGCGCGCAACCACGACGAGCTGGAGCTGCTGAAGCACAAGGGCGACCGGACTTACTACGAGTTCACGCTGGTGAAGGGCGGGAAAAAGCCGGTCGGGACAGTGAGCCTGGAGCTGAAGAAGGCGGACGCCAAGAAGAGCCAGTTCACGATTGTGGTCTACTCGGATGACAAGAGCTACGAGAAGAAGAACCGCAATCTGAATGAGCCGATGCAGTTTTATGCCGGCAAGGACCCATCGCTGTATGAGGTGGTCGTCAATTCGGTGAGCGCTAAGAATACTGTTACAGGGTATTTGTCGGTGCCGAAGACGGCGCCGGTGCCGACTACGGTGAATTAGCCCGGATTTGGGAAGCTGCGAGACGGCTTCCGGGTTTGGGGCGGGGCTTGTGTCGCGACAAAAGTATCTGGTGATGTGGGCGGGTATTTGGGTGTAGAGTCAGTGCTTCGCAGGCAGTCGTTTGGAGGGTATTTCCAGTGGGTACTGGACGACGTTTGCGAAACGGTCGAGTGGCCCAATCAGCCACTAGGGTTCGACTCCCTTGCCCTCCGCTCGGTACTCGACCAAATATCTAGGTGTGCTACACTGATGGCACGTTTCGCAAACGTCGTCAGTTGCATTGGAAATACTCAGAAAGCAAAAGCCCCAGATTGATAACCTGGGGCTTTTGTGCGTTTGGACTTGCTCGCAGACAGGACTGCTTTACTGCTCCGTAATCGGCCCCTTGGGCAACAGGACCAAGTCGGGGTGGTATTTGAGTTCGATGGTGAAGCTCAGGTCTTTTCTTGCGGCCCATTGCGCTTGCGTGACATGGAAGGACGAGACGATTTCGCCGTCGGTGACCTGGCCGGGGAGGATGATGGTTTCGCGCAGGAGAGGTTTGCCGTGCAGGCCGGCTAGCTCCGGGTAAGCGATGAAAATGCGGTCGAAGTCGATGGCTCCGGCGGCGTAGCTGGAGTGGACGCCGTCCTCGAAGGTGGCGTTGGTCAGCATGTCCTTCAGCACAATCGGCTGGTCGCTCTGGTTGCGCACGCGTACCGTTGCCAGAACCAGCACCTGATCGAATTTCTCGGTTGGCCCGGTGACGCCGTTGGCGTCCGTGGGCGTGCTCAGCGTGTGGACGCTATGCGCCCAGACCTGGATCATTTCGCCGGCCGCGACCGGGGGCTTATGCACTGCGAGCAAAAACGCCGCGATGCCGGCCGAAACCACGATAAACGCGATAATGGTGGTCCAGGTAAGATAGCTGCTGCCTTTGGCCAGGTCTTCGCCTTCTGAACTGGCGTCGTGCTCGTGGACGGGATCGTTTTGAATTTGGAGGAGGCTCATAGCGAGGTAAGTTTACTCCGATTTGCAGAGGATTGTTGCCGGATTTCTCTGTTGCAGCGGAATTAGGTCAAGGGCGCGGACGCAGGGCGGCGAGAAATTCCTCCGGGCCGCGGGTGTTGAGCACGTCTGCGGGGGAGAGCCAGGCGCGGCGCAGTTGGCGGATGCCGTATTTCATTTTTTCGAGATGCCGGGTGTCGTGCGCGTCGGTGTTGATGACGATTTTGCAGCCCAGTTCTTTAGCCAGGCGCAGGTCGCGGTCGCTCAGGTCCAGGCGCTCGGGAGCCGCGTTGTGCTCGACGGCTACTCCCAGCTCGGCGGCGCGCCGCAGCACGGTTGGCAGGTCGATGGCGAATGGTTCGCGGCGGAGCAGCAGGCGTCCGGTGGGGTGGCCGAGGATGCGCGTGTAGGGATTTTCAATCGCGCGCAGGACGCGGGCGGTCATCTCTTCTTTGGGCTGGTTCAAGAGCGTGTGGACGCTGGCGATGACCACCTCCATCTCCGCCAGCACGTAGTCCGGCAGGTCCAATTCTCCATCGCCGAGGATGTCTACCTCGATGCCTGGAAAGACGCGGATGCGGCCTTCCATCTCGAGGTCCACCTGGCGGATTTGCTTAACGTGCTCTAAGGCTCGCTCTTCGTTGAGGCCGTTGGTCATAGCGAGATTCTTAGAGTGGTCGGTGATGGCGATGTACTGGTAGCCCATGGTCAGCGCCGCGTCGGCCATTTCGCGGATGGAGTTGTGACCGTCCGTGGCGTAGGTGTGCATGTGGACGTCGCCGCGAATGTCGGCCTGCTCGATCAGCACCGGCAGCTTATGGCGGGCGGCGGCCTCGATTTCGCCAAGGTTTTCGCGCATCTCGGGCGGCATCCAGTCCATGCCGAGCGCGGCGTAGATGGATTCTTCGGTTTCGGCGGCGACAACGGATGCATCGTCCAAACGCGCCAGAGACCACTCGCTGAGGGTGTAGCCCATCTTGAGCGCGCGCTGGCGCAACGAGACATTGTGCATCTTGGAGCCGGTAAAGTATTGCAGCGCCGCGCCATAGGAGCTGGCCGGAAGCAGGCGCACGTCGACCTGTAGGCTATTGGCCAGGTAGAAGCTGACCTTGTTTTCGCCCTTGGCGATCATGTCGCGGATGCCGGGATAGGCGGCGACGTATTCGACGGCTGCGGTAGCTCTTTCCGGCGCGCAGGCGGGTCCGGTGACCAGTAGATCGAGGTCGCCGTTGGTTTCGCGGCCGCGGCGCAGGGAGCCGGCGGGGGTCACACGCTCGATCCCATCAAAGGCCAGCAAATATTGGATAATCCGCTGGGCGGAGTCTTCGGCCTCGTCGATGCGGAAGCGGCCGGCGCTTTTGCGGAAGTCTTCAATGCCTTTGCGCAGCTTTTCGATCTGCTTTTCGCCCATGCGCGGCAGGCCGGCTAAACGGCCGGCGTCGATCGCCTCGGCGAGGGCGTCGATCGAGGCGATTTTGGCCGCGTCCCAGAGCAGCGCGACGGTCTTGGGGCCCATGCCGGGGAGCTTGAGCAGGTCGAGGATGCCGGCCGAGTAGCGCTCCAGCAGTTCGTCGCGCAGCGGGATGGAGCCGGTGGCGACAGCGGCCTGGATATTGGCTGCCATGCCTTTGCCGATGCCGGGGATTTCGAGCAGTTTGGCCAGATTGGCCGAGGCTGCGGCCAGGTCGACGGTGCTCTGCTCGGCAGCCTCGGCGGCGCGGCGGTAGCTGCGGATGCGAAAGCTATCGCCGCCGCTGATTTCCAGTAGGTCGCCGGTTTCCGATAACAGTCTCGCGAGTGTGGGGTTGTCCATGGCGGCTAAGTTCTCCGTGGACAGTATCCTCGACCGGAGGCTGTAAAGGCCAGAGCAGCAAATACCCGCACACTGTGGAGACGCAAGTCGAGTCACAGCTATGGCATTCAAAGCCAAGGAGTCAGAGACCAAGATCCCGTAAAGTCAAGTCGTCTAGAGAGTGCCGGTTAAGCCCCTGCTCACCGGCACCCGATGCGCGTTTCCCGCAAACCGGGGATCGCGCGAATCCACTTAGGCAGCTACGGATGTGTGGTCTTTTTGTCGCACAACGGTATCTGCCTGGGGCCCCTTTTGACCGTTTACGATGTCGAATTCCACTTCATCGCCCTCTTTCAGCGACTTGTAACCATCTACCTGGATGGCTGAGTAATGTACGAAAACGTCCGGCCCATCTTCCCGACCGATAAATCCGAAGCCTTTGGCGTTGTTAAACCACTTGACTGTGCCTTTGTATTGAGCCACAGGATTTCACCCTACCTTTTCTCAATGCTGGCGACATCTGGGGAAGCCGCTGATTTTATGACGTAGCAAGTGAGGGAAAAGTTGAGGGGTGTTTTTGGGGTAATTTCACGCAATCACAACGAGCGATCCATGTTTCGTAAAGTAGCCGTTAGTTTTGCATAGATATGGCGGCCTACTTGCGCTTCAGTCCCAGTTTGCGGGCGTAGAGAAGAATGGTGGTGAGGGTCTTGCCGTCCGCGATCTTCCCTTTGTCGACCATTTCCAGCAATTCCGAAAGCTTGACCAGGCGGAAATCGATCTGTTCGTCCTCTTCCGGATGTGCGTCGCCGGCAATAAGGCCTTCGGCGAGAAAGACCTTCATCGCTTCGCCGAGGAAGCCGGGGCTGGCGAAGTATTCCATCAGCGGCGACCACTTCTTGGCGGAGTAGCCGGTTTCTTCGGCGAGTTCGCGTTTTGCGCCGTCAAGAGGACTCTCGCCGGGATCGAGCTTGCCGGCGGGCAGTTCCCAGAGAAACTGGCCGGCGGCGTGGCGATACTGGCGCTCGATGACGATCCAGGGGTCTTTCTTCCGCTTGGCTGGATCGACCGCCAGAATGACGACGGAGCCGCTGTGCTTGATGATGTCCCGATAGCCCTCGCGACCGCCCGGCTCCACGATATGGTCGCGCTGCACGCGAAAGAGCGCGCCCTCGTAGGCGATTTCCGTGCCCAGGAGCCGGGCGGTTTCTTCGCTGCCGGATTTGAGATGAGTCTTGGGGATGGATTTCAGGCTGGATTTTGGAGCGGCCTTCTTGCTCTCGACAGGCTTGGCTTCGGCCTTCGGTTTTTCCACGGGCTTCTTCTCCGGTTTAGGCGCTTTAGCGACAATGGCCTTGGCCGGCGCCTTGGCAGCTTTTGTGGCTTTCGCGGCTGCGGGCGGGTTTGCCTTGGGGGTGGACTCCGTTGCCTTGTTCGTAGTCTTCTTGGCTGCTGTCATCGCTTGCTCACTCCAGTTTCCGTGGACTGCATCTCGTTCTCAGTCAACGGTATCACCAGCCAAGTCGTTGCAGTAGGACGGTTTCATGCACAAGCCGTTAGTAACTTCGATTCCCCATGATTTGGCGTGGCTTCATCCGGTTCAACGAAGAACGCCGCGATTTGGAGTTCGTTGCATCCGGGCGGGGTTCTGGAGCATCCGTTAGGCAGGTCATACCGCGTTTGCGTTTAGACTCAATGAGGAGCATGGCTGCTTAACGGCGCCAAGCTTCGACTCAGAATTGGAAAGATTCCTTCCGTGAACGCTGAATGCTTCCCCATTACTGTTGTGCCGGGCCTCTCGCGGCTCTACCTGGATTACTGCGCCGGGGAGGCGCCGGTGCGTTTGTGGTACCAGGGCGCTCCCAAGGATCGCGGCTGGCAGCGAACTGAGCATCCCCACGCTGCGCATCCGCAAACGGCTGCGCAGCGGGTGGACCTTGCGGCCCTGTTGGCCACGCAGAATCCGGGGCAAGCTGCCGCGTTAGAGCAATTGCGCGCCGGGGCCAATGTGGTCGTAACCGGGCAGCAGGTGGGTATTTTGGGCGGCCCGCTCTTTACGCCTAACAAGGCCGCGACAGCGATTGCGCTGGCCAAAGAAGCCACGGCGGCCGGTCATGCGCACCTGCCGGTCTTCTGGCTGGCCTCGGAAGATCACGATTTTGAAGAAGTCAACCACATCACTTTTCCGGCGCGGCGCGAGTTGCGCAAGCTGACATACGGCGCTGCGCCCAAGGCGACGGTTCCGGTCGGCGGCGTGGTGCTGGATGAGTCGATTGCGCCTCTGATCGACCAGGCGTGGGAGCTGCTGGGCTATTCCGACGCCATGGAGTGGCTTGCAGCGGCATACCGGCCGGGGAATACGCTGGCTGGGGCGTTTGCCGAGTTCTACGGCAAGGTTTTTGCGCAGCATGGATTGCTGGTGCTGGACGCGCAGGGGCGCGAGGCGCATCGGCTGGGCGCGAAGGTGCTGGCCGCGGCCATCGAACGAGCCGATGAGCTGCATGCCGCGCTCCTCGACCGGAATCGCGAACTTCAGGGGGCTGGATATCATGCGCAGGTCGCGGTCGCGGAGCGTGGCAGCCTGCTGTTTTTAATCGACGCGCAGACGGGTGCACGCAACGCTCTGAAGCGGACGGAGGCTTCGGCGGCGGAGCCGGACGGGCTTTGGCAGGCCGGACGCGACACATATTCGACCGACGACTTGCTCGGAATTCTCGCCAGCGCGCCGGAGCGCATCTCGCCCTCGGCGCTGCTGCGGCCGGTTTTTCAGGATCAGATTTTGCCGACTTCGGCCTATATTGGCGGCCCGGCGGAGATCGCTTACTTTGCGCAGTCTGCCGTGTTGTACGAGCGCATTCTGGGGCGGCTGACGCCGGTGCTGCCGCGACTCTCGACCACGCTGGTCGAGCCTGCCATTGCCGAGGTTCTGGACCGGCATGAGCTGAGTTTTGAGACGATTCTGGCCAGTACGGAAGAGTTGCTGGCGCAGCGGCTGGCGGCTCGCGCCATGCCGGTCGCCGGCAAGCGGCTGCTGGCTTCTGCGGACAATGCTCTGGACGCAGAATTGACAGCTTTGACTGTGTATATGGCCGAGCTGGACGAGGGATTGGGGCGGTCCGCCGGTGTTTCCGCCAGTAAGATGCGCTACCAGATGAACCGGCTGCGGCGCATG
>Ga0302325_10009111_pt1 | contig 21736 bp, 7 predicted proteins | sample Palsa_T0_2_FD_201948 | JGI IMG/M metagenome (GOLD analysis project Ga0302325, IMG submission 201948) | Peat permafrost microbial communities from Stordalen Mire near Abisko, Sweden - Palsa_T0_2 | ecosystem: Environmental > Terrestrial > Soil > Palsa > Peat permafrost | place: Sweden: Abisko...
GTAGTAGACCTCGGCGCGACCCTCGGTCTCGTCCTCGGCCAGCGCGGTGAGCACCTTCTGATAGTTCGTGAGCGCGTTGCCCCAGTCCTTGAGGCGGAAGCTCACCTCTGCGAGGCCCTTGATGGTGATCTGATCGGTGATGTCGAGCTGGTGCGCTGCGGTGTAGGCCTTCAGCGCCTTGTCGTCCTTGCCGAGCGCAGCCGTGACCTGGCCGAGCTTGTTCTGCAGATCGTGCTGCTCGGTGCGCTCGCGCTTGCCCGACTTGCGAACGAGGAGGTCGAACAGCGGCTCCGCCTTCTCCCAACTCTGCTGCTCGATGTAGTGGTTGCCGAGGGGCGAAGCTGCGTCTTCGTTCTCCGGGTCGGCTTCGATCGCGCCTTCCCAGGCGACGACGGCGCCGTCGTGCTCGCCCAGCGTCGTCTCCCGTAGATTGCCGAGCTCGACGAGGAGCCGCGCCTTCTGGCGCGCCCCAGGCGTGTGCATTTGCTCCTGATCGAGCAAGCGCGCAGCTTTGTCGTAGTCCGCCGTATCCATCGCGATCGCGCGAAGCGCGGCGAGCGTGAGCAAGTGAGAAGGCTCGATGTCGAGCGCCATCTCGTAGCGGTCTTGTGCGGCCACGCGATCGCCGAGCTTCTCGTCGAGGGCCTTGCCGATTCGATAGAAGAGCTCGACGCGCTGCTTCGAGTCCTGCGTGAGGTCGGCGACGCGCGTCATGAAATCGATCGCTTGCGTCGCGTCGCCGCGCTTCTCGTGGAGCTTCGAGAGCGCGTCGAGGGCGGGGACGTTGGTGTCCTCGAGATCGACGATGTTTTGGTACGCCTCGATGGCCTTGTCCGCGTCGCCGATCTCCTCGGACTGAACCTGCGCGACGTAGCCGTAGAGCTCGACCTTGGTCTTGCGGTCGAGGGTCGTCGAGATGTGGCGCTCGTATGTCTGAATGAGCTCGTGCCATTGGCGCATTTTGCGGTAGTTGCGCTCGAGGGCGACGTACGCCTCTTCGTGGCTCGGGTCGATCTCGACGACTTGCTCGAGGCGTTGCGCCGCGATGTCCGACTTGAGGAAGTGCTCCTCCTGCAGGTTGGCGAGCTGCATCAGGACATCGATGCGCTCACGCTCGGTCGAGACCACGTCGAGCTGTTGCTCGAGCACCTTGACGAGCTCGGTCCATTGCTCGAGGAGCTCGCACGTGCGCGCGAGGCCGCGCATCGCTTGGAGGTTTGCCGCGTCGACGTCGAGCGTCTCGCGATAGACCTGCGCGGCCTTCTGCGGGTCCCCGAGGGTCCCCTCGTAGAGAGCACCGATGCGAAGCTTCGTCGCGGCGATCTCCGCCGGCTCGACGAGCGCGACGACCTTGCGCGTGAGAATGTCGACGAGCTCGCGATTCTGCCCACGAGCGTTGTAGATGCGTTCGAGGTTTTCGAGCGCAGGCAGGAACTGCGCGTCGACCTCGAGCGCGCGATGGAAGTACGTGATCGCCTGGTCGGTTTGGTTCATCTGCCCGTCGAGCAGCTCACCGAGCTCGTTCTGAATCTCTTTGCGGTCGATGTCGTTGATCGCCACCTCGAGCGCCTTCGTCAGCGAGTGACCGTACTGCTGGTTGTTGCCGCTCTTTCGATAGAGCTGGCCCATCTGCCGCAGCGCTCCGACGTTGTTCGGGTCGAGCTGGACGATCTGCGCGTAGTAGGGCTGGGCGTACTCGGGCTTGCCGAGGTCGTCGCCGTACCACTTCGCGAGGTGAAGACAGAGACGGATCTTCTGATGGGGATCGCTCTGCTCCTTCAGCCAATTATTCGCGGTCGTGATGACCTCGTTCCAGCGGCCGGTGGCTTGCGCCATCCGCTCGAGGTACTTCGCGGTCTCGCGATCGTGGAAGTCCTCGCCTAGCGCGTTGATGAGCGCATCGAGAGCCTGATTGCGGTCATCGAGGTGCTCTTCGAACACGCGCGCGATGCGGCGGAGCATGTCGGTCTTGTCAGCAGTCTCTTCGCGCGTGTCGAGGCGCGCGAGGTAGAGCTCGACGAGCGGTTCCCAGCGCCCTGCCGCGGTGTGGAGCTTCTCGAGCTCGGTGAATGCCTCGTCGTGCGCGGGGTCGGTCTCGAGGACGCGTTGCCATGCGGGCGTCGCGTGGTCCGGCTCCTGAGCCGTCTCGCGCCAGAGCTGGGCAACCTGACGGTACTCCTCGATCTTCTGGGTGGGATCTTCGAGCGCTGCAGCGCGCTGCATCTTGACGTCGATGACGTCGGTCCACTTCTCTTCGCCGCGATAGATCGCTTCGAGGGCATCCATAGCCTCGAAGTCGGGGCCAACCTCGAGGAGCTTGCGCCACGCGTCCGCCGCATCGAACGGCTGACTGAGCTGCTCCCCGTACGTCTTGCCGAGCTCGCGGAAGATTTCTTTCAGCTCCTCGGGCTCGAGCATCGCGGCTGCGCGATCGACGACTTGATGCAGGGCGTTGACGAGCTCGGTCTGATCGCCCGCGCGACGACGAATCGCAGCCACGGCGCGAAGCGCACCGAGGTTCGCGAAGTCGAGGTCGAGCACGCGATTCCAATCCTCGAGCGCGGCGTCGTCCCGCTGGAGCTTCTCCGTGAACATGCGCGCCTTGCGCGACAAGATGTTGACGCGTTTGTCGTCTTCGGTCTCCGCCTCGCACTGCCGCTCGAGCACGTCGACGAGCTCGCGCCACAGCTGCTGCTTCTCGTAGAGATTCGCCAGCGCCCCAAGCGCCTCGGCATCCTCACCCCGGAGGTCGAGGACCTTCGCCCACGTCTCGATGGCGCGCTCTGGCTGGTTCAGCTGGTCGGACAGGAGGTGCCCGATCTTTGCGCGAATATCGGCCTCCGCTGCGTCCCCCGCGGCGTTCTCGAGCTCACGCTCGTGCACGACGAGCAGCTCCGGCCACGCCGACAGCGCGGAATAGATACGCCCGAGTGCAGCGATGGCAGCTTCGTGCGTCTTGTCGAGCTCGTCGAAGATCCGGCGGTATACGCGGATGGCGTTGTCCGTGTCATTGAGGCGTGTCTCGTAGAGCTCGCCCAGCCGCGCGTGGAGCTCGACGAGATCGAGCGCTTCGGCGCCAGCCTTGATTCGCTGCTCCAAGATCTGCGCGAGCTCGGGCCACGACTCGAGGGAGACGTAAATCCTGTCGAGGTTCGACAGGGCATCGACGTCGAGCGGCTCGACGGACAGGACGTACTTGTACGTCTCCTCGGCCTTCGTGATGTCACCGAGCTCGTCCTCGAAGACACGCGCGAGCTTCTTGCCGATCGTGCGCTGAACGGCGACGCCCTCGTGCATCCCGACGATGTCGGCATAGGCATTCGCGAGGTGATCCCATCCGCCGTCGACCACGGCCGCGAGGCGTGCGACCTCGTCGCCCGCCCGCTCGTCGAGCGGATACTCCTTGAGAGCGCGAACGTAGACATCGAGCGCACCCGCGGCGTCGACGAGCTTGTCCTCATGGAGCTCGGCGATGCGGTAGTACGCCGCGAGACGGTCTTCCTGGCCGCCTAGCCCTTCACCGCTCGCGGGCTTCTCCTTTGGCGTGTGAGTGAGCTGCGCCTCGTAGACCCGCGAGAGCTTCTCCCATTCGGCTGCCGAGCGATAAAGCGGCTCGAGGATCTCGCCGATCTCGAGCTGCTTGGTGCCCGCGGCAAAGAGCGCTTCGAGCGCCTGCATCGTCGCTGCGTGCTCGGGTGCGGCGTTAATCACCTCGCGATACGACGCGATCGCATGATCGACGTCGTTCAGCTTCTGTTCGTAGAGCTGCCCGAGGCGGTGACGGAAATCGAGGATCTCGTCGGGCGTCTGGCCGACCTCCGCTTCGCGCGCGAGGATGGTTGCGAGCTCTGGCCAACGCTCGGTCTGCGAGAAGAGTCGATCGAGAGCGCGGATCGCGTTCTGATTCTCGACGTCCACCTCTGATACGCGGCGGTAGCGGCCGATCGCGTTCTCGACGTCTTCGAGCTGCGTTTCGTAGATCTGCGCGACGCGGAGACCTAGCTCGACGAAGCGCTCGGGGTTCTCCGCGAGCTTGTCGAGCTCGGTGTCGTAGAGCTTTGCGACCTCTGGCCACCGGTTGACGAGCGTCCCGATGCGCTCGAGGTTCTGCAGCGTCTCCGGGTTGCCGTTGTCGAGGGCGACCGCGCGAGCGTAGGTGTCGAAAGCGGACGCGTGGTTGTCCATCGCGTCTTCGTGAAGGCGCGAGATGCGATGAAGCAACTCCACCTTCTGGAAGACGTCCTCGGTGTGCGTGACTTGGACTTCGTGCACGCTGACGAGCTTCATCCAGTCGCTCGCGGCTTCGTAGACAGGCTCGAGCACCGCCGCAGCTCCGAGCGGGTCCTTCTCGCCGCCCTTGAGGCCTTCGAGGGCTTGCAGCGTCGGCGCATGGTCGGCTTGTTGCGAAAGGATGTCTCGGTAGAGCTCGATCGCGCGTGCCACGTCCTCGAGACGCTTCTCGTAGAGATCGGCGATGCGGTACTGGAAGCTGATGGCCTCGGCCGGGTCCGCCGTCATCTCGCTCTCACGCGTGAGAATGGCGAGGAGCTCCTGCCAGTTCTGCGCCTGCTCGTAGAGAACGTCGAGGCGCGACAACGCCTGCAGGTCGTCCGGATCGAGCTCGAGGATGCGTTGATAGATCTCGATCGCCTTGGGGACGTCGCCGAGCTCGCGCTCGAAGACTGCACCGACCTGGTAGAAGATGCGCTTCTTCTCCTCCGGGTCGGCGACGAGATCCGCCTTCTTCGTGTAGACCGCAAGGAGATCGGTCCAGCTCGACATGCCGAGGTAGCGCTTGATCAGCGAGTCGAGCGCGTGGATGTCGTCGCCGTCGATCTCGAGGACCTTCTTGTAGACGGCGATCGCTTGCTCCGGACGCTCGAGCATGTCCTCTTCGATCGCGGCGGCCTGAAAGAGAGCTTCTTTCTTGTCGTGCGGCTCCTCGAGGATCTCGGCTTTGGTCTGCAGGATCTGGGACAGCTCGGCGTACTTGCCAGCCGTCCTGAACAGACGCTCGAGTGACTCGGCAGCGGCGAGGTTGCGCGCATCGATCTCGAGGACGCGACGGTACCGCGTGATGGCCGTGTCTTGGTCGTTGATGTCTTGCTCGTACACGCGTGCGCTCATCGCGCAGAGAGCGCTCGCGAGCTCCTTGTCATCGAGCGACGCCGAGAGCTCTTCATAGACGTGCGCGAGATCCGTGAAGCGGGACGTCGCCCTGGCAACGCGTTCGAGCTGCTGCTGCGTCTGCTCGTTGCCTGGGTCTTCCTTGAGAGCGCGCGCGTACGTCGCGAAAGCCTGGTTGTGGTCGCTGGCGGCGTCCTCGTAGAGCTGCGCGATCTGGTGGAGGAGCTCGACACGCCGCGTCACGTCGTCGGCGCGGCGAACTTGCACTTCGTGAACGCCGATGAGCTTCACGTAATCGCCGAGGTGGCGATAGAGCGGCTCGAGCAGATCGGCGATGGCGAGCTCGTGCTCGGCGATCGTTCCGAGACGCTCGAGCGCAGCGAGCGCCTGGGCGTTGCTGGGATCGCGGTCCAATACGGAGCGATAACCTTCGATCGCCGTCTCGACTTGATTCATCTCGGTTTCGCGAAGCGCGGCGAGACGCAGCATCAGCGAGAGCTGCGCTCCGTCGTCGGCGGTCAGCGCGAGCTGAGCCTCGAGATTCTCCGCGAGCTCCGGCCACATCTTCTGCCGCACGAGGAGCGCATCGAGCGCCCCGAGCGCACGTGCGCTCTGCGGGTCGAGCTCGAGGACCTTGCGGTACGACGCGACGGCGTCGTTCGGCCGCATGAGGCGCTCGTCCTGCACCTGGGCCATCGACACATAGAGCGCTTCACGCGCATCGGGCTCGAGGGCGAGGTCGATGCGTCGCTGGATGACCCCGATGAGGTCCTCCCAGCGCTGCGTCCGTACGAAGAGCTGCTCGAGGGCCGCCAGTGCGTCCGCGTCCGCTGCGTCGAGGTCGAGGACGTGCGTGTAAGCCGCAGCCGCGTCATCGACGAGGCCGAGCTGCTCGTCGATCGCAGCCACCTTCATCCAGTAGTCGCGCGCGAGCTGCGCGTCGGTGAGCTCCTTCGCGATCTCGACGTAGAGATCGACGAGCTTCTTTTGCGTCTCCGAGACCTCGGCGATCTTGCCAATCTCGAAGCGTGTCTCGTTTTGCGTCGGGTCTTCTTTGAGCGCCGCGGCGAGCGCGTCGAAGGCGCGCGTGTAGTCGGTGAGCGCTTCCGAGCTGATGCGGGCGATCTTGCGACGGAGCGTGACGCGTTTCGCGACGTCCTGTTCGCTGGTCGCTAGGATGTCGAGCGCTGCGATGAGCTTGTTCCACTCGCCGCGCTCCTCGTAGATCGACTCGAGGATCGACGCTGCGTCGGCCTTGAGGTCCGGGTGCGTCAGCATCGCCTCGAGGGCGGCCTTGGCTCCCTCGTGCTGGGCATCGAGAAAGAGGATCTCTCGATAGTTCTCGAGCGCGTTCTGCGCGTCGTTGACGTGCTTCTCCAGCGTGGTGCCGAGGCGGAACTTGAGATCGATGAGGGACTTCTCGTCGTTGTCGAGCTCGATGCGCCGCCGAAGAACGTCGACGTACGGCTCCCATCGTTCGAGGCGGCCGTAGAGGACATCGAGCGCCGTGAGCGCCGTGGCATCCGTGGGCTCCTCTTCGAGCACGGAGACGTACGTCGCGATCGCCTTGTCGACGTCCTGGACCTCGGTCTCGAAGAGCTTGGCGATCTCGTAGTTGATCGCCTTCTTCTCCGCGGGGTCCACGGCGAGATCCCGCTTCTTCTCGTAGATGCCGAGGAGCTCGCTGTAGTTCTGCGTTTGCCGATAGAGGCGTTCGAGCGCGACGATGGCGTCGGCGTTCTCGCCGTCGGCCTCGTACACCGCGCGGTAGCTCGCGAGGGCTTCGTCGACGCGCTGCACCTCGGTGACGAGCACGCGGCCGAGCTTGAGGCGAAGCATGATGGCGAGATCACGGCTGCCGTCGTTGTCGGCGGTCTCGATGGCCGTGCGGTAGGCGGCGATCAGCCGATCCCAACCTTGCGTCGCCTTCGCGGCGCGCTCGGCATCGGCGCTCGACTGCTCGTCGTGCGGAGCGATCTCGAACGCGGACAGATAGCGGTCGAACGCCTTGGCGGGCTCCTTCACGCGCCCTTCGTAAAGGGCCGCGACCTCGCGCAAGAGCGCGAGCTTGTCATCGGCGTTCTCTTGGTGGGAGAGCTTGACCTCGATCGCGTTGGCGAGGAGCTTGGCGTTGCCCGCCGCGGTGTAAATCGGGATGAGCGACTCGGCCGCGCGGAGGTTCTGCGGCTCGAGCTCGAGCACCTTCTCGTAGGCCTTGGCGGCGCGATCGGCCTTTTGCTTCTTGTCGGCCCAGAGCTCGGCGATCTTGAAGAGCATGCCGATCTTCGCGTCGGACTTCGTCTCCTTCGCTTCTTGCTGCTCGAGGACGCGAATGAACTCGTCCCACTTGCCCGTCTCGGCGTAGAAGACCTCGAGGTCGTCCCAGCGGCCGAGCGCGAGGTACTTCTTCTTCAGGGCCTCTTGCGCCTTGCGATCGTTCGGGTCGAGCGCGAGGAGCTGCCGCCACGCAGTGACGGCACCCTCGTCGTTGTTCAGCCGGTCGCCGTAGATGGTGCCGAGCTTGTTGAGGATCTGGATCTTCTGCCCGCTGTCGTAGGTGATCTCGGCTTGCTTCTCGAGGATCGCCGCGAGCTTGTCGAATTCCTTCGAGCGCTCGTAGAGCACCGACAGTGCGGAGAGGGCCTCGGGGTTGCCCTCGTCACTCGCGATGACTTCGCTCCACAGCTCGATGCACACGTCCGGCTTCTTGACGCGCTCGGTGGCGAGCTTCGCCATCTCGAGGAACTTCTGCGCGCGCTCGCTGCCCGCGGGCAGGCCCTCCGCCTCGCGCCGCTGGAGACCGAGGAGCTTCTCCCAGTCGCGCCGCTTCTCGTACATCTGGCGCAGGTAGTCGATGGCGGTAGCGTTGTCGGGCTCGATGGCGACGACGGCCTCGTACGCCTTCACGGCCTCGGCTTGGTTTGCGAACTTGCCGACGTAAAGCTCGGCCGCCTTCATGTAGAGCTCCACCTTCTCGCTCACGCTGGGGACGAGCGTGGCGAGCTGAAGGAGCGTCTTGACGTATTCGTTGAATCGCTTGGCGCCTTCTTGCTTCTCGGCGAGGGCCCGCAGCTCGGCGATCTTGTCGTCGTCGGCCGGGGGTGCTTGCGGGGGCGGGGGCGGCGGCTCCGACATCTTCACTTCGATCTCTTGGGGCTCCGGCGGTGGAGCGGTCGGCTTGGTGTGCTGCGTTGTCTGTACGGCGGGTGCACGCGGCGTGGGGACACCACTCGGCGCGGACTCGTGGGCATCGACGTGCGCGTCGCCGTTCTGCGGCGTGCTCGGCGCGCGCTTCGTGCTCGCTCCGCTCGTGCTCAAGGTCTCGCCGATCTGTGCCTCGAAGGCGCGGAGCTGTGGATGCTCGGGGTGCGCCGCAGCGAGGCGCTCGAACACCGTGCGGGCGCGGATCAAGTTGCCCATCTCACGCCAAGCGATGGTGCCCGCTTGGGCGAGGAGGAAGGTGGCGTCGCCGTTCTCGCCTGCGTGCGTCATCGCCTCTTCGGCGAGCGTCAGCACACGGTTCCAGTCGCCGCCCTTCTTGCCGTAAGCCTCACGCAAGAAGAAGAACGCTCCGTCTTGGGTGGGGTCGAGCTTGAGCGCGATCTCGAGAAAGCCTGCGCCGACGTCGGTGTTCTGGTGGCGTGAAATCCAGCGCGTTCCGAAGACGAGCGCGAGACGAGCGCGCTCCGCGCGATCCGGGATGCCCTCGAGGATCTTCTTCTGCTCTTGTTCGAGCCGGCCTAGCTCGCCGGCGTCGGCGAGCGCACCTTCGTAGAGCGCTGCGGTCTCGCGTGACGTCGGATCCGCTCCGTACGCACGCGCGAGGATGGTGATCGTCTCCTTGGGCGCGAAGCGTCGCGTGATGCGGGCGGCACGCACGAGCAATCGACCTTGCACGGCTGGCGTTGCATCACTCGCCGATCGAAGGAGCTGCGCGACTTGCGCTTCCCATGATCCGGTCTCGGCTTGCACGTCTTCGAGGCACGCGCTCGCGTCCTTGTTGGCGCCGCCGCTCGCGGCGAGCGCGCGGGCATACGTCGCCGTCGCTTTGTCGTTGTCACCGAGGTCGCCGAGCACATCGCCGAGCTCGACGAGAAGCGTGCTCGCCTGCGGCCCCTGAACGGCCTTGAGCTCGAGCTCGACGAGCTTCTGCACCATGTTCAGCTTGCCGAGCTCCCAGTAGATCGCTCGCGCTTCCCCGAGGCTCTCGAGGAGCGCGGGATTGAGCTTGTACGCGTCCTGAAAATGCTTGAGGGCCTTCACGCCCGCGAGAAACTTTTTCTCGAGCACGCGACCGAGCTGCAAATGGAACGCGGCCTTCTGCGCGTTCTGCCCAGCACCCGAGATCCCCCGTTCAAGCTCCTCGACGAGGGTCTGCCAATCGCGGACGTTCTCGAGGTACGAAAGACGCTCCTCTTGCTCCATGGATCCTCTTGGTCAGTGCGTGGGATCGCGCAACGACACGACAATCCCAGGCTTCGGCCAGCTGCCGAAAGCCAACGGTATCAGACCGCGTAACATGTAGAAGCGGGATCTGTGCCAGAGCTCGCGTCTGTTGCCAGCCGCTTGACAACCCACGCGCTTGGCAGATCCGTCCCGCTAAGGCGCTGCCGTCCCGCTCACGTTCTTGAGGATTTCGGAGGCCTGCGTGCACTCGTCGGCGTACCGCGCAGCCGCTCCGCCTTTGCAGATGGTCTTCTGGAACGAAAGGATGTTGGAGCTCGCCTCGCTCTTTCGAGGTGGGTTCGAGTGGGCGTAGGCATTGCCGAGGTTGAGGAAGATGAGCTGCTCACCCTTCTCGTTGCACTGACCGCATGCCTTCTTGGCGGCCTCGTATTCCTTGGTGGCGCCGGCCCAGTCGTTCTTGTGCTCGAGCAGGAAGCCGTAGAGCTCGTGGACGTTGAAGCCGGTCTTGTCCCCTTTGGTGTCCCAGCTGACGCCTTCTTTGGCGACTTGCTCGGCCTGGTCCCAGAAACCGAGGCGCCAATAAAGGTCAGCGAGCTCGCCGTAGGCAACGAGCATGTCAGGCTTGAGCTCGATGGCCTTGGTGTAGTGCTCGAGCGCGCCGTGCTCGTCGTCCAAGTGATAGAGCACCGTCGCGAGGTCGAAGTGGGGATCGGCGAAGTTCGGGTCGAGCTTGATCGCCTGCTCGAGCGGCTCCTTCGCTTCGGCCCATTGGCCGCCTTTGGGGCTCGAGGCGATCTGGATGAGTGCGTATCCTTTGAGCTCGTAGAACTCGGCGTGGTCGGGGGCGAGCTTCGTCGCCGGGCCGAGGGTCTCGTTGACCTTCTCCCAGTTTTCCTTCTTCTTGTAGGCGCGGGCGAGCTTCCACGTGATCTTGTGGTTGGTCGGGTCGAGCTGCCTTGCCTGCTCGTACTTCGAGATGGCTTCGTCGGGGTTGCTCTCCCTGATCTTGTCGGCCTCGAGCGCCAGGTTGACGGCCTCGATGTTGTTGCGACTGCACGCCGTGGCAGCGGTTACGGCCACGAGGAAAGCGGTGGGGAGCCAGCTCGTTCGCATGGCGGCGGAGTCTAAGCGAAAATCCGCGATTTGCCTAACGGGGACCGAGCATCAACTGGAGCGCACCGGGGAGCCGCTCCGCCCAATACGTTTCGCTGTGTTGCGCTCCGGGTTGGATGACATGGCGGAAGCTTGTGCCGTCCACGTACCCGAGCGCGAGGTAGGCCGCGGCGAGGAGGTCCGTGTCCGCCTCGTCGTCAACCGTGCCTTGGCCCGAATCGACGTACACGATCGTGGGTCGCGGCGACGTGGGTGACCCTTGGACGTCGGTAACGATCACATCGCTGTTCCACCACGTCGATGGCGAGAGCTCGCCGAAGCGGCTGAACACATCCGCGTGCGTGACCCCCGCGTACGCCGTGACCAGGCCGCCGAGCGAGCTGCCCGCGAGCGACGTCGAGCCGACGTCGGGACGCGTGCGAAGCATTCCGTCGATGGTCGGCTTGAGCTCGCTCACGAGCATCGTGAGATAGAGGTCTGCGCCGCCTCCTCCAGGCGTGCTCGGGTCGGTCGTCGGGGTGTACTCGTAGATTCGATTGGCGGTGTTGGCGACGCCGATGACGATGGCCTCCGGGAACGTGACGCACGACCCGCCCACCCCGCAGTCACCGTCGGCGATGCAGAGCGCCGGCGTACCCCCGAGCGGTTGCGCGCCCCAACCGGCGACGGTGGACGACGAGCATGCGCCGTTCTCGGTCGCCGTGTCGAACGTGGTGTCCACGTTCCACGGCGTGCTAAACGCCAGCTGCGGCAGCGCAGCCCACAGGTTCTGACCGTCGTGCATGTAGACGACGGGGTACGTCGCGTCCGTGTTCTCGGCGTAGCTCGCGGGGAGGTAGGCGTAGATCGCCCGATCGTTGGCGAGCGTCGTCGATTGGAAGTCGGCGATGAGCGTCACGACCTGGCCCGTGATCGTCGTGAAGTGTGGCCACACGTCGACCGCCGCGCCGGGTAGCGCGTGATAGTTCGGGCCCCGCGCCCATGTTGCGTCGTCGAGCAGCGGCTTCCACTCGATGGGCGCCGTGATGCCGCTGACCGCGTAGGTGTAGACGTCGCCTGTGGTGCTGGTCGCGGGCACGCCTGCGCTCCAGCTCAAGCCACCGCTGCTTCCGCGAACGGTCACGGCGTGGGTGCCGGCGGGGTAATGGACGCGCAACGTGGTCGTGGTCGCGGCCGCCTCGGGGGCTGCATCGGTTGCTGCGTCGCCCGCATCGACGGGAGATCCTCCATCGCCGCCTGCATCCTCTCCAGCGCTCGGCGACGCGCCGCAGGCCACCACCAAGAGGAGAGCGCAGGGCGCGAAGGTTTGCACGGGGTGCGCGTAGCATGGAGCTTGGCGAGTGTCATCGCTTGGTGTTCGCGACGTCCCGTCGGATCCGTCGACGCTTGCGACCTCCCGTGATTTTGTTTGGGCGATGTGCCAGAGAGATGGATGGCTCACCGCGCTAGGCGCTTGGCTCCGGCGGTCCTGCTCGTGATGGCGACGGCGACCGACGCCCGCGCCGACACGACGCAGTTTGGCTCCAATGACATCGCGACCGTGTTCTTCATCAACAAGAGCAGCGGCGTCAATCGCGTGGACTACGGCATACGTCTCAACGAGCACTGCGCGCCCGTCAACGACGAAGCCCTCTTTCCGTACTGGCGCGAGCTCGACAAGACGCCTGCCAACCTGCACTCGCTCAACATCTTCGAGTACGTACCGTACGGGTTTTCCGAGCAGCGCCTCGTGCACCGCACGTTGACGGGTGGGGACCAGCTCGTGCGCCTCAAGCAGCTCGAGAGGCCCATCCTCGTGACGACGAAGAAGGAAGCCGACGGCCGGTGCTCGGCGCAAGCCCGCGCGCGCATCGCCGGTGTCGAGGGCGCGATCCTCACGTCGGTGTATGCCCAGATGTCCGGGCCGATGTCGGTCTACTACATCGACATCCACGGGAAGAACCCGCAGACCGGTGTCGAGATCGTCGAGCGCGTACGAAAGTGACGGTTACTGATCGCCCGGTGTGAAGATGAGTGGGTAAACGACCGTGACGATGCCGCCTTCGGGCTGCGGGAACGACAGGTTGCTGAACCCGCGGATGACGCACTGGGTGACGCTCTGGTCCGGAAGGTCCGAGCCGCCGTCTGCTGACGTACCGACGCTGCCGTCTCGGTTGATGACGAACTTCACCGCGACGCGCCCCTGGAGCGAGGGGTTATTGCGCAGGCCTTCCGTGTAGCAAAGCTTGAAGCGGCCGAAGTTCTGACGAACGATGCGTTGGATGACCTCGGGCGGAAGACGTCCGTTGACGGTCGTCGTGCCCTGACGGAGTGACGGCGGGTGCGTCTGGTGCGCACCACCGAGACGGCCGTGACCGTTGCCGAAGCCCTGACCTGTGCCGGTGCCTGCACCGTGACCGATGGTTCCGATGTTGCCGAGACCGATGCCTTCGCCTCGACCACCGCCACCTTCACCCGTGCCGGTCAAACCGAGACCACCCGCACCGAAGGAGTCACCGATGGCATCACCCCACATGTTGCCGCGGGCGCTCATGGGATCGTTGCCGAGCGAATCTTCACGACCCCACGGGGCGGTCGGTGCGTTCGGGTCTGCACCGCCACCAGCGTTGAGGAGGCCGATCATGCCGAACTCGGCGGCCTCACGAAGAGCGGCCTGGCGAGCGATGTGTGGGTCTTGATTGTCTTGCGGGCCTTGCACGCCAAAGCGCATGCCCGTCTTGTTGGTGTTGGGGTTACCCATCGACCCCTCTTCACCCTTGGCTTTTTGACCGGTGCCGCCTTCTTTGTTGTCGGCGTTGTCCTCGACGTCGGGGGTGTCGCGCTGCTCTTTCTCGCGCTCGGCCTCGGCCTGCAGCAAGTGCTGCATCTTCAGGATTTGATCGCGGTCGATGGCTTCGCTGTCATCGGCTCCCATCGAGGGCATGAAGAAGGCGAGCGACGCGAGAATGCCGACGTGGAGCAAGAACGAGAGACCGCTGAAGAGGTAGGCTCCGGGTTCGAAGCTCGAGAATGCTCCGGTAGGTGGAGCCTTCCCGGCGTTGCCGACGCTCACTTGGAATGCCACGCCCGTGGGCAGCTCCATCCGAGCCTTGCCACCTTGCGGAATCGAGAACTCGTGAGCTCCGCTCATCTCGCCTGACGGGCGCGCCGCGCCTGTCGACACGAGCTCTGCGAGGGAGCGCTTGCCTTGGCCCGGGATCTCGACCCATCCCGTCGTACGAGGGAGGATGACGAGCGAGCCTGCACGCGTCACGACTGGCGCGCGCGTGGTGCCGAGGACCTCGCTCGGAACGAAGAAGTCGCAACCGACCGGCTCTTCGCCGACGTAGAACCCCTTCATCCCGCCCTTCTCGCCACCGCCGAGAGACTGAACGTGAAGCACGTTCGTGTCCCACATCACCATGACTTCGACCGACTGAAGGTGAGGGACCTCGACTTCGTCGGGGTTCACGTCGGGTCCGCTCTTGATCATCTGGTACGTGTAGCTACCCGGTGGAGCGTTCGGATCGACGTCGGTCGCGGGCATCGCGGCTGCACTGGCCGCAGCTCCCGCGAACGGATTGGCGCCCGCAAACGGGTTGGCGGGCGCAGCACCTCCAGCGAACGGGTTGGATGCAGCGAAGGGGTTCGCGCTCGGAGCCGCAGTGGATGCCGCGAACGGATTCGCGGATGCAGCCGCCGGCGGGGCTTCTGCGGCGGCGGCGGGTGCAGCCATGGCGGGAGCAGCGGTGGCCGCGTCCGCGGCAGCAGCGCCTTCGAGGATGATGGTGGTCGATCCAATTTGAACCTGATCACCGACGCGGATCTTGCACTTGTTGACGCGCTGCCCGTTCACCATCGTGCCCGGCTCGTTGCCGAGATCGATGAGCGTGATGTCGTCGGGGCCCGCGACTTCGATCACGGCGTGCATCCGCGATGCGAGCTCGTCGTCGACGCGCAGATGGCTGCGCGGATCTTTGCCGACCTTCACGATGTCTTGCGCGATGGTCTCTTTGCGCAGGAGCTGATCACCCTGATAGAGCGCGAACGTGAGTGCGAGCTTCGACATCGTATTCCTCTACTCGTTATCTGCTCCGCGGCGAGGCGCGGCGACGGTTGGGATTCTAGAGATTCTCGACGGACTTGAGCATCTCCGGAACGAACGAAGTCCGAGGACGAATCAGCGTGGTGCGCACCGGCCCGGGGCGAACGCGAATGGTCGCGTCGTTGGGACCGAAGCCACCCGCGCTGAGCGGGTCATCGGTGAAGTTGTAGCCGTAGCCTTCTTTCGTATCCGTGGTCGACACGCCGTTGCCGCCGGTAGTTTGGGCCGAGGCAACCTGCGTGATCAAAAGCGCGCTACCCGACACGAGCACCGAGAGCACGAACCTTGTTGAACGTTTCATCGCTTCTCCGATCCTAGCCGTTTGAAGGGCTCGACCCCGTTACAGTGAAAGTGTATCGGGGCCCTGATTCAGGGTCAAAGGGGATTTTACATCGCTCGTGGGATGTCCCAGTGAAAGAGACATCACCCGGGCGAAAAGGTTCCACTACTTGTTGAGCGGAACAGGCTGCGTTGGGGGAGCCGTTGTCGTCGTCTGCGGCTGAGGCGGAGTTGCCGTATCGGTCTTCTTGTCGTCGCCCTGAGGCTTGGGCTGGTTGGGCTCGGGAAGCGCGTCCGGGGTGTCCAAGAAGGTGATGATGTCGTTGGCGTCTTGGATGCGGTCCTTCGCCTTCTTGACGGCCGGAGCATACTCAGCTCCACCACCCGCGACGGCTCCAGCCTTCGCTGTGAAGTCAGTCAAGATGGCGATGGCCTGCTTGAGCGCCGCTTTGGTCTGGTCTTTCCCACCGCCGGCCTTGGCCTTGTACTCCTGCGTGAGGATCCCCTCGTTGTAGTAGGCATCGGGACGAGCCGGCTCGATCTTCTTGCACGCGTCGAGCTCGGCTTGCACCGCGGCGACCTGCGCGTCGTAGTTGCTGTCGGTGATGAGGCCGCGGAGAGCGAGCGCGAGACCGAGGTGGGCGTCGTAGTCGTTCTGGCGCATCGCCAATGCTTTGCGGAACGCGCCCTCGGCGGGTTGAAACCCACGGAAGGACAAGTTGACCTCACCATAGTTCATCTGAGCTTCGAAGAACGTCGGGTCGAGGGCAGCCGCCTTCGAGAAGAACTGCACGGCAAGATTGACCTTGCCGAGCTCGTTCTGCACGAGCCCCGCGGTGTTGTAGATCGGAGCGTAGCCGGGGTTCTTCTGCATGGCCTGGGAGGCCACGAGCGCCGCGAGCTCGAGCTGCTGTACGTCGGCGCGCTTTCCCATGGATGCGTTGGTCGCGATGCTGCGACCGCCTTTTCCGTGAATGGCGCCGACGCGCTTCTTCGCCTGGCCGAAGTAGTAGAGCGCGAGCTGGTTGAGCGCGGGCATGTACGCGTCGTCGATGGCGAGCGCGCGCTGGAGGTTCTTCTTGGCGCACTCCATGTCGTCCTTGCAGTCGCTCGAGCCCGTCGTCCCGTCACGCTGCATTTGAAGGAGAGCGAGGTTCACGAGCGCGGGCACGTTCTGGTACTGCGCATCGAGCACGGCCTGCTGGAGCTGGCCGATCGCGGCGTCGATGTTGCCGTCGGCCTTGAACTGGTAGAGCGCGAGCTGGACCTTCGCGTAGTGGAACTTCGGGTCGGCCGCGAGCGCCTTGCCGAAGTGATCCTTTGCTTCCGCGTCCTTCTTGCAGCGCTGGAACGCAAGCCCGGCGTTGAACGTCGCCTCTGGGAACTTGCCCTGGGCGCTCGCGGCGTCATCGAACATCTTGGCGACCTCGCCGCACGTGCCGTCGTTCCAGTCGCCAGCTTTGTCATGTGCGACGAATGCGTCGAGGGCGCTCTTGAACTTCTCCTTCGCGCTCTCGTTGACCGCGACGCCCGAAACCGTCGTCGGGCCGGCGGGGGTCGTGCCACCCGCGGTGTTTACCTTCGTGTCGGCGTTGCCTCCGCCACACGCGGCCAAGGTGAGGACGACACTGATGAGAGAGTTGCGGATGGTGTTCATCGTCGTCCTCACTTCTTGTCCGTCGCCGGAGCGCTTGGCTTGGCCTCGACCGCTTGGGGCGCTGGGTGCCACACCCCACCACCGAGGAGAAGCGGCGGCGGCCTATCCTCGAGACCGCTGTTCGACAAGGTCGGCGCGCCGCGAAGCTCGTCAACGACGTGGTATTCCGCCTTGTAGTTCTTCGCGAGCCAGACCTCGCATGCGCGAGAGAAGTCGTCGAAGTACTGGTACTTCACCGAGTAGTCGAGGCACGCGACGAGCGCCGGCTTTGCGCCGACGTGCTTGCCGTCAGGAAGCGTCGCCGAGCCATCCTTATAGGGTTGGCTGGCGGCGTCGAGGTTGTCCCAGTAATTCTGGCGGAGCTCACGCCACGAGAGCGTGTCGCCCGTTCCGGGGACGAAGCCCTTCTGGTTCCAGTCGATCGGGTAGGGGGCGCGGCGGAAGTCGTCCACGAACGAGCCCCACAGAAGCCCGACGCGCGAGCCCGCTGCGATGACCCAGCGCGGTGGCGGCTCGGGTTGAAGGTCGATGATCTTCTTGTACTCGGCCTCGATCTTCACGATGGCGGCGCTCTTCTTCGCCATCCAATCTTTGACCTTCGTGTTGATGTGCTTGATGACCTCGTCCTTCTTCCCGGAGCCGCGGTATTCGGGGAAGTGGACGGTGTCGACGTCGGCGCGCTTGCGCTCGTCGGCGTCGTAGAACATCGCTTCGCCGACGGCGTCGAGGGCCTTGCCTAGCCGGCGAACACGCGACTCCTGGTTTTCGTCGGGATAGGCGTCGTTCAGCTTCTTCTGTGCCGCCGCCTGATCCTTCCAGAGCTCGCGTACACGGGCGTACTCGGCTTTCGCGCCCTGATCACCCTTGAGGTGGACGTAGCAGCGCGCGAGCGTCGTGTGGGCTTGGACCTCGACGTCGATGCCGGCGCGTCCGATGAGACCCATCGCCGCCTTGAGTGATGCCTGGCACTTGTCCCAGTCTTCTTTGTCGGCCCAGTGCGCGCCGATGCTGAAGGCGATCTGCGCGGCTACCTTGGCCTTCGATTGGCCGTAGTTGCGTTGGAAGAGCGCGGCGTCCTCGATGGCCTTGATTTCGTCGCCAGTACCGAGGCGGAGGAGCACGGCGTCCTTCAAGGAGTCGGCCGCGTTCTCGGCGTTCTTGTCCTCTTTGGCGTACCGCTCGTACCACTCGGACGCCTGGTCGTAGACCGCGATCGCCTGGTAGTTGCCGCCGATCTCGTAGACGGACTTTTTCGCGAGCGGGCTCTTGTCCATGTGGTTCTGCGGGTTGAGCAGAATCATGCGGGCAGCGATGGCTTTGGCGACGAGACGACCCGCTTGGAATGCCTTCGCGGCGTTGTAGACGAGCTCGTCACACTTCTCCGCTTCCGGCTTGAGGCCGTTGCGCATCGGTGTCTCGCAGTACTTGCGATAGAGCTCGAGATAGGCCGCGCCAGCTTGCTCGTACTGCCGAAGCGCCTCCGTCCCACCCGCCTTGTCGGCGATCTCCACCAGCTTCTGAGCCTTCAGGCGGAGAATGTCGGTCTGAATGTGGTTCAGGATTCCGCACTGTTCTTCGTTCTTCTTGAGCTTGTCCGCCGTGCAGTAGAGCTCGATGAACTTCGGAACGTCGCGCGCCATGTCGTCGTAGCAAGCGGTGCGCGGGCCCGGGGGTTGCGTCGTCGCGCCGCTCGCGTGAGCCGCGAGAACGTTGACGCTCTCGAGGTAGAGCTGCGCTGCGTAGATGCCCGAATCGCGGTCGGAGTTGTTCATCGCCACGTCGAGAAACGCAGTCGCAGCCTCCTCCCAGTGTTGGGCTTCGAAGAAGGTGCGGGCGCGCGCGAACTTCACCTCGACGAGCTGCTCGTTGCCTTGCTGGTCGGTCGCAGCGGGGTGGATGTAACAGATGTACCGATTGAAGGCGGAGACCATCCCCTTCTGCTGATCGGTGAGATCCTTCGGCTTGAGCTTCGCTTCTTCGGCTTCTGCTGCAGCCTTCTTCGCCTCGTCCTTGTTGAGCTTCGGCAGGTTGCCGCTGCTCTTGCGCTCGCTGCCCTTCGGGTGCTGGGCCTCATAGATGTTTTGGAAGCAGAGCACCGACGCGTAGGCAGCTTCGGCTGCTTCCGGCGCCTGCGGGTTCTCCGCGACGACCGAGTCGAACGCCGGGCCGCACTCCGCCCACTTCTGCTGGAAGTAGAGGAGGTCCGCCATGGCGTACTTGACCTTGTAGATGTTCGGCCAGTCGTCCTTCACGATGCGGGGGAACTGGAACTTCGCAAACGTCTCCGCGTTCCAGGTGTCGACGACCTTCTTGTAGAGGTAGGCCGCGAGCGACATCGTTTTGGGATCGCCCGTGCCGCGCTGCCCCTGTGAGCCGACGGCCTCGAGGTGCCACGCCATCGCGGTTTCGCTGATGAGCGCCGCCGTCTTGTTGGCGCACTCGAACTTCGCCTCGTCCTTGTGGCCCCCGTCCGCGTACTCCTTATAACGCTTGATCTGATTGTCGAGCTCGCCGCGCATCGCGTCCTTGTTGCCGGACTTCATCGCGAGGGTCGCCTCGGTGATGTGCGTCTGATAGAGGCAAATCTTCTCGCCGCTGCGGTCGCGGACGAGCAGATCGCGGTAGAGCGAGATCGACTCGGGGTAGTGACCGGTGTCGAGGTAGTTCTGCCCGAGGTCGTCCATCATGTGGAACGTCTTGTCGTTCGACCCCGATGAATCGCCCGAGATGTTCCGGAAGAAGTTGTACGCGGCGGTGGGGTCACCCTTGAGCGCGTAAACCGGGATCACGTCACGCCGAGCCGAGTCGGCGAGCTTGGCCGCGCCCGGGTACTGCGTGAAGTTGGTGCCGAAGTCGATGGTCTTCTTGAAGGCGTTGAGCGCCTTGTCGATCTCGCCCTTGTTCCAGAAAACGTACGCGAGCTTGTACCAGGCGTAGCCGTAGACCTTGCTCTTCTCCGGCGGGAACTTGATGACCTCCGTGTACGCCTGCGCGGCGAAGTCCCACTTGCTCGGGTCGCCTTGCGCTTCGTTGAAGAAGAGCTCGCCGAACGCGAGATAGGCGTTCGGGATGTACTTGCTGTCGGGCTTCTTCTTGATGAGGTCGTAGTAGACGCGGCGGGCGTTGGTGAGGTCGTTCGACTGCTCGTACTCGTAGGCGAGGTAGTAGAGCACCTCGTCGAGCAGCCCGTAGTTCGGGTACTGGTTGATGATGAGCTGGTAGTTGTCGACGACCTTCTGTCGCGCGCTCAGCATGATCCTGTTCGCCTGCGTGGCGAGCGTCTGCTTCTGCCCGGCGGCGGTCGCGTTGGTCTTCTTCAGAGCGTCGCGATCGATCTCGGCTTGTGTCTTCTCGCGAAAGGCTGCGCTCTCGAGCTCGACGTAATCTTCGGCGAGACGACGTGCCAGCTGCACGCGATCGGGGGCGTTCTGCGGCGTCGTCCCGAAGAGGTTCTCGAGGCCACGAATCTCGATGACGAGGAGGCCTTGCGCGCGCGCCTGGAGACGGCTCTTGCGCTCGTCGCGCGGCTGCGACTCACTCGGGGCGTTCGGCAGCTTCTGCTGATCGCGCTTCTTGAGATCGGCAGGAGGCGGCGCAGAGTGAAAGTTCACCTGCGGCGCCTTGCCGTGCGCGCTCACGTTGAAGGAGGAAGGCCCCTTGTTCTCGCATGCCGAGAGCGCGGCCTTGCCCGACTCGCTGACGCATACCCCGCCGGGCGCGACGTCCGCGCCCGCAAACGATGCGGACAGCACCACGCCCGCACCGAGCGCCCACGCAAAAATACTCCGAATCATTTTACCTCCCACACTTCGAGGTGATGGTCTGCCTGTAGAACCCGAGCTCGTCGCGCCAGTACTCGCCGTTGAACGGCCAGAGCACGTGCTCCTCGTCGGGCTTGACGATGTTGGCTTTCGACTCTGCCTGCGTGACCTGGCTGCCCTGGAGCGCCTGGTCGAGCTGGTTGCGCTGCGCGGCCGTGATGTCGATGAGGATCTTCGCGCTGTCGCGGAGGTGCTCGTTGAGCTCGTCGAGATTTCGCTGATACCGCTCGCGAGCCAGCGTGCCGGCGTTGCGCACGGCGACTTCGCGGGCGAGCGAGAGGGCGTCCTTCACGTCGGAGCCGAGCGCCGCTTCCTGGAAGGAGAGCTTCGCCTTCTTGAAGCGGTTCTGCTCTTCGTCGAGCAGCTTGACGTACTCGAGGTTACGAAGCAGCTGCCGGTCCGACAAAGCGAGCTGAACGATCGGCTTGATGTTGTCGTTGAGGTCGGCGTTGTTCGTGCCGCGTTCCTTGTCCAAGCGCACTTCTTTCAGAAACTTGAAGAAGGGCTCCTCTTGGTTGTCGCCCTTGAAGCGCGAGAGAACCTTGTTCAGCGCGTCGTAGATCGGCTGATACTTCTGCTGGAACTGCGCGACGATGATGGTCGCGTCGTCGTATTGGCAGTTGGCGAAGTAGATGACGGCCTTGAGAACTTCGGCCTCCGGGTAATACGAGTTCGGGAAGTACGGCGCCTCGATCGTGTGGATGTTGCCGAGGGCGTGGCTGTAGTCGCCGGCCATGAAGTACGCCCACGACTCTTCGAAGAGGCCGTCGAGCCAGTACTCGCTCGTGTTATCGACCTTGTTCCAGTACTTGACTGCCGCCGACAGCTTTTGCGCGTCGATGGTGGGTGCGTTGTTTTCGTCGAGACGAACGCTCGCGGAGTAGTACGTGCGCGCCATCGAGAGGAACGCGAGGTCGCGCATGCGCGCCTCGTCCTCGACTCCCTCGGCGCCCTCGTCGATCGCTTTCACGATCGACTGGAACGACGTCACCGCCGGCACGCTCTTGCGGAGCTGCACGTTCGAGATGCCGCTGAAGAACTGGCCCTGGACGAAATACTTCGACCGCCCCTCGACCTTCGCGAAGAGCGCGAGCGCCTCGTCGTACTGGCGGTTACGATACTTGTAACGGCCGAGCAGGTAGTTGAGCTGCCAGAAGAGATCACGCTGGTTCGGGTTGTTGAACTTCGAGATCTGCTCGTCCGTGTACTTGCCGACGCGCTCGACGATGTCGGCGGGCTCGGGCAGGT
>Ga0302325_10009113_pt1 | contig 21730 bp, 14 predicted proteins | sample Palsa_T0_2_FD_201948 | JGI IMG/M metagenome (GOLD analysis project Ga0302325, IMG submission 201948) | Peat permafrost microbial communities from Stordalen Mire near Abisko, Sweden - Palsa_T0_2 | ecosystem: Environmental > Terrestrial > Soil > Palsa > Peat permafrost | place: Sweden: Abisko...
CGGGTTCTTGAACGTGGCCTGACCGCTCGCGACCAGCACGGGCTCTGCCTTCGCGAGGTGCGCGCCCTTGGGAACCAGATACCAGCCGATCACCACGCGGCCCGACTCGGGCGCCGCGAACGACAGCTCGTAGCCGCCGGCCTTCAGAATCGCGCCGATCGTCGCCGGCTTGCCCTTCGGCGTGATCTTCTTGGCGAGCAACGCCTTGATCTCCGCGGTGCCGAGGACCGGGCCAACCTGTTTCGAGATGGCAATCCCGTACCCGACGCTGTTGACCGCGACCACCACGACTCGGATCTTCATCCCCAGATCCGCATTGGCCAGGTCGTAGATCGTCCCGTTGGCGCCGGCGATGTTCGTGCACCCGGTCGAGCTACAGCGCTGCCATTGGTAGACATAGGCGCTCGGGGGTGTCCCCGACCACACTCCATTCGAGGTGGACAGCGTTCGTCCCACCGTGGCCGTCCCCGCGATGACCGGCGGCGAGCTGCTCACTGGCGCTGACGGCGGCGCGGAGGGCGGCGCGACCACGCCGGTCACCGCCGAGCTCGCCGCGCCGCTCGTCCCGCCTGCATTGGATGCCGCCTCCTGCACGCGGACGGTGTGGCCCACGTCCGAGGCGGTGAGCGTGTAGGTCGCGCTCGTCGCGCCGGGGATCGAGGTGCAACCGTTGCCCGCGCTGTCGCAGTCCTGCCACTGATAGGTGAAACCCGTCGGGCTGTTGGTCCATGACCCGTGCGCCTCGCTCAGCGTCTGCCCTTGGGTGCTGTTACCCGAGATCGTCGGCGGCGTGATGTTCATCGGCGGCTGCGGCACGACGGTCACTGCCTGTGCCGAGGACGTCGAACCGATGAAATTCGCGTCCCCGGGATAGGAGGCGCTGATGCTGTGTGACCCGGTGGCGGAGTAGCTCAGCGTGCAGCTCGCCAGCGTGCTCACCACCGTCCCCTGGCCCGCGCACGCGGCGATCGGCGTCCCGTCGTCGAGGAACTGCACCGTGCCCGAGGGCTGCGCCGGGCCGCTGTCGCCGGGAGTCACGATCGCGATCAAGGTCACCTCCGCGCCGACGGCCGGGGTGGTGCTCGACACGTCGAGCGCCGTCGTCGTCGAGTCTTCACTGACCACGAACGGGACGCTCGAGCTCGTCGAGCCCTGGAGGCCTGAGCCCGAGGCCGGGGTAAAGACGGCGGTCAACGCGTGGGGCGATGAGGCCGCCGCGAACGACGTCTGGCACGTCGCAGTGTAGGTCGAGCCGGTGAGCGTGACCGGCTGGGTCGTGCACCCCGAGATCGCGGTGCCGTCATCTTCGAACTCGACGGTGCCGCCGGCCGGCGCCGGCGAGCTCGGACCGACGGTCGCCGTCAGGGTCACCGTCTGGTTGGTCACGGCGGTGGACGGGCTGGCCGACAGCGCCGTCGTCGTTCCGCCGGCGGCCGTGGTCAGCACGGTCGCGGTCACGCTGTGGGCGGTGTAGTTGATCTCCACCGTCGGCGCCGTCCCGCCCGAGCAGATGAGGGTGAGCGTGGTGCCGTCCGGCACGCCGCTGAACGTGCCGGTCAGCGCGCCCGTCGTGCTCACGAGCGTGTCGACGTCGCCTACGTCCAGCGCCGGGCACCCGGTTGCGGGGCCGCGAAGGAATAGGCTCGCACCCCCCAGGCTCACGGCGCCGCTGGCCGTGAGCTGCGAGTAGTCCGTGCTCGCGGTCGTGCCCGGTTGGTCGATGAACATCGTCAGTTCGCTCGTCGCGTCGAGCGCGATAGCGCCGTCGACCGCGAGCGTCCCATCCAGCGGATACCCCCCGCCCAGCTGGATGTCCCCCCCGGTTGACGTGAGTGGGCCGCTCGTCGCGCCCGCGACGAGAGCCGCGAGGCGCGCAGGGCTGCTGAGGCTTACCGGATTGCCATCGGTCCCGTTCAGCGACCCATATACAGCAGCGGAACCATCGCCGGTAAGCGTGACCGCGCCGGCCTGGAGATCGTTCAGGGCGAGGACCCCGGCGCTGGTGAAGCCGATGGCGAGGGGCTCGGCGCTGCCCGTGACCGTGCCGACACCGAGCTGCTGGCTGCTCGAGCCGCCGGTGATCGACCAGGCCTGGGACGCGCCGAGGGTGATGGGAAGACCGATGCTGGCGCTGGCGCCGGTGTCGCTCGCGGAAGGAGCCGCCGTGATCCCGCCGGCGCCGAGCGTCAGCCCGTCTCCCGAGATCTGGTAGGGCACGCCGTCGTCGATCGAGATGGCGTTGGCGCTCAGACCGGTGACGTCATTGTCGCTCTGGTAGCACGTGGTGCACGCCGCAGCGCTCAGCGCTGGGAAGGTGAGTGTGCCCGCCGAGCCGCTGGGCGCCGTAGCGCCAACCCAGTTCGTCGCGGCAGACCAGTTGGGCGCGGCGGCCGCACCGCTCCATGCGAAGTCCGCCTGCGCCGCGGCGGAGGACGCCGAAGCCAGAGCGCCGGCCAGGATAGCCACGACGATAAGCCCGCCGCGCCGAACGATGTCGTAGCCATGCCCGCTCAGCACATCAAACCCCCTTACCAGGGCTCGCTGACCTCCGCCATGGCCATCACGCCAAAGTCGATTCCCAGTCTGCACAGGCCACCTCCCGGTGTCAAGGTGCGCGGTCTTGCCGGCTACCGTCCGTTCTGAGCCGGGTAGGGTTTGATGCCAATGGAAGCCGACCGCGTGAGCATCGAGGTCGCCGACCACGTCGCCGTGGTCGGCCTGACCCGGGCCGAGAAGCACAACGCCCTCGACGCGGCGATGTTCGAGGCGATCATCGCCGCCGCCGAGCGGCTCGCTCACGAGCCCGGTCTGCGCGCCGTGGTCCTCCATGGCCAGGGGCGGAGCTTCTGTTCGGGCCTTGACCTGATGAGCCTGATGTCGGACCCGTCGGGTCTCCCGGTGCTCGTCGAACGCCTCGGCGCCGGCCCGCCCACGTGGTTCCAGCGCGCCGCCTACGACTGGACGCGCGTGCCCGTCCCGGTGATCGCGGCCATCCACGGCAACTGCCTGGGCGGCGGGCTCCAAATCGCCCTCGGCGCCGACATCCGCATCGCCGCCCCCGATGCCCGGCTCTCGGTCATGGAGGTCAAGTGGGGACTGATTCCCGACATGGCGATCACCCGCGCGCTGCCGCGACTGGTGGGGATCGACGTGGCCAAGGAGCTCACCTACACAGGCCGGGTGTTCAGCGGCGAAGAGGCGCTCGGGCTCGGATTGGTTACGCGCGTGAGCGAGGACCCCCTGGCGAGCGCCAAGGCGCTCGCCGCCGAGATCGCGCAGCGCTCGCCCGACGCCATCCGCGCTGCCAAGCGCTTGTTCGACGAGGCCTGGACCGGGCCCGCCGAGGTCACCCTCGCGCTCGAGGCCGAGCTCCAGCGCGGGCTCATCGGCTCGCCCAACCAGCTCGCCGCCGTGATGGCGGGGATGGCCAAAGAGCCGGCGCACTTCACCGACCCGGAGTAGCTCTACACGTCGGCGGCGGGTGAAGGCGGCGCCCGCCGAGCGTGAAAGATGGCTCGATCCGTGCTCAGATAGGACCACTTCAGCGGTGTGCGCCCGGAAACCACGCGGCTGTGGATGATGTTGGCAGCGTTGTAGGCGGTGTGGCCGGCCTTGCTGAGGAAGGGGCGCGCCCCGATGCGCTCAACGTCATCGAAGTCACAGGCCCGGAGCATGCCGGCGAGGGCCAAGGGATTGGGTCCCCACCAGTTCGTCGCATCTCCCGGCATGACGTCCATCCCCGGGTAGAAGGCTGCGACCGGACGCGGAGTCCAAACCGAATCGACCAACGACTCAATCACGAGCACCTCGTTCGTGAGCCTGGCGACGCGTTCCAGCCCGAGGAGCGGGTCGCGGAGGTGATAAAGCACCCCCAGCATGAGCACGACGTCAAATGTCCCGATCTCCTCTGGCGTCAGGTCGTAGAGGTCGGCTTGCAGCGTCTCGACCTCGGATCCGAGCACCTCGTGGGCGAGATCGAAGCTGGCTTTGGTCTGGTTCCCGGGCGCATCTCCGGTCCACACGAACGAGTCGACGGCAAGGACCCGCGCCGCTCCGGCGCGCTCTGCCGCGAACGAGAAGAACCCGTCGTTCGCACCGATGTCCAGCACCGTCTTGCCTGCCAACGGCGGCAGCCGCAGCGCCCTCAGCTTGGCGGCCGACTTGTCCGCGCCCGGCGTTAGGAGCCCGTTGCCGAGGTCGATTTGATGAAACCAGGTGATCTCGGCCACCCGGCGACGAAGATCCTCGCTGTCGGCGACCGGTCGACCCATCGTCGCGCGCAGTATATGTCGGCGCGGGTTCGCCTCCCGACGTCACAATGCTCTCGTGGATATCGACGCTGACGATCTGAGAATCTGTCTGGAGGTGCTCGCGCGCGTGGAGGAGCTTCCGGTCGAGCATCCCGACGCCGTCGCCGTGCGACAAGCGACTGCTCGGATCTTCAAGTCGGTCAAGGAGCGCCGCCGAGCCGAGCGACGTGCTGCCGTGTTCACCGAGGACCGCGCCGTGCTGGCAAGGACCGCGACGGCGGCACCGGGACGTGTGGATGACGAGACGAGCGGCGTCGAGCTCGTGTCCACCGTTCCGGGCGCGAGCGCGGGAACGCTGATCCGGGCAAGGCCTTGCTATCAGTGCAAGCTCCGGTACACGGAGGTCGACGCGTTCTATCACCAGCTTTGCCCGTCTTGTGCGGCCGTGAACCGCGAGCGCCGCGAAGCGCGCACGGACTTGACCGGTCGCCGGGCGCTCCTGACCGGTGGGCGCGCCAAGATCGGCATGTACATCGCCCTGCGCTTGCTGCGCGACGGCGCTGACACGACGATCACCACGCGTTTCCCCAAGGACGCGGCGCGCCGGTTCTCGTCGATGCCCGACAGTGGCGACTGGCTTGACCGTTTGGACATCGTGGGCGTTGACCTACGCCAGCCGGAGCAGGTCGTTGCCCTCGCGGACGCCGTCGCTGCCGACGGCCCGCTCGACATCCTGATCAACAACGCGGCCCAGACCGTTCGCCGCACACCTGACGCCTACGCCTTGCTCGTCGCCGGCGAGGCGCAAGCGCTTCCGGGCGCCCCGCAGGTCCGCGAGCTCGGCGCGGCGCACGAGGTCCATACGGACACTACGCTCGCGCTGACGGCGCGCAGTACCGCGATCGACGCCGGTGGACTCATCCCCGACGAGGTCGACCACAACAGCTGGACGCGAAGGGTCGAGGAAATCGATCCGGTCGAGATGCTCGAGGTCCAGCTCTGCAATACCACCGCCCCGTTCATCCTCATCAGCCGGCTGAGAGCCTCGCTCGCAGCGTCTACGGCGCGCCGGACCTATGTCGTCAACGTCTCAGCGATGGAAGGCAGCTTTGGGCGCGGCTACAAAGGGCCAGGCCACCCTCACACCAACATGGCCAAGGCTGCCTTGAACATGCTCACCCGCACGAGCGCGCGGGAGATGCTCGAGACCGACGGGATCCTCATGACCAGCGTCGACACCGGCTGGATCACCGACGAGCGACCACACCCCACGAGGCTGAGATTGGCTGACGAGGGCTTCCATGCCCCGCTTGACCTCGCCGACGGCGCTGCTCGCGTCTATGACCCGATCGTGCGAGGGGAAGCCGGCGAAGACCTGTACGGCGTCTTCCTCAAGGACTACGCACCGACGAACTGGTAGGTGGCCGCGGCCGTTCAGCGGGAGTGTCGCCCGCCCCAGCGCCGCCCACAGCGGTCAAAGCAGCCGCGGATGTAGGGGCGAAGCTCGGGCGGGACCGCGGACACATCACCACCGACGAGCAGCGGCGTGTCGAGGAACCCGTCAGAGAGCACGAGCTGGTGACCCTGCGGGCTGACCAGCAGCCGCACGAAGTCGGTATCGGCCTGCGCATTGGCGCTGCGATCCAGCACCGTGACGCTGTCGTAGATGGGGTCACCGTGGAAGGTCACACCCTCGTTATTGGTGTAGCTCGCCCGGTGGTAGAACCAGGCCAAGTTCAAGTCGCTGAGATTGCTTTCGGAGGGAAGGGCGATGTACGGAGAGCCGCTGTAGATGGCGCTGCTCAGGTACCCGAAGGTGGCGTCGGGAGTCGCCCCCGTCTCGGTCGTCGTGAAGGCCGGAGGAGTGAGCACCTGTGCGGGGTTCTCGTCGCTTCCGAGCAGACGCTGCTCGAGTCCGGGAATACCGTAGTAACGCTGCGCGAGCTGGGCCACGAAGAGCGCGTAGTAGCCGCCGGGATCCGTGTTGGGGTCGGTGCGCCCGAGGACGAAGCCCGGCTCCATCAGGACCTTGTACCAGGGGATCTCACCCAGGCGCGCTTCCTCCAGCTCGGCAAAGAAGGGACTCTGGGGGGTGTATGAGATGACCTCTTGGTTGCGGGCGAAGGCGAGGAACCAGTGGACCCAGTCGCCGTTGCTCGGCCCCATCAGCGTCTTGTTGACGTGGGCGTCCGCGCTCATGTAGACGTCTCCGGTCAGCGACCCCGCCTTGATCTCCTCGGCAAGCTGCACGGCGGGACCGCTCTGGTCGGTCACGGTAACCCCACACTCGGCGTCGAAGTCCGGAGCGAGACCGAGCCTGACCAAGCTCGTCAGCGACCCGGCGTGGAGCACGTTGATCGTGCTGCCCGCGTCGGCGGCACAGGTGGGATCGAGCGCGGCCCGAGCGGAGGGAAGAAAACCAAAGCCAAAGAGCGCGCCGGCCATGGCGATGCTCGCCACCGCGAGCCACAGCCTGCGCCGATACGTTGGTTCAACCCCGCCGAGCACGATTGCCTCTGTATATCCTAGGTGGCCTCCTTCTAAACCGCGCACGGTCGCTTGCGCTCACGGCGACAATCACCGAGGATCCACCCGTGGCTCTTCGCGCGGTTCCTCCGAGCTCTCGGGACCGAGTCGCAGCGCCGGAGCGTGCCGGGGTCCGTGGGGATGTCCTCGTGCGCCTGGAGCAGGCGATCCGGCGCGGCGGTGGCGCCGTGATCGCCGGGGACGCGGGGATCGGAAAGAGTCATGCCGCCCGCGCTCTCGCCCGCCGGCTACGGACGCGCGGTGCCACCGTCGAGCTTGTACTCGCGACCGAGGCGGCGTCGACCGTGCCCTTCGGCGCGTTGGCGGGGCTGCTCGGCCCGGCGGCTGGGGACGCCGGTGGCGATCTGCTCGACATCTTGCGCAGCGCCGGTGCCCAGCTCACGCGCCGGGCCGGAGCGGGCGGGCTCGTCGTGATCGTCGACGATGCCCATCGGCTCGATCCGGCGTCCGCAGCGCTGCTGCTCCAGCTCGTCACCCGTCACGGCATTCGCGTGCTCGCGACTGTGCGCGCAGGAGCGCGAGCACCCGATGCGGTGACGTCACTCTGGAAGGACGTCGGACTGCTCCGCGTCGACCTCGAGCCGCTGACCGAGGACGCGGCCGGGGACCTCGTGCGCCATCTCCTCGGCGGACCGGTCGAGCGCGGGACTCGCCGCTGGCTGTGGGATACAAGCGCCGGTAATCCGCTGTTCCTGCGCGAGCTGGTGCGCTCCGGGATGGAGCTTGGCAGCATCGTTCAGGAGAGTGGGCACTGGCGGCGCACGAAGGAGATCCCGCCTCCGGCCCGTCTCCTCGATCTGCTCGAGGAGCGCATCGACTCGCTGAGCGCCGATGAACGCCGCTCACTCGCGCTCGTCGTCCTCGCCGAGCCGGTCCCGCTGGATCTGCTCGCGGGGCTCGGTGCCCTAGACGCGGCTCGGACGCTCGAGTCTCGCGGGCTCTTGGCCGCCGCGGAGACCGGCGCCGTGAATGGATTGCGGGTCGGGCACCCGCTGTACGGCGAAGCGCTGCGCGCCTCGTTGAAGGCGACTGAGGCGCGCGATCTGCATCGTGAGTTGGCCGGTCATCTCGACCCGGCCGCCGAGGGGGCTCGGCTGCGCCTCGCGACGTGGGCGCTCGAGGACGGGCAGCCGGGGGCCGGTACCCAGTTCGCGGCTGCTGCGGAGGAGGCCCTCGCTGCCTTCGATCCGGATCTCGCGATCCGCCTCGGAAGTGCCGCGCTGACCGCTGCTCCCGGAATCGACGCGGCCTTGCCGCTCGCCTCGGCGCTGCGTGCCGTCGGGCGCTTCGAGGAGGCCGAGGAGCATCTCGCGGCGGTGGAGGGCGAGGCGCGCTCGAGCCCGCGGGTGACCTCCTACCTGTTCGTCCGAGCCACCAACCTCCAGTGGGGACTCGGCCGTCCTGACGCTGCGCACTCTGTGCTGGCCCGGGTTCAGGTCGAGCCCGGATGTGCCGCGGTGGCTGCCGCGCTCGACTCCTCGGCCGGCCGGCTCGGAGACGGAGTAGAGAGCGCGCAACGGGCGCTTGCCAATCCGGGCACCGACCGGCTGGCGCACGCGATCGCAGCGGTCGTGATCGGGAACGGGCTCGCGGCGCTCGGCGACCCGCGCGCGGCGCTCGACACTCTCGACCGCGTCGAGCGAAGCGCCGGCGGCGTCGAGTCTGAGTGGCCCCGCGCGGCGGTTGCCGTGACCGCCACGTTCTATGGGGCCGAGCAGTGGGGAGAACGCCGTCTGGCTCTCGAACGCCGGCACGCGGCCGCGCGGGCGGCGGGCGATGACGCCCGCGCGACGTTGTGCGAACTCGCGCTCGTGCGCCTGGCGGTGCCGGCGGGTGATCTGGGCGTGGCCCGCCGCCTGGCGGAGGACGCGCTCGCGCGGTTAGCGTTCATGGACCCCCGCGCGATGGTTCCGGTGTGTCACGCCGCCGTCGCCGAAGCCGAAGCGATGGCGGGCCGCGCCGAGGAGGCTCGAGCGGCGCTCCAGCGCGGATACGCAACGCAGGGCGCGGGGCGGTCGAACTCGCTGGCTGACGACAGTCTGCACCTCGCCAGGGTGCTCGTGCTTGCCGCCGAGGGTAATCACGTAGAGGCTCAGGAGATCGCGCTCAAAGGCGCGCAGGCGACCGGCGAGGCCGTGCTGATCGAGGCCGAGCGGTTGCACCTGTACATGCGCGTAGGCGGCGCTCCTCGCCGAGTGGCGCCGCGCCTGAATGAGATCGCGGCGGCGAGTCGCGCCGGGATGGCCGAGCTCTGGGCGCGACAAGCGCTCGCTGCGCACGACGGCGACGGGGCCAAGCTGGAGGCCGTCGCGGCCGAGTTCGAACGGGTCGGCGCTCGCATCTTCGCTGCCGAAGCCGCCGCGCAGGCGGCCGTCGCCCATGGCGCCGGAGGCAGCGACGACGCCCGCCGTCGCGCTGAGGGCCGTGCGGCCCGCCTGGCGAGCGCCTGCGGCGCCGGAGGTCTCACGCTCGTCACGACGATGCGCATGTCCGCCCTCACCGCGCGTGAGCAGCAGACCGCGCGGCTCGTGGCGAGAGGTCTGAGCAACGCCGAGATTGCGGCGCGGCTATCGCTCTCCGTGCGCACCGTCGAGTCGCACATCTACCGGGCAACGACGAAGCTCGGGCTCCACGATCGCGCAGCGCTGGGAGCGCTCCTCGCGGGAACGCGGGAGGTCGGCTAGTGGGGGAGGCCCACTAGAGCCGGCGCAGCCGCTCGACGGCCTCGAGCAGCCGGTCGTCGGGCGTGGTGAGCGAGATGCGGAAGAAGCCCTCGCCGTTGGGGCCGTAGGCGCCGCCGGGGGAGATCACCACGGCCGCCTCCTCGAGGACGTGCTCGCAGTAGGCGGCGGCCGACGCGAAGCCCGCGGGAATCGGCGCCCAGATGTAGATCGTGCCCTTCGGCGGAGTGACCTCGACGCCGGCCTCGCCAAGCGCCTCGCACACAAGGTCGCGGCGGCGCTCATAGACGGCGTTCATCGCCCTCACCTCGGCGTCGACCTCAGGAGCGAGCGCGGCGGCGCCGGCGAGCTGGACGGCGTCGAACAGGCCCGAGTCGATGTTCGACTTCAGGCGCCAGTAGGTGGCGATGGCCTCGGCGTTGCCCACGATGGCGGCACACCGCCAGCCCGTCATGTTGTAGCCCTTGGACAGCGAGAAGACCTCGACCCCCACCTCCTTGGCCCCCGGGGTGGCCAGGAATGACGGCGCCACATAGCCGTCGTAGGTGGTCTCGCTGTAGGCGTTGTCGTGGACCACGAGCACGCCCGAGTGGCGGGCGAGCTCGACGACCTCGGCGAACAGGCCGTCGGGGACGATCGCGCCGGTCGGGTTGTTGGGGTAATTGAGGAACATGAGCCGGGCGCGGGCGAGGATGTCGGGCGCGATCGCGCCCAGGTCGGGGGCGAAGCCGCGGTCGGCGAGGAGCGGCATGAGCGAGACCTCGGCGCCGGCGAGGACGGGGCCGGCCGTGTAGACGGGGTATCCGGGGTCGGCGGCGAGGGCGACATCGTCAGGGTTGAGGAAGGCGAGGTTCAGGTTGAAGATGCACTCCTTGGCCCCGATCGCGGGCATGACCTCGGTCTCGGGGTCGAGGGTGACACCGAAGCGGCGCTCGTAGAAGGCGGCAACGGCCTCGCGGAACTCGGCGCGGCCCCGGTTCGAGGGGTACCGATGGGTGCCCGGATCGGCGACGGCGCGCTGCGCGGCTTCGACGATGGGCGGATAGGTCGGGGTATCCGGGTCTCCGATCCCCAGGCTGATCACGTCGACGCCGGCGGCGCGCTTGGCCGCCACCTTGCGCTCGAGCTCGGCGAACAGGTAGGGCGGGATCTGCTCGAGGCGTCTACTCGGTCGCATCCAATTCCTCCAGGAACTCCGGCGCGAGCTCGCCCCGAAACACGGGGACGGCCCAGCCGGTCAGGTTTATGTGGAGGTCCTCCCCCACCTCGACTTCGAGCTCTCCGCCGTCGAGGACCACGGTAACCGGGGACTCGCCACCGCGCAGGACATAGGTCACGGCGGCCCCGGTCGCGCCCGTGCCGCTCGAGAGCGTCTCCCCCGCGCCCCGCTCGAAGATGCGGGCGCGGATCCGCCCCGGGGAGAGGACGGCGAACCAGGAGACGTTGGTCCGGTTGGGAAAGAGCACGTGGTTCTCGATCTCCGGCCCGATCGCCGGGAGGTCGAGCGCGGCCAGCTCAGCTTCGCTCGCGACCGGGATCGAGCACTGCGGGTTGCCGACCTGCACGTGCTGAAAGCGCCATGAGCGCCCCGCAGCCGTCAGCTCACCGCGACCCTCCGCGTCGCCCTCCGGGTAGTCGGCCGAACGCAGTCGCGCCCGCCCCATGTCAACGGTGCACGTCGTCTCCGAGGTGATGGTCGGGCGGATCTCACCCGCGGCGGTCTGGATCCCGAAGCTGTCCTCGTCGGTCCATCCGCGCCGGCGCAGGTAGAGGATCGCCTCGCGCGCGCCGTTTCCCGAGAGCTCGGCTTCGGAGCCGTCCGGGTTGAAGATGCGCAGCCGGGCCACGTACCCCGGCTCGTCGGGCTCGGAGAGGAGCAGGACGCCGTCGGCGAAGACGCCGGTGTGGGCGGCGCAGATGCCGCGTACCTTCGCGGGCGTGAGCTCCCCCGGGAGGTCGGCGGCCTCGACGATCACGTAGTCGTTGCCGAGCGCGTGCCACTTCTCGAACTTCACCCGCGGGCAGTCTACGGCCGCGCGGGGTGTCGAGCCCGGCGGCGCCCGCCGCGCTCGCGCGAGCCCTGCCCGGTGATGAAGCTCCGGGGAGCACTATAGGTCTCACCGCCGCCGCTCCGCACCACCAGCCTCACGCGGTATGCCGTGTGCGGCGCCAGGCCGGTCAGCGTCGCGGCGACCGGGGCGGTGGCACTCCCCCACGCCGTCTCCTTGGGAGTGCTGTGCCCGTAGCGTCCGCGGGTGCCGTAAACGAAGTGGTACGTGGTCGAGCCGTTCGGCACGGGCACGGTTCCCCGCACCTTCGCCGTCCTCGGCCCGGTCACCCTGACCGCGGTCACCGTCGTCGCGGTCGGCCCCGCGGTCCTGAGGGTGAAGTCATACCCATAGGTGGTGCCGAAGGCGTTTCGCGCCGCAAGCCGGTAGTGGTACGTCGTGCTGGGGGCGAGCCCGGCGAGCATCGAGGACACGGTGACGGGTGTTTGCCCGGCGCCGGCCACGGCGGGCGCGGTGTTCCGGCCATAGGAGGTGGTGGTCCCGAACTGCCACCAGTAGGCGGTCTCGCCGCCGTTGGGATACACGCCCGCCTGGAGCTGGGCGCCGGTGGCGCCCGTGCTCTGCGTGTAGCTGCCGCCCGGCCCGGGGCCCCCGAGGCCCGGGGCGCCCGGAGCGACGGCACCGGAGATGCTGCCGGCGCCCGTCGGCCCGCTGTACCCGAGTCCTACCACGCAGAGGTAGGCGATCGAGATCGCGCACGTTCCGTTGCTTCCGCCGGTGGGCGCATTGAGCAGCGAGCTGTTCTCGTAGGCCCACGCGGGGCTCGCGGCGCGCGCCCCGGTGATGGCGTAGTAGGCGGCGACGAGGGGCGTCGATTCGCTCGTACCCCCCATCACCAGCCACCCCCCGTCGCCTGAGTCGTAGACGTCCAGGCCGGTCTGCGGGTCCGCATTGGCCGAGAGGTCGCTGTAGGTCCGGCCCGCGCACCCCGAATCCGACTGCCAGGCGGGCTTCGGGGACAGCAGGTCACATCCCGATCCCGCGTCCGACCACGCCTGCTCGGTGAACCCGCGGGCGCTCTCGGTGCCGCTCGTGCTCGCCGGGAGGAGCGCGGTGCCGCCCACCGCGGTCACGTTAGGGAGCGCAGCCGGATACTGGCTCTCGAGCAGGCCGAGGTAGCCCTGGTCGCCGCTGGCGGCTACTGTGGCGATCCCCGGGAAGGTGAAGGTGCCTGGCGGCGCTGCGCTCATCGGGTCACCCCAGCTGTCGGTGATCTGGTTGACGCCGAGCGCCGCGGCCTCGGCCTGAGCGGCGGCAAGGTCCGTGTTGTCGTCGCTGTCAGCCTCGATGAGGAGGATCTTGCAGTTCGGGCACAGGGCGGAGACGGCGTCGAGATCGAGGGAGATCTCGGCGCCCCACCCCGGCGCCTGGGCGGGGAAGGACTGGCCGCCGTGCTCGTCGACCTTGGTGAAGCAGCCGGTCGCGCTCGTGCAGGCGGGCAGGCCGAAGAAGGCGCGGTAGGCGGCCAGGTCCGACTCCGCGCTCGGGTCGTCGTAGGCGTCGACGACGGCCACCGTGTCCGACCCTCCTCCGTACTGCGAGAGGAAGGAGAGGTCATAGGCCTGCTGCATGTAGGCGGGGGTGCCGGGCTGGGGCTCGGGGGCGGCGGCTGGCCCGGACTGCCGCGCGCGGGAGGCGGACCGCGTGTCGGTGGTCATGGTCCGGCCGGCGGCTCTCGGTCGCGTGATTCGCGGGCGCACCGGCGACCCGCCGCGCCCGGTGACCAGGATCTCGGCGTCGCACGTCGATCGCGACGAGGTCGCCGCTCGACACGCGCTGCGCTGGGCGAGCTGGGCGGCGGCATGGGCCGGCGCGGCGAGGGCCAGGACCGCCAGCAGGCCGAGGCAGGATCGGCACAGGCCCGCGAGCGCCTGAGCGCTCGCGGACTGGCCACTACGGGGGTGCCACGACGTCACAACGGCTCATCGGCCGCCGCGGGGGCGTGGGGTTACTTCGGGGCGCTGAGGTGGACGACGGTTCGGTTCAGGAGGGGGTTATGGCTAGGTCTTCACGTTTGGCCTGTGGGTATGATCACGTTGGGGTGGAGATCCGTGTTGACCGGCCGTTCGTGTGTTGAAGGCAACGTTATGCCCGCATAGCGGACCAATGTTGCCTTCAACCCCGTACCCGGCTGCTCACACGCCCGACACGCGGCCGCTGGTTGATTTGACGCCGCGGACGGTTAGACCAGCTGGGAGAGCGTCGCCTCGACGAAGGTGGAGGTCGCTGGTTCGAGCCCGGCATCCTCACTGAGATGGCCTCTCAGCCCGGCCCGGACGCGGCGGCGTGGCGTCATCCCAGCGCGCGATCACATCGCCGGCCGCCTCGGCCGGTGATCGCCCGGTGACGTCGACCACGTGGACGTCGGCAAGCTTGCGCATCCACGTGAGCTGGCGGCGGGCGTAGTTGCGGGTGCGGCGCTTCATCGCCTCGACGTCGCCGGCCAAGAGCTCGTTGAAGCCGAGCGCCTTGCGTGCCGTCACGGAGGCGCCGGCGGCGTTGGCCCGGCGGACCTCCGCCTCGGCGCCCGTGGCGACCATGTCCTCGACCCGGGCGTCGATGCGCGCATAGAGCTCCTCGCGGTTCATGACCAGCCCGACGAGCAGGGTCGGGCGGCGCACGGTCGACGTCCACAGCTCGGACTCTCCCTCGAGCGGTTCGAGCTCGCCCGCGTCCAGCAGCTCCAGGGCGCGGACGATGCGCTGGCGATCGGCGGGGTCGATCTCGGCCGCGGCCCAGGGGGCGAGCTCGGCGAGACGGGCGTGCAACGGGCCCGGCCCGCGCAGCTCGAGCTCGCTCTGCCAGCGCTCGCGGGCGCCCGCGGGAGGTGGTGGCCGGAAGCCCATGTCGGTGAGCGCGGCGCGCAGGTAGAGCCCGGTGCCGCCGACGACGATCGGGCGCTGCCCGGCGGAAATCAGGTCGTCGATCTCGGAGTGCGCGAGCTCCGCGTACTGCCCGGCGCTAAACGTCGCGTCGACGGGCAGGAAAGAGATCAGCCGGTGCTCGAGGCGCGAGCGCTCGGCCGGACCGGCGGCGCCGGTGAGGATCTCGAGGCCCGCGTAGACCTGGAGGGCGTCGGCTGACACCGCCACCGGACGCTCGCCGCGCGACCGAAGTTGGTCGGCGAGGGCGAGCGCCACGGCGGTCTTGCCTACGCCCGTCGGGCCGAAGAGCGCGATGACCTCGGGTGGCATCGAGCGGAGTATCGTGGAGCGATGACCCGCTCAGCGGACGAATCAGTCGTCACGTTCGGCGCGGGGCTGGCGACGCACGGCGATGCGCGCCTCGGCGCCGTCGAGGCGGCCACCGACGCGGTGGCCGGTCTGGACGGCTCGCCGGATCTCGCTGTCGTGTTCGCGAGCGGTGCTCACGTCGCCACGCCCGAAGTGACGCTCGAGGCGATCCAGGAGGTCCTCGGGGCTCGCGCCCTGATCGGGTGCGGCGCGGGCGGGGTCCTCGGGCGCGGACGTGAGCTCGAGGCGGGCACCGCCGTCGCGGTCTGGGTCGCCTCGCTGGGTGAGACTGGCACGGCGGTCCCCTTCCATGCCACCGTCGACCCCGACGCGGACGAGCTCGCGGTCGAGGGTCTCCCCGAGCTCGCGGGCGCGAGCGGGGTGATCATGCTCCCCGACCCCTATTCCTTTCCCACCGACATCGTGCTCGCCGGGCTGGCCCGGGGCGCCCCCGGCGTGCCTGTCCTCGGCGGCCTCTCGAGTGCGCGCACGCTCGACGGCGAGGCGGCCCTGTTCCTCGGCGAGGAGGTCCACGAGCGCGGGGTGGTCGGGGTCCGGCTCGACGGCGTTGAGCTCCTGCCCTGCGTCTCCCAGGGCGCCGCTCCGCTCGGCCGCGAGGTGACGATCACCGCCGCCGACGGTCACGTGATCCACGAGCTTGCGGGCCAGCCGGCGCTCCGGACCGTGGAGCGGATCATCTCCGAGCTGACGCCGCGCGAGCGGTCGCTGATCGACGGCGGGGTGCTGATCGGGATCGTCGTCGGCGGCGGCAAGCCCGAGTACGAACAAGGAGATTTCCTCGTCCGCGGAATCCTCGGCGCCGACCCGGAATCGGGGCGCATCGCGGTCGGCGCGACGGTCGAGGAAGGGCAGGTCGTGCGCCTGCACGCCCGCGACGCGAGGTCGGCCGATCGCGATCTCACCCGAGCCCTGGGCGTGCGCGTCGAGGCCATGGCCGGGCGCCCCCCCGCAGGCGCGCTCCTGTTCTCCTGCAACGGACGGGGCCAGGGCATGTTCGGCGTCCCCGACCACGACGCCGTCGCGCTCGATCGAGAGCTGCGCGGCGCGCCCACGGCGGGCTTCTTCGCCGCCGGCGAGATCGGACCCGTGGGCGGTCGCAGCTTCCTCCACGGCTTCACCGCCACGGTGGCCGTGTTCGCCGGGTGAGCGCCGTCGTCGGGCTGCGAGAGGCGCTGGATTAGACTCGCCCGGTGAGCCTCGTGAGCGGCAACGTGCTCGTGACCGGCGCGACGGGCGGGATCGGTCAGGCGATCGCGCGCGCGTTCGCCTCGCGGGGCGCGACGCTTCTGCTCACCGGGCGCCGAACCGACGTGCTCGCGCCCCTGGCCGAGCAGACGGGCGGCCGAGCCCTCGCCTGCGACCTCGCCAGCCGGCCCGACCTCGAGCGCCTGATCGCCGATGCCGGCGACGTCGACGTGCTGGTGGCCAACGCGGCCCTTCCGGCCTCGGGCCCTCTCCTCGACTATGCCCAGGACGACATCGACCGCGCCCTCGAGGTGAACCTGCGGGCCCCGATCGCGCTCGCCCGCGCCCTCGCGCCCGGCATGGTCGAGCGCGGGCGCGGCCACCTCGTGTTCATCTCCTCGCTCCAGGGCAAGGCGGCGACCCCGAACTCCTCGCTCTACGTCGCCACCAAGTTCGGCCTGCGGGGCTTCGCGCTCGCCCTGCGCGAGGACCTGCGCGCCGCGGGCGTGGGCGTCTCGGTGGTCATGCCCGGGTTCATCCGGAACGCCGGCCTGTTCGCCGACTCCGGCGCCACCCTCCCCTTCGGCGTGGGAACGCGGACGCCCGAACAGGTGGCGGGCGCCGTCATCTCGGCCATCGAGCGCAACCGTGCCGAGGTCGATGTCGCCCCCCCGGCCATGCGCATCGGCGCCGTGCTCGCCGGCCTCGCCCCCGAGCTCTCGGCGGCGGTCAGCCGCCGCATGGGAAGCCACGAGCTCTCCGCCGCGGTGGCGAAGGCCCAGGCCGAGAAGCGCTGAGGGCGGGTCACTCGCGGGCTCGGGGGTTCTCGCGCCGCCGGGGTCAGCGTGACGAGGCGGGCGTGATCTCGTGCTCGCCCGTGACTGTGGCGATCGCGGCGATTACCTCGTCCGCGAGCGTCGCCCCGTCGGCCGCCCGCTCGGGCGTCGCCTGGATGCGGACGACGACGATGTCTCCGTCGATCTCCTCGAGCTGCACGCGGGGCTCGCGACGCGTCGGAGTCTTGATGTTCTCGTCGAGGACGGCCTGGATCGCCGTGGCGCTGATCCCGCTGTGCAGGCGAACCCGCACGTCGACCGGGTCGGGCTCGCGGACGGGTACCACTACGGAGGCGAGGACGACGGTGTTGGGGATGAGCACCACGTCCTGGCCCCGCGCGAGCTCGGTGTAGAGCAGGCCGAGTGAGCTCACGACCCCGTCGATCGACCCGCCGAGCTGACCCGCCTGGAGCCGGACGCGCATCCCCACGCGGAACGGCCGGGCGCTGAGCAGGACCATGCCGGCGAACAGGTTCCCGAGCGTCTGCTGGGCGGCGAGACCGAGCACGATCGCGGTGATCGAGCCGCCGAACGCGAGCGTGGTGAGCGGCACGCCGAGGATCTTGAGCGCCGCGAGGATCGTGATCGCGACCGTCGCCAGTCGGATGATGAAGCCGACGGTGCCCGCCGTGCTCGGGTCCATGCGCCGGAAGAAGGTCGGCGCCGCCGCGCGGCCGATATCGCGCGCGAAGGCCCAGCCGAGCAGGGCGATGGCGACCGCGGTCGCGACGTGGACCCAGCTGCGCGTGAGACCGTGGGCGAGATAGGGACCGTGCTTGCCGATCTTCGTCGCCGAGTAGGTCCCGAAGTAGTGGTTGAGCACGAGCACGCCGGCGAGGAGCGGCAGCAGGACCACGGCCTGGCGGCGCGCCTTACGGATCGAGTGCTCGCTCACCTGCTGCTTCAGGCCGACGCGCTCCCACTCGTGGCTGTGGGTCTCGAACATCGGCCCGCGCTGGGAGTCCTCGGATTTCTGGAATGGCAGTCGCATGGCTTTTCGCAGCGTCAGCGGGAAACTGAGTCCCCGTGTAAGTACGGCGAATAGGCCGCCTGGTTGCGCCAGTCCGCCGTGACGTCGGTCACAGGCACGTGGTCGCTCACCTCTCTGCCGCTCAGAATAGCCGCTCCTGCGGATCGGCCCGGACCGTCGGGGAGACCGGCCGTCGCACCGGCGCGGATCCCCTCCGCTCCGCCGGCGGTGCCCCCCGCATCCGGTCTGCCGGCGCCTGGTCGGGCCCGGCGACGAGCCGCGCAAGGCGCTGACGCTCGGCCGCCGGCGCATACGCGCGGCGGTGATAGAGGTCCTCGTAGCGGTCGATGAGGTCGGGTCGATGGTCCCTGAGCCAGGCGAAGAAGAGCTCTCTCACCTCCCCCCTCAGGTGCAGGGCGATGCCCGACACGAACGACGCCCCCGCCTCGGTGGCGAGCTCAACGATCCGGCCGACCTGCTCGGGTGAGTCGTTAATGCCCGGCATGAGCGGCGCGATGAGCACCCCCGTTTTGATTCCCGCCCGTGTCAGCTCGCTTACCGCCTCGAGCCGCGCGCGGGGATTCGGCGTGTGCGGCTCCGTCGCCCGCCACGCCCGCTCCTCGAGCGTGGGCACCGACACGGCGGCGCTGAAGCTCGTGCGCTCGTTGATCTCGCGCATGAGCTCGATATCCCGTAAGAGCAGCGGCGACTTGGTCAGCACCGAGCACGGGTTGGCGGCGTCGCGCAGAGCCTCCCAGATTCCCGGCATCAGTCGGTAGCGGCCCTCCACCCATTGGTAGGGGTCCGTGTTGGTCCCCAAGGCAACATGCTCCCCACCCCACGACGGCCGCGCCAGCTCCACCCGCAGCCGCTCCGGAGCATTGACCTTGACCACGATCTCGCGCTCGAAGTCGCGGCCCGCGTCGAAGTCGAGGTAGCGGTGGGTAGGACGGGCGAAGCAGTAAACGCATGCGTGCGTGCATCCGCGATAGGGATTCACCGTCCACCTGAAGGGCATCCTCGATGCCTCGGGCACCCGGTTGAGGACCGACTTGGCCTGAACCTCGTAGAAGCGCGTGTCGAGCGCCTCGGGAGCGCGGAATCGGCGCACGACCGCGCCCTCGCGGTAGCCGGGCAGGCGGGTCCGCTCGTCCTCGTCTACGGTCAGGTTCTCCCAGCGCACGAACGTATGTTCCCAGAGCGCCCGGATAAACCGGGATGGAGTCAGGAATGAAAGAGTCCAACATCGAAGGAGTAGCGATCCACGGTGGCCCCGAGTCATGCGTTGGCGTTCGTGAGGGCGTCGGCGAAGCGTTGACAGGGGTACACGTAGGCGGGGCTATTGAGCCGCGAAATCCATGGTCTCGGGGTGCTGACGCCGTTGTGAAGGCGGAAGGCAACACCGACGGCAGCGCTAGCGCGAGCTGTCGCCGGACCCCGCGCGGTCAGAGAACCCAGGCATGCGTGGAAACTCCATCCGCGAGAACGGGGAGATCCCGTGGTCGCCCGTGCCCGTTGTCGATGCCCCGCCCCTTGTGGTTCGCGGGGTGGCATGTCGGCGGGTCAGCGGGCCGCAGGGGGAACGCTGAGGCGGTAATCCCCTGATGCACGACCACGGGAAGTCAGACGGCCTCGTAGTACCTGCGATCCCGCCGAACAACGCCAGTTTATTGGCTGCGGAGGCGGTGGAGGGAAGGAGGCTGTAGGAATCGAACGAAGATGGGCACCCGGCCTCGGGATAGATGGACAATCTGTGGGCTCGGTAGGGGGCGCGGTCGGGGATAGATGGACAATCCTCGCGACGACGCCGACTGCGTGATCGCAATCGTGGCCGAGCGATGACGCCGCCGCTGAACAGCGGGACGACTGCTTCGCCGGATAGCAATCGTGAACTCCGTGGCCCCGTAGTGCTCAAAGGAGTCGCCCAGGCGCTGCCCGAGCTGCTGGCCCGTGGTGTCCGGTTGGGGTCGCCTGTGAGGGTTGCGTCGACGTCACCAGCGTGACTGCTTAGCCGCATGAAGGCGCGCGTCGAGGCACGGCCGCTCGTGGCCGCTATCACGCGTTTGCGCAAGCGAGCTGAATGGCTGGCTCGGCGCGAAAGGCCAAGTCGCCGGCAGACCCCAGATCCGCGCAAAGGGGTCCGCCGGCTTGCGTATCGACGGGCGCGTCCGAACGTCAAAGCAGGTCCCCGCCGGCCAGCCGATCGGAATCGTGAAAGCAGCCGGCGCGCCGGGGCGTGGATCTCGTGGCCGCTCCCGGCGGTGACCGGCGTCTGGACGAACTGGCTACAGACCGCCACAACCGAGCAGTGGAAGCCCGGGGAGAACGTCACAGAGGGGACCGGTCTGCAGGACCGCCGCCTCGTCGATCCCGTAGCCGTCGCCCGCGCTCGGCAGGGCGACCGTCTGTCCGACGGACGGCTCGGACATGTAGGTGCCGTCAGTCGGGCTGTCCAGGCTGGGGGTGATATACGCGGTATTGCCGAACCAGAGGGTGACTGCGTAAACGCCAAGCAGATCGCCGGCCTGAACGCGGATCGACACCGGGTAGGACACCACGGCGTCGTTGCACGGAACGTTCTCGTTGCCGGTATGACCGACCACGGAATAGTTTCCATTTCCGACTGGCTTGAGAACCTGGAAGTCGACAGTGCCCGCCACGGAGCACCACGATGGTGGTGGCGACTCGGTTTGGAACGAGGTGATGACGCCTCCGCCGCTGGGAACGGAGTCGGCAGGCTCCACGATCTCAACCCCAGCCTGGAAAGCCCCTCCGGCGGTGCCGCTCGCGTTGACGGCGTGGCCGGTCTGGCCGATCGTCGAACTCTGGCTCAATAGCGCGGCCGCCGCCGGACTCGCGGATCCGAATAGCGCTGCGGTCGAATGCGCGATAAGTCCCGCTTTGCTGCGAATGCAAAGCACAAGATGCCCCCGTGATCTGCTGGATGTGAATTTGCTGCGGATGGAGAACCTGTTCGTCATGTGGATTCCTCTTTCGGGTTTCGTCCCGAATCAGTCGCGAGGGTTCATGGTCGGCGGTAACACCGGCGACGTGCCTTGCTCCGGGTCACGCCCCGGCGCTGGCGCTGCTGGATAGGTAGTTGAGATCGCCGGCGAAGTTCGCCTGATAGCCGAACAGAAGCGCTAGAACGGCGTTTGCCGGTGACATGCTGCAGGTTGCGATGCCGGCGGTGTTCGTCGTTGCCGAGCACAGCGTCGTGCTCCCGGTGCTGAAAGCGATCGTCTCGCCGGCGACCGCGGCGCGGGTGTCTGAGCGCGTCAGCTTCGCGGATATCCATCCGAGCGAGAGCACCGGAGCGCTGAGCTTCGTCGGCGCTTTCAGGACAGTGATCTGCACCGATGCGCTGGCGTTGTCGTAGTCGGCGGTGTCTGTAGGCGTGAACGCGACCGACAGCGTCTGGTGCGCGCCGGCATTCAGCACACTCCCGGCCGGCGGCGTGTACACAAAGCTGCCCGCGACGGACGCGGTCGCGTTCAACTGTGTCGCGGACAGCGGCGTGCCGTAGGTGATCGCCGCCGGGTCCGCCCACACGATCGTCGGTGCGGTTCTCCACGAGACCGTCACCGACGCCGTCCCAAAGACGAGATTGGCCCCGGTCACACCACAACCACTCAGCGACGCGCCCGTGAGCGTCGTGGCGCAGAAGTCCGAGCCACCGCCCCCGCCGGCACCGGATGCTTCAACGGAACCGCCACCACCGCCACCCCCACCGTAGTAGCCGCCACCGCCACCGCCACCGCCGCCCCCAGCAGGGGCGTAGGGGCCGGGCGCGTACGCGGCCAACGCGCCAACACCGCCGCTGCCCGGCCCGGCGCCGTCCGATGGCGCGCCGGGACCGCCGCTGTTCGAGTGATATCCGCTGCCGATTCCGGCCGGACCTGCACCTGTCTGGCTCCCACCGCCACCGCCCGTTGAAG
>Ga0302325_10009114_pt1 | contig 21727 bp, 19 predicted proteins | sample Palsa_T0_2_FD_201948 | JGI IMG/M metagenome (GOLD analysis project Ga0302325, IMG submission 201948) | Peat permafrost microbial communities from Stordalen Mire near Abisko, Sweden - Palsa_T0_2 | ecosystem: Environmental > Terrestrial > Soil > Palsa > Peat permafrost | place: Sweden: Abisko...
GGACTTCAGCGACGAGGAGTGGACCTCCGCCCAGCAGGATGAGGTCAATCTGGTGTTCTACCTCAGCCGCGCCGCATGGCCCCACTTGAAGGCCAGCCGGGGCGTGGTCGTGAACATGGCCTCGTTGAACGGTTCCCTCAGCTTCAAGCTACTCGCGTCGTTGGCGCACACGACGAACAAGGCGGCGATCATCGGGATGACGCGCCAACTCGCGATGGAAGGGAGCGACGACGGGATTCGCGTCAACTCGATTTCGCCAGGCTTCATCGAAAGCAACTCGACTCGAGGGGAGTTGGAGGACGAGGGATTTGGTCGCGAGATGCGCGATCGGACGCTCCTGGGTCGGTTCGGCCAGCCGGAGGAGGTCGCGAACGTAGCGCTCTTCCTCGCCTCGGGCGAAAGCTCGTACGTGACCGGCATCGACGTGGTGGTCGATGGCGGGATGAAGGTCTGGTGATCTCCGAGTGAGCGTGCAGCAGACAGCTCCAACGCCGAGCGATAATGTCCACCCACGGCCGACGTCTGCGGCTCGGCGATACCGCGTCGGCTTCTGGGCCGTGGCGTTCGCCCTGTTGATCGTCATGGCATCCGCCACGCTGCCGAGCCCGCTCTACGGCATCTACCGCCTGCGAGATCACCTGTCGTCGTTCATGGTGACCGTGATCTACGCGATTTACGCGGCCGGGACGATCGCCGCGTTGTTGTCGGTGCGGTTCATCGCCGCGCGAGCGGGACGCAGAGGCGTGATGCTCGGTGCGGTGGCGACGATGATGGCGGCGGCTGGGTTGCTCGCGGCGTGGAAGGCTCTGCCAGGGTTGCTTCTCGGGCGTTTCATTACCGGAGTGGCGGTCGGGCTAGTCGCTGGGACGGCGATCACCTATCTGATCGAACTGCGTGTCAGTGAGGGCGCAAACGCCTCTCCGATCCTCGCTCGGAACATCGGCACGGCCGTGACCGTCGGGGCGCTTGGGATCGGTCCGCTGATCGGTGGCTGCCTGGCGGAGTGGGTCAAACACCCGCTGACCTTGCCCTACCTCATCTTCGTGGCGCTTGGAGCAATCGCTCTGATCGGCCTGGCCACGGCGCCCGAAACCGGCACTCCAGCTCCTCCGGCTTCCCCGGACAGCCAGGCGAGCAGCGCCTCACGCTCGGTCAGGATTCTCGTTCCAGGGGCGGCAGCCACCCTCGCAGCGTTCGCGGCAAACGGGCTGTTTGCCGGGCTGTCCGGGCTCTTCCTCGCCACTACGCTTCACCATCCTTCACACGCACTGTCGGGCGCAACGCTGTTCCTGGTGTTCTCCTCGGGGGTGGGGGCCCAGCTGGCAACAAGCAGGCTCCAAGCTTCGGCGGTACTTGTGGTCGGGACGATCTCGATGCTCATCGGCCTCGCGCTGCTCGTGACCGCCGTGCGTCTGTCGACACCAAGCCTTGCGCTGTTTCTGCTCGGTGGTGCGCTGATCGGGGCGGGCGCGGGTGCCGTCTTCAAAGGCACCACCGGCCTCGTGCTCGAGGCCACGGCGCCGGAGGACCGCCTGGCCATGACGTCGGACTTACTGATCGCCCTGTTTGTCGGGCTTTCGATTCCTGTGATCGGTGCGGGAGTCGCACTCGACCGAGGGGCAAGCCCGCCGGACACCGTGCTCGGCTTCGCGATCCTCGTCGGCTCGGGCCTTGCCGGCGCGGGGGCGCTGCTCGGTCACGGGCTGAAAACCGCGCAGCAACCTGCGGGCGCCTCATCGAGCAAACCGCCACACGCATCGATCCAATGATCGACTACGAGCCGTCGTCGAGGTGGCACGAGGAATGACCCTGACGTCCGAGACAGACGCGGCGCGAGAGTTCCTGCGCCGCGCCGACCCGATCCTTCGGGAGCTGATCGACGAGCGCCCGGAGTTCCATCCGCGCGCGTGGCGTGACGAGCTGCCACGACTCGATGCGTTCGGGACGCTCATCTTCCAGGTGGTTGGTCAACAGCTGTCGGTCAGAGCGACACGGACGATCGTCTCGCGTCTGCAGCAGCGGTTCGGCGGAGGTCTGCCCTCGCCGCAAGAGCTGCTCGCGGTCGATCCGCAGGAGTTTCGCACGGTCGGCATGTCCAGACGCAAGGGCGCCACCCTGCGAGCGCTCGCCGAACGCTTCCTCGATGGCCGGCTGAGCGACAAGTCGCTCGCGCGGATGACCGATGAGGAGATCGAGGCGGTCCTGACCGAGGTGCCGGGGATCGGGCCGTGGACCGCGCACGGCTTTCTGATCGTGGCTCTCGATCGGCCCGACGTGCTGCTCTCAGGCGATCTCGCGCTGCGCCGTGCCGTCCAGCACACCTACGGATTCGACCACCTGCCAACCGAGAGCGAGATGGTCCAGGTAGCCGAGCGGTGGCGGCCCTACCGGAGCCTCGCGGTCAGTTACCTGTTCGCGTCCGAGTTCGAGAAAGGAACTTGATGCAACAAGCGGAGATAGCGAGTGTCGGGATCATCGGCGCGGGCCGGGTCGGTCAGGCGATGGCGCAGGTCGCGTGCCGTGCCGGCCGGAAGGTGGTGATCGCCAACAGCCGAGGCCCGCAGTCGCTGACTTCAGTGGTGCAGGAGATCGGCGAAGGCGTGTCGGCCGGGACAGTGCAGGACGCCGCCGCCGCGGACATCGTCGTGCTCGCAGTGATGTGGCCGGACGTTCTGGGCGCTGTCGGGCAGCTGGAATGGGAAGGTCGGATCTTGATCGACCCGACCAACGACTTCGACGCCAACGAGCTGAACGGGCGTCGTGACGAGCTCGCCTGAGGTCTACACGGTCGGCGATGTCCGTGAGCTGGTGAACACGGTGCGAAACGGGCGCAACGGGGACCTGATTGCGCCAGCCGGTTCTGCTGGCCAGGGCCTCCTGCGTCGAGAGGATCTCCTAGCGACGCTGGATCATGCTGTCGCCGGACGCGTGACGATCATCTCGGCGCCGCCGGGCAGCGGCAAGACGTCGCTTCTGCGCACATGGGTTGAGCGCTCGCGCGATGACCGTCGCGTCGCCTTCGTGTCGGTGCCGCGCGACGAGCGGGATGCACAGCAGTTCTGGCTGGCGGTCCTGGACGCGATCCGCCGAGCCACCGGTACCAGCCCTCCTGCGATTCAGACGTCGCCCCCCGCGTTCGACGCCGATGCGATGGTCGATCGAATCGCCTCCGAGCTCGCCGAAGAGCCCAAACTCCTCGTGCTGATCATCGACGATCTCCACGAGCTCAGCGCACCCGATGCGGCGGCCCAGCTCGAGCGGTTGCTCGCCCATCTGCCCAGCTCTGCTTGCGTGGTGCTGTCGACTCGCCGCGACCCGCGCATCCGGCTGCATCAGCTCCGCCTCGCCGGCGAGCTGACGGAAATCCGGGCCGCTGAGCTCCGGTTCAGCGAGCGCGAGACGCGCGCATTGGTCGAGGCCTCCGGCGTCAGACTGTCCGACCGCGAAGCGGCGGCGTTGCATCAGCGCACGGAGGGGTGGGCGGCCGGCCTGCGGCTGGCTGCGCTCTCTCTCCGCGGCCACGCTGATCCCGAGCGCTTTGTCGCCGAGTTCTCGGGCAGCGACACGACGGTTGGCGAATACCTGATCGCCGAGATGCTCGAACGTCAGCCAGACGACGTCCAGAGCCTTCTCCTGCGCACGTCAATCGTTGATCGAGTCAACGGGGAGCTGGGAAATCTCCTCGCCGGCCACCTTGGATCCGAGCGAATTCTGCTCGAACTCGAGGATGCCAATGCGTTCGTCGTATCGCTCGACGCGCAGCGGACATGGTTCCGCTACCACCAACTCCTCTCGGACTTCCTGCGTCTCGAGCTGCGCCGAACGGCGGCGGACGAGGTGCCCGATCTTCACCGGCGCGCAGCTGCGTGGTTCCTCCAGCGCGGCCATCTCGTGGAAGCGGTCCAGCACACCCAGGCGGCCGGAGACTGGTCAGAGGCGGCCCGCATGCTCGCCGATCACATATTCACCCTGGCAATGGAGGGGCATGCCGCCAGGATCGAAACGCTCCTGGCCTCATTCCCGCAGGGCGTGTCAGCTGAGCAGCCCGAGCTCGCGTTGGCGTTTGCCGTGACCGAGCTGCTCCAGGGGCGCTTGGACGAGGCGGCAGCCCAGTTGAGGCTGGCCGAATCGCACATCGAGAACACCGCCCCCGAGCGCCGGTACCGCTTGACCGTCGCGATCGCGGCGCTGCGCCTGGAGCACGCGCGGCGGAGCGTGAACCTCTCCGATCTGCTCGAGCAGATCGGCGTCCTGGCCGCCCCGGTCACCGGCGAATCGACCGAGCAGATCGAACTCGGTGGCGAACTCAGGGGGGTCGCGCTGATGAACCTCGGCATCACTGAGCTGTGGTCGGGCCGGCTCGCCGAGGCCGAACGTCACCTCTTGGAGGGAGCGACGCTCGCTGAGCGGATCGGCCAGCCCTACGTCGAGGTCACTTGCCGCGCGCACCTGGGGTTCCCGTCGAAGCTCTGCTCGTTCGCGACTGCCCGCGAGCGGTGTCGCGAGGCCATAGCCCTGGCGGAGCAGCATGGCTGGGAAGCGCTGCCGGTGATCGCACCTGCGCTCGCGACCCTCGCTGGGACAACGATCTGGATGGGAGAATTCGCTGAGGGCGAACGATGGTTGCGCCGCGCGTGGAAGGCAGCCGAGGGTGATTTCGAGCCTGCCAGCGCCGTGCTTCTCCACGTGGCGACGGGGATGCTGCACTCCGCTGGCCAGCAGAACCAACTGGCGCTCGCGGAGTTCGAAGCGGCGGATCAGATGCAGTCGATTCTGATGGGCGAGCACGTTCTGGCCCCCCAGGTCTCCGGTTGGCTCGCGGCCACGCACGCCCGCCTCGGGACGCCCGACAAGGCGCATGCGTCCCTCACGGGGCTCCCCGCCGAGCGCGCCCGGATGGGTGAGATCGACAACGCGCGGGCGGTGATCTGCCTCGTCGAGGGAGACCCGACGGCGGCGCTCGAGGCCCTGAGAGGGGTGCTCGAGGCGACGGCGCCAGTGATGCACAGCTTCACGTTGGTCGAGGCCGATCTGCTCGCCGGTCAGGCGTACCTCGAACTGGGGGATCGGCGTGCTGCTGGCGCAGCGGTCGAGGCCGCGTTGGCGAGCGCCGAGCCAGACCGGCTGATCCTGCCTTTTGCGATGACCGGGTCGCTGCGGCTGCTCGAGGTGCTGCCACGTCACCAGACGGCCCACGGCGCCCTTCTCTTCGAGATCGTCGACCTGCTGCGAGGTGGATCAGCGACGAACCCCGATACGGAGCGGTCGCGGGAATCGGCAGGACTCAGCCCGAGCGAGCTGCGAGTGCTGCGATATCTCCCCACGAACTTGACCAGGTCGGAGATCGCGCAGGAGCTCTACCTCTCGGTCAACACGGTCAACACCCATCTCCGGAACATCTATTCCAAGCTCGGTGCTCGGGATCGCTCCGCCGCGGTGCAGCGGGCACGTCGGCTGCGACTCCTCTCAGCCGCGCCCTTCTCGCGTCTTCAAAATGATCGGGCGACCGCCGTCGGCGCCCGCGCAATTGTGGTGCCCCCGAAGACAATCACCACATTCAGGCGTTGCTCGGTCACCTGACGCGGCGCACGATGGACGCATGCACGCTGGGCCCGACCTGTACAGCATTCGGATCGATGGACGCCTCGGCATCACCGCGCTCTCCGCCTTCCCCGCGATGGTCCATCACGTCGACGGCCGCGAGACCGTGCTGACCGGGTTGCTCAAGGACCGCTCCGCCCTGTTCGGTGTCCTCGCTGAGGTCGAAGCGCTCGGGCTCGAATTGATCGAAATCCGTCGGATCCGCCCGGAGCGGCGGTCCGGCGGGCGAGGCGATGACCGCTCAGCTGATCTCTGGTGGGGCTAGTCGCTGCTTCCCGCCGGCAACGTGATCACCGGGATCCGGGTATGACGACTCATCTGACCGCGGAGCGCGGCCTTTGTCGCCGGGTTCGACACCGTTATGCGTCGGTGAGGAAGGCGTCGACGTCGGCGGCGAACTCGGCGTGGTGTTGAAAGAGGAACCCGTGCGCCGCGTCCGGGTAGATCTTGAGACGTGCTCCGGGGATGAGGCCCGCCAGCAGATGGGAGTAGCGCGGCAGGATCATGGGATCGCTGTCGCCGTTAGCCACGAACGCGGGCTTCGCGATCGCCGAGACCCGCTCAAGCAGCGAGTGGTTTGGCTGGCCCCACGTGCATACCGCGTCGTATTGCGCCAGCCGGGTCTGCCAGTCGGTCGCCGCGTCGCGGTCGACCGTGCGTGCCCCATACATTCGGCCGAGGACCGCTTGTCCCGCCGCGCGGCTTGCCTCCGATCGGGTGAAAAAGACGCTCAGGTACTCCTCGGGCGACGTCTCGGGCTTGCCCACGGCACCGATGACGTCCGCGGCCCACCCATGCATTCCGCTGGCCCCCTGCGGAGCCGAAGAGGCGAGCACCACCTTGCGCACGATCTCGGGACGAACCAGAGCGATCTCCTGGGCCAGAAAGCTACCGATCGAGAACCCGAGCAGATCGACCTGCTCGAGGCCCAGAGCATCGATGAAGTCGATCGCGTCGAGCGCCATCTCCGCGATCGTGCTCGGCGTCGTCCCACTTGACGCCGCGACCCCCCGGTTATCGAACGTGATCACCTGACGGCCGAGGGCGAGCGCATCGATGAGCGCCGGATCCCAGTTGTCGAGGTTGCCGCGAAAGTGCTGCAACAGCACGATTGGCGTCGCATCAGACGCGCCGGTGGCGCGGTGGGCGTAGCTCACGCCGTTGGAGGCAGCGAGCATCCGGTTCTCAGCGTCGACGTACTTCGCGGCCAGTGTGGTCTCGGACACCTGTTCTCCTTTCGCATTCATCAGGCCTCCAGGCACGATCGAGCGTGGCTCTGTTCGGTGATCCATGAGGCCGCGAGCGTCGTCCAGGCGGTTGCGTCGCCGTTGCCCGCCGCCAGGCCGAGGCTGTGGGGGCCGTGGGCGAAGACGTGGGCGGTGTGGGGGACGCCATGGGCGGCGAGAGACGCGGCGAGGCGATAGGTGTGCTCGGGTGGGACGTAGGCGTCCTCGGCCGTGTGCCACAGAAAGAACGGTGGCGACGAGTGGGTCACCAGTGCGTCCAGGGAGGTCGCGCGACGAAGCTCCGGCGTCGCATCGTCGCCAAGCAGGACCAGGCGCGCCGGTCGATAGGTCTCTGTCTCCATGGAGGTGATCGCGTAGCCGAGAACGGCGAAATCAACCGCCTCGCCCAGATCGGCGCCGGGCGCAAGTGCGGCCAGGCCGGCAAGGTGCCCCCCGGCGGAGAACCCGATCAACCCGATCCGCTCGGCACCGCGGTGCCTCAGCCGCCGAATCTCAGCCCGGAGGGCATGTAGCGGCTCGGGGTGGCGCACCAACAACGGGTAGCGAAACACGCTGGCTCGAAGCCCCAGCCCCGTCAGCCAGCGCACGATCGGCTCACCCTCGTGGGCCGCATGTTGGGCGTACCCTCCGCCGGGCAGGACGATCATGCGTGTCGCGGAGCCGCTCAGCATGCTGTCGTGACCGTTGGCGTCGCTCGCGAGCTCACCCCGTGGTCCTGGCCTTCCGGTGGGCTTCGATCCAGGAGCTTGTCAGCTTCAGATAGTCATCAGCGCCGTCCTCCCACGTGAAATGCCCGGTCTCCAGGATGTCGAGCTTGCTGTGCGCAAGCCGCGCGTGGAGGAACTCGGCATTGCTCGGCGGCACGAGCGCGTCGTGGCGACCGGCGATGATCTGAATCGGGGTCCTGATGTGACCCAGTCGTTCCGCGAGGATGGGCAGGTCGGACGGATAGCTCCGGACGTAGGCAGCTGACTCGGCAAATCGATCGCCCCCATAGGAGCTGAGGTAGTCCTCTCGCACGGCCTCGGGGAGTGTGTGTCGCTCGATGCCTCCGAGTGCTTGGGCGACGATGTCACGTCCATCGAGCGACCGAAATGCGCTCACGTCCGGAGCCTCGATGATTGCTTTGAGCGCGCCCGTCACTTCAAGCGGGAACGAAGCGCCGCCACTGCCCACGACCGCGCTCGGGAACCGGTCAAGGTCCTCCGACGCCGCGAACAGCACGGCACCGGTTCCGACATCTGGCCCGACGAGATGAGGGCGGCCAAGTCCCCATTCGTCGACGAGGCGCAGCAGGAACATGCCCATAGCCCGGGGGGACAGCAGCTCAGCCCTGCGTTCGGACCGGCCGAAGCCCGGCAGATCGATGGCGACAAGTCGCGCGGTCTCGGCGAGACGGGTCCAGATCGTGTCCCATGCAAACAGGCTCTCGGGCCATGGATTGAGAAGCAGGACCGTCTCGTCTCCAGCTCTATCGGCCTCCGCGTACCTGATCACGAGACCATCGGCCATGCGCTGCCGCGTTTTCATATGGGTCGTAGGGCTGTGAGCTCTGTCGTTCACTTGACGGACCCCCTTTCTGTTCGTGACGCTGAGCCGCCCCGATAGTCTGCATCGCAACGACTCGTGCGACATCACGTGATCGCGTGATACCTCCGAGCAAGCGCACCGCCGCGGCCATGCCTCGTTGGGCGTGGTGATCTGCTCCGCGCCATCGAACACCTCCTGACGATTTGATCGCCCGAAAGACTCTTCGATCGATCGCGACTGCCCAGATCAGCGCCTTCCGGATGGGCGCGGTTCGGCCAGGCGACGCCCCAGCTGGCCCACGGACGGCCAAGCCGGCGCAAGACCCACGCCGCCCTTGAGCCCCATTTATTAGGGGACTTGCGGCATCTCTGGGCTTCTAGATCAGCGGTTATCGGGCCGCGGAAGCGCCCGAACCTGTGGTATAGGCTTACGTCGTTTCGACCCGATCGCGTGGGAGGAAATCGATGGAGCCGCTGACCGACGTGAGCGACGTTTCACGAATCGCGTATGGCTTCATCGGCTCGAAGGCATTGTTCGCGGCGCTGAATCTGGACCTGTTCAGTCGACTCCAGACGCCGAGGGACGCCGCCGACCTTGAGCGGGAACTGGGGGTGCCCGTGCACCGCCTCGAGACCCTGTTGACTGTGCTCGCGTCGCTGGGCCTGATCGTTCGGGAAGAGGCCGGTTTCCGCAACAGCCCGGCCAGTGGCCGGTATCTCGCGCGAGATGCGCCCGCGTATTTCGGCGACTACTACCGGTTTCAGATCGACAGGCAGATCTACCCCGCGCTCGAGCACCTCGACGCTGGTCTTGCCGGCGATGTCGAGAACCTCGCCTTCGAATCGGAAGCCGGGTTGATGGACGACCCGGACGAGGCGCAGGCGTTCTCCTCGGCCCAGCACGCGGGTTCGCTCGGGCCGGCGCTCGCGTTCGCGAAGACGGTTGACCTTGCCGGGGCGAGGACGCTGCTCGATGTCGCCGGGGGAAGCGGTGCGTTCTCGATCACGCTGTGCAAGCGCTATCCCGAGATGACGGCCACGATCATCGACTTCCCGAACGTGGTCGACGTCGCCAGGCGATATGTGTCGGGGGCTGGGCTGAGCGACCGGATCGGGCTGCTCGGCGGCAACGCTCTCGAGACCGACTGGCCCCGAGATCAGGACGTTGTCCTGCTGTCGTACCTCCTCAGCGCGGTCAAGGAGCGCGAGATCCCGACCCTGATCGAAAGCGGCTACCGGTCGCTTCGCCCCGGCGGGCTTCTGATCGTCCACGACTTCATGCTCGAGGACGACCACGACGGGCCGGCGCTAGCCGGCCAGTGGTTCCTGCAGTACCTGGCCTATCAGCCGGATGCCTGCTCGTTCTCCGCTGCGACCGTGTCGGACCTGCTGGGCGGCTACGGGTTTGTCGATATCTCCTCGCAGGTGCTGATCGCGGAGATCACGAAGATCGTGCTCTGCAAAAAGCCGCTCTGAGTTCGTACGGCCGAGGGGCGATGCCGGGGCGGGCGCCGATACTACGCCGCGGCGCGCCCGCCGACCGTGTTGCGGCGGACCTCCGCCGCGGTATCGACGATCTCGATCAGCTCCGCCTCCGGGCGACCCGGTGGCAGGGTCAGGTGCAGGGCGTCCGCGCCCGCGCGAAACCAAGCCGCGATCGCGTCGCCGGCATCGTCGTAGGTCGCCATCATCGTGACCTCGTCAGCGAGGCCATCCGCCGCCGTCGGCAGCGTCGGCGCACGGCCGTCGACCGACGCTTCGACGACGGCGTCCAGCGCCGCCGCCATCTCGAAGCGCTCCGAGAGCAGCCGAGGATAAAGCGGCCCCATGCGCGTCGCGTATGTCACGAGCCACCATGCGGCAAGCGCCCGGGCGCCGTCCTCGGTAGGCGCCAAGGCCACCGGAACCGCGGGACACACCCGGGTCGACGTCGCGGTCTCGGCGCGCTTCTCTCCGGCCGCGAGCAGCGCAAGCCCCTCGCCGAGTCGCGAGCGCGCCCACAGGAATGGCACCCAATCGTCGGCGAGCTCTCCCGCGAGCCGAATCGAGCCCGGGGACAGGGCAGCGAGCGCGATCCGCACCGGAACATCGGGCAACGCCCCCAAGCGCAGGGGCCGCGCGCCGTTCACCGGCTCAGGGAACCGCTCGCCACCCAGAAGCGCTCGCACGGCAATCACCGTCTCTCTCATCCGGGTGACGGGCCGGCTCCACGCCACGCCGTGAAAACCCTCGGCCAGCGGCGGACTTCCGGCGCCGATGCCGAGCATGAATCGACCCCCAGAACAACGCTGAAGGCCCACCGCGCCGAGCGCGAGCGTCGCGGGCGTTCGCCCCAGGGCATTGACAACTATCGACCCGATCTGGATCCGCGAGGTCTGAAGCGCGATCTCGGCCAGCACGATCAACGCGTCATAAGTCCAACCTTCCGCGACTCCAACGAAATCCAACCCGCGCTCGTCGGCACGCTGAGCGATGCGCACGACGACATCGCTCCGCGTCTCAAACGGTGTGAAGCCCACGCCGATTTCCATCCGCCCACTCTCACGCAGCGGCACAAGCGAGTCAAGCGGATGAGCCACGGTCCAGCGCCGAGACGGCGCCAGGTCGAACGACGCACCTCACGGGACAAGCACGAGCCGGCACTCGCACTACGCAGCATTATCCGAATCACCGCACCTCGGACGACATGCGACGGTCGGCGTTTTGAGTCATGGCTTCAGATAACGCCTGGCTTCACATAACGTGTGATCTCTTAGGGCGTGGGCGTCGTGTCGTGCTCGGCCGCGATCCGGGCGAGCGCGAGGCGCGAGTTGATGTCGAGCTTGGCGAAGATGCTGCGCAGGTGGCTCGAGACGGTGTGCGGTGACACGAACAGCTGCTCGGCGACCTCGCGGTTGGTGAGACCTTGGGCCACGCGGCGCGCGACGGCGAGCTCGGAGTCGGTCATCGCAGCCCAGCCGGTCTCGGCGCGCTCGCGCGCGACGAGGCGTCGGCGGACGCCGTGTTTCCGGAGGCGGCCGCGCACGCGGCTCGCGTCCCAGGCCGCGCCGGCCTCTGCATACAGGACCAGCGCGTGGTCAAGCGCTTCGATAGCGGCGTCGACCTCGCCGGCGCGGACGCGGGCGACGCCGAGGTCCTCGAGTGCGTGGGCGCGCACGATCCGTCGCGGCCCGGTCGCGAAAAGGTCGACGGCGCGCTCGAGCTCGTCGATGTTCGATGTGAGCAGTCCGCGGACGTGGGCCGCGGTCGCGACGATCGTCGCGACCCGCGGGTTGCGCTGCGCCCGCCGGTCCGCGTGGTCCGCCGCGACCTCAACCAGCTCGTCGTCGCCGGCGGCAAGCGCGATCCGGACGAGCGGGATCTCGTCGGTCACGTCGATTGGGAAAAGCGGCAGGATCGCGGTGCGCTGGTCCTCGCCGAGGGCGCACAGCGAAGCGTGCGCGGCCCCGAGATCGCCGGCGCCCATCGCTTGCAGAGCGAGCAGCCATGCCGCCTGGCGGCGGTAGTTTGGCGTGCTGTCTTCGAGAAGACCGCCTGCGAGTCGAGCCGTGCGTTGCAGCAGACGCCCGTTGCCCTGATGCAGCGCGACTCGCCCGAGCGCGACGATGCCCGCGGCGTCAAGGGCGCCGAAGAAGCGATCGCCGGTCTCCGGGCTGAACTGCCCCTCGAGGATCGCGCCGGCGTCGTCCAGCCGACCGAGCTGATGCAGCTGCCGGCCGCGCCAGATCTCGAAGATGCGTATTCCGAAGCCGTTCCGGTCACGCTGCGCCGCCGCGATGCCGTCGGCGGCCAGGCGCAGCGAGTCATCCACGTGGTCCAGCACGGTGCGCGTCTCGCAGCGCCACTCCCGGGCGAGGCGCTCGCGCGCCCAGTCGGTCGTGACAATGCCGGCGCGCGCCGCCTGCTCTGTGAGCTCGAGCGCTTCGTCGTAGCGCCCGTCGACATAGGCGGTGACGTTTTCGGCAAGAGCGAACGCGAATGCCGAGTTGGCATCCCCGCTCGCCTGCACGGCCTTGGCCGTCTCGGCGTAGATCGCCTTCGCCTCCTCGGTTCGGCCGCCGACGAGCAGGTTGTGGAAGAGCGCCGCGAGGTGGTGGGCGCGCAGGTGCGCGGGCAGCTCGGGAAGCGCGAGCGCCTGTCGGCCCGCCGCGACCCGCGTGTCGGGCGGGACGCGGAACATGCCCGCAACGCCGAGGAGCACCTCGGCCTCCTGCTCGGCCGGCAGCGCGTCACGCAGATGCCTGTCGGCGAACGCGCGCGCCTCATCGTCGCGGCCCGCGGAATGCAGCAGGACGGCGCTCTGGGCGAGGAGCGGCCCGCGCAGGTTGTGGTCCCGAGGTGCGAGCTCCAGCGCGCGCCGGCTGAGATCGGCACCGGCCCCGGGATCGGTGGTCGCGAGCGCTTCGCCGGCGCGCAATAGGATCGAGATCGCCTGCTCGTCACCGGGCTCTGCGCTCGCCGCGATCTGCGCGGCGACCTCGACGGGCGCGGCTCCAGCCGCCAGGAGCACGTCGGCGGCCTGGCGGTCCAGCGCCCGCCGGGCCGACACGGGGACGGTCTCACGGACGGCCTCGCGGGTGACGTCGTGCCGGAAGGCAAGGCGTTCGCCGCTCTCGACGAGCATCCCGGAGTCGATCAGCTCCTCCACCGGCCCGAGCAAAGTCGCCGGGGGCCGGTCGAGCATCTTGGCCAAGTCGGCGAAGGAGAACCTGGCACCGAGCGAAGCGGCGACCGTGGCGGCCTCGCGAGCGGGCGCCGAGACGCTGCGCAGCCGCTCGCGCATCGTCACACCGACGCGGCGGGGCAGACGCGCCTCCACCAGCTCGGCCCGACCGGCGACGACGCGGACCAGATCCTCGTCCCGCAGGCCGGACAGCAGCTCCATGAGCACGAACGGGCTGCCGCGCGCACCCTTGACGAGGTCGAGGAGCGCGTCGTCGGGCTCGGCATCCATAACGTCTCCCGTCACCTGGGCCACGGCGGCCTCGTCGAGTGGGCCGAGAACGACCCTCTCAGCGCCGCTGTCGTCCAGATGCTCGAGCGCGCCGAGGAGCTGCGCGGAGCCCTGGTCGGGGCGCAACGCGAGGATCCAGGCGACCGGCAGGTCGGCGAGGCGGACCGGCAGGGCGCGCAGCGCCGCCGCGGTCCCGCTGTCGGCCCACTGCAGGTCGTCGAGCGAGATCAACAGCGGTCCGTCGAGCGCGGCGCGCTCGAGCATCGCCTGCAGATCCTGCAGCAACCAGTACCGCTCCGCGGGCAGCGAGCGAAGCTCCCGCAACCCGGATCGCTCGAGCAGCGGGTTCGAGCCATCGAACAGCGCGGTCATCAGCGGAGCAAGCTCGACGACCCCCGCGCCGGGCTCGGCCGACGCCGCCCCGACCCGGAACGCGAGCCGTCGCGCCACCCGGGCCGCCTCCGCCAGCAGGCGGGTCTTGCCCATGCCCGGTTCTCCGTCGACGAGCACCACCGCACCGACGCCCGAGCGCGCGCGGTCGAGCTGAACGCCGATCGACTCAAGTTCAGCGTCCCGACCACGAACAACGGGAGTCGGAGAGGTCGCCAGGCCCAGATCGGCGAGTCTACGGCGCTCGCCGGGGCCTGTTTCGGTGCACCGCGTCTCCGCGCCGACGGCGCGCTCGTCGGCGGATATGCCGTGGGCGACGACGTTCGCCGGAATGGAGAGGCTCGAGGTCATTCACTGCAGTGGCAGCTGAAAACGCCGACGCTCTTCCAGGAGCGTCCGCGCGTCATCCCACGATCATGCGATCTCTCCGCCTTGGTGGCCGGGCAGGCGTGCCGCGAAGACATGGCATGAGCATGGGATGCGGGACGCCGATCGAGACTGAACGATTCGGCCTATGCCGATGATCGACGTCTACTCCCACATCGCCGCGGCGGCCCGAGCGGCGCTCTCCGCCGGCGGCTAGGCATGCCGCAACCGGGCCGATCGGCGCTGCTGACGCTCGACGGGCGCGGCCGGATCCTCAGGGACGGGACGGTGATGCCGCTGTTCGGGATCGGGGTGTGGCGGGTGCCGGACGGACCAACGTGCGTCCACACCGTCCGGGTGGCACTGGAGCTGGGGTACCGCCACATCGACACCGCGCAGGCGTACGGCAACGAGTCGAGCGTCGGCCGGGCGCTGCGCGAGAGCGGCATCGCCCGCGACGAGCTGTTCATCACGACGAAGTTCCACCCCGGGCGGCGCGACCCCCTCAGAGAGGTCGCCTGCAGCATCCAGCAGCTCGGAGTCGACTACGTCGACCTGTACCTGGTTCACTGGCCGGGAGGCGGGGCCACCTGGGCCTGGCCCGCGATGGAGGCCGCCCGCGCGCGCAGCTACGCCCGAGCGATCGGCGTCTCCAATTTCGACCCCGACGAGCTCGATCAGCTCTTGGCGGATGCGTCGGTCGCACCGCTGGTCGATCAGGTTCAGTTCAACCCTGCGGCCTACCGCAAGGCGCTCCTTGACGCCTGCGACGAACGTGGCGTAGCGCTCGAGGCATACAGCCCGCTGGGCACCGGCGCACTGCTGGGCAACCCGGTGGTCCAGGGCATCGCAGACCGCCTCGGGCGACGCCCGGCCCAGGTCCTTCTGCGCTGGTGCGTTCAGCGCGGCATCCCGGTCATCACCAAGTCGACCCATCGTGAGCGCATCGCGGAGAACGCGCTGATCTTCGACTTTGAACTCTCCGCCCATGACATGGAGCAGCTCGACGCGCTCGATCGCTCAGGAGGGACCCGAGACGCACGCGAGCGCAAATGGTGGTGAGCGCCTGTGGCGAAGGGTCCGAGCCTCTGATGAGGTGATCAGCGACCGCAGGTACGCCAGCATCGTCGACGGCTGTCCCCTCGACGGCCTCCCGTTCGTTGAACAGAAACACAACCAGGGAGGCAAAAGATGGGTCGCGTCATCGTCATTGAGTTCGTGTCCATAGACGGGGTCATGCAGGATCCAGACGGCAGAGGGGGTTTCGACCGCGGAGGATGGGCCTTCCGCTACGGGCCAGACGCCGTCGCCGGCGACAAGTTCAAGCTCGGCGAGCTGCTCGACACCGGCGCGCTGCTCCTCGGCCGCCAGACCTGGCAGCTCTTCGCCCAGATCTGGCCGTCCCGCGACGACGCATTCTCGACCAAGCTGAACACCATTTCCAAACTCGTCGCCTCGCGAACGCTGACACGCGTCGACGAATGGCAGAACTCAAACCTGCTCCAGCGCGACCTCCTCGCGGAGGTAGCCGCGCGCAAGGCGACCCAAGATCTCATCGTCATCGGCAGCGCCAGCGTCGCCAAGACCCTGATCGCGCACGACCTCGTCGACGAGTTCCGGCTGCTGGTCTTCCCGCTGGTCATCGGAACCGGCACACGGCTGTTCGAGGACGGCACGCCGGTCGAACTGCAGCTCATCTCAACCGAGCAGGCTGGAGCAGCCGCACGGCTCATCTATCAACGAGCGAGCGCCGCGTAGAACACGCGCCGTTCCCGGATCAGAGGCGCCGGTCGCGGGGGCCCGCGCGCCGCCGTTTCGAATGGGTTGCCGGGCAACCCGTATACGGCGGGTGGGAGTCGAACTCGCTGCAGGGGGTTGCCCTGTAGTCCGCGTAGATGAGCGTCGTCCTCAGATCTCGATGCCCCATCCATTCCTGCAGGGTCCGCATCGGCACCCCGGCCGCCGCCATCGGAGTGCCGAACGTTATGACGCAGATCGTGGACGCGGACCTGGCGCACGCCGGCGATCCGAAGCGCACGCTGGAATGTCCGGGTCAGCGTGTGCTCCCTTGATCGGACGTCCCGTGTGCGGATTGCAAAACACCAGATCGTCGTCCTCTGAAACGCGCTCAGGCGATGCAGCCCGTCAAGCTCGCCCCCGAGCCGATCTGCGCGCGGCACATTCCGCGATCCACGGCGGGACTTCGGCGTGCCGAACTGGCCGCGGACGTAGTTTCGGTTCACGCGCACGCGCCGCGCGCCCCGTCGACGTCGCGCCAACGGAGCGCCAGCAACTCGCCCCAAGCGCCGGCTGTGCAGAAGCCCGCTCGGGTGAGTAGCCGCCAGAGATGAGCGCGTGGCCGCCGTCTCTCAGCTTGTGGCTATCGCGACTCGGGGGAAAGCGCCGGACAACATGCCGATGGCGTGATGATGACTGCAGCGAGGCTTGCGAACACCGACTGATACGACGCAATCAGCCGGTCGCGGCGGAGGGCGGGCTTGTTGCGTTCAGGATTTTGAGTAGCTCTCCGATGTTCTGATCGCGCGCGATCGGGTCGGGGAGCGGCAAGTGGGCGTTGATCGTGTAGTGGTTGCGGCGACCGTTTCGCTGACGTGTGATGTAGCCGGCGTCGGCGAGCGCTACGACAATCCGGTGCGCGGCGCGCTCGGTGATCCCAAGCTGGTCGCCGAGGTCACGCAGGCGGATTTCCGGCTCGCGGGCGATGCCGAGCAGCACTTGGGCGTGATTGGTCAAAAACGACCAGTTCGCGGGTTCGGTGTTCTCCGGCATGCACGCGAGCCTACCGTATCTAGATAACTTTAGACCGATTCTCATTTCCGGACTCTATTTTCATGATACGATTGTCATCTGTTTTGTTCGGGAACTTCTTGTCCTGACGGCAGCCGAGCTCAACCCCCCGGTCGAGCACCCACCAGCAGCGGAGGATCGCGATGGAAAGCAGATACAGAACCAAGGGAGTCTCGCTGGCCAAGGGGCCAGTCGGGCTGGTCGGGCTGGTACTGCTCGCCTATGGCATCACCGCGTTGATCTTCGGCGGGCACGGCTTTGCCCAACACGTCCTGAACGGAGCGGTCCATGGCAAGACCTGGCTGGGTCTGGAGGTCAACGGTTGGAGCGGCCTAGTGTTCATCGCCGCGGGCCTGTTGCTCCTGCTGAGCGCCCCGCTGCACTTCACCGCCAAAGGCATCTCGCTGATCGTCGGGATCGCGCTCGGCGCGATCGCCGTGATCGCCGCGGTCAACGGCCATGGCGCGCTGGGCCTGTTCGCAGCGAACCACCTGACCGAGATCGTCTGGGGGGCCGGTGCCGTGCTACTGATCGGCCTGTCGCTGCTGCCCCGCGTCGGCGCCCGCACCAACCAGCGCTCCGACGAACGAGATCAGCAGACCGCCACCCGGCGGGCCGACCCCGCCCAGGGCACGCCCGAGCGCGAGCCCCGAACGGTCAGCCGCGAGGACTACTCGGCGAAGCGCGAGCCGGTCAGCACGGTCGACCGCGAACCGGTTCAGGCAAGGACCGCGCCGGTCGAGCGCCGAACCGTTTCCACGAACGGCGTCGGCTCCGGTAATGGCGGTTCCGTCAACGGCGATCCGGTCACCAACGCCGACGCGAGCACGACCACCGGCCTGCCACAGCGTTCCAGCGCGACATCAACTCACACCCGGGAGGACCAGCATGTCTGACAAGCACGTAGACGAAGCCAAGGGCCGTGTCAAGGAAGCCGCCGGCAGCATCAGCGGCAACCGACGCCTGAAGAACGACGGCAAGGCCGATCGGGCCAAGGCGACCGTCAAGGACAAGACCGACAAGGTCGTCGACGCGCTCTCCGGCCGCGGCCGCAAATAGCCCCGTGACCGCACCCCCGCTAACCCACACGAAAGCACGTTGGGAGGTGACATGGTCACAATCATCATCATCGTTCTCCTCATCCTGTTGCTGACCGGAGTCGGAGCCCGCTTCCGGCGCCGCGGCCGTGTATAACCCCGGCGACTAAGAACGACCCTCAAGCCCGGCCCGGGCGTTCCAAAGGTCGACGCGCCAAGCCGGACTCGGGCCCCCCGGCGGCTGCGTGTGCTCGACCTACCGACGCGGCCTCGAAGCTCGCGTTCATGGACAGCCCAAGGGTACATGCGGATCGTCAACCCGGCATCTGCGCGTACAGGCCGGCGCCGCCTGGTTGTGCCACGCGGCCGCGAGCCAACGCCGCGTCACATGCGTTGCCAGACGTGCGTCGAGCAGGAGACAGAAGGGCTCTGCTCGCGACCGTCAACGTTGATCGCGGACCTGACGGCCGTCAGGAGGTCGTTGGCCCGCGGTTGACCTGGCGGGCGATAGCGTCAGCGTCCTCTTGCGCGACATTAGCGGTCGGATCGGTGTCTCGCGTGAGCGCCTTGTTCGTGGCGTCGACCGCGCGCCGGAGGGTGCCCGCGAGGGTCGGCGCCTCGCTTTCTTCGACGCCGTCCAGGACGATCTCGTCGCCCTGCACAATTTGATCAAGGCGCAAGTGACCAACGGCCGCGTGACCGATGAACTCTCGATACAGGTTGGCGCTCAGTGCGCTCGACCACCTGCCGGTCGGACAGCCTGACAGCTGAAGACGAACGCGCACGCCGACGCGCCCGGCGGGCAGCGGCTCGCCATGGCTTTCACCCACGATCTGATGGTCTTCAGGCACGCTGCGGCCTCCTCGAGAAATGCGTCATGTTCCTCGGTTGGAGGTTAGCGCCGGTGACTGCTGCGATCGAACCGCGCAGTGGGCGCTGACCCCGATGCCACGCGAGATCCGAGAGGACACTTGGTCACCGATGCGCGTGCCAGGCGGGAGGCCGCTTGGATCTCGCAGGAGGTGGTAGACGCGGTGGACGGGATGACGCTTGGGCGATCGCTTCCACCTGCCGCAAGCGATCGCCCACACCCCGCTCAACCCAAGGGCGCGGGCGGCGCGAATGCGGGCCTGATCCGCCACCGTCGCCCGCCGAACCGGACGGGGTGATGGCCAGCGGGAGCGGATGGCCTCTCTGGTCGTCTCGCCGTTGGCGCGTTGACGCAGACCCCGACGATCGATTCGCATGCCTGCTTAGGAGTGGCGAGCGGCTCTTACCAGGAAGCTTCTCGGCAAGCCCGGCATGGCCCGGGGCACGAGTGGCCGGGGCCACCGTCCGAAGTTTGCGCCCTCCTCGCCGGGCTGCGTCACGTCCGGGTCAAAGCCATGAGCAGCCAACAACGCCTCGGGAGTATCCGTCCCGAACAGACCTGCCGCCCCACGCCGGGCGAGAGCGGCCTGCATCGGCCACGCCAGCGGGAAGAAGAACAGTCCTCTATTCATCAGGTCCAATCCAAGGAGGCTATCCACCGCGGTCAGTGAACGCACCTGTTCTAAGAGGGCGTGCACCGCGGGTCTCGCCAGATAGTAGAGCAGACCTTCTATCAGCCAGACCGACGGTCTCTCGGGCCGGTATCCGCAGGCGAGCAGCCGCTGCGGCCAAGTCGCTTCCTGCAGATCTACGGCGACGGTTACCCGCTCGCAGTTCGGTGTCGTCCCGGCCTTGCCGATCGTGTCGTCTTTGGCGTTCAGCACCGCCGGTAGGTCGAGCTCGTACAACTGCGTGCCGGGCGGCCACGGCAGGCGAAACGCGCGCGTATCGAGCCCTGCCGCGGCGAGCACGACCTGCCGCACCCCCAACCGCTGAGACGCGTCCAACAGGAAGTCATCAAAGAAGCGGGTACGGATCACGGGATACTGCCCCGCAAGGTCTGATCCGGCGGCGGCCTCCATATCCTGCAGCCACCCGAACCCCTCCGGGCCCGCAAGGACCGCCGCGAGAGGATCGCTGAACAGGCGATCGACGCGCTCGGTCTCCCTCGCCCGCGCGGCCGCCATCCACCGCGACGTCGCGGCGATGGAGTTGGTCAACTTGGCAACGTCTGCCGGGTTGCAGGTTCCGGCGGCCGTGGATTGCTCAATAGGGCCAGACATGCGCCAGCTCCCTTCTCCATCTTCGACTCTGGTGTAGTCCGCAGAAAGCAGGAGCAACACGGGGCGAGAACCGTTCCCGTGAACCAGTGTCTCTCGGGAGGTTGGACTCTGGGTCCACTCCGCGAACACGCTGGTGATCACCGCAACGCGGGTGATCACCACCGGCCGCTGGTTCGTCGACCAAACCCCGCCTCACGCTGTCAGTCGGCAGCGACCGCGCAGAACGCGCGAGCTTCTGCCGCGGACGCCGCGCAAGCAACGTCAGGATGATGAGGCCGCCCACTGGGCCCTTGGCGCTCACGGCGGCGAGACTTCTCATGCGCACTGCGCTTCGACCGACGCTATGGAGCTGGGGTCCACGTTCTGGTGTTACGCGGCTTGGCGTGAGCGTGGCTCGAGCCATTTTCGGACGAGCGGCCAGACGCTGACCGCGGCCGCTGGTCCGACGAGCATGCCGACGTGGCCGGCGTCCAGAGAGACAGATTCCTTGTCTGTGCTCTGCGCGAGAGCGGTCGTGGCCTTGGTCTGGGAGGACGGCACGACGTAGTCCCATTTGCCCGACACGTTCAGCACAGAGCACGCAATGTTGGACAGGTCCACCGTGTGCCCGCGCAGCTTGAGTCGGCCCTTGACGAGCGCGTTACGTTGGTAGAGATCCTTCACCCACCGCTGGAATGCCTCGCCCGGGAATGGTGCGGCGTCATCGACCCACTTGCACACCGCCAGCCACGAATGCATCGAGACGTCGTTCTCGGCCAGCTGCTGCGCCTTGCACAGTGTTGCATCGTAGGCGCCGCCGAACGGCCGGGCAGCATTGCTGACACCAGTGGCCTGCAAGGCGGCCGCCAACTGGATTAGTTCGCTGGCGAGATCGGTCGGCAGGTTGCCCAAGACCCGCGGGATCACGGCTGGGTCAAAGAACGCCCCGCTGTTGCGGGTCGCAAGCGTCCAGAGACCGAAAGGACCAGGGTCTCTGGGTGCGAACTCCGTGGGTGCGGAGAAGAGCACGAGGTTCTTCAGAGGGCGCGCGGGAAACAGGGACGCGTACATAGCGGAGAGCGTGCCGCCCTGAGAATGGCCAAAGAGACTGATCTCGGCTGCCGCAGAGGTTTTGAGAACCTCCTCGATCGCGCCGGGTATGTAGTCCAGAACGAGGTCCTCAAGGGACAACCCGGCGTCCTCGGCGGTGGAAATCCCGAAGTCGAACAGAAAGACGTCAAACCCGTCCTCCACCAGATGCTCCACCAGGCTGTTACCCGGCACCAAGTCCAGGATGTACGGCTTGAGCACGAAACCGTAGAGCAGCAGTATCGGAACCGCTCGTCTCTTGCCCCCACCAGCCCTTGCGCGGTAGCGGTAAAGACGGGCCCGATTCTTAGACCACACCACCTCTCGAGGCGTAGCTCCCGTCTCGACCCCGAGCTCCTCCAGCAATACGTGTGTGCCGGTGGCGTACTTCCTGACGCGAATCGTTTCCGGACCGTCGTAGTCGAGGATCGCGCGCGGTCCGACCCCTGCACCCGCCCGACTCCGTCCCTCATGATCTAGCTCCGCGGCCGGTGGCGATGATGTGGTCGAGGCGTTGGTCAGCATTGTTGCCTTTCGTCTTGCCTAGTCTGCTTGCAGATTAGCAATGAACTTG